>CENV01045688.1_pt1 | contig 11792 bp, 17 predicted proteins | sample 530231 | NCBI WGS metagenome assembly CENV01 (sample SAMEA2619815, study PRJEB7988) | marine metagenome | biome: marine biome (ENVO:00000447); feature: surface water layer (ENVO:00002042); material: "saline water (ENVO:00002010), including plankton (ENVO:xxxxxxxx)" | depth 5 m | reverse complement strand
TTTCTCAAGTCTTTCTGCTCTAGCCATCATTAGTCTTGCCTGATTTTTTGCTGAGTCGCCTGAAGCAGTTGTGTCCGGCTGTATAGCCAAGCCTTCAACTTTAACTCCTTTTTGTTCAGCAATCATTTCATTCAGTTTGTCTAACTGTAAGGCATCTGCTCCTTCTTCTGTCATCAACACATTTTCAGTTGCTTGTTTTAAAAGCATTCCTTGAGTGTGTAAATGTTCTAGTATGCTGATCCCTTGCACAGAGTTAGCCTTATCTGCTGTCTCTGGATTTGGTGAATCTTCTAATGGCATTCTATGCCGACCAAGAACGTGTGCAAATTCAAATGCATCTTGTCCCTCGGTTGATTCTAGTAAAGGAACAATCATGTCCTCTTCTAATGGTCTCAATGCATCTCTGTCTATCACTAATGCAGACATTGCATCGCCTGGCAGTGTTCTGTTTATAACAATAACTTTACTACCAGTAGTTTTTAATTTACCTACGTGTTTCATTTTGTCTCCTCTGCAGGTGCTTCTGCTGGAGCATCTGTGGCTGTTGGTGCAGGTTGATCTGCTGATCGGGCGTCGACTGCCGTTAAGAATGTGTTCAACTTATCATACACTTCACCTATTGTTTTAAGTTCTGGACCTCTAAATGCCCCTCGTTGAGTTGCAATGTCCAGTATGGTTCTGATGTTTCTAAGATCAGATACAGTCAGTGCTGGTGGCTCTGCCTGTGGTGTAGAAACTGTGCCTTCTTGTGGGGCAGTAGTTTCTGTTTTTTGTTCGTCTGACATTGGAGTCTCCTTATATTATAATATACGTACATTATAATTTATCAACTAGCAGAATGTCAAGAGTAATAAACGGTTTGTCCAAAAGGTGGTTTGATATGATTACCACCATGTATGACCCATAGTGTATCACAGTAGTCAGCATCACCCCAACGATCCCAAGTTTCACCATCTGTGAATACCACCAAAGACTGTGGTCTGAATCCTTCATCTTGCATATATTTCCAGTTTACTGATATATCAGTACCACCATATCCTCCTGGTTGATAATCTTGTATTTCTTTACCATCCCAAGTTTCAAACGTTTCATCTGCGTGTACTTCTGTATCAAAACACCAAACTCTTATCTTATAATCGTCAAATTCATCTTTTATGCCATTTATTTCGCTCAAGAAATCGTTCAACATTTTGTTATCAATTGATCCTGATGTGTCTATTGCAACACACACATCTAGTTCATTATCCACATCTAATCCAGGTAAGACTGCATTTGTAGAATACATTTTTCTAGATGGTCTAGTCCATGTGTAATTGTTTTTGATTTGACTTTTAATTGTTGCTCTCAACATTTGTCTCCAGTCCATTTTAGGAGCAGTGATGTCTGTAATTAATCTTTCCAGTCCAGAAGGAATATTGCCTGCACCATTTGATGTGGCCTTTGCTGACTGTATAAGACTTGCTTTGATCTCATCTTTAAGTTGATCTTGTTCAGACTTACTCATGCCTTGGCCAATTTTAATTTTTTGCTTATTGCCATCTTTATCTTCGATAGTTGCTTCACCTTTGTCTAAGTCTAAATGTACATCAAGTGTCTTTTGTTGTTTTTGTAGATCACTCAGTTTGTCATAAATTTGTTCTGCACTTAGTCCATCATACTGTGGATCATACAAAGGAGCCATGTCGCCTGTAGGTTCCTTACCAATGCCCTCATTTATGATAATTGTATTGATGGCATAATCTGCGGCTACATTCCAACCCTGTGGGTCTCTGTCTCCTCTTCGAAGCATATGTTCAAATGCAACATGAAGAACTTCATGACAGATCAAAAATTCAACCTGTTTTACATCAAGTGCGTCTATGAAGTCTGCATTATAATATAAATGTCTACCATCAGTAGCGGCTGTTGGCAGTCCTGGAGTTTCTTTAAGTTTCAGCCTTGTTGCCATGTTGCCAAAGAAAGGCTTCTTCAGCAACAACGATATTCTGGCAGTTGTTAATTTTTCTTCTACTGCTGACTTAGGCATTTTCCATACTCGCTACGACATACTTGCCAAAGTTTTTATGAAATTTTGTAAAGGATTTTAATTTACTTGGCTTCATTGGAAGTTTGTAAGTTGATAGTGCAATCTTAGCACCCATCACAGTCAACTCAGTGTCAAAGTTATCCATCATAAAGTCAAGGAAACAATCTGCTTTTTTATCAAAGTCTTTATCTTTTTTGTCTGCACATTCTTTCAATTCATAACACATACTGACAGCCAATGAATATTGACCACTCACTTCTGTTTTCTTTTTCATTGTCTTGACTTTGCCTGACAATATATCAGTAGGATTAGGAAGGTCTGAAGCAATTTTACGGTGTGCCATAAATTTTATGCCCAAACCTTCCCCTACTGCACCTGCTACGAGATCGGTGAGTGTATTCTCTGGCAGGTTATCGGACAGTAATTGACTCACAAATGACCATGACCTAGGAGTGGCAAATGCTTTACTCGATCCTTTTGGGTCGAAGTCATACAAGTCTTGTTTACTGAAACTGATGTATCCAACGACGTCTGCATGAATATTATTAATAGTCGCCCATTCAAACCAGTCTTCAAAATCTGCTTTCATTTCTAAGTGTACAAATCTATTAGACAATGGAGCAGGCATTCTAAAAGTTACGCCTCTATCTGTTTCTCTGTTACCAGCGGCCACTATAGATACACCTTCTGGCAGTTTGTATGCACCAACTTGTCTGTTTAAAATAAGTTGATATGCCGCCGCCTGTACAGCCGGAGGAGCCGCATTTATCTCATCTAAGAATAATATAGCCTTGCTCTTAGGATCTGATGGAAGTTCAATTGGTGGTGCCCATTCCATCAAGTTAGATTTTGAATTGTAAAATGGAATACCTTTAATGTCAGTAGGTTCCCACAACGGAAGCCTTATGTCTATCACTTCACGTTTTGCTTCGTCTCCAATCTGCTTTATAATATCGGACTTACCAATACCAGGAGCACCCCACACCATTACTGGCCTTTGCAGATCAATACAGTGTTTTAGTGCGGATATTGCCTGTTTAGGCCCTATCTGTCTTGCTGTTTCTACTTCTTTGTTCATTTACTCACCTATAATTGTTTGTTTATATGTACATTATAATACCAATAGGCACAATGTCAAACAATAATGGTAATAAAGATTCCTTGGTTTTCAATGACTTAGACGGCAAACTCAAATTGCTTTAAATTTCCATCCAATAATTGTAATAAAATGGCAGGTTGTTCAGCAAAAAATAACACATAAGTTTTGTTTTTGTTTATGTAATAAGGACAAGGACTATTTCTATCTAAATTTAAAAGTGCTTTGATGCTTGGCTTGTCTGCCAATTTTATTTTGTAATGTTTGAAGCCACATGATTTAAGCATTCTAAATCCGTTGTATGTGAGTTGAAAATGTTTGTCATCCTTTTTTATATTAAGAAACATCTGAGAAGGTATCTTTTGCACCTTATCTTTCAGTTCTAAAGTTTCTTTGGCTATCTGTGCTAATCTGATTTTAGTTAGTTTCATCTTTCAACAACTTACCCTTAGTTAGTTCGTACACAGAAAAGTCATTTGTTTTGAACATAAGGTTTAATTTTTGGGCAAGATTGTGTGCGTGGCCTGGATTTGAGAAAGAAACTTTTTTATATTTTGGTCCAGGGTAATTTGAAACTATCGATGATGTCTTGAGATTGATTGGTTTTTGTTTATAGAAGACCGCATAGATAGCAGAGGCTTCAAGAATCTCTTCCATCTTGAAACTCTTGTTGTTTGTGTGTTGCAACAGAGTCTTTGGCTTCGGTCTACTCATTACAGTAGTATTTATGGTGATTTGTTAGGCCTTGATTGGTTTTTTATAGGCCTAGTGCTTCTAGATCCTCATATCCGCCCACTCTGTCGCCATTTATGAATATTTGTGGCACTGTACGGACAGTGGGATATTGCTCCATGAACATTTGACGTACTTCAGGGTCTTCCATGCTGACCTCTTCCCATTGTAGTCCTTTGGATGATAAAAGTGCCTTTGCTTTCACACAATATGGGCAAACTTTTTTTGTGTACATTTTAATTTCTTTTATGTCTTCTATTTTCATTTAAAATCTCCTCCATCCATCTGGATAGACGTTGTTGTTTGATTAGACTCTTTATCAACAAGTCTGAGCAATAATACACTCAAGGCATTTCTAATTCTTTTTGCTTGTTCAATATCAAATGAAATATTTTTTTGTCTTGTGTTATCTGCTCTGTTGATTGCTTCAATAAAATTTTTTATGTGAAGAGTGTCGTCTGTTTTCATATGTGTAATTATTTAGATCTATTGATTAAGGAAAAGGCCTGCTTTTGTTCAGTAACAGTTTTAAATGGACCTTTGTATTCGTTACCTTCAAGTGTGCTTAACTTAGGACAAAATCCACGCACCCATCCTTTTGGAAAATGCACAAGGAAATATCCAGCCGCATACATATTATCGGAGTTTTCACTTTTACTGTACAGAGCCATTTTTTTGTGTACATCATAAACGCCATTATACGGAATGTGTTTTGTTGGGTAATCATATAATATTTTCTCAGGCTCTATCACAGGAAGTTCTGCTGATGTATCAAGATCAAACTTTTGATTAACTTCGTCTTCAGTCATTGTTAAAATGGTCGAATCCACAGAAGTAATGACGTATTGAGTGTCTGTGTGTTTTTGTATTGTGCCTATTTTCGAACCGTTGTGTAATAACAACCAGAATCTGTTAGGCAACAACTGCTTCGTTGTCACTGATTCTTGCGTTAAAAGGTTCTGCATAAAATTGGACATTGTCTCTTATCCTCACTAGTTCATGTTTACTACAAAATTTTAACAGATGTATACCAACATTTGCAACCTTTTTTGGCTGTTTTATGTGCTGATTTATGATAGAAAACATTATTTCTTTTATATCATCTGGTTGTTTTGTAAGATCAATTATTTTTTGGTTTGTAGCATATTCTTCTTTTACTATTTTTTCATTTCCATTATGATCTATCCATCTTGCGTTCATAATATTATTCCAAGCAAATCCTTGATTATGCCTATCTTGAAATGCTTCTTGCAGTTTGTTCTTTCTTACTTTTGGATATGCTGAGAATACATTATCGGACGAGTCACCTCTCATGCATTTTTCAAACAACAACCATTCTGGATCTGGTGGAAGTTTTGGTTCTTTAGTTTTTTTATCAATGATGTGATTGCCTTTCTCATCTATAAATCCATCTATAGTAATCCACGTGTCTGTGATCCCATTGTATTGAGACACATTATCCGATAACAATTGATAGAAGTCCGAATCAGAACTTACTATGACATGTTTATCATCTGGGTGTGCTTGTATCCAACCCGCAATAAAGTCATCTGCTTCAAGTTGTTTGTGTTGTAAAACTGTGGCATTAGTTTTATCTGTAACAAAAGAATGAAAGGAATCAAAAGACTCCCAAAACACTTTGTCTGCTTCTTGTTCAGCAGGAGTCATCGCATCACGGGTGACCTTTCTATTTTGCTTGTAAGGTTCATATGCATCTTTACGCCATGACCTTCCTTCAAAACAAAACACAACATGATCTGCTTTGAATCGCTCCCAGCATTTTTTAACAGAGTTAAAACAGATATGTAAAGCAAGTCCTGTCTTTGTTTCTATGTCGTCACCACGCACCACATGTCTTGCTCTGAAGAATGTGTTTGCAGAATCAAACAGTAGATATGTTTTAGGAGATTTCAGTTTTGCCATCCTCACGTTTTGTTTCCGTGACAATCGCTTCTCCGCTTCTCATTGGAGTTTGTTCAGATGCTATTGTGTTGCATAAAACTGAGAACCAGTGATCAACAACTTCTTCATCTGTGTTACCGGAGAAACCATGTTCTTTTAAATTTTCAACAAAAGGCTTGTTCCAATCAAGTTCAAAATATCCATACTTTGGATTTTCTTGATCAACATTTGTGTCTAATACTTTTACCCAAGGCTTACCATCTTTTGTCGCTTGTTCTTTTTCAGATAGTTTTGTGTCCACTTTTTGTGTCTTCTTACCACTGAACATATTTTTCATCTTTTCAAACATACTATATTATAAACATTCTTACCAAATTTGTCAAGTACCAATTAAATTTCCAAACAGATGTACATGAACTCTGGCCGCTACATTGTAACCACGTTGGAATGCCTTACGAGCAACTTCGCCAGCAGTTACATTTTGTTCTTCTTCTCTTGCTCCTACAGGCATGATCCATATGGGCCAGTCCACGCCTACGTCGCGAAACTGTTTTATCACAGTGTCAAGTTCTTCCCACTCTCTGTCTTTATGGCCCATTACAAATTTTAGTTGCCCCAAGTTTCTTGTGTCTTTATATTCTGCGACAGTTTCTGGTTTGATTGCTTTTGCACTTTTTTCTCCTGCCACAGTCCACAGTTTCGGACTGACAGAAAAGAACACTTCTTGTTCCATGTCTTTCAAAAATTCTTTGGTTGTGTCTTTCAACTTCTGTGTCCCATTTGTTTCAAATGTGATTGAACTTGGAGCATTGCCACGTTCTTGCAAAGATTTCATTATGCCGACTATGGCATCCTGTGTCATCAACATCAAAGGTTCTCCGCCAGTAAAACAAAGATGTTGTGTCTGACCTGACACAGGATGTCTAAACAATCCTTCAGGATTGGAGTCGTTGCGGAGAATATCTACAATTTTATCTGCTAGTACTTCTGGAGTTTCATGCCCCATTAAGTGTTTGAATTTTTTTGCCCATGTGTATGAAGAATCGCAACCATGTTTCCAAACAGGCAAATCTTCTACTCTGTTTACTTTTTTTGCATCAAAGTCTTCATATGGTAATTCATATGTGTCTGGATTAGTTGGATCTATTTGGCCAAATCCGTTGCATTGTAAGTTACACAGGAAAAACCTTATCCATGCAGTTGGCACACCTGTATAGTGTCCTTCACCTTGGATAGAATAAAAGATCTCGGAATAATAATACTTTTTGTCAGACATAACTTTATTATACAGCCTTATTTAGGCTCTGTCAAAGGATCTACAATAGTTTTATTCCTGCAGTCAGGAAATGTTTTTTGCTTGTTGGTAGTAAAGTCTCCATTTAGGATGTATTCATCTAGCAGTTTTTCACAATTTATAGCCTGTTCAATTGCCATGTTGTAATGATAACCAACAACAAATTGTGTTTCTTCGTTCCAACTTATTTCTCTAGATCTTCCATCAAACGCCATTTTTCTTAAAAGTTCGTACTGTTCCTTGTTATCCAACAACATACAACCACCCCGTTTGTTATCAATAGGTTTTTGATGTCCGAAACTAAGACATTGTATCTGCCCAGGCCTATACATGTTTGGTTTGAGAAGCCATGCACTATCCCAAATGTTGGTGCCATGAATTTGATATTCTTCATCCCAGCTCTCATCTATTAATTCATAGTCGATACCTAACTTATGAAACAACATTGGTATAGATAGATATGTGTATGCAGACAATTTTACTTTTGCTGGTTTAGTAATTCTTAAAGCCAATTCTATTGCATGTGTGCAACAATCGGTTGTAATAACATATGGTGCTCCGGTAAACTTTGCAAGTTTATTTTCTAATTGTGTAATTTTATCAAAAGTTAAATTTTCGTGCATGTAATTTGTAAAGTGTATCTATTAGTATTTCCTATATTGTATGCGGCGTGCGGTGTTTGCCCCGACCAACTTACAACATCCCCCGCTTGCCATTTGTAGTAAACTTTATCTTCGAAAGCAAACATATGTCCCATTTTAGCATCTTCTAGGAAAATAATAAACCTATCAATTTTATTAAGATCGTCAATTCCATATTTTTTACAATAATTTGTATATACGTCTTGATGAAATGGTAAAACTTGACCTGGACGCATTAAGTTAAGTGCTGGTGCTTTGATATTATAATCAAACATGTCTAACACTTTATCTACAAATTTAGGCATCGGAGCAGGCAAATGATATACTTCATTTGTCATATTGTTTTTCCCATATGCCGGAAAATTATAACCAGGAAAGTCTTTTGGATCAGTGCCAGGATCATAATAATCAAGATTAATATAATCTTCGGCGGTCCAGCAAACATCAATATGTTTAATATCCTGCATCAAAAAAATGCTCCAATTCATAATCACGTTCTAATTCAACTGTGCAACAATGCGGTCCACCTGACAGTGATCTTTGATGCCGCATGTGTATTGGTATTACAGTAAACTCATGTTGTTCCAACACTTGAATTAAGTTAGTTTGTGTGGATTGGACTACCACAGTTTCTTCATCAAGACTTACGCAATTCATTCCTGTCCACATACTCATCATAGGTTCTTGACTTGCATATCCCATTTCGATAGGTTCTGGGCATTCTATTAGTTTCCAATTTTGCATTGCTCTGGGCAAACTGTCTTTGTTTTTTATCCTACTAGGATTAATTAAAGCTACTCCTGGCTTCAATAATGCTATTGTGCTATCGAGATGTGAAAATGAGTACACGTCTTTAATAATATGAACTTTGTATTCTAAGCCTAATAATTTTTCTAATTGATTTGCTCCAGCAATATTTCCCGTGCTGGAAACAAGATACAACAAATCCTTGCCAGCACGTAACACATTGGCGGCATCCCACATAGGCTGATTGTTGTGTGTGGCCAGCACATCTTTGTTCATTATACAATCATTGTTATAATCTTCTTTGGTATATGTGCTATCAGTCAAGTTGTCAGTTACTTCACACATATATTTGTATTCATCTTTTCTACAATTAAGTGTCATAGGAGAGGCAATAATTTTTTCTCCAATGGTAAGAATATTATCTCTTGGACAATAAAGATAGTGCTCGACATCAGCAACTTGTGGACGAATTACTTCAGCTCCAAACTGCTTGTAGACATCGGATAAATTTTCTAAGTCCTCATTTGCTTCATCAATTATTGTTTGCGAATATGCTCCTAATGGAATAGGATTGTCCAAAGATCTATCAGCATAATTGACTTGTCGCACTCCTATATCGTCAGGCACATATCTCGCCCTGTTTGCGATACCAACTATTACCTTTTTAACTTTGCCCCATTCATTCATTAATTAAATACTTATATAATAAAATGTTACGTCAATTTAAAAGATGGTCTCCATGGGATCCTGTAAAGTCAATCATGTTAGGATCCTGTTATTCTGAAAACTTTTTTGAGCCAGTAAAAAACCAAAAATTAAAAGATTCATTACAAAGAATTTGTCGTGAAACAAATGAAGATATTTCGGCTATCGAAAAAATATATTTGGACAAAGGAGTACAAGTCACTAGGACTTTGGTAGATGATTCTGAAACTATAGAAGATTATTTAGAAGATGGAAAAATGCAACATAAAGCCTGGACACCAAAATCTCTAGTGCCACGACCTCCTATCATGCCAAGAGATTGCCAAGTTGTAATTGGAACACACATGTTTGTAAATTTAATTGGAGATCGTAACATGATGAAGTCCTTGTTTAACGTCATGCATGATCCTATAGAACAATGTATTATTCCAGTTGATTATGGATTTAAAGGGTTGCATGGTGGACATCAGACGTTAATTGGAAATAGACTTTATCTTGATACTGATGCCAACAATTATGATGCAGAGTATAACAAAAAATTTAAACAAATTCTTAATCAATACTATCCAGAAATACAAGTCCATGAATTAGAAATAGGCGGCCATAATGATTGTTGTTTCCATGCTTGTCGACCAGGTGTCCTTATATCATTACGTGATATACAAAATTATGAAGACACTTTTCCAGGTTGGGATGTGCATTATATCGAAAATGCAAACCTTGATAAAGTTGAAGGTTGGTTAGATATAAAAGATAAAAACAAAGGTAGATGGTGGGTGCCTGGTGAAGAACAAAATAATGAATTTACTAACTTTGTTGATACTTGGTTAACAGAATGGGTAGGTTATGTTGCAGAGACTGTGTTTGATGTAAATGTACATATGATAGATACTAACACTGTAATGGTCAATTCATACAACAAAGAACTGTTCGCTTATTTCAAAAAACACATGATAGAGCCTATAATTTGTCCATTTAGGCATAGACACTTTTGGGATGGGGGTGTGCATTGTATGACACTTGATTTATATCGCGAAGGTGAATGTGAGGATTATTTTTCCCAAGGATAAACTATCCAAGCAGGGTCTTTTGATTTATCTATTTTTTTAGCAAAATATTTTACCTTTGCTTCTGATGGTTTATTATCATGTAGCACTGCCCATTCAACATTCATGTTCCAATTTCTAAACTCAGTTGATAGTTCATTAATTGTAAGTCCTGAATCATTGATATCATCTATTGCCAAATATTTTTTTGGAGGATCATTAAGCATTTCGTCCATCAAGTCTATACCCATTGATTGATATCCCATTGCTTCAAAATCTCGTGTTTGATAGTTTACTGGTTGTAATGGAATGTTAAGTGCATGGCTTATCTTCACTGCTGGAATAAGTCCTCCTCTAGTGATGCCGAGTATAGAATCGTATTTTGTTTTACCTATTTTTCTTATAAGTGTCTTAGTAAGTTTGTCTATGTCTTGCCATGATATATAATTTTTCTTAGGCATTACTTAGGAGCAAATTGTTGTTGCAGTTTTATATTATCCATAAACTCTTTCTTTGTTGCTGGATCATCTTTAAATGCTCCTTCCAACACAGTAGTCTGAGTCAAACTTGAATGTGCTTCAACACCTCTGTGTTCAACACATCCATGAGTGGCTTGAACATACACGCCGACATTCGCAGAGTTGGTTGCTTTCATTATTTCCCTTGAAATGTCCATAGCCAACTCTTCTTGCAGTGTGCCACGTTTTGCACACCATTGTGCTATTCTTGTGTACTTGCTTAGTCCTATCAAACTGTCTCCAGCAATGATGCCAATGTATGCAACGCCTTTTACTGGCTGGTGATGATGTGAACACATACTGACTATCTCCGAACGTATGGTCAACAATCCTTTGTACGCAGTAGTAGAATCATTTGGAAAAGCAGTTGCCTTAGGCATTGGATCATATCTGCCACTCATCAGTTCATTGACATACATTTTAGCCAAACGTCTACCAGTGTCCATACTGTTTGGATCATTCTTTATATCAATAACCAAACCTTTCAATACATCTTCAAACTTTGTTGTAAGTTCTTCGATGAGCATATCCTTTTCTCCAGGCTGGATATAATCTGATATATTATCACCTGCCCAATAACGTTGATCTGCTTTTTCTAATCTTTGCTTGATATCGTCGGATATGCTCATATTTCTAGTTTACTTTCTTTGATACGTTGATACAAGTTTTTTCCATGGAAGAAATCACTCAACAACGATTGTTTTTGTCTTTGCATCTTTACTCTGTATCTGTCATAGTTGTCCATATAATCCACTATCTTATTTAGAATTTTATCTTTGTGTGTCTGATAATTTTGCATATTCATTGTCCAATCCGAAGGATACTTGAAGTCGTCTTCGTACATTTCAGAATATGATAATCGATCTGGAACCATTGGAATAACATCCAGTAATAATCCTTCATATCCAGATATCCCAAGTGTTTCTTGCAAGTTTGCCGAAAACATCATTTTTGATTCACCCAGCAAGTTGTGATAATCGTCTTTGCTTCTTGTTTTTTCTTGTGCTACCACAAAGTTGTACTGCGGCAATGATTCTTTGATATCATAGAACATGTCTGGTTGCTTTTCAGGAGCAATCCTGTGT
>CENV01022088.1_pt1 | contig 11828 bp, 18 predicted proteins | sample 530231 | NCBI WGS metagenome assembly CENV01 (sample SAMEA2619815, study PRJEB7988) | marine metagenome | biome: marine biome (ENVO:00000447); feature: surface water layer (ENVO:00002042); material: "saline water (ENVO:00002010), including plankton (ENVO:xxxxxxxx)" | depth 5 m | reverse complement strand
TCACCCGGACGCACCCGGAGTCGCTCGCCGATCTCCACATCTTCGAGCGGCACCTCCTCTTCAACGCCACCCTCGCGGATCACGCGAGCGCTCTTGGCCGCGAGATCGAGCAGCGCGCGGATGGCCGAGCCAGTCCGCTCGCGCGCTCGCAGCTCCAGGATCTGGCCCAGGAGGACGAGAACCACAATCACAGACCCAGCCTCGAAATAGATACCGACGTTCCCCTCAGCGTCGCGAAATCCGCTGGGGAAAAGGCCTGGTGCGATTACGGCGACAGTGCTGAACGCCCACGCCGCAAAAATCCCCATGGCGATCAGACTGAACATGTTGAGGTTCAGGCTGCGGAAGCTTTTCCACCCCCGCACCAGGAACGGCCACCCCGCCCAAAGGATCACCGGCGTGGCTAGAATGAGTTCTAGCCAGTGGGCAAGTCGCTCCCCGGTCCAACTACGGATCGGGATACCGACATAGCCGCCCATTGCCAAAAGGAGAACCGGAATGGTCAGGACGACACCAATCCAGAACCTCCGGGAGAAGTCGACCAGTTCTGGGTTTGGGCCTTCGTCGCCCTGCGGGACGCCTTTGGGCTCCAGCGCCATCCCGCAGATCGGGCAGTCCCCCGGTCCAACCTGCTCGATATCAGGGTGCATCGGGCAGGTGTAGATCGTGCCGGCTGGCATAGGTTCTGGCGTCGGCTTGCCCTTGAGGTATGTCTCGGGGGCCGCTTCGAACTTCTCCTTGCAGCGAGCCGAGCAGAAGTAGAAGTTTTCGCCCGAATACGAGGACAAGTGTTTGGCAGTCGCCCGATCGACTGCCATGCCGCAGACCGGATCGACGGCCTCTATAAAGTCGCTAGGCGAGGCGGCGAAGCGAGACCGGCAATTCTCGGAGCAAAAGTGGTAGAGATGGCCTTTGTGCTCATGGCGGGGGCTGCTGTCCCCCGTCTCTACCACCATGCCGCAGACTGGGTCTCTGGTCATTCCCGAATTGGCGCGCGCTACGTCCATGGTCAACCCTCCAAGCAGTTGAGCACCAAAAAGTAGCGCTTCCACCGATGGGAAGGTCAAGGCTTAAAAAAACGTCGAACCCCCATTGACCTTCCCATCGGTGGAACCCTTACGTAAGGCTGGGAAGTGGATAAAAGGTACTGCCACGATGAACATCGGAGATGTCTCTGAACAGAGCGGTTTGCCAGCCAAGACCATACGGTATTATGAGCAGATTGGCTTGGTGCGGCCCTCGCGAAGCGAAAACGGATATCGTGATTTCGAGTCTGAGGACTTGCACAAGCTCACATTTCTGTGCCGCGCCCGATCCCTTGGATTCAGCATAGATGAGTGCCGGACGCTTTTGTCCCTGTACGAGGATCGTGAGCGATCGAGTTCAGAGGTCAAGAAGATTGCCGCAAAGCATCTTGCCCATGTCGATAAGAAGATATCGGAGCTGCAGTCGTTGAGTGCAACACTCCGTGATCTTGTCGATCGCTGCAATGGCGACGATCGTCCTGAATGTCCGATCGTCAACGATCTGGCTCACTCCGGAACAGCCTAAAGGCATTCGAAGGCGCAATTGGTCGCAACCATATCTATGGAAGTGCAACCGCCTATAGGGTAAGTTATCAGTATGAAGTTCTTCGTCCGGCTCATTGTTGTTACCGTCCTTGCCGCTTTCGCGGCAAGTTCGGTCGCGCATGCAACGGGCTCGGCGGAGATGACCGCCGCCATGATTGCCTCCGACGACGCCGCGATGGATATGCCCGATTGCGACGCATGTGGCGACGAAGGCCAGACGGCTTTCGCGTGCGACGTCATCTGTGGAGCGGGCGGTTTCGCATCTTTGCTTGTCCCGCAGTCGCAGGGGATGTTTCAGTCTCCCCGTCAGACGCTTAATCCGGTGGTGACGCAGAATCTGCGCGGTCTTACCGGTCCCCCAGCCAAACAACCTCCTCGATCCCTCATCTGATCTGACGCCCGGCGCGCGAGCGCATCCGGGAATGTCATCTCGTGCTTCGGCGACGCATTTTCTCCGACGCGCGCGATCCAGTCCTTACCGACTGGGGCACCCACTGGCCCCGGCGGTAGACCGAGAGTTTGATGAGGAATAATTATGTCCCGCCACTCATATCCGGCGCTCACGCGCCGCATGTTCATCCTAGGTTCCGGTGCTGCACTCGGGACCTCGGCATTACCAATGGCTCTGCGTGCTGCCGTACCGGCAGATTCGGCCATGGCGGTCGTCGCCTTCGATGGCGATGCTTTGCTCGCCGCTGGCTCGAACCTGATCCGCAGCGAGGATAACGGCAAGTCCTGGACAGCGCTGCCGGTTCCTGCCGCCATTCTAGGCCTGGCCACGCACCCTGCGCAACCGGGACATCTCTTTGCCGGTCTCGCTTCTGGCGGCGTCGTCTTGTCCCAAGATGGTGGCCGCAGCTGGGAAACCCGCTCCCGTGGGCTCGCCGAGGGTGAAGTCGATGCTGTGGCCGTAGCGGCCGGCCAACCTGACATGTTTTATGCAGCAGTCCGGGGGGACGGCCTTTGGAAAAGCGAGGACGCTGGTGGAAACTGGAGTCTTGCTATCGATCGCCCCTGGCTCGAGGACGCCGAACGTGACCCTTTGGCGCTCGCTTCAGTCGATTTGGCAACGGGCATGGGCGGAATCTGGATCTACGCCGGCACCCCAGCGGGCCTGACGCGTGTTCCCGACTGCTTCTGCCGCTGGCAGGACGTCCAGCCCGGCGACGCGATGGATGCCCTGGTTGCAGGCGACACGCCTCCTTCGGAAGCTCCGCTCCCAAGGAGCGAACCGGTCCGAGCGCTCGCCAGTGCACTCTCTGCACCCGAAACACTGTACGCCGCGCTGCCGTCGGGCGTCTGGACGTCCCGCGATGGCGGCGTGGTTTGGTCGCATGTCGCGCAGGGCTCTGCCTCGGCGGTCGCTGTTCATCCCGCCGATGAAAAACGTTTGATCGCCGCGCTCGACGGCGTCCTGAAACTCAGCCGCGATGGCGGCGCAAACTGGACCACTCTCGCGGTCGCTTGATGGAGACTATAATGAAAAAACTCTTCGCCCTCGCCTCGCTCGCGGCTCTCGCAGTCGGAGGAGCGATTGCGTTCACGACACTCTCCAGTGCGCAGACGGATCAGCAGACTGTCGCCGGCATGGGAGAGATGGCTGCGGCTGAGCTCTCCCGAGAAATCACGATCTGGCGCAGTCCGGGCTGCGGGTGTTGTGACACATACGCCGACTATCTTCAGGCAAACGGCTATCGGGTGACCCTCGTCGACGACCAGGATTTCGACAGGCGCTCGGTCGAGGCGGGTGTTCCCGAGCAAGGACTCGGCTGCCATCTGGCTGAGATCGACGGCTATTACGTCAGCGGCCTTGTGCCGACCGCGATTATCGATCGGCTGTTGACCGAGCGCCCGGAGATTGAAGGCATCACGCTGCCGGGAATGCCGGCAAACGCCCCAGGCATGGCTCCCGAGAAAAGCGGCACCCTTAAGACTTACGCATTCGGCGAGGACGGGATCACCGTCTATTCCAATGAGTGAGTGTATGATGGGAATGATGAACGGACCGATGATGGGCCTCATGATGGCCGGCGGCGGTCTTGTCTTGCTGCTTGTTTTTGCGGTCTTGGTCCTAAGCCTCGTGGCTCTGGTGAAATACCTGAGGGGGCCGAAATGACCCGCAAACTGATCATAATCGCCAGTGCCACTGTTACGAGTCTTGTGGCCATCGCCGCGCTCGCGCAACAGCAGGACCACGACGCGAGTGCGGAGGGCCTGACGGTCCTGGGCGAGCCGGTAACGATGGAAGAAATTGCGGTTGGACGGCAACTCTATGCGGAAAGCTGCGCCTCCTGCCACGGGGCCAATTTGGAGGGTCAAGCCGACTGGAAGCGCAGGCTCGATAACGGCCGCATGCCGGCCCCGCCGCACGATGAAACCGGGCACACCTGGCACCATTCGGACCAGGATCTGTTCACCATCACGAAGAACGGTGTCGAGGCGGTCGTGCCGGGCTACGAGAGCGACATGCCTGCCTTCGAAGGAACATTGGACGATGCCGAGATCCGCGCCGTGCTGGCCTACATCAAAAGCACATGGCCCGAGCGCCAGCGTACCTTCCAGGCAAAGGTCACGGCGAACGACGAGGACAGGTCATGAGCACAAGCGAAGGTCGGGCTCCGTCGTGGGTCGGCAGGTTGGTTCTGATGTTGCCCGTCGCGGTCTTCGCCGCCGTTGCACTGGCGCTCTACTGGGGGCTCAACGACAACGACGACAGCCTGCCATCGACACTCATCGGCAAGCCGATCCCTGAGTTCGACCTTCCTCCGGTCGAGGGCAGGCAGACCGGCTTTTCTTCCGCCGATCTTCGCGACCAGGTATCGATTGTCAATGTCTGGGCATCGTGGTGTGTGCCCTGCCGGGTGGAGATGCCTCTGCTCAACGAGCTTGCCGAGGACGGCATAGTTCCAATCTACGGAATCAATTTCAAGGACGATGCCGTGGAGGCATTGGCCTTCCTAGAAGAGCTTGGCGACCCCTACACCCGGATCGGTGCGGACCAGTCGGGTCGTGTCGCAATCGACTGGGGCGTCTACGGTCTCCCCGAAACCTTCGTTGTCGATGCCGACGGGCGGATCGCTTACAAGCACGTCGGACCGTTCGATCGAACGTCGCTCGAAGAGGATATCCTTTCCGTCGTGCGGCGATTGCAGGCGGAGGACGGATCATGAAGCGTCTCGCCTTTTTCGCCGGCGAAATGGCGTTGGCCGACCCTCCTGCTGTGGCCCTTCGGCCGATGCCGCTCTCCCACGAGATCGAGATCCGATATCTCGGCATCTACCTCGCCGAAAAACTGCTGAAGACGCTCGCATCCGGCGGAAACCAGCCCTCCGACGATCTTTTTTATCAATCGCGGGGGCGCGAGACCGGCCAGCTCGCAGGCCCGGCCAAATGGAATAACCCCCGAAGCCGTCGCGCAATTTCGGCCCATCATCAATCTCACAAAGGGATAACCTGAGCCATGACCGAAACAACCACCGATGCAAGCAACCTATCCCCCGTCGCACGCCCGTCGGGCATTCGCATCCGCTTCGGCCGACGCGGCCTCATCCTTGCTGCCATGGCAGCGATCGCCGCTGGCCTGTGGCTGAACTGGGGTTGGATGACGGCCATCGGAGCAGCCCCCCTGATCCTCGCCCTCGCGCCCTGCGCCGTAATGTGCGGTCTGGGAATGTGCATGATGGGCGGCTCGAAATCTTGCGGCAGCAAGAGCAATCCGGCCGGAGGGCCGGAGGTTAAGACGGACTAACCAGCAACTGAAAGGACACTACCATGAACATCGCTTCCAAACTCAGCATTTCGGCGTTCGCACTGGCGGCGCTCCTGACGACGGCCGCGTTTGCGCAGGAGGCCGGTGGCCAGGCGCCTGATCAGATGATGCAGGATCAGACTACCATGCCCGGAAACATGATGAACGGCGACATGACCGGCATGCAGGGCATGATGCAGATGATGCAGCAAATGGGGCCGATGATGGAGGCCTGCACTGAGATGATGCAGGCCATGACCAACCAGATCGAGTCGCCCGTGACCGAACCGCGGGATGGCTGAACTTGCGCACCCGCCTGGGCGAATGCCTGGGCGGGTTTCTCTTAAGAGTTGAAAGAATGACCACAGAATTTGCAACGCGTCATCTACGGCGTATCCGGCTGGTGCTTTGGGGCGTCGTGACCGCAGTCCTGCTAGCAACTGGCGGCGCCCTGATGATGCGCTCCTACTTGCTCCCGCCAACGTCTGAAGGGATCTCTGTCGAAGTGGCCACCATTGGTGAAACTGATATCCGCTCGGAGTTTACTCTGATGGATCATACTGGGCGCGCCGTGACAGAGGCCGACTTCACCGGGCGCTGGCAACTCGTCTTCTTCGGCTTCACGCACTGTCCTGACATCTGCCCCACAACGCTAGCTTATATGGCGAGCGTCCTCGATCTTCTCGGTCCTGATGCAGAGCGCGTGGTACCACTGTTTATCACCGTTGACCCGGCGCGAGATACCGTCCCGGTCATGGCCGAATATGTCGCTGCCTTCCATCCCCGCCTCGTTGGTTTGACTGGCACCGAGGCGCAGGTCGCCGAGGCGGCACGCAACTTCCGCATCTGGTACGAGCGGATGGACGATGAGAATGCCCCGGACGGCCACATGATGGCGCATGCCGGCCATATGTATCTGATGCGCCCGGACGGGCGGTTCGATGATGTTTTTCAGGAACAAGACCAATCACCCCAGAAGATGGCCGGTCAGGTCCTCGCACGAATCCAAGAAAGCCAGGACGTAAAATGAGGGTACTGATTGTTGCTGCACTCGCGGTCATGCTGCCGCTGGCTGCCCATGCCGAGGTCGTCGTGACCGACCCTTGGGCACGCGCCAGCATTCTCGCCTCCCGCCTTGGAGCGGCCTACGTGACGGCGGAAAGCGACGAGGACGACCGGCTGATCGGCGCATCAACACCCATCGCCGATCGCGTCATGATTCATGCCATTGAGACCGACGCAAACGGGATCGGACGAATGGTACATCGCAAAACTCTCGATCTACCCGCCGGAGAAGCGGTGGATTTCGCTCCAGGGGGCATGCATCTGATGCTGATGGGCCTTTCGGAGAAGCTCGTTGAGGGCACGACCTTTCCACTCACGCTCCATTTTGAGGCCGCCGGCGAAGTCACTGTCAATGTTCCGGTTCTCGGAGTGGCTGCGAGCCGCCTGGATGAGGGCAGCAAATGAGGACGCTTCTCCTTCTTGCGATACTAAGTATGGCCACACCTGCCCTTGCCAATCATCCCGGCGAACGGCTTAACGAGACGATGGGCGAAAAGGAGCCGGCTTTCGAGATCGCCGGCCAACGTCTGCCCGCCATCGAGTTGATGAGCGCCAATGGTGTCGAATTCGACCTACGCGACCTAGCGGACAGCATCATCGTCCTGAGCTTCTTTCCCGATGAGTGTGGTAGCCCTTGCATCGAACAGCAGGCCCCTCTGGTCGAGGTCCAGAAATCCATCAACATCACGCCGATGCGTGAGATGGTCACTTTCCTTACCGTCGCTTCATCCGAAGCGCCCGCTGTCGACGGGTGGAACGGCACAAATTGGCTCCGTTTAACAGGTGGAGGCCGTGATACCACTACCGAATTAATTGCCGAACTCGGCGAGTTGTCGCGCCGCAATCAAAGCGCTCCAATGGTTCACATCATCGCCCGCGGAACCCGCCATGCCGCTATCTTCCACGGGGCGGACTTCGAACGGATCAATATGATCCTTTACATAAACGGTCTGACGAACGCTCACCCGCCGGAGCCAAGTATGCTCGACCGCATCCTTGAATGGCTGCCGTGACTGCCGCGGTTATCCTTTTCATGCTGCGTTATCCGATGCAGTGCGCCTGATTTCAAACGATAGCCCCCCAAGCCTCGAACAGCTCGTGATCTTACGGCGGCCGCTCACGCGGCCAGCTCTTCCCTTTTGAGGGAACAAACGCTCTGCCCTCTCTCCCCCGCAAAAATAAAATCCGGCCTCCCGGTCACGCGACGATTGTATGTCGCCCAATGGCTATGGTGTGGAAAGCAGTTCTTGCCTGATGGACTACACGACGTCGGCTATGGGGCCGTCCGTTCGGGTGGCCCCAGCCGCAAGAGCCTCCGCGCCGCCCCAGCCGCATCGAGCGGCTGCGACGACGACGAGGGAAGCCCAGGGCTCCTTCCCTCGAGCTTCCTTCCCCCCACTTTCGGTTTGCAGAATAATCGTAAATTCTGTATATTCTGGATACATCCCAACGAGGCTCGGACCATGAAAGAATTTGCCGCTGCCGATCTGACCCGGAAAACGGGCGACCTGTTCGAAGCCGCGACCATCTCGCCGGTTGCGATCACCAAGCACCGCAAGCCGCGCTACGTCATCATGTCGATGGAACGCTACGAGAGCCTGACCCACGGGCAGGATACGAGGCGCGCGTTTCGCCTCGACGATCTCGATGACCGCGAGGCCGACAAGCTGATCGCGGACCTGCAAAACAGCATCGACAATGACTGATCTGGCCCCGCGCCTAGGCGATGTGTGGCGCTATCCCTTCCTGTGGAGCCGGGAAGCGGCCAGCGGCGAAACCGAGGGTCGCAAGGAGCGGCCCGTCGTCCTGGCGCTGCTGGTGCGCAACCGGATAGACGAGATGGTCTTGCTCATGGTGCCGATAACCAGCGTCCCGCAATCCGACCGCTACGCGATCGAAGTTCCCGAAATCGAGAAGCGCCGCGCGGGCCTCGATGCTCATATGCGTCTGTGGATCGTTGCCGACGAGGCAAACGAGGATATCCCCGCCCGCAGCTTCTATTTCGAGTCTGGCAACCGCATCGGGCAATTCAGTGCCCCATTCACGAAGCAAGTTCAGGCGGTCATGATCGAAGCGCTGAAAGCCAAACGCCTCCAGCGCACCGGCCGAGGTTAGCAGGCAGGCTACATATCGGCCGCGCCCCATCGAGCGGGCGCACCTAATACGAGGGAAGCCCCAAAGCTCCTTCCCTCGCGCTCCCTTTTCCATCCACGGACGAAAGCGCCCCCAGGGCGCTCACCTTTCGTCCGTGGCCCCCGCAATATGTCTTGTTCGAGAGCGCGTCCTTGTAGACAATCGTTCCCAAGCAAAGCGTATTGGGCTGTCCATCAATGCAGAACGCAAAACCGTTGATTTGGGAAGATGACGAATACTTTTATGTTTCGTCTGCTGCGTTCAAGCATCTTCCACCTGAATTTCATGCAGCGGCCGAAATCCGACAGCGACAGGGCCTCGACGTTCTCAAGATCGCGGACAAAGACATTCAAGCTGTGATGGCGATCGGCCGGAGATGAGCGATGATGATATCGTACCGCCAGGTTACAATGTGGATCATCCGGACCGTTAGCTTGTTTCGACCTGCCGGCCGTGCGCACGCTGCAGGAGAAGCCGGAGGCCTCGTGCATTGACGCGAGCCGTATGGCGCAGGACGAGCTGGCCAGCGTGGAGGCAAAAATAGCCAGCCTGCTGCGCCTCAAGGACGAACAAATTTCGACTACCGATGCGACAGACCGGACAATCACCGACAGTCGCGTGGTGTCGCTATACCCCGCCACCACAACTGGTGTTGATCGACCCATCGCAACTCAGGTGGGTCAACATGAATTCTGCAAATAATAAAAACTGCCTTATCGACCATAAATTTGAGATGGGGCGCTAGTGATGAGCAGGATTACTCTCGAGCTCATCGCCAAGGCTGTAGGTGGCCGCATCCAAGACAACTGCGTTCGTTGCCCTGGGCCCCGCCATTCGTCCGTCGACGACTCTCTCGTTGTTTTTTTGGCTCCAGGACCGGAGGGCTTTACTGTGCATTCGTTTGCTGGCGATAGCTGGCAAGAGTGCAAGGAATACGTCCGCGAGAAACTATATGGCGTAAAATCCACCGGGAGGACCTGTAATCATCTCGCGAAACGCCAAGTCTCCAACGTAGACAAGCGGGGGGCCGCGATGGACATTTGGAACCGCTCAGAAGCGTTGCAAAACACGCCGGCCGAACGCTATTTGTCCAATCGCCTTTCTAAACAATTGCTTCCCGACTGCCTCCACGTATCTAATGCATTGCGGTTTTCCGCAGAGCAAAAGTTGGCTGGCGCTATCGGGGCTCTCGTCGCACTGATGCGGGATCCGATCACGACTACTCCAACGGGTGTTCATCTCACCTATCTCAATCAACATGCCGGAAATTTACGCCTTGGTGGGCGGAATCTACGGGGTTTTCGCGGATATGCGGGGGTTGTTTGCTTCGGGTCGAGCGATGAAATGCCGGAAGAACTCGGAATTGCCGAAGGGCTCGAGACGGCGTTAGCTGCCTCGGTTCTAAACCTGGGCCTGAAAGTTTGGCCCACGCTGTCGACGGCAGGATTAGCCAAGTTTCCTCCCCTCAATGGGGTAAAAAGACTGACGATTTTTGCTGACAATGATCGCAACGGAGCCGGATTAGATGCGGCACGTCGCGCTGCGCGTGCCTGGCACCAGGTGGGCGCACTTGTCGAAGTTAAGATGCCTGCCGAACGCGGCATGGACTGGAACGACGTACTGGGGAAGCACCATGCGTAGATTTTCGGAAGACTCGGAAGTCCGTCTGAGCGACGGGTCAATTCTGCCGGTTCCCGAAGCTGGAGATTATTTAGCTTCTGTAGAAGCAGATCAAGAGGATGAGTATGCTGCGGCGCCAACCCAATTCGACGGACACTCTCAGCATGAAGTCGTCATCGAAAACGTCCCGTCCTCATCGGCCAGATCGGTTCCACCGATTTCCTCGGCTCCTGGCCGCCAAATCGCGAGCCTGCGATATGACTTGGACGTCCCTGTCGAGCGCGTCCGCTTTTTGATCGACGGTGTTTTCCGGGCCGAAAGCATCGGAATTCTCGGTGGCCAATCCAGCTCTGGCAAAACGTATGTGCTTCTTGAAATGGCGCGATGCCTTGCGACGGGATCGGCCTTTTTTGGCAGAGAAATCAATGAGCGCGTGGGGACTTTGATCGTCGCCGGTGAAGGTGGTGCGACCTTGGCAAACAGAATTGCTGCTATGAAACTCCACAATGGGCTAGCTCCCGACGATCCGCTTCCAATCGCCATTTTGGAGGACTTGGCCCCACTCAACACAGTTGCAGGGCAAGATGCCATCGAACGCTTCATCCCAAGTGTCAAGGAACACTTCAAGATGAAGTTTGGTATGCCGCTCGGAATGATCTTTTTCGACACTCTGGCGGCGACTTTCGACCTCGATGACGAGAATAGCAACGCGACGGCTTCGCGGGCGGTAAGATTGATGATGCAAATCTCACGGCAACATGGCGCAGCCGTCTGTGCCGTTCATCACCTCGGAAAAAATTCGAGCGCTGGCCTGCGCGGCGCATCAGCATGGCGGGGAGGGGTTGACCAAACCCTGATCGTTACGACTGATCAAGACGATCTCAAAGGCACGGTGAAATCCCGGCAGCTCCATGTCGCTAAAGTGCGTGATGGTGTGACGGGCACGCTGGCACCATTCGAGCTCACCCATGTACGCTTGGGTGCAGATGAGCACGGTGATTGGGGTGATGTCGCCGTTCATCCCCTCCTTGGCCAAGAGCCCGCCGCAGGGCGGCATCGCAATCGTGCAGAGGTGCTCCTCGACCAACTGTTTGGTTCGTCCGCGTCTTCGGTAGGACACCCCTTTGTCGAAGAACAGCGTGAAGTGCTGGCTATACGATGCGATACGCTGCGTGGGTCCTTCGTCGAAGCGTATGTGGTAGGCGGTAAAGAAGCGGCAAACGCGGAGTCAGCACGCAAAGCATACCGCCGGTTACTCGACCGATTGCCTGATCAATATGAGATCAGACGTCAATCTGAGACAGACTGGCTCGTCCACTACCAAAACGTGGGCGATGAGACTAGGTCTGCGATGTGATGTGTTGTGGCTTTGCAAAAGAACAGGCGGAGGCCGCGGAGTTGGAGCCTATGCGCATTTTACTCTTATCCATCGAGCAGAGGGAGCCTGCGTTTTCAGGGGGCTGAGCAAGCACGACAAGCCAGTCCGACATACACCGAAATACCTCACTCACCGTCCCGCCCAGGGTAAATCGGTGAGAGCCACGTCAGATCACTGCGCTACACGTTCCGCACTGGCCCAGTAACAGCATTAAGCGTCTCAACGGAGGAACCGCAGGATCCTACTCGCTGTGGTTCCCGCCAAGCACCAACCCTCTGCGGAAGAGTTCAATGTCATGGTCTATCACGCGCCT
>CENV01007633.1_pt1 | contig 11879 bp, 9 predicted proteins | sample 530231 | NCBI WGS metagenome assembly CENV01 (sample SAMEA2619815, study PRJEB7988) | marine metagenome | biome: marine biome (ENVO:00000447); feature: surface water layer (ENVO:00002042); material: "saline water (ENVO:00002010), including plankton (ENVO:xxxxxxxx)" | depth 5 m | reverse complement strand
GCTGAAGCCGCTCCTACCACGCGGACTCCCCGCCGCAGGAGCGGCTTCAGCCGCGATCAATCCACACGCCGGCAAAAGCCGGCCTATTCCTCGCCGTCCTCGACCGGTGCTTCCGGCGCGTCCGGGTCCACTTCGTCCAGGTCCTGGTCGTCGCCGTCCAGCTCCGGAATCCGCGCCAGCCCGGACAGGGCCTCCCCGTCACCCAGACGAATCAGACGCACGCCCTGGGTGTTGCGGCCCAGGTGGCTGACTTCGTCCACGCGGGTGCGCACCAGGGTGCCCTGGTTGGAGATCAGCATCACGTCCTCGCCACCGAACACCTGGGTGGCGCCGACCAGCGGCCCGTTGCGTTCGTTGACCACCATGCCGATCACACCCTGGGTGCCACGGCCCTTGGTGGGGAACTCGCTGAGATCGGTACGCTTGCCGTAGCCGTGCTCCGAGGCCGCCAGCATCTGGCCGCCGTCCTGGGGTACGATCAGGGCAATCACCTGCTCGCCGTCGGCCAGCTTCATGCCGCGCACGCCCCGGGCGATACGGCTCATTACCCGCACGCGGGATTCCTTGAAGCGCACCACCTTGCCGTTGCCGGCCACCAGCACCACGTCCTCGTCGCCCTGGGTGATGGCCACGTTGACCAGGTCCTCGCCTTCCAGCAGGCGCACCGCGATCAGGCCGCTGCTGCGCGGCCGCGCGAAGCGCGCCAGCTCGGTGCGCTTGACCACGCCGCTGGAGGTGGCCATGAAGATGAAGGGCCCGGAGGTCGCCGGCGCTTCCACCTCGGCATCGGCGCCGTCCACGGCTTCCACCGCTTCCACGTCCTCGACCACCTCGGCGGTGTCCACTTCACCCTCTTCCTCGTCCTCCGGACCCGCCTGCTGGCGCACCTGCTCGGCGTCCAGACGCAGGATGGCGGTGATCCGTTCCTCCGGCTTGAGCGCCGGAATCAGGTTGACGATGGGCTTGCCCCGGGAGGCCCGGCCGCCCTGGGGCAGCTCGAACACCCGCAGCCAGTAGACCTTGCCCACGTTGGTGAAGCACAGCAGGGTGTCGTGGGTGCCCGCCACCAGCAGCTGCTCCACGTAATCCTCGTCCTTCAGCTGGCCGGCGGACTTGCCGCGCCCGCCGCGCTTCTGGGCCCGGTAGGTGTCGATCGGCTGAATCTTGGCGTAGCCGCCGTGGCTGAGGGTTACCACCACGGTTTCCTCGGCGATCAGGTCTTCCATGCTCAGATCCAGACGGGAGGTCTGGATCTCACTGCGGCGCTCGTCGCCGTATTCGTCACGGATGGCGGTCAGCTCGTCACGGATCACCTGCATCAGGCGCTCGGGATCGGCCAGGATCAGCATCAGCTCGCTGATCTGCTCCAGCAGCTCCTGGTAATCGGTGATCAGCTTTTCCCGTTCCAGGCCGGTCAGTTTCTGCAGGCGCAGATCAAGGATCGCCTGGGCCTGCTCCGGGCTCAGGTAATAAAGGCCGTCGCGCATGCCAAACTGCTCGTCGAGACCGTCCGGGCGGGCCGCGTTCTCGCCACCGGCACGCTCCAGCATGGCGGTCACGTCGCCGGGCGCCCAGCCCCGGCCGAGCAGTTTTTCCTTGGCCTCGGCACCGCTGGGGGACGCCTTGATCAACTCGATCACCGGATCGATGTTGGCCAGGGCCACCGCCAGACCTTCCAGCTGATGGGCCTTTTCACGGGCCTTGCGCAGTTCATAGACGGTACGGCGGGTGACCACCTCGCGGCGGTGCCGCAGGAAGGCGTCCAGCAGCTCGCGCAGGTTGAGGGTCTTGGGCTGCCCGTCCACCAGGGCCACGGTGTTGATACCGAACACCGACTCCATCTGGGTCTGCTGATAGAGGTTGTTGAGCACCACCTCGGCGTTCTCGCCCCGGCGCAGCTCGATCACCACGCGCATGCCCTGCTTGTCGGACTCGTCGCGCAGCTCGGTGATGCCCTCGATCTTCTTGTCCTTGACCAGCTCGGCGATCTTCTCGATGAGCCGCGCCTTGTTCACCTGATAGGGCAGCTCATGGATGATGATCGCTTCCTTGCCGCCCCGGTCCATCTGCTCGATGTCGGCGCGGGCGCGCACATAGATGCGGCCCCGGCCGGTGCGGTAGGCCTGCACGATGCCAGCGCGGCCGTTGATGATGCCGGCGGTGGGGAAATCCGGACCCTTGATGTACTCCATCAGGTCGTCCGGGGTCAGGCTGTCGTCGTCGATCAGCGCCAGACAGCCGTCCACCACCTCGCGCAGGTTGTGCGGCGGAATATTGGTGGCCATGCCCACGGCGATGCCCGAGGAGCCGTTGACCAGCAGGTTCGGCACCCGGGTGGGCATCACTTCGGGAATCCGCTCGGTGCCGTCGTAGTTATCGACGAAATCGACGGTTTCCTTGTCCAGGTCGGCCAGCAGCTCGTGGGCGATCTTGGACATGCGCACTTCGGTGTACCGCATGGCCGCGGCGGAGTCACCGTCGATGGAACCGAAGTTACCCTGCCCGTCCACCAGCATGTAGCGCAGCGAGAACGGCTGCGCCATGCGCACGATGGTGTCGTACACGGCGGAATCACCGTGCGGGTGGTACTTACCGATGACGTCACCGACCACCCGGGCGGATTTTTTGTAGGGTTTATTCCAGTCGTTGCTCAGCTCGTGCATGGCGAACAGCACCCTGCGGTGCACTGGCTTGAGGCCGTCACGCACGTCCGGCAGGGCCCGACCAATGATCACGCTCATGGCGTAATCCAGGTACGACTGCCTGAGTTCGTCCTCGATATTGACGGGTGTGATTTCTTTGGCGAGGTCCGTCATGGCGTTCCTTTATAAGAGTCCAGGTACAGTCCGGAAAGCCCCGGATCATAGCACAGCGCCGGCTCGCCGGGCGATACGGACAAACGGACCAGGGTACCGATGCCAACGGGAAGGCCGGGGCACCGGCCAGCCGGTTGCAAGTTACAAGTTAAAAGTTAAAAGTTGCAAGGCTGAGCCGACCGGGCGGCTTTCCCGTGGCCTGCGGCCAGCCCGGCCGTGGCCGCGCCGCCCCTTTCAACTTGCAACTTTTAACTTTCAACTGCCGGACGGCTATACTCGCGGCCTGACCAAACAGGGAGCCTTGCATGAGCGATAACCACGCGGATCTGATCATCCAGGCCCGCTGGGTGGCCCCGGTGGCGCCCGCCGACGCCGGTGTGCTGGCCGACCACGCCCTGGTGGTACGCGGCGGCGTCATCGCCGACCTGCTGCCCACCGCCCTGGCCGCCCAGAAATGGACCGCCACGGAGACCGTCACCCTGGACCGCCACCTGCTCATTCCAGGGCTGATCAACGCCCACACCCATGCGGCCATGAACCTGTTCCGGGGTCTGGCCGACGATCTGCCCCTGATGACCTGGCTGGAAAAGCACATCTGGCCCGCCGAGGGCCGTTGGGTGGGCGAGGAAGGTTTCGTGCGCGACGGCGCCCGGCTGGCGGCGGCGGAGATGATCCGCTCCGGCACCACCTGCTTCGGCGACATGTACTTCTTTCCGGAAACCACCGCCCGGGTGGCCATGGAGGCGGGCCTGCGGGCGGTGCTGTTCGCGCCGATCATGGACTTCCCCACGCCCATGGGCGACGGCCCGGACGACTATCTGGGCCAGGCCACCCGCGCCGCCGACGCCTGGCGCCATGAGCCGCGCCTGACCATCGGCTTCGGCCCGCACGCTCCCTATACCGTGTCCGACGAGCCGCTGGGCAAGATCCTGACCCTGGCCGAGGAGCTGGACGCGCCGGTGATGATGCATGTGCACGAGACCGCCGGCGAGATCCACTCGGCGGTGGAGGCCAGCGGCGAGCGCCCCCTGACCCGGCTCAAGCAGCTGGGCCTGCTCAACCCCCGTCTGCTGGCGGTGCACATGACCCAGTTGCTGGACGAGGAAATCCAGTGGCTGGTGGACACCGGCACCCAGGTGGTGCACTGCCCGGAATCCAACCTCAAGCTGGCCAGCGGCTTCTGCCCGGTGCAGCGGCTGCTGGAGGCCGGCGTCAACGTGGCCCTGGGCACCGACGGCGCCGCCAGCAACAACGACCTGGATATGATCGGCGAGATGCGCACCGCCGCCCTGCTGGCCAAGGGCGTGAGCCTGCGCGCCGAGGCGGTGTCCGCCGCCACCGCCCTGCGCATGGCCACCCTCAACGGCGCCCGCGCCCTGGGCCTGGAGGAGCGCACCGGTTCACTGGAGATTGGCAAGCAGGCGGATATGGTGGCCGTGGACCTGAGCGCCTTGGAAACCCAGCCGGTCTATGACCCGGTGGCACAATTGGTGTACGCCGCCACCCGCGACCAGGTGACCCACAGCTGGGTGGCCGGCCGCTGCCTGATGCAAGACCGCCAACTGACCACGCTGAACGCCGCCCTGATCGCCAAGAACGCCGGCGAATGGCGGGAAAGGATTGCCCGGGCCGACCAATCACCGGAGAACGAACAATGAGCCAAGCCAACGTCGACAGCGCCGAGATCGCCAAATTCAACGCCCTGGCGGAACGCTGGTGGGACCCGAACTCCGAGTTCCGGCCCCTGCACGAAATCAATCCGCTGCGTCTTAACTATATTGATGAGCGCCTGAGCCTGCCGGGCAAGAAGGTGATCGACATCGGCTGTGGCGGCGGCCTGCTCTCCGAGGGCATGGCCCGGCGCGGCGCCGAGGTCACCGGCATCGACCTGGGCGAGGCGCCCCTGGCGGTGGCCCGGCTGCACGCGGAACAGAGCGGCGTGGAGGTGGAATACCGGCAAATCGCCGCCGAGGACATCGCCGCCGAGCGGGCCGGCCAGTACGACGCCGTCACCTGCCTGGAAATGCTCGAACACGTGCCCGACCCGTCCTCGGTGATCCGTGCCTGCGCCACCCTGGTGAAACCCGGCGGCCAGGTGTTCTTCAGCACCATCAACCGCAACCCCAAGGCGTTCCTGTTCGCTATCGTCGGCGCCGAGTACGTGCTGCGTCTGCTGCCCCGGGGCACCCACGAATACGCCAAGCTGATCCGCCCGTCGGAACTGGCCGGCTGGTCCCGGGACGCGGGTCTGGAGGTGCGCGACACCACCGGCATGACCTACAACCCGCTGACCCAGGTCTACAAACTGAACCGGGACGTGTCGGTGAACTACCTGATGCACGCGGTGCGGCATGCTTGAAGGGGTCTTCTTCGACCTGGACGGTACCCTGGTGGATACCGCGCCGGACTTCTACGTGGTGCTCAACCAGGTGCTGGCCGACCACGGCCGCGACGCGGTGAGCTACGCGGCGGTGCGCGCCACCGTCTCCAACGGCGCCCGCGCGCTCACCGAACTGGGCTTTGGCCTGGCGCCGGGGGATGCGGACTTCGACCGCTATTTGCAGCAGCTGCTGGACGCCTACGCCGGCCGCCTGGACGTGGACACCCGCCTGTTCGACGGCATGGCCGAGTCCCTGGACTGGATGGACCGCCGGGGCCTGCCCTGGGGCGTGGTCACCAACAAGCCGGAGCGATTCACCGGCCCGGTGCTGGCCGGCCTGGGCCTGCTGGACCGGGCGGTGGCGGTGATCTGCCCGGACCATGTGCGCGAGCGCAAACCGGACCCGGAAGGCCTGCTGATGGCCGCCGCCGCCGCCAACGCCGACCCGGCCCGTTGCCTTTATGTGGGCGACCACCTGCGCGACATCCAGGCCGGCATCAACGCCGGCATGCTCACCGCCACCGCCGCGTTCGGCTATGTGGACCCGGATGACAACCCGCGGGCCTGGGCGGCGGATTATTATCTGGAGCGTGGCGACCAGCTGCCACCGCTGTTGCAACGTCTGATGCAGTAACGAGGAACACCCGTATGGACATCCAAGGGATCAACGACCGCGCCGTGGGCTATCAGTGCGCCACGGACGCCTTCAAGGACCGCGTTATCCTGGTCACCGGCGCCGGTGCCGGTATCGGCCGCGCCGTGGCCCTGGCCCTGGCCGCCCACGGCGCCACCGTGATCCTGCTGGGCCGCACCCAGGCCAAACTGGAAGCGGTCTACGACCAGATCAAGGCCGCCGGCGGCGCCGAACCGGCCATGGCGCCGGTGAACATGGAGGTGGCCCGCCCGGAGGACTACCGGGAACTGGCCAACCTGTTCGACCGGGAGTTCGGCCGCCTGGACGGTGTACTGCACAACGCCTCGGTGCTCGGCGACCTGACGCCCCTGGACCGCTACGGCCCGGACACCTGGGACTCGGTGATGCGGGTCAATGTGAACAGCGCCTTCTATTTGACCCAGGCGCTGCTGCCGCTGCTGCGCCGCAGCGAGGACGGCCGCATTCTGTTCACCTCTTCCAGCGTGGGCCGCCGGGGCCGTGCCTTCTGGGGCGCCTACGCGGCCTCCAAGGCGGCCACCGAAAACCTGGCCCAGACCCTGGCGGATGAACTGGAAAACACCAGCCGCATCCGCACCAACACCATTAACCCCGGCGCCACCCGCACCGACATGCGCGCCCTCGCCTACCCCGGCGAAAACCCGGCCACCCTGAAAACCCCGGCGGACATCGTTGCCCCCTATTTGTTTTTGCTGGGCCCGGACAGCGCCGACATCAACGGTGTGTCGCTGGACGCGCAACCGAAATAAGCGCCCCAACCGTATAATTGTAGGAGCGGCTTCAGCCGCGATCAGCGTCGGTGCCTCCGGCATCGCGGCTGAAGCCGCTCCTACACTGGGGCTTTCAACTCCTCCGCCCCCTTTGACCCCCGCGCCGGGCGGCGTCGGCGAGCCGGCATCTTCCCGCCCGGAACGCCGTGCTTTACTCCGCGCATCACCCTCTAAAAACAACAGCAGGGATTAATATGCGCCGATTTTTTCTCATTATTTTTGCAATGGTATTCACCGGTTTTTGCGCGGTGAGCGCGCAGGAGCTGCGTCTTAATAATGACCAGCGCGCGGCCATGGAAAAACTGCTGCCCGGGGTCACCATCGATGACCGGCTGGTAAAAGGGCTCTCGGATATTTTCTATTCCCGGGATATGCCGGTGCGGGTGCGGCTCAAGGCCATCGCCAAACTGGTGGGCATTGATCAGATGCCGCCGGGCACCGCGCTCAGCCGCAAGATCTGTATCTGGGACATCGCCGGCCGGGCCGGGCCGGTGTTCCAGGCGGCCATGGACCAGCGCGCCCTGGCCATGGAATACGGCGTCAATCTGGAAATGGTGCCGTTCACCAACGAGACCGTGATGGTGGAGGAGCTCAAGGCCGGGCGTTGCGACGCGGCCCTGATGAGCGGCTTCCGCGCCCGCCTGTTCAATAACTACACCGGCTCCATCGACGCCATCGGCGGGGTGCCGGACAACCAACATATGCGCACCCTGTTGCAGGTGCTCGCCCACCCCAGCCAGGCGGACAAGATGGTTCAGGGTGAATACGTAATCATGGGCATGTTCTCCGGCGGCGGTATTCATATCTTCGTCAACGACAAGCGCATCAGTTCCCTGGCCAAGGCCGCCGGCAAGAAAGTGGCGGTGCTCGACTACGACCAGACCCAGGCGGAAATGGTGGCCGGCATCGGCGCCACCCCGGTGCCCTCCGACATCGTCAGCGCCCCCAACAAGTTCAACAACGGCGTGGTGGATATTCTCGCCGCGCCGCTGGTGGCCTATGAGCTGCTGGAACTGTACAAGGGCATGGACCCCAAGGGCGGCATCGTCGACTACCCCATCGCCCAGCTCAGCATGCAGCTGGTGGGGCGGCTGGATAAGTTTCCCAATGAAATCGCCCAGTTGATCCGGGAAGCCTCCTTCGAGGCCTACGACCAGGTGCGCGAGCGGGTCAAGGTGGAGGAAGACCGGGTACCGAAACACTGGTGGATTCATATTCCCGACGACGAACGCCGGGTCTATGAAAGCATGATGCAGGACGCCCGCGACGTGCTGCGCAAGGAAGGCTACTACAACGGCGACATGCTGGACCTGCAACGGCGCATCCGCTGCAAATTCGACAGCTCCCGGGGCGAGTGCGCCGGCGAAGGGGGCAACCCATGAAGGCGGCGCTGCTCAGCACCCTGTTGATCCTGGCCGGCGCCCTGGCCTCCCCCGCCGGCGCCGATGAGCGCCCGCTGCGCGAACGCTTGGCGGAACGCCGCGAGGTGAACATCTGCATCTGGGATCTGGTGGGACGCCACGGGCCGATCTTCACCGCCGCCCAGGATCAAACCACCCGGTTCCTGGAGTACGGCATCAAGGTCAATCTGGAGCCCTACACCAACGAGGGGGTAATGGTGGAGGAACTCAAGGCCGGCCGCTGCGATGCCGCCCTGATGACCGGCATGCGCGCGCGGCTGTTCAATCAATACACCGGCACCATCGATTCCATCGGCGGCCTGCCCACCTCCGAGCACCTGCGTCTGCTGCTCAAGGTGCTGGCCGATCCGCGCTCGGCGCCGCGCATGACCCAGGGTGAGTACGTGATACTGGGCGTGGCCCCCGCCGGCGGCGCCTATATCTTCGTCAACGACAAGCGCATCAACACCCTGGGCAAGGCCGCCGGCAAGAAAGTGGCGGTGCTGGATTACGACCCGGTGCAGGCGGAAATGGTCGGCGACCTGGGCGCCGCGCCGGTGCCCACGGACATCGTTCATGCCCCCGGCCTGTTCAACAACGGCGTGGTGGACGTGCTGGCCGCGCCGCTGGCCGCCTATCAGCTGATGGAGCTGTACAAGGGGTTGAAACCCAATGGCGGCATCATCGATTACCCACTTGCGCAGATCACCCTGCAGCTGGTGGGCCACCGGGACCGGGTGACCCCGGAACTGGCGCAGATTACCCGGGAGCTGTTTTTCCAGAGCTACGACGACTTCCTGGGCCGGGTGCACCAGGAAACCAAGGTGGTGCCCAAGCACTGGTTCGTGGACATCCCCGAGGAAGACAAACGGGAGTACGAGGTGATGATGCGGGAGGCGCGCGAGGAGTTGCGCCAGCGCGGCTACTACAGTGGCGACATGCTGGCGCTGCAGAAGAAGATCCGCTGCAAGCTGGATAATACCCGTGCGGAGTGTTCGGATATCAAGCGATGAAATCCGTGTGTGATCGCGACTGAAGTCGCTCCTACCCCGCCACGGCGCGATGTAGGAGCGACTTCAGTCGCGATCCCCACACCGCTCAATGCAGCGGCTCATCCCCAACCGGCAACTGATCCAGAGCACCGAACATATCCACCCGGCCGTCGCTGAACATGTCCAGCTCCGGGGCCAGCGCCTGCACATAGCGGTCGAAATACAGGAACTGCTTGAGCAACAGCGCGAACTCCCGGGGAAAACGGATACCGTGACCTTCGCCGATGCGCACCAGATCGGTGAGCAACTGGTTCACCTCCCGGTCGTTGCGGTCCGCCTGCACCAGGGAACTGGCGTCCACGTCGGTGAGCCGGTCCTGCAGGGCCCCGATGTCCCGGGCCAGGGCGGCCACGTCCACCTCCTCCCGGGTCATGCCGACCATGGCCATGGCCCGCGCCATGCTGTCCACGTCGCCGTGGCCGATGGCTTCGAACAGTTCCATCATGCCCGCCCAGGTTTCCCGGCGAATGCGGCCGACCATGCCGAAGTCGATAAAGCCCACGCGGCCGTCTTCCAGCAGCATCAGGTTGCCCGCGTGCAGGTCGGCGTGGAAGAAGTCACACATCATCAGGCTGGAGAACCAGGTATTGAGCGCGGTGATCAGGGTGCCGGCCGGGTCGTCGGTGTAGGCGCGCAGCACCTCCAGGTCGGTGAGCGGCACGCCGTGGAAGCGTTCCATGGTCAGTACCCGGGCGGTGGTGTGGCTGGCCACCGGGCGCGGCGCCGCCACGGCGCTGTTGCCGCTTTCCACCAGGAAGCGGTTGAACGCCTCCAGATTGCGGGCCTCCTGCAGGAAATCGCACTCCTCCAGCATGCCCGCCTGCAACTCCTCGATCACCCCGGACAGGGCCGAACGCGACAGGCCCGGCGCCAGGGATTCCACCACCCGCGCCGAGAAATACAGAAAGTTGAAATCGGTGAGCAGCACATGGCGCACGCCGGGCCGCTGCACCTTGATCACCACATCGGCGCCATTGTGCAGCCGGGCGGCGTGCACCTGGGCGATGGAGGCGCTCGCCAGGGGCTCCGGGTCCACCCACTCATAGAGCGCGCTCAGCGGCTGGCCCAGCTCCCGCTCCACGGTGTCGCGGATATAGTGAAACGGCATCGGCGGGGTGCGATCCAGGCATTTCTGGAACTCGCGGACATACTCCTCGGGAAACAGGGACGGGGAACTGGCGATGAACTGGCCGAGCTTGATGTAGGTGGCCCCCAGCGACTCAAAGGTCCGCCGCAGGCGCACCGGCAGTTCGTCCCGGTCACCGAGCAGCCAGCCCATGCCCTGGCGGCCCACCACGCCCACGGTTTCCATCACGCGCAGGGCGCCACGGGCGGTGTTGCGCATCAGCGCCAGACCTTCCCGTTCGCGGGTCAGATCACCGCGACCGGTTTTCAGGGTCGATTCCTTGCTCATTTAAACTCCGTTCAATGGCCAATCCGTTGATCGATTATCGTCCTCCTTTGTTGTTGTTTTTCGGACAACTCTTTCGAAAACAGGCGTTCACTATCCCGGCGCCCTTCCACGCTCTCGCCAACACCTTGAAAAACAAGGCTTTCAGCAGGCCACCACGAGGATTCACATGAAGGCATTGACTATTTTGACAGTAGAGCCGAGACGCAGGGTCATTATCACCGGCGTGCCGCAAACCGATCATCGCAAGGCTAGCATCATGTTTGTAATGACTTACAGGCATTTATGTAATTGGCGCTTGTGCCAACTCAGAGCCTTTCTGTAATGTTGCCCGCGCCGAGAGAACAATAAAAAGGAGCTCATGGAATGCGTTCTCTACTCGATAAGATCATCCGTTCCTCGCGTCTTGTGCTGGCGGGGGGGATGGTTGTAGCGCTCTCCGGTTGTGCCATGATCTGGAAAAGCACCGGGGACATCCTGGTCACCTTCGGCGAAGCCGAAATGGCCCCGTACCTGTTCACCTACGACGATATCCGCATGGGCTGCATGACCGGCGAAGCTCAGACTCCGCTGCTCATGTCGTTCGCCGAAGTCGGCTCCTGGCCCGAAAAACTGGGCGTGCTGACCTTCACCACCGCCGCCGTCTGCATGCAGCAACAGGCTCTCGAGGAAGAACTGCGTTACCACCGTGAAGTCCGTGCCGGCAACGTCGCCAGCGCCCAGGACGCACGCATCGCCCAGAAACGTCTGTCCGCCGTGGCCGCCAAGCGGCTGTACAAAGCCTACACCCTGATGAACGAGAAATTCGGTCCCCTGGAAGAGGGCCAGTGCCCCTACCTGCGCAAGGATCTGGATGAACTGGTCTGGCTGGTGGGTAACATCTCCGGCGTCCAGGCGCTGGTGGCCGACGGCGCCGCCGACGGTACCGTGGGCGTGCCCCGCGACATCGTCGCCAAGGTCGAGCGTCGCATGAAGTGTCTCGACAACGAGAAATGGTGGGGCGCCCCCATGGGCGTGCGAGCCACCATCTGGTCGATCCTGCCCCAGCTGGCTCCGGAAGGTGCCGAGCCGTGGAAAGTCCTGCATGAGTCCGAACAGATGGGCTTCGAGCAGGGTGTTCGTCTGGGCAGCGCCTTCTACGCCATGAGCGCCTACAGCAAGGGCGACAACGAGCGCCTGCGCGACGCGATCCGCAACTTCGCCGCCAACGGCGACAACGTGGACCCGCAGTACATGATGATGGACACCATCGCCGGCGTGCTGGTGACCGGTCTGTCCGACCTGATGTGGACCGAGAACACCGGCAAACGTACCCCCATCGGCGCCCTGGGCACCTTCTGGGATGACGAGCCGGAAGAGTCCGGGGTCGATATCGAC
>CENV01011608.1_pt1 | contig 11887 bp, 10 predicted proteins | sample 530231 | NCBI WGS metagenome assembly CENV01 (sample SAMEA2619815, study PRJEB7988) | marine metagenome | biome: marine biome (ENVO:00000447); feature: surface water layer (ENVO:00002042); material: "saline water (ENVO:00002010), including plankton (ENVO:xxxxxxxx)" | depth 5 m | reverse complement strand
TATTTCCAGTCAGACTTATAAAAGTCATAACCTCTTCTAAATCCAGTGAATCCTAGATTAAGAGCCATTTCTTCGTCATTGTCAAATAGACCGTAAGAAGTACCACCTGCTCCATAAGCGTTTTGAGCAGCTAGCATGTCATCAATATCAAATGCAAACTGTCTGTCGACAAATAATACATTCTCTTCGATAGCACCTTGCTTATCTAATCTACTGATAATTGAATCAAAGTCTGATAATGTAGTTGGGTTTCCACCATCCCAAATGTTTCCTCTTTGAGAAACGGAATAGAAGATACCGTCTGAACCAGCACCTGGATTAGCAGCAGCACCTGAGCTACCTAAAGAGGCAGCAGCACCAGAGTTAGTCTCGGCGGGCACAGCTTCAATCATTGCTGTTTCTAAATAATCATCAAATCTTAATCTTGTTTCATGCTCAGATTTTAGATACCATAGATATCCAGTTGCTCCATCTTCAGTTGTGATTTCAACCCAACCGATTTGTGCCATATCAGAACCAGATACTGTGTAAGTATCTTTGATAATGATAGGTTTGTTTTCAAAGATGAAGTCATTAGATTCTAGTGAACCAACCATTCCGGCAGTTCCTTTTCTAAATTCTGAACCATATATAAATACTGTCATGTCAGCGTTACCAACTCCTGATCCAGCAGTTACTAAACCACCAGCTTCGTAGAAAGCAACATCGAATTGACCTCTACCACCCGCTGCATTATTGACAGCAGTTACTACAGCCTTGTTTAGACCTGAGCCATCATTTTGTACAGCAACGATAGTTTGACCAACTCTTACCACTTGTTCTGCTGCAGTAGGGTCTAAGGTATCATTTACTTGGAATGTTGCAGTATCAGCATTTAATAGTGCAGCTGTTCCGACAGATGTATATTTAGTATGTAATCTACCTTGCTCAGCCCATTTAATAAGGTCAGAGTTAGTAGGCATCTCAGCTCCAACCATTCTTAAGAAGGATGAGATAGTTCTATTTCCATAACGCTCGAACTCTTTTTCATAAGTATCAGGTAGATACTGATTCAAAAAGTCGAAATTAGTTATGTAGTTTTCGGTTGATGGAGTTCTTTCAGAACTCGGAGTCAACGCGAAAGTAGGTACGGATTTAACTTGTCCTGGCATAATTTCTGTTTTTTAATTTAACTTTTTTTAATACTCTTTATTCTTAATCCTCGGCTCGAAGGCTGAGAAATCGCTTTTACCTGTAAGCCACCTTTTGCTACTGTCTGTGGTGCGTTTCTTTCAGTCATATCAATATTTTTTGTCTTACGCATTACATTGTCTGTAGCTTGAGATTGCCCTTGCTCATAAAAAAAACGAGCAAATTTTTCAGGGTTCATAGCTATTGCTAACGACTTATGGTAGCCTACTGGATCAATCAAAAGCCCTTTATCGTCTAAGAATTTATTTACAAAATTCATCGGCGTTTCTTGAGCCTTCTTTAATTCAGATGCGCTTCCAGGATTGTAAACAATTTCAGTATCGTCAATCTTAAATTTAAAACCTTTAAATTCAGGACTAAAAACCTCGTTGGTCTTTTGAACGAACCATTGACTTCGTTTAGCAGCTTCCTCTTGTTGAGTCTTAGCATCATTTAAATATTGCTTATAAGCTTGAAGTTCTTCTGAAGCAGTGCCAGAACTTTCCCTTGACTCAAGAGGCTGTTTATACAACTCCTGCTGTTGTCTGAAAAACTTTTTTGCTTTAGCAATTTCTTTTTTCTTTGCTAGTTTGAGTTTTTTAATTTGAGCAGGTTCATCTACCTCCTCATCATAATTAAAGTCATCCATCATCATTTGAATGTCTTCAGCATCCAACCCCTCCTCAGTGATTGAATAATACTCTCTAAGCAAAGAATCAGGATTCATGTCGGAATAGTCTCTTTGTAATTTTACATAGTCGCTAATTCCTCTTCCTGTTTCTTTTTTATATTTAAAGTAAGCAGCTACATCCTCTGGTAACTCTTCAGCTTTTTCTCTTTCAGCTAAAAGTTCATCAAAAGAATCTATTTGCTTACCATATCTTTGTTCAATATATGAAAGAACTTTAGTGTCATCTAACTGAGGCTCCTCTATTGGAGCTTCAGTAGTTTCTTCTACTACTTCTTGTTCCGGTACAGGCTCTTCTTTTGCTTCGGTCGTTTCAGTTTGCTCAACTTCTTTAACCTCTGGTTCTTGTTTGGCCTCTACTGTGTTTGTTTCTTCCTTGTTTTCTTGCTGAGCTTCATGTTTATCAAGCAGCTCTTTTTCAACTTGCTGAGTAGATTTGCTTTCTAACTCAGTCATTTCTCTTACTTTTAATTCCATTAGATTTAATTTTTACAAATTTACATAAAATTTTAACGCATTTTATCGAGGTTCAAACTCAGATAAATCAAAACCATCTAAAGAATCTTCGTTTGATTCAAAATTTTTAGGCGGTAAATTGTTTTTACGTTGTGTTATTAATTGCGACTGTTCAGTATTTTGTTGACTGATCCTATCGCTTTTAGCTTTTTCTTTGTCTTTTTCTCGGGTAGATATAGCTCCTTGAGTTATACCTTGAAGCTGTAGATTATATTGAAACTCTTGCTCCATAAGTCTTGATTTGAGCTGAGCTTCGCTTTTGTTTCTTTCAATCTCAAAGGCTATCTCGGCTTGCTTGTATTGCATTTTAGATTGTGTCTCTGCTTCAATTTTTTGAGCGGCTACTTGAGCAGCAAGTTGTTGAGATTGTAATTGCTGTTGAGCAACCATAGCTTGTTTTTGCATTTCTCTTTTTTCATCAGACTCTTGCTTAGCTTTTCTTTTTACTTTAAGTAATTGGTTTGCAAGTTTAAGATTTTTTATCTCTCTAATATCTATGGCATCTTCTAAATTAATATCTCCTTTAGATAAAGCCATCTGAATGTTTTGCTCTAACATAGCCTGTTGCTCTTCATCTGGAGACAGTTCGATGAAAACGCCAAAATCATAGATATATAAATCAGATATCTCATTTAATATATTTACATTGTATTTTCCTATTTTATTTACAAAGTCTTCTTTAAAATCTGAATACTCTAAAATATCGGCAACTCTATAAGTTAAGGCCTCTGCTAATGTTCTATATATATATAAGCTTCCATCTAATATGTGCCTAGTTGCTGTGTTTGAGTTTAAGGCAGCTAGTTTTTGTACGCCGACCAAAGCATCAGGACTTGGCGTGCTACCGTCTCTGGCTTCATTTAAGCCTGTTACAGCCCTCATCATGTCTAAGTAATGGTTGTAGTTAGCTATAAGCATTTGAGTCTTAGAAGCCCCTGAATTGCTTGTGAGCTGCTGTATGGGAACTCGAGCGTTGTTGAATTCGCCTTCTTGAGTGTAACTACGACCAATTACACTACCGGTTTGAAAATATAAACGTAAGGCATCTTCAGGATTATATCCTTGACCTGTTCCAAGGTCAACCTCATTTAATCCATCGGCATCTATGTATACACCATCCGGTACAGTTCTAGCAATTACTTGTTGTAATTTTAAATGCGTGACCTGAATCAAATCTGCAAAAGGTATCATTCTTCTTACTAAAGACTCAATAACACCTTTATACATTCTAGGAGCGACTGCGACATAGTTTGGCATAGCATGTTGAGAGCTTGATTTAGGTCTTACCATGTTTTTGGCTAACTCCCATTTAAGTAAAATGTTTGTACCCATAACCATCACCCCATCATACCATACGTCAATAGTTTTTTCTACCTTTTCAAAGTTTCCATCTTCAAGCATATCTTCAGGCGGATTAAAGGTGTCATCTTTTTCAATCATTTTAATATTACCGTTCTCCATTTTTTTTCTTTTATAAACCATCTTTTGTGTGGTTTTATAATTAAAGTACATTAAAGTACAAGTGTCTCTATAAAAAATGTCATTCTCATAATATTGAGCGGTATTAAAATAATCATACCAACTTTGGCTGTATTGTGCGATTGTATTTAAATCATCCGTAGTTAACGTAGGGTCTATTTTAACTAGCTCTGCTATAGGAACAGTTTTAATCTCACCCCAATAAAAACAGTCTTTAAAGTTGGGGTCCTCAGTGTAACTATACACCACGTTTGCAGGGTCTACGTATTTAACCGCTACACCTGCACCTGGTAAAAATTCATGTTTAGCAACAGCCATACCTGTTACCATCATATCATAATCTAATCTTTTACGAATATCTTCATAATGGTTTTCAGCAAATATTGTATCTATAGCTTGCTCTTCAGCTATTTCAATCGCTGGTTTATAATTTAAGTTCATGTAAAGAGAAAGTTCTTCGTCTGAGGCTGGAAGCTCATCTGGATTCATAATGAAAGGATCGAACCCTGTTTGTTCTTGTACGGTTTGCAACACCTCTTTTGCAGCCATCTGCCCTTCGATCATGTCTTGATATTTACTTCTTTTAGATTGTGATAAAGCATCTTGAGCATACGCTTTTACTTTAAATAATCTATCAGACATACCATTAACAACTATGTCAACAAACTTAGCAATGATAGGTACAGGGGTCCAGTCTAAATTCAGATAAGACAAATCTCCGTCTACTGCAAGTTCGTTTTTATATTTGGCTATCGGCTGCTCTCCTCGAGCATATAATCTTAATCTATTGAAATCACGCCATTGGCTATAATATCTACACCCTGTTGAATCCTTTCTAAACCATTCGTATTGAATAGCTTGCCCTATTTGAAGCCCATACTCCTCAGTTGCTTTCTCAGCATCTGATACATATTGACTAGGAAACCCCACAGATGAAATGTCTATTTTAACTTCTTTCATCTAATTAATTGACTTAAATTTCCATTGTTACTATATCTTGCAAAGTTAAGATATATTTTTGATTGTTTTTTCTCAGGTAAATACGTAGACTTTTGATTTGCCATAATTGCTAATCCTGTGCTAATACTAGCATCATGTTTAGTCCTATTGCTGACATCAAACTTAGCCCAATCTTCTAATGTTCTGTTAAAATACATAGAGCCCATTTCACCAGAATCTCGATATGTACCAGCCATGTCTAATCCAATATGTTTTTCTATAAATGATTCAATAGCAGAGGCGTGAGATTGTTTTACGTCTTCCGATGTGTTTGGTATACCACCTAGCTCTCTTTCAGTTTTAGATAGATTGTTGTATCTTTTATCAGGTCTATTCATGCAATACCCTCGATATCCCCTGTTTTTAAAATGATACAAAAGCCTTGGTTTATTATTTTCAACAAGTATGGGCATGCTATAAAAAACACAAGCCATAAGAACTTCTTCAAAAAATATCTCTGCTGTTTGTGGTCTAGCTATATACTCTAAAAAAAATTCATTGCTCGGAGCCTCTTCCATATTAAATTTAGTTAAACCATGTAAAGCTCCGTTTGATCCTCTACCTCCCACTGTTCCTGATATATCATAAGAGTCACAACCAAATGCGCCAATGTGTTCATTTAAAGGAAAATAAATACCATTTTTTTGTATTTTTTTATTTTGTAAAATCTTGTTTGGTGTCCATGTAATAGTAAACCTACCTCTATTATCTGGCGTCCATATAACTTCACTATCTTTTATGCCATCTTTCCAATAAAATTTACCACGTGTAACATGATGATCTAATATCAAAGAATCATTATAATCTATTTGTTGGTATATTTTAGTTAAATTAAATACGCTTCCTTTGCTTTCATCTCTAAAGGCATGAGATTCAGTTCTGGGAAATTGTCTGTAAAACTCATTTAATGCATCAGGGTCTTTCTTAAGAGAATCTACCTCAGCCTCCCAGTAATCTATAGCGCCATTTTCAATGTATTCTCCGTCCACACCTAGCAAAGGTTCATCGGGTTTATGAAACACCGGCATGCCATAAATGTCTATAAATCCTTCCATATTCCATTCCATGGGAATAAACAAAGAATATAGTCCGCTTTTAGTTTGACCATTTGTATTTCTATTCCTCAAATCTGAATCTTCGTATAATTTTTTAAAATTATCACCTCCCTTGTTTAGAGCATTTGAGGTAGAACCCATCATACATTTACCTATAATCTTACTACCCAACCTTAAACATGTTTTAGTAACTCTCCAGTTATTTAAAATATTATTAGGTTTTATCCATTTACCGCTTTCATCATGAACTAACAGTAATAGTTTTTCTCCATCATAAGAGTTGTCATCAGTATTCTTCCAATCAATAGTGGTGTCTAGCCCATACAGCTCGTCATCTACCACATCATACATGTTTTTTTTTGTAATCTTAGAAGCGGGAACACGAAACGCCAATTCAGTTTTCGGTTTATCCATACCATCCTGTATAGGTTTAAAGAAAAAAGGTAGCCTGTTAGCTATGGGAACAACCTTGTCAGTAAACATTTTTTTTGCATCAGATCCAGTCTTAGAAAGAATACCAACTCTAGAATCTTTAGCCAGCGTGCCAGTATTAATACATTCTGAAGAACCCATAAAAGAAAACCCTGATCGTCTTATTTTAAGGTAGTCTAAACCAAAACATCTTTTATCAGCTTTACATGCCTCCCAAAATAAAAAAAATATTCTGTTTGCCTCACGAAAATCAGGATAACCAACATCAATACTTGTCCATTGTAGGTACATATAGTGTGAACCAGTTATGTAGGTTTTAACTCCATTGTTGTAAAACCAATATCCTAGTTCTCTTTTATCAAACTCACTTTCAATATAATCGACCCACATATTTTTAAACGATGAGCTCATTTCATTCCATTGAAATATTGATTGTATTTTGGATAGTGATTTTGGAAGTTCTTTTCTTTCCCAATATTGTTGAGTTTTAGATTTATTTCTTTTGTAAACTTCTTTTGGTGCAGGAGGCAACCCTATGCATAAACCGTTAATATTAATTACTTCACCTAGCTCTCCAGTTTTTGATATAATAACAAGATCGTATTTTTCGTTGTAACCGTATAGCCATGACTTGCCTCTGTTTTTATTGGCAAAAACAGTTTTAGGTATGTAATCAATAACCTTGTGGTATAAATTATTTTGATCTTCGTTCTGCAAAACCTTGTTTTGTTAATGTTTTATCTTGTTTATTGTTTGAATTTAAATTGTCTTTTTCTTGGTCTATTTTAGTAAGTATATCAAACGCATCAAAAATAGCAAGTTTTTTTGTAGCTGCCGCATTTTTCAGTCTGTCAGCCGCTAATTCATCTTCTGGATCAGGTTTTATAATATCTTCTCTTGCAACTTTTATAAGTTGCTCAACAGCTTTCCTGCCAGCTTCAATAATTTTAATCTTCAATTCCTCCGAGTCCATGTTTGTAATTTATAAGTTTTAAATATTCTTTTAGATGAGCCTCTTCCCAATGCTCTCTATATTCTCTGCCTTCCACAAAAGTTTTATCACACAAGCTGCATTTGATAGTTTTTCTCAAAGTACAACTGTTATTTGGTGGTCAAACATTCTGTATAATTTTTCTCCATCTACATTGAACTCATATTCACTTTCTGGTTTGAAAACAACTTTGTCTCCTTTTTTTACATTTTGACTATCTAAATAATCGTTTGTATATTTTACTATACCTATTAAAGGTTCTTCTTTAAAGCTTTTAACTAAGTATCCATCTAGTTTATCTACAGGTTTTATGAAACAATAACGATCGTGGCAATGCCATTTGTTGTTTTGCTTGTACATATAAAATTGATCGTTTTCAACAAAAAAATTATTATCCTGAAAAAAACTCATACTGCTTTTTTGTCTGCCCTTCATATCGTAATAATATTTAAATACATTATGATGAACAAGAAGAATATCTCCCTTTTTAATTGGCCCTTTATAAAGCAGAGGTGTTGAAATAACCTTAGCTTCACGATTAGAAGCAAGGTGATTTTCTTGGGACACGCTAGTAATAAAATCTACGTCATTTATTTTTGTTGTATTGTTGTATCTTTTATCGTTGATAGGTTTTACAATAAAATAATGTATTGATCTCATTTAAAAATTAATATTATACTCTATAGATATAGGCATGGTAGATGTAAACTCTTTCCATAACAAAACCTCGTCCAATCTTTCTATCCATATTTTTATAGACTGCGAAGCTATATCAGACTGTATTAAATGAATTTTATATTTACCTGCTAATACATCTTGCCCTACCAAATAATGCATGGAATTATTTTTATAGTCAGGGCCGATAGATATTTTTCTAATATCCATTTGATTTAAATTAAATTAAAAGTAAAGATACAAATAAAATTACCTTCCCTGTCCTCTATAAAGCTTACGGTAATTTTTTGAAGATTTTAAGGAAGAAGTTTTTGTTTTTGCATGCACCCCTGGCCTTCTTACTTTAGGTTTTAATGTATGTGTGACCGAAAATATTTTAGCCATCTGGACCGTTCATTAAATTAGTTTTTTGTTTACTACCCATAGAGCTGCCGAAGTAATATCCTATAACTTGAGTAAAAGCTGCAACTACTGCGCCAAACCCCATATCAAATAATCTTTGAGATTCTTTGGGTATTTCCCATAGACCTATTGCCCCAGCAACCACTGCAACAAAAGACAGTGTTATACCCCAACCAACTGTTTTAAATAAAATATCATTGGATCCCGAAGCAACAGCTGCCATTTCTCTTTGTCTAGCGCTAGCTCTATCAGCCACCTCAGCCTCGTATGCCTCTAGTATCATTTCCTGAGCACGAATTTTGTCTTCCAAGGGTGCTTCGGCATTTTTAATAGAAGCAATCACTTGCTCAACTGACATTTCCCCTTGAATTAAATTACCAAGGGTAGGATTTATTAAACCAACTGCTCCTTTAAGTAATCTACCTACAGTGGTTTGCCCAAACTTTTTTTTAGGCTTGCTCATATTTGTATGTATTTAGTTTTACCATTTTCCTTATACGCTCTTAGACACCTTGCTCTGTTTTCATCTGGAGAACAGAAACTTACATGTATCCAGTCTGGGTTTTTATCATTTCCGAACTCCCAAATAAGTTGGTCAAAATCTAGATTGTTTTTTATATATTCAAACATTAGGGCATTTGTTGTTCTGCCAAATATGTCATCAATATCCATCGCTCTACCTTCACAATGTTGTGATCTAGAACTACCGCCTAAAGCCCGATTTAGTTCTTCGCATCTAAAAAAAGAAGTAATTTTTATAGGTCCGCCAACCCATTCTCGTAGGGGCTCAAATATATTATCTGCCAATACACCCATGTTTGAAAGTTCGTATGGACTAGGTGTATTGTCTATATTTAATCTAGTAGCTGTATTGGAATGTACCCCCTCTTTATAAGAAATATGTTTACTTATTCTTTCCATTTAATAGATACCATTTCTGTATAGTATACCCTATAGAAACAGCTAGTAAAATAATTTTTAAAACAATATCAATGTCAGTCATAGACACGCCTAAAGCTGTAGCGTTTAAAGTGTATATTTTCAAATCAGTTACGTCCATTTTTCTCAGGTTTGACTATAGTGTATTTAACTTTTATGTTATCGTATGTTGTTGTTGTTGTATATTGTATCATGCTATTGCTATATAAAAATAAGTTCCACCCGATGCGTTCCATGCAGCATCAGCGGTGGCTATCTCAAAATTGTCAGAATTAAAATTAACATTGTTGTTAGTGCTAGTTTGTTGTGAAACATCTGTGTCCGCCTCTAAAGCTGAGTTACGTGGGTTTGAAGTGTTTCTTTTGTTGTCTAATATATTCCAGTGGCCCGTATCATCTGTTCTTTTTACCAAAAGCCACGAGGGTTGAAAGCCTACTGTTTGCGTATTACTAGTTGAATTGTTTCCTAAATAAGAGCCTACTTTCAAATATCCTGCTACAGAATGAAAGCAGTACGCTACATACTTTCCGTTGTTAGCACCTACATCAGCACTAGCACCTCTTACAGTAAACACATTTGCTGTAGGGTTAGTGCTTAAAAAATATGACCCACTTTGTTTCGCTGAATCGAGATCTAAAAAAAGCTGTTTACTAAAATCGTTGGCCGCTGTTTCACCTGTTACCCAATGTCCAGATGCATCTAATCTTTTAACAATAACAATCTCTGGCGCTGAACTCAATCCATGAGGAATGTCTGCATCAGATCCCGACCCCGTATAATTTATTATTGAAAAACCTGCTTCAGTGTTAATACTCATCTTATCAGGATATAATGTGGATGAGGCGCTGGGGGTATACGATGATTGTAATACACCATCTAAAGAAACACTGTTTGCAGTCATAGCTCCTGAACTTTGAGTATTTGTTGCACTGGGCGCTCCGCCCGCTCTCCACTGCCACGCCACATAATTTGAATTATTATTATTAAGACCATTCCCTGTTCCCGCACTAAATCCTTTAGAGTCAAAGGAAGTTAAGGTGGTAGTGCTAGCAGAAGCTGAAGGAAGGGGATCTTGGGCAAGGTTTAAATCAGAATAAACTTCATATCCTGGGCCTCTTACCGAATCAAATAAATAATGTGATGCAGGGGCATTAATGTTTTTTGTCCACACAAAATCAGGTGTAAAATTTGTTCCTACATATCGCATGTCAGTTGTGCTTGAGGAATTGTATGCTCCACCTACGTCATTGCCATTACCATCTAATTGATAAGCTGCGACACAAGTAGCTGGAACATTTCCTGACCACGAGCTAGGATTTAACTCTGCTGCCGTAGTAGCGGTCTCGTTGTTAAAAATATATTGGATTTCAGTAGCGTCTAGCGCTGAATTAAATATTCTAATTTGATCCATTGGCCCTTTAATAGGATTGCCGATAGGAGAGTTTGCTCCAATGATAACATTTCCACCTGTATTAGAGCCTAAGTCTGATCCTGTTTGAGTATCTGGCGTGCTACCATTTAAATATATAGCAGCTATAGAATCGTGATCCATTGTTACCGCCACGTGATACCATGTATTTAGTGATATAGTAGATGTGGTATATAAGTTTATAGATCCGCTCGATCCTCCATCAAAATAAAAACGAAGTTTATTAGTTGTAACCCCAGTATCTATAGACCATCCGTTTGAAACATAAGTGCTTAAGAATACTGAATAGGTAGTGGCAATCTGCGTAGCATTGAACCAAAATGTAATTGTGTAATCTGAAGTTCCCCAATCTACAGGATTGCTAGAAAACTCAATTTTACTACTGCTGCCATTAAAAAAACCTGCTTGACCATATTTTGCCGTTAAAGATGAGGCTGCGTTTGATCCAACGTACGAACTAGTTTGAAAATTCCCAGAAACATCAAATGGCAGGATTTCCGTGTCTATTTGTCTCCAATCGCTCCCGTCATAAAATTCTACATATTTCAGGTCGGTATTGAACCGCCACTCACCTTGAGAGGCCGAAGCAGGTCTCGTTGCCGTGCTACCATTAGGTAGCCTTAGTGCAGTGTTTACTGTGCTTAAATCAAATAGCTCTGGTGTTGTTATTTTTGTTGTTGCCATAATTAAGTAAATTGTATATCTCCACTTCCTGATTCAAAAGTAGTATATTTTTCATTAGTACCGATAGTTTGATTTATGACTGTAGTAACTAAACTTCCTGAAGCTAAAGAAAGGGTATAGATGTCAGGATATCTAAGTATAACTATCCCACGTCCTCCTGCGCCACCGCTTCCGTAACTGCTGTCAGACCCTGCTCCGCCTCCACCGCCTGAACCAGTGCCATTAGTTGCGCTTCCACCAGCAAGACTGCCCGTTCCTGGAGAAGTCCCTGCTCCTGCACCAGCTCCTCCAGAGCCTGCTGCGCCTCCTGCATAATTAGCGGAAGAGCCAGTGTTATATGATGCACCGCCTCCGCCTCCAGCGCGGGTTGTATTTCCTCCGTCAATATTTGAAGACAATCCATTGCCCCCTGCCGATCCTGCGCCGTA
>CENV01050878.1_pt1 | contig 11897 bp, 7 predicted proteins | sample 530231 | NCBI WGS metagenome assembly CENV01 (sample SAMEA2619815, study PRJEB7988) | marine metagenome | biome: marine biome (ENVO:00000447); feature: surface water layer (ENVO:00002042); material: "saline water (ENVO:00002010), including plankton (ENVO:xxxxxxxx)" | depth 5 m | reverse complement strand
AAAACGCCGGATACGCTTCAATAAAAACCTGACATGCTCTAGTGGAGAGCTTATTATTCTGGAAAAGGGGCCGATGGCCCGGAAGGACGATGCTAGTTCCCTTCAGGCGCCGGTGCTTATCATAGCCGTATATGCCGAGGTTTCGGCAAGCAAGAACAGCGTACGGATATTCGGTCTTCGTCGGAGCTCATCATGGGTGAATCGCTTCCCTGCATCGGACCTTGCAATTCTGCCTGCGACCTCGCGCACCGGCGGTCATCGATCAGGTTGACCTCCTCTGCGCGGCATTATCGAACTCTGTTCGCAGAGGGAGATGCCAGCGGGATTAGTGGGATAGCAATAGCCATCGGCGGTTGCGGATTGATTAGTGGCAAGAGTTCAGCGCCTGATACGGCCTTGAGCAGCGTAAAATCCTTCGAGCGCCTGACCATAACCTGTTGCAGCGACGGCGCCGAAAATCTGCTCGGCCTCTATGTAGCGGCCCAAATGGTAGTAGGACCAGGCGCGCAACGTCAGCAGATCGTTGCGCTCCACAGCATAAAGCGAGCGCTCGTCCAGTGCCATCAGGGCTCGACGATAATCGCCAGTGTTGTAGGAGGAGAGGGCCGTCAGCGTCAAAATAGCCGTCTGCAGTTCCACTGCACGGGCCTGAGATTGCGGAGCGGCGGCGGCGGAGACCGACGCATGTTCGGGCAGCCCCATACGAACATAGGCAAGCGCCTGCCCGTAGGCGGCGTCCGAGCGCGTTGCGCTTGATGACGATTGCAGCGCCTGCGCGAAGGCTTGGACCGCTTCCGCGGGTCGCAGCAGTTCCATCAGGCACCATGCACGGTTCAGCGCCTTATCGGGCGAAAGATTGCCCGGGGGCACATAGCTTGAGCATCCCTGCGCATTGACGGTGATCGCTGTTACGGCCGACGGCACGACTGTTGCGGTCTCCCGCGTTGCCGTCACGGCTATGGCGGGTCGGGGCTGTGTCGGCGTCACGCTACGGCTCTGCGCGGTCGCAGTGGCGCGGGGCGGAGAGTCAGATCCGGTTTGGCTGGGCACTTGCGACTGGGTCGATCGCGATTCATCTTGCGCCGCCGTACCGAAATCGGCGATGCGTTGGGATCGAGCACTCCATTCCGCCTTGATTTCGGCAACCCGCGCATCGTCGCCCAACTGGTCGCTGGCAATCATTGCGCCGAACGCCGAACCCTCGTCGGAAGCGTCCCATCCCAGCGCGGTGTCGAACCAGGCGATGGCCGTCTGAGGCTGGTTGAAGGCCAGCGCATACCACCCAAGTTCCTGTGCCGTCTGGACATGGCGGTTATCATAGCCGATGGCCACAATGCGCTCGAGCACTTCGGGATCGAGTTCGACACGCGGCATTTGCGCCAGCGTGGCCGCCGCCGCCGAAAGATAAAGCAGCGTCATCTCCTCGGTTTCCCCCTCGTAATCGAGAAGCATGTCCTCGGCCTCCGCCGGACGGTCGAGGTCAAGCAGTGCAACGCCAAGCCCGTTGGCCGAAAGGATCGAGGGGTCTTCATCCATGGCCCGCTCGAACCGTTCCAGCGCTTGAGTCGGGCGATGCTGGTTGAGCGCATACCAGCCCAAAAGCCGCAGATCTTCGGCATTGTCTGTGGACGCCACCGATGCTTCGAGACGCCGCACATCCTCGTTTCGGGCGCGCGGTGATTGCCCCGATAGAACCGCAACCAGAGCATTCCGGGCCAGGTCGAGCCGGATCGGTTCAAACTCTCCGGCGCCGTCTGCCCCCATCCTTTCGAGGGACAGCAAGCCGTCGAGCTGTTCCGCGCCTAGCAATTCGCTTGCCTGCTGCACGGTGGTCAGCCGTTGCTCGCCGTCATCGCAATTGTTCAGCACATAACTATAGGCGTCGATGCCGCGCTGGTCGTTATTGGTCTCGATAAAGGCCTGGGCCAGCCGCCATAACAGGTCCACATTGGCGCAGACGAGAAGCTCGGGCATGTTGGCCGCTATCGATACAACTGTCTCGTACTGGTCGGAATCCGAGGCATTGCGCATGCGCTGTGCCGCCTCACCCAATTCCAGACTGCGCAGCATGTCGTCGGTTGGCTGCCATTGCGGATCGCTATCCTGTTTTTCAGCGATGGCCGCACGCGCACCGGCAAAATCACCTTCACCGTATAAATCCCATATCCGCTCGATATCCGGGTCCGGGACGTAGTCGTCGGCGAGCAGATTTTCGGGCGGCTCCCAATCGGGATAAAGAGTGCGCAGCCGCGCGATTTCCGCATCGACCCGCCGCTGATCACCCTGACGTGCAAAATAGCGCAGCGCGGTTTCATCGACGGCTTGGATAGAGGCGGAAGGCGCCTGCTCTGGCTCGTCATTTGCCAGCGGCATGGCGTCAACCTGTGCCGCCGGATTGCCCGGCGTCGTCTCGGGCGAGACTTGGGCCCATGCGGGGCAGGCCAGCATCGTCACCAATATCCCCGCCAAGGGCATTCGAAATCCAATCACGACTGGCCCTCCCCATTTTCGGGAAAAAAACATTCATTGTGGCGCTGCCGCAGATAGGACAGCGTCAGCAAATGCATTGTGGCGCCGTAATAGCTCTGCGGCGCAAAGGCCCGCAGTTCCGTCGGAATGGGCGAACCATAAAGCACACAGGCCCGCGCCGCGCCGATTATGCGATAGCCCGCTTCGCCCATGGGTTCGAGTCGTTCCCCTGTTGTGACGTCGATGATCGCCGGAGCATAATCGGCATCGAAAATCATGCCTAGCGCCTCGAGCAGATCGGTGTTTTCCAGTCCGGCGCGAATGACATAGAGCGGCACCCGCACATTGTTGTAGCCGAACTGGGGAGGGAAATCGGCGGCCGGGGTGGGAACCTCGGCGGCCAGCGAGACCCAGTCAGCCGGTGGCATGCCGTCGGCGGTCAGAATGTCGAGAAGCGCCAGCCCGTCGTTATGGGCGCTCATCCAGTCGATCTCGGGCGTCAACTCGGCCAGCACCGGAAATGCTTCGAAAACCCAATAGGACGGATTGACCACCGGTCCATCCTCCCGGGCGGCTGCCGAAAATCCCTCGACGCCGGGCAGGATGACCGTGAGCCCATTAGCCTCGGTCAAAAGCGTCTGGCCCACGGTCCGGACGATCTCGGTTGCCCGCTGCACATAGTCGGACACGCCCCAACCCCTGCCGGCCAGCGCCAGTGCATAAGCGATAAGAATGTCGCCGTCGGTGGCATTGTTGATGTCGGTGATGTGCGGCTCGGCCGCAGGGTCCCAGCGCCATGCGGCCAGTCCGTCGTCTCGGATAATCAATTCTGTCCGGGTAAAGCTCCAGATGCGCTCGAACGCCGCGCGATCCTGCGCCAGAACCGCCAGCAGCATTCCATAGCCCTGGCTTTCGCTGTGGCTGATATTGTTGTTGAACACGTCGACCACCCGTCCGTCCTCGCGGACGTAGGCGTCTTGGTAAGCCTGCCATTCGTCGGCATGGATGAAACTGAGCGGCATGGGCGTGTCCTGGGCGGCAAGCGGCGACCAGCTAGAAACGGCGCTCACAAGCACAAAGATGAATGCTTTCAGCCTCATTTGCCCCGCCTTCCTGCCCGCAAGAGCAGCGATGTTGCGATGGTGAGAAGAATGACGGCTCCGGCGAGCAGAAGCGCATAGCCAAGAACGTTAGTGGACATCCAGTTGGCCGCCACCAGCCGCAGATTGGAAAACGAGAGTGGCTGGGTTGCCACGAACACTCTGGAGCGCGGCTGCAGAACCAGCACCGACGCGTCCTCGGCCCCCATTGCACTGACCCGGCCACCGACCTGCTGCCAGTTTGCCGGAGACACCAGTCTTCGTGTCGCGTCAACGAAGGCATCGCCATTTGGAATTGTCAGCATGGTCCAGACGCCCCCCTCGGATTGCGGGACCTGCGAGAGCACCGCCGCATCGCGCGATTGGGGCAGGTATGCGCCATCGCCACGGCGGAACAGCCAGAAGTTTTCGGGGGCAAGGTTGAGCTGGTCGGCCAACCAATTCTGGATCGTTTCGATAACATTTCCCGATGCGACGCCAGTCGATTCCTGCCAGCGCTCAAGGGCATCCTCTCCCGTGCCGATCGCCGACGGGCTACTGGCATTATCGAGTTCCACAACACGTCCGCGCGCCAGAAGTTCAGGAGAAAAATTGGAGCTTGGGCCAACGATAATGGCGGGCGCTTCAGGATCGAGCGCCGATACGGGCACGACAGTGGCCTCGACCACCTTGCCCGACGACAACGCCAGCCGGCTCATCAGCATCATCGCCGCCTGGACCGATGACGCACCGTCTCCAACCACCATCGGCACTGCGCCCGCTTCGGCATAGGGCGCCCCGGTGCCCGCAAGTGCGCTCAGATCGGGATATTGCGCGATCCGCCCGAAATCGGGAAAGGCCAGCCGGCTGTCGGCAGAAAACAGAAACCGCTCCGTCGCGCGGCCCGAAAGCCCTGGAGGGCAGATTTCATCTTCCCGGGTGAGCAAGACTGTCTCGATATACATCTCGTTGATGCCGGGCCGGAAATTGGTCATCGGGATGCGCAGGTGCGAGTTGCGGAATGCGCCGCCATCGGTGCGCAGGATCGGAATGACCGAGGCGATCTGCCCGTTCACATAGATTTCGAGCTGGCTGCCGGGCAGAACCGCCGAGCTGTAGGCCGCGTCGAGTACCAGTTCGGCCTCGCCGTACATGTTGGCATAGAAATCGTCCGGCAGAGCAAAACGCAGCGCCGTGTGGTAGCGCCGTCCGTTGAAGGCGACGGTATCGACGCCCAGTTCGGAGAGCGCGATGGTCGACTGGCCGGTAATGACCGGCACGGAGTAGGGCAGATCGCTTCGCATCTCACCAAGGTCGGTTCGCGCCCCCTCGCCTGCGGGCACCAGCGAACGCGATGCCAATTCGACGGACGCCCAGTCGGGACCGGAGACCACAAGCGTATTGGGCAGGTTTTCCTCTGCTACAATATCGGCCACCGGCCCGCCGCTGGCCCGCCCCGCGATCTGGGACAGTTCGGCAGGAAGCGTGTCGGCGGTGCCGAGCACGACAGTTAGAGCACCCTGCGCGGGCATGCCTTCGAGCGTATCGACAAGGCTAATGTCCACCGCCGGCGCCTTGAGCGCCAGCGACAGATATTGCGCCAGACGCAGCGCCGCAGTCCGGGCGGCTTCGGTTTCGAGCAGGGGAATGACGAAGTTCAATTTGGTTGTGCCGGTCTCGTCGAGCCCGATGGCCGGCAAGTCCTCAAGACTCGCGATCGAGGAGAGGTTATCACCCTCGAAATCGAGAACCGTGCCCGTCGAATAGATTTCCGTCCACAATTCGAACGTCGATTCCACCGAACAATCGGTGCGATGGCGCTGATCGGTGGTGATCTCGATGCGGTTTCGTCCGGCGGTGAGCACGCCCTTAGGCACCGATAGGGAAACGTCGGTAGGTCCATTGGCATATTCGACCGACATCATGCCCAAATCCGTCCCGTTGATGGTAACCGAAAGCTCGGAATATTCGGGCGCTACCACAATGGAGTTGAGCACCGACATGTCCAGGCTGGCCGGTGCCGCAGCCTGCGCTGCCGTCAGATAGAAATCAAAGGCACGCATGCCGATCTCGCCCTCAAACCGGATGCCGGTCTGGGGCAGGAGATGGCGTTCGAGGCGCGTTGCCGCAGTGGTTGCAGGTTCCACTGGCGCGGCGGACTGTTCCTCAACGACCTCGGGCTCATCGGGGGTCACCCGCAAGTTGAGTTCTGGCGACATATCGAAGGGCATTTGAGCCAACACCGTGGGGGCGGCCAATACGCAAAAACACCAAATCACTAGCCAGCGCATCACGACCGCGCCTCTTGCGGCTGGTCGGACGGTGTCGGCCGGGAAAACCGCGCCAGATATCCAAGCCCGCGCGCCGTTTGATAGAGCGAAATCGAAAGAAATTGCAGCGTGCCCAGAATGATCCCGATATTGACCTGCCGGGATTCCTGGCGCTCTTTCCAGAGCTTGGAGTTGGCGTACAGAAGATCGGCGATCAATCTGTAATCGCTGGGTTTTTCCGCCATGAACCGGCACCCGACCATCGCAGACTTGCCGGCGCTGGAGATGTTGCGGACAAAGATGCCCAGTTCGTTATCGGGCACGGGAGACAGGGTCTGGAAACGCACGGCGGTCGCCTGGTCCTTGGCCAATCGCGCCTTGCCATCAGCCACCTGAATGGCTAACCCGCCCGAGGAAACGTTAAGGATTGTGCCACGCACCCATGTGCCATCGGCTGAACGGACTTCGCAGCGCCGCTCTATGGCCACGCGCCGGCTGGCACGAACCTCCCGGCGCTCCGACACCACACCCAGCGCACACCCCGCCAGGATCAGGTTGAACAGGTTCCACCCGCCCACCACCAGCGTGATCTCGGCGCGAAAGGGCTCGGCCCACAGCCGATAGCCCGTGAATGCCACCCCGATCAGCAGCAGCAGGAATATAAAATAGAAGGGCCGCGCCAATTCCGACAGCCGCGATTCATCGATCGACTCGTCCTTGGCCGTCACCTTGAAGGTCGGCTTTGTCGGGTTGCGAATGACCGAGAGGATGGCCGGCAACAGATGTACCGATTGGATATATTCGTAGAGCTCTGAAATCCACGGCCAGCGCCAGCGGCCATAGAGTGAATTCTGCATTGCCAGATTCACCACAAGATAGGTCATTGTATAGGCGAGGAATTCGCCTCCCGACGCCGTGAATATCTGCAGGTTGAAAAACAGATAAAAGAAAGGCGCGATCAGAAAGATGATCCGGGTGAATGGAAACAGCCAGAACATCATCGAGGACATGTAGCAAAGTCGCTGCGCCATGCTCAGCCCGCGCTTGAACAGCGGAAAGTTGAACAGCATGATCTGCGTCATGCCCTGCGCCCAGCGCGTACGTTGCCCGATAAAGCTTGCAAAGGTTGCAGGCTGCAGCCCGGCGATAAGCGGGCGGTCGATATAGATCGAGTTCCAGTGTTTCGAATGCAGATCGAGCGCGGTCTCGGCATCCTCGGTGATCGAGCGGCCGGAAAATCCGTTGGCGACATCGAGCGCTTCGCGTCTGAGCAGTGCCGCCGAACCGCAAAAGAACGAGGCGTTCCAGCTGTCCAGCCCGCGCTGCAGGATGGAATAGAACATTTCGTTTTCGCTCGGCATCCGCTCGAAGGTCCGCAGATTGCGCTCAAGTGGGTCTGGATTGAGAAAGAAGTGTGGCGTCTGCACGAGAAACAGCTTTTCGTCGTCCCCGAAATAGGGAACCGTTTCCTGCAGGAAATCGCGCGCCGGAGCATGGTCGGCGTCGAAAACGGCTACCAGGTCGCTAGTGGAATGGGCCAGCCCATTGTTCAGATTGCCGGCCTTGGCGTGTTCGTTGCGCTCGCGGGTAAGATAGTTGACGCCAAGAGCAGCGCACAGCGCCTGCAGCGAATTGTGCCGCACGAGCGCCTCTTCGGCCTTGTCGGGGTCGCTGTCGTTGCGTTTCTGCTCGGTACCGCCATCGTCGAGCAGCCAGATGGTCAGCTTGTCTTGCGGATAGTCGAGCGCCTTTGCCGCCGCCAGCGTTCCGGCCAGCAATTCGTAATCCTCGTTATAAGTCGGCACGAACACGTCCACGCTGGGCACCGGATCGCCCGATTTTAGGCTGCGCGAGGGACGGGAGGGAACGGGGTTGGAAATGACGAACAGGCTCAGCGCCAGCATCATTATGCAGTACATTTCCCCCAAATAGAGCAGCAGCCCGGGAATAAAGTCGGCCCATTGCTCGATGGGCGGCAGGGTGCTGGTCGTTCGCCAATAGGCATACCGCAGGACAATCGCCGTCCCCAGCGCCAACAGCAGCAATCGCCACACACCACCCAGCCGCAGCGTCTTGATCACCATCATCACCCCGAGAAACAGCACGGCCGTTATCAGGTGCACCTGCAGGCTGATCGGCATGGTAATGACCGCCACCGTCCCCACGGTAACCATGGCCCAGAAAAAGAAGGTGATCGCACGCATGGCTGGCCTCTAGCTGCTTCCAGGAGGAGTGGGGACGATGACAGAACCGCCAGAGGACGTTTCGCCCCCCGTCGTGCCTGGGCCGGGAATGGGAACGAGCGGGCCGGTCGGCTGGGGTGCCGGTGCGGGTGTGGGAGCAACCGGCGCCGGCGCCGAAGCCTGGGCGACCGGCGCTGCGCTGGTCGTGCCCCTCGGCTGGGCCTCGGGCAGGTCGAGCACGTTCTGGAAACCGGCACTAGTCTGCGGCAGGACAATTGCGCCCGGCGTGCCGATGATCGGCGAAGCTCTCCAGGGCTGGAACACTGGATCGCGCAGCCGCATGGCAAACATCATGTCCAGCAATTCGCGTTCGCTTGCACTCCGGTCGCACAATTGCAGCCGGATGACCACGGAGCCTCGGGTTACCCGTCCTGTGGTCGCGGTCGCCGGTTCGATGCGCTGGCGGGCATAGACGCATTTGTCGCCGGTAGGCGCCCCGCCGACCGCATAGCCGAACGGGCCGTAGTAGTTCTGGACATAAAACGGCGACACCATCATCGAAACGTCGGGAAAGGCGGCCGAAGCTTGTGTGTAAAGGTCTTCATTGTCGGCGACCGGGTCACCCAACTCGCCGAAATTGCCGTCACCGCCGCGGGTCAGGAAGCGGGTGATGGTGACGTGGTTTTCGCCGGGCGTGCGTGCGTTGGAGGCGAGCGCAATCTCCTGGCGGACGGCATTGGCAAAATTGGTTTCGACCACCGCGATCATCGCCGGCCCGCCTGGTGGCGGAAAGATCATCGCGTCATGAAGCGGGACGGTGGTCGCCGTACGCGGAGCCTGCACCTGCGTCGTCGAACATCCAGTCAACAGGAACCCCGCGACCATCAGCGCGCCCGCAAATCGCCCGCGCCGCAGGGACCACGACATTTTCGGAGAAAATTTGGTGCCCTGGCCTTGGGCGTGTGCAAAACAATGCACCATGGTCGGGGGTCCGCAATCCTACTACAACGCATCATTGACGCATCGGGACGACCCTCGCCGCTGGCGGCCGCCCGGCCTCACGCAGTCCGACACCCTACCGCCCCCATGGCCATACAATGGCCTCGCGGTGTGTCGATTCCTGCCACACTATAGCGCAAAACCGTGCCTGACCAGATGGCTCGATAGGCTTTATACATGACGGCTTTGTGGGTGGCTTCGACCGATCCGCCGCCTAAAGCAGCAAAAGCGTGGCCCCGATCGCAGCGATGGCTATGCAGGCCGCCAGGATCAGCTCAAACCTCGATGGTTTTTGGCCATCAGGATCGTTTTCGCGCTTGGCCCGCTGCTCTATTTTCTTGAGCGACCCGGCAATCCAGAAGGCGGCGACTTGCCGCTCTCCTTCAACGCCGGGCGCAAACCATTCGTAACGCGCAACCTCGTTCATAACGCAAACCTTCTAGTTCGAAATATGCGCACCTTTCTGTGCGCCACCCAGAAATGCTCACGAAATGGCGGCCGGTAAAGCGAAGGCTGGAAATAGGCTCTATTGCCGCTAAAGTTGTATCTATCGATTTTAATGCGCCCGTTAAGCAGCTCGCAATCGGCGTTAGGCGACGTTAATGTCCCTAGTGGTGTCCTTGCCCTTCCACCGTGCGACACTTGATTGATATTGGTGAATCTCGTCTGCTGCCTTGTACTCCAAGTCCTCCGTTCCTCGCATCATAGCACCCCTGCACGAACAGAGTGCAAAACTGAATTGGTCTCCAAATATTTGGCGATTGGAGGCATACGTCAGCCTCCAGAAGTTTTCTCAGAACGGACGTGGCTCCATCGGGTAAAGCGCTCCGTCATAGCGCCAGCTTTCCATTTGGATCGGCACAAACGGCGCTTTGTTTGGGAACACACATCAAGGCGTCCGCTCTTGGCGGCAAAGATTAGCGGGCCAACGAACGGAAGGAGGCGCGTAGCTGTCGAATTACGGCTGCCACCCGAATGGAAGCATTTCCCGTTCCGGTCGGGCAGGAAACCATCTGTGGACGCCCCGTAGAACGCAAGTGGTTTTTTGAAGGATTTCACGTAGTCGGATGCTGCCATCTGTCCGGCCTCTGATGCAGCGCCAGAGGCTGCGGGCCCGTATGGGAGTTCGCGGACCGGATCCATATCACCCACAGCGTGCTCAAGGCACAGTGGATTCCCCTGGTTTTCCGACCCCGTCTCACCGACTGTTGTGCCATACCTTCCTTCGACCGACTCCGTCCCCGACGACCTCTGGTCCGCCTTGGCTTACACCGCAGCTGCGACCGGAGCTCTATAATCCTCTTGCTTGATGAGCAGCGCCCAGATGATGCGCGCCGTCTTGTTGGCCAGTGCTACTGTCACCAGCATGCGTGGCTTGCGAGCCATCATCTGTTCAAGCCATGACCCTGGAGGCGCACCGCGTTTACTCGCCTGCAAGACGACCGCGCTGCAGCCGATGATGATGAGGCGTCGCAAGGTTCTCTCGCCCATCTTTGTGATCGACCCCAGCTTTTGTTTGCCACCGGTTGATAGCTGACGTGGCGTCAGACCCAACCAGGCCGCAAAGTCTCTTCCTCTAGTGAACGTCTCGGCCGGCGGGGCGAGGGCGGCAATCGCAGTGGCCGTGATCGGGCCCACGCCCGGTATGGTCATGAGCCGTCTGGCAATCACATCCTCGCAGGCGCGCCGCGCGATCTCCTTGTCCAGTTCGTCGATCTTGCAGTTCAACTCCTTCAGCATGCTGAGCATCGTGCGAAACATGGTCGTGGCTGCATCCGGAAGCGATGAGCCCATCTTGCCATCGAGCATGTCGCTCAGCAGTGTGATATGCGACGGCCCCTTTGGCGCGACCCAGCCATACTCGGTAAGATGACCGCGGATAGCGTTGATCAACTGGGTGCGCTGCCGCACCAACAGATCGCGGGTCCGGAACACAAGGGCCGATGCCTGCTGTTCCTCGCTCTTGATCGCCACGAACCGCATATTGGGACGCTGCGCTGCCTCACAGATGGCCTCGGCATCGACCGCATCGTTCTTGTGCCGCTTCACGAACGGCTTCACGTAAGCTGGAGGGATCAGTTTTACCCGGTGACCCAGTAGCGTGAGTTCGCGAGCCCAATGGTGCGCACCGCCGCAGGCCTCCAGCGCGACTAGGCAATGTGGCTGTTTGCCGAAGAACTCCAGCAACTTCGTGCGGCTGATCTTCCGGCTGAACAGCGGTCTGCCGCTGGTATCTGTCCCGTGCGCATGAAAAACGTTCTTCGCGATATCAAGGCCGATTGTGGTAACTTCCGACATGGACGCCTCCTCAAGTGGTGTGTTCAACACCTCCACTTTGGCACATCGGTGCCGTCGGGGGGCGTCCACCCCATCACCCCATTGGGGACAGCGCATCCTCATTAAAAAGGCCCGCGCTTTCGCGCGAGCCCCGTAAAGGTCGAACATACTCTGTGTGTTACTTCTTGTCCTGGCCTTTCAGCGCAGCACCAAGAATGTCGCCGAGGGAGGCGCCGGAGTCGGAGGAACCATATTGGGCGACGGCTTCTTTTTCTTCGGCGATTTCCAGGGCCTTGATCGAAAGGCCGATGCGGCGGGTCTTCTTGTCGAACTGGGTGATGCGGGCGTCGACCTTTTCGCCGACGGCGAAGCGTTCGGGGCGCTGGTCTTCACGGTCGCGGCTCAGATCGGAGCGGCGGATGAAGGCCGACAGGTCGGTTTCGGAAATCCGCACCTCGAGGCCACCATCGGTAACGGCGGTGACTTCGGTGGTGACGATCGCACCCTTGCGCAGGCCATCGGAACCGGCAGCGGCATCGGCCATTGCATCGGAGCCAAGCTGCTTGATGCCGAGGGAAATGCGTTCCTTGTCGATATCGACGTCGAGAACCTTGGCCTTG
>CENV01079279.1_pt1 | contig 11925 bp, 15 predicted proteins | sample 530231 | NCBI WGS metagenome assembly CENV01 (sample SAMEA2619815, study PRJEB7988) | marine metagenome | biome: marine biome (ENVO:00000447); feature: surface water layer (ENVO:00002042); material: "saline water (ENVO:00002010), including plankton (ENVO:xxxxxxxx)" | depth 5 m | reverse complement strand
CAGCGGGACACCCACTTCGGTCATCGCGGTCGGGGCGATGGCTTCGGCTCTCGAAGTTGTGCCGCTACTGGTCGTCGGCTTTGAGGCCTATACGCGCCACAAGGTTGAGCATGAAGCCGAGTGGGAGCGCACCTATCACTGGCCGTTTATGTTCTTCTCGGCCGTCCTGTTCTGGAATCTGGTCGGTGCGGGGCTGTTCGGGTTCCTGATCAACCCGCCCATCGCGCTCTATTACATGCAGGGGCTGAACACGACTGCCAACCACGGCCATGCCGCCCTGTTTGGGGTCTATGGGATGCTGGGGCTGGGGCTCACGCTCTACTGCATGCGTGGGTTGACCGACGTTTCGATATGGAGCCAGAAATCACTCAAGATCGCCTTCTGGTCGCTCAACATCGGCATTGCGATGATGACGCTCCTGTCGCTGCTGCCGCAGGGTATCCTGCAAACCTATGCCAGTGTTGAACATGGCTATGCCTATGCGCGTTCGGCGGAATTCATCCATAGCCCGATCATGCAGGCGCTGGTCTGGGCACGGGTGCCCGGGGATGTCGTCTTCAGCGTGGGTGTGTTTGCGTTCGCCTGGTTCATGTTCCGAGCATTCGTGCCAGGAAATCGGCAAAGCCGCACCTGACAGCACCGATTTCTTCATTCCCAATTTTCTCAACCCACAACACCAAAAGGAATAGCTGTGCGCAAACCACTGAGTGCCGAAACCAAAGCCATCGTAAAATCGACCGCGCCTGCATTGCAGCAGCACGGCCTCGCCATCACGACTCGCATGTATGAGCGGCTGTTCACCGAACCTGACGTGAAGGCCATGTTCGACCAGGCCGCGCAGGAAAGCGGGGAACAGCCGAAGCGTCTGGCTGGCGCTATCCTCGCTTATGCGCAGAACATCGACAAGCTGGAGGCCTTGACTGCGCCGGTGATGCGGATGGCTGCACGGCATGTGGAAACTGGCGTAAAGGCCGAACATTATCCTCTGGTGGCCAATGCCCTGCTGCCCGCGATCCGAGACGTTTTGGGCGATGCTGCAACCGACGAAGTGCTCGGTGCATGGGGTGAGGCCTATTGGGCGCTTGCGGACATCCTCATCGGCAAAGAAGAGGTTCTCTACGCTGAAACCGATGGCAACGGGCAGCCTGAGGGAATAAACCCTGCCTGAACAGATGGATAAAGTTACCGATTTGAGCCCTGAAACTGCGCCGCGATTGGTTTGGAGCCGCTACTACAGCACGTATGTAGCGGCTCCGCCCGGACCTGGCGCGCGTGAGCGGCTTATTGCGGTGGCAGGTGCCATAATCGGCATTGTGACTACGGGACTGCTGTGCGGCGTTCTGGCCGGTACCGGAGCTGCGCACCCTCTTCTCGTGGCGCCGATGGGAGCCTCTGCGGTCCTGCTTTTCGCTGTGCCTGCAAGTCCGCTGGCCCAGCCATGGTCGATCTTGGGCGGGAATGTCCTGTCGGCCTTGGTAGGCATCGCCGTTGTCCTTGCCGTTCCCAATAATACCGTTGCAGCGGGGCTTGGTGTCGGCCTTGCGATTGCGATCATGTCGCTGGCGCGCTGTCTGCATCCGCCAGGCGGCGCGGTCGCCTTGTCCGCCGTGCTCGGCGGGGCCGCCGGAAGCGCGCATCCGTTCATGTTCGCGCTTTATCCCGTGGGTTTGAACTCACTGCTGTTGATACTTGCTGGTCTGGCATTCCATCGCATGTCAGGCCACACCTATCCGCATCGAGTAAAGCTGACCGAAAGCACCCACGGCACGCAGGATTCTGCGCCGCTCAGCAGGAGCGGGGTGAAGCCGAAAGACATTGATGCAGCGCTCGAAGGCTTTGGCGATACGCTCGATATCAATCGCGACGATCTTTTGCGAATCTTCGAATTGGCGGGCCTCAACGCGGCGGAGCGACAGGTCGAGCAGCTAAGCTGCAACGACATCATGTCACGCGACGTTATCACGATTGCGGCAACCGCACCGGTGGAGGAGGCGCATAGACTCCTGCGCGCAAGGCACCTGCGTGCGCTACCGGTAGAGAATGTCTCTGGCCAACTGGTCGGCGTGATCACATGGCCAGACCTCGATAAACAAGGGGCTTTTGCGTCGGAGATCATGGCACCGGCAGATACGGCGCATGTGTCCGCGCCAGCGGCGGAACTGCTCGCCCCTCTCGCCAATGGTCACGGTCACGAGGTCATGATCGTAGACGACAACATGCAGTTGCAAGGCATCGTTACCCAAACGGACATCATTGCCAGTCTGATAACAAAAGCGGTCACGCTCAATACAAAATGAGGGTTGTCACCTTTGGCTGCTGCTTCGGAGGCAGCCAAGCGTGACGCTCCACGGATACCCCGGCATGTCGGCCTTTAGGCTACAGCTTGGCTGTCAGACGCCGCGACCAGCTTATCGACCTTGGCGAGGAAAAAGCGCTCACTCCACAGATCAACCGATTTAAGATCGGCAGGACGCAGGAAGCGCTCGACATCCTTTGCCGCTTCCTTCCACTCGATCCGAGTGATTGCGCCAGAAAGCGCAGCCTTCAACCATGACATGTCGACGTGGAGCGACCCGTCACCGGCCCATGGCCCTGCCTGAACGAGCGCGTTTTGCAAAAGGACGAAATTGGGTTCGAGCCCGCGCGAAACATACCAGGAGAAGTCGAACCAGTCGCGACCTTTGAGGAAGCCTCGGCATAGCAAGGCATGGATCTTCAGCGCGAAATTTGATGCCAGATCCTGGTGGCGCACCTCATAATCTGCTGGAAAATCAAGATAGGTGGTCGCCTCGGCCGATCCTGCGGGCGGGTTCACATCAATTTCCAGCTTGATCTTGATCGCCTTGCGATGGCCGGTGCCTGCGAATGACAAGTCGAGCTGGCTGGCGATGGAATCGTCCTTGAGCAGCGCTTGGCGAATGGCCGTATCCATACGCGGCTTGGGCTGAGCTTCCAGTGCCAGCCCGAACTGGCCGAACACCTCGGTCATCCCCTTGAGGTAAGGGGACCAGTCGAAGTCCATGTTCGGCACGCGCAGGAGAAAGTCCAAGTCCTCGGAAAAGCGTGGCAGGCCGTGCAGAATGCGCAGGCTGGTGCCGCCCTGGAACAAGGCACAATCGAAGAAATCGGCGCGCCACAGCGCGTATAACGCAATCTCCTGGAGGATCTCCTTGAGCGCGTTTTCCTCTTCAAGCGCATTGGTGGCGCCATAGCGGCCGAGCTTTTCCTTGATGATGTCAATCATGCAGCGATCCCCTGCCTTGAGCCCGTCTTGCCGTCACAACCACATCTTCAAGCTCGGAAAGGAAGGCGTTCACTGCCTTGTGCTTGTAGACCGACTTCACTGCGGCAAAGTCCTTTTGCGTCAATGCCAGAAGCGCCTCGTCATCGATCCGCATGCCACTAGTCAGCCAATCGATGCCAGACCATTCCACCTTGCGCAGGGCGACAAGATCCATAAGGGCGCGCAGCGGCCTAGCGACAAAGGCGGTGAGCTTGTCGAAGGTCACCCGTTCGACGCCGCCAAGGAAGCAATAATCAGCAATGGCCAGCGGATGATATTTGAAGGAGCCGAATTCGGTGGCCGGGATCTCCAGCGTTTTGCGCCCCGGCGTCACGCTGGCAGTGACAAGCACGGCTTCAGGGATCCAGCCATGGTACGCCAGCGCGCTTTCAAAGGAAATATAGCTCCCGGGAAGCAAAGCCTGCGCCACCGCGAAGGGATGCACCGGAGCGCTTCGATGCGCCTTGGCAAGCGTATAAACCCCGCGCTTCAGGCGAATGAGTGACCCGTCCTTGAGGGCGCGGTTGACGAGGCCATAACGCCGGGCATCGCCTCCCCCTAGCAGTTCGCTGAGCTGGCGTTCATTGAAGACGCGGTCGCGCAGCGCGCTTGCGGATACCTGTTGCGCTAGGCTGGACATAAAATTCTCAATACTTCCTAATTATGAAAGTTTCAAGAATTTCTACATCTTCGCCTATGCGCACCGTTCGAGCTGCAATTGGCACCCTCAGTATACTCCGCTTCGCCAACCTCAGGGTTGGCTGCTGAGTGCGCTTGCGGCGACCAGTTGCGACGCGAGATCCCGGGAGGTCCGGGCCGCGCCCATCAGCGTCGCGGAGCCTGCCCCAGTCCAGTCACCATAGCCGGCAAGCCACAGGCGCGGTTCCTTGATAGATCGTTGCTCATCGACCTCTACCCGCCCGTCAGGCTCGATTACGTCGAGCGACGTCAGATGATTGAGCGCGGCGCGAAAGCCGGTGCACCAGATGATGGCATCGACTGCCATTTCAGAGCCGTCGTCCCAGACGACGCCTATCGCACTAATTCGTTCGAAGGGGCGCACGGAGCTGAGATCGCCTCGGCCGCGTGCCTCCCTGACCGGCGGCACCATCACGATATCGCCAATGCCCCCGACCGGTGTCTCGCTCGGCCCTGCTTTCATCCGCGCGACGGCGCGTTCGAACAGAACGCGGCCATCGACATCGTCTGGCAGGAATAAAGGGTCTTGGGTCGTAACCCAGAGCGAGCGAGCGACAGGTGCGACCTCGGCCATGATCTGCGCGCCGCTGTTTCCGCCGCCGACCACCAGCACCGTCTGACCGGCAAAGTCCTCAGGCCGCACATAGTGGGCCGAATGGACCTGCGCGCCCTGAAACAGGTCACGGCCCGGCATGTCGGGAATATAGGGTTGCGACCATGTGCCCGTTGCGCTGACCACATGCCGTGCAGCCAATCGCCCAGAGGCAGTGTTGATTTCCAGATGATCACTGCCCCGCTGGACTCCCGCCACTCTGGCCGGTCGCCGAACAGGCAGGTGATAGCGTTCCTCGTACAGGGTCAGATAGCTCAGAACATCATCACGGGTTGGATAGCCGTCATGATTGGACGGTGGCATCAGCCATCCGGGCAGTGAACTGTATCCCGCGGGCGAAAACAGCCGCAACGATTCCCAGCCATGCCGCCAGGCACCGCCGGGACCATCTTCGGCATCGAGGATCAGGAAATCAGCCTTGGCGCGGTGGAGGTAGTAGCCCAGCGACAGCCCCATCTGGCCACCACCGATAATGACAATGTCGTGGGTCTCCATGCACTCAGGCCTGAAGCCAGCGCGTGAGATCATCTTCCTTGGGCAAGCCGCCAGCATGGACGACTTTGCCGTCGATCACGATGCCCGGCGTTGAGACAATGCCGTACTTGGCCATCTCGGCGTAGTCGGTGATCTTTTCGATCGACGCCTCGATGCCAAGCGCGGCAGCAGCCGCCTTCACCATGTCTTCGGTCGTCTGGCACCGCTTGCAGCCGGGGCCGAGCACTTTGATGTCTTTCACGGGATTGATCCTTTTTAGGAGAACAGAGCGTTGAACAGGTAGCCCACGCCAAGAATGCCGGTGCCAACCACGGCAACAAACACCGCGATCAGTTTGAGGCTCAGTACCTTGCGCAGGATGATCATTTCGGGAAGCGATAGCGCGATGACCGACATCATGAAGGCGAGCACCGTGCCAAGCGCCGCGCCTTTGCCCAGCAGAGCCTCGATCACTGGGATGATTCCGGCGGCATTGGAATACATCGGGATGCCGAGAAGAACTGCGGCAGGCACCGACCACCAGCTATCCGCGCCCATGATGCTGGAAAGCAGTTCGGCGGGCACATAGCCATGGATGAAGGCACCGGCAGCGATCCCGGCAATGATCCAGTACCAGACCTTGCCGACGATCTCCTTGACCGCGTCCCAACCCGCTTCGAACCGGTCGACCCAAGTCAGATGTTCGTCTTCCAGATCGACTGCGCCCGCGCGGACTTCACGCACCCAGGGTTCGAGCCAGCCTTCCAGATGCAGGCGGCCAATGACCCAACCCGACACGATGGCAATGGACAGCCCGAAGGCGAGATAGGTCAGCGCCACTTTCCAGCCCACCAGCGCAAACAGCAGGCCAAGGGCAATCTCGTTCACCATCGGCGCGGCAATCAGAAACGAGAAGGTGACGCCGAGCGGCACGCCAGCTGAGACGAACCCGACAAACAGCGGCACGGCCGAGCAGGAGCAGAATGGCGTGACGATGCCGAGGTGCGCGGCGGCAATGTTGCCCAGCCCTTCGCGCTTGCCCGCCAGCATCGCACGGGTGCGCTCAGGCGAGAAGAAGGTGCGCACCACACCCATCGCCAACACCACCAAGGTCAGCAGCATCAGCACTTTGGGCGTGTCGTAGAAGAAGAACTCGACCGACGACGCGAGATGACTGCCGGTGGCAATCGGCAGTTGCGTAACCAGCCATTGCGCGAAGGGCAGCAGCTGGTTGTAGATGACAAACCACGCGGCCACGAAGATGGCGATCCCGGCAAACCATATCCCTTGCGACTTGCGGGCCTGACCCAAGCTTGCGGCAATGGTGTTCATATCAGGCAGCCTTTTTCTGGCATTGTGCAGGAGCAGGCACGGGCAGTGCGGAAAGGATGGCATCAACAATGGCCACCGTTGCCGCCGGTAGATCGGGATTGCGGCGATAGCGTACCCATTGCGCGTCGCGCCGGTCAGTCAGCAGGCCCGCCACTTTGAGCCGTGCCATATGCCGCGACATTCGTGACTGGGTAGCGCCCAAGCGGTCCATCAACTCGCAAACACAATGCTCATCGCCGTCCCAGATGATTTGCAGGGCACGCAGGCGCGTTGGTTCTGACAGAGCAGTCAGCAGGTCATTGATGCGCATATCCATAAGCGCTGAATATGCCGAAAAGCGCATATGCGCTTTGACGCAGATCAACGCGGACGCATGATTTGACGATTCTGGAAATGTCGATTGACATGGCCAGAGCTAAAGCTATTTCCATCATTCTCGAAAGGTGGATTGGATGGACGATCTCAACGCACAGGTCTGGGCTGTCGATGCGCTTGGTGCCCTGGCGCACGAAACCCGGCTCTCGGTGTTCCGGATGCTGGTCAAGGCTGGCCCCGAAGGAATGATCGCCGGTGCTATCGCCGAACATCAATGCGTGCCGCCATCCACCATGTCGCATCATCTTGCCACGCTGGAGCGCGCCGGGCTGGTCCAATCGGAGCGCGAAAGCCGACTGATCCATTACCGCGCCGACTATCCGGGCATGCGCCGTCTGCTCCTGTTCCTGATGCAGGACTGCTGCCAGGGCGCGCCGGAAATGTGCGGCGATCTGATGGCAGATCTGGCCTGCAACCCATCCCAACCCCAAGACGCCTGAGGCTTCAAATGGCTGACAAGATCTACAACGTCCTGTTCCTGTGCACCGGCAACAGCGCCCGCTCTATCCTGGGCGAAGCGGTGATGAACAAGCTTGGCGCAGGCCGGTTCAAGGCCTGGAGCGCTGGCAGCCAGCCCAAGGGTGAGGTTCATCCCATGGCGCTCTCGGTGCTCAGCGGCATGGGCTATGACACCATCGGTATGTATTCGAAAAGCTGGAGTGAGTTTTCCAAGCCCGGTTCGCCGGAATTCGATTTCATCTTCACTGTTTGCGACAGCGCTGCAGGTGAGGCATGCCCGGTCTGGATCGGCCATCCGATGACCGCGCACTGGGGCATCGAGGACCCGGCATCTGTTGAGGGCGAAGGCCAGCGCGACGCCTTTCTGCAGGCCTTGCGCTACCTCACTAACCGTATCTCGCTGTTCCTGACATTGCCGCATGCCAGCATCGACGAGATGGCGATGAAGCAGAAGCTTAAGGAAATCGGCAAGGCCGAAGGTGCCAGCAGCGGAGCGAGCACATGATCGACATCGTGATCTACCATAACCCCGAATGCGGCACCTCGCGCAACACGCTGGCTATGATCCGCAATGCGGGCATCGAGCCGCACGTTGTCGAATACCTCAAGACACCGCCTTCGCGCACCTTGCTCGAAAGCCTGATCGAACGGGCCGGCATCGCCCCACGCGCGCTGCTGCGCGAAAAGGGCACGCCCTATGCGGAACTGGGCTTGGACAATCCCGATCTCACCGATGCGCAGTTGATTGACGCGATGATGGAGCATCCCATTCTGATCAACCGCCCATTGGTGGTTTCGCCGCTTGGCGTGAAGCTGTGCCGCCCTTCGGAAGAGGTTCTCGACCTCATTCCTGCCGCCCAGCGCGCTGCTTTCGCCAAGGAAGATGGCGAGCAGGTCATCGACGCCGCCGGCAATCGCGTCGTCAACTGAAGCAGGAACGACAATGACCGCCCAGCCTAAGCGCGAACGCCTGTCGTTCCTTGATCGCTATCTGACCTTGTGGATCTTCCTCGCCATGGCGCTGGGCGTCGCGCTGGGGTCGACGTTCGAGGGCCTGCCGAAGGCCATCGATAGCCTTTCGTGGGGCAGCACCAACATTCCCATCGCCATCGGCCTGATCCTGATGATGTATCCGCCGCTCGCGCGCGTGCGATATGAGGAATTGCCGCGTGTGTTCGAGGACAAGCGGGTGCTTGCGATCTCGCTGATCCAGAACTGGATCATCGGACCGGTGCTGATGTTTTCGCTGGCCGTGATATTCCTCAGTGACAAGCCGGAATACATGACCGGGCTGATCCTGATCGGCCTCGCGCGGTGCATCGCTATGGTCATCGTTTGGAACCAGCTCGCCAAGGGCGATAATCAATATGTCGCTGCCCTGGTCGCGTTCAACTCGATCTTCCAAATCCTGTTCTTCAGCGTCTACGCCTGGTTCTTCCTCGCCTTTCTGCCGCCGCTGTTCGGGCTGGAAGGCAGCGTCATCAACGTCAGTTTCTGGACGATTGCCCAAGCGGTGCTAATCTATCTCGGCATCCCGTTCCTTGCCGGATACCTGACCCGCAAATGGCTGGCGAAGGCCAAGGGCGATGAATGGTATGAGCGCACCTTTCTGCCGAAGATCGGACCGATCACGCTGGTCGCGCTGCTGTTCACCATCACCGCCATGTTCAGCCTCAAGGGCGGCGAGATTCTGACTCTCCCTGGCGACACCATCCGTATCGCCATCCCGCTGACGATCTATTTCGTGGTCCAGTTCTCGATCAGCTTCTTCATGGGCAAGCTGATCGCCAGTGACTATCCGCGCACGACGGCAGTGGCGTTCACGGCGGCGGGCAACAACTTCGAGCTGGCAATTGCTGTGGCCATTGCCGCCTTCGGGCTGGCTTCGCCGGTCGCCTTTGCGGCCGTGATCGGTCCGCTGGTCGAGGTGCCAGTGCTTATCTTGTTGGTCAATGTTGCCTTCTGGTTCGGACGACGCTGGTTCCCGGACAGCGTTCCGGTAGATACGCGGGGGTGAACATCGCTTCAGCTCCGGCGCTCGGTATCTTCATAGCTGCCGCCTTCTTCGAGATCGCGGGCTGCTTCGCCTTCTGGGCGTGGCTCAGACTGGGCAAATCGATCTGGTGGCTCGCGCCGGGGGCCACTTCGCTGGTGATCTTCGCGTGGTTGCTGACACTGGCACCAACCGATGCGGCGGGGCGCGCTTATGCCGTCTACGGCGGCGTCTATATCGCTGCGTCGCTGGTCTGGCTGTGGGTGGTCGAACGCCAGCAGCCTGACCGCTGGGATTTCATTGGAGCCGCAGTCTGCATTCTAGGCGCGGCCATCATCCTCTTTGCGCCGCGAACGGCGTGATGGAGTTCGTTTGAATATGTCCGAATATCCTCGTCTGCGCGCGCTCGCCGATCCTGATCTGCTTCCCGCACTGAAGCCCGAATACGCCCATCGCAATCCAGCGCTGGGCCTAGGCGAGCTAGATCCGCCACCACGCATCCTTCTACTCTACGGTTCGCTGCGCGAACGGTCCTATTCACGCCTCGTCGTCGAGGAGTCCGCCCGTCTCCTCCAGTTTTTTGGTTGCGAAACACGTATTTTCGATCCCTGCGATCTGCCTCTACCGGATCAGGTCAAGGATGACGATCACCCGGCAGTGGCCGAACTGCGCGCGCATTCGCTGTGGTCCGAGGCGCAGGTCTGGTGCAGCCCCGAACGTCATGGCCAAATCACCGGCATCATGAAGACGCAGATCGATCATCTTCCACTGGCCTATAAGGGGATGCGCCCCACGCAAGGCCGTGCGCTGGCGGTGATGCAGGTGAGTGCTGGGTCGCAAAGCTTCAACAGCGTCAACACCTTGCGCATTCTCGGGCGCTGGATGCGGATGTTCACCATTCCGAACCAGTCCTCAGTCGCCAAGGCCTATGAGAAATTTGACGATGCCGGGCGGATGAAACCGTCGAGTTACTATGAACGAATCGTGGACGTAATGGAGGAATTGGTTAGATTCACGGTCTTGCTCCGTCCTCACGCCGAGCAACTGGTCGACCGATATTCGGAGCGGGTCGAGACTGATCGGCCTGTCGCTACTGTAGAGGCGATCCTCGATTCTCTGGGCCAGCGGTAACGGCGCGCGTCGGGGCTGACAGCCTGACCCGCAGCAAGTAAGTCAAGTCGGTGACCGTATACCTTCTACTTGCCCTTGCGGCATTTTTTGCCGCTGCGATTTCCGGCGCTGCCGGGTTCGGCGGTGCGCTGCTGCTGTTGCCGATGCTGACCCACACGGTTGGTGTGACCGAAGCCGTACCCTTGCTGACAGTTGCGCAGCTCGTCGGCAATCTCGCCCGCGCTGGGTTCGCTTTTACGGAAATCCGCTGGCGGCCAGTGGGCATGTTCCTCGTCACCGCGATTCCGTTTGCTGCGCTTGGCGCCACGTCGTTCGTGGCCTTGCCAAAGCCCATGATCGTCCGGCTCGTCGGCGCGGCAATTCTGCTGTTCGTACTGGTCAAATCGCTCGGCTTGATCCGGATGCGAGCAGGGGGCGGCGTGTTGCTTGTCGGCGGGGCGGCGGTCGGATTTCTCTCAGGGCTGGTCGGGAGCGCGGGGCCACTAGGCGCGGCCGTGTTCCTGAGCCTCAACCTGCCGCCCGTTGCTTACGTGGCCAGCGAAGCCGTGACTGCCATCGCGATGCACGGTGTAAAGATGGCGATCTACGGCAGTCGCCTCGCGTTCAGCCCATCGTTCTGGCCGCTCGCTTTGCTGCTCGGCGGTGCCATGGTGCTGGGCACCTGGGCGGGCAAGCTACTGATCGAGCGCATGCCTGTCATTTGGTTCCGCCGAATCGTGACCGGACTGCTGGTGGTCATAGCCGCGCAGATGGTCGTCACAGGTTAGTGCATTCAGGTGGCGAAGGCGTTGGTTGCAGTGCCGCGGACCTTCCTATCAGGCTCGCGGAGCCATCGAGACTATTGCCGTCAGGCTGCTACTTGCATGTTCAATCCCGCTAGACGCGCTGCGCTATAATCTCTCTCGATCGACCACGGCGAATTTTGCCGATCTTAAACATTGGCATAAGGATGAGCATAGCGACGTCGTTGGCGCAAAAGCCTGGTGCAAGTGCTTCGAACTACGCTCCTCCCTGTTTTTCTATCCCCCACTACTTCGACGCTAAATCCTTGTTGAACTAGCCCCTTTTCTGCGTCTCTTACTCGTCCCCGTCGAGCCGGACGATCTTGTCCCGCTCCCGATGCGGGGTATCCGATGGGCGCCGAGCCAGTCCAAATTGAAGCACGTTCACGCGGCGCACGCATGCTGCGCACGGCAATGGGCGTGTCGATCGCGACCTGGCTGGCTGACCCGCAGGTCATCGAGATCATGCTCAATCCTGACGGACGCCTCTGGGTCGACCGGTTGGGCGTGGGACTGTCCGACAGTGGTGAACGCCTGACCGCAGCCGATGGTGAGCGCATCATCCGATTGGTTGCCCATCATGTGGGTGCCGAAGTTCACGGCGATGCACCGCGCGTGTCAGCGGAGCTGCCGGAAAGCGGAGAACGGTTTGAAGGCCTCCTGCCACCGGTGGTGGCGGCTCCCACCTTTGCCATCCGCAAGCCCGCCGTCGCGGTGTTTCTGCTCGAGGACTATGTCAGCTGGTGACACGCCTCGAAGAGGAGACCCGGATCGGCAAAGGCGG
>CENV01060244.1_pt1 | contig 11943 bp, 32 predicted proteins | sample 530231 | NCBI WGS metagenome assembly CENV01 (sample SAMEA2619815, study PRJEB7988) | marine metagenome | biome: marine biome (ENVO:00000447); feature: surface water layer (ENVO:00002042); material: "saline water (ENVO:00002010), including plankton (ENVO:xxxxxxxx)" | depth 5 m | reverse complement strand
AGGCGCGCCACTACTTCGCTATCTGCCCATTCCGTATCGCAGTCCAAGTAGCTCCGTCCCAGCGGATGGCCAGCACTCATGCCTTCGCTGAATGCGATACGCCACGCCTCATCCCATGCGGCCTTAGCAATCTCGGCTACATCAAGCCCCTGCGCCACGCTCGCGGCTTCGTTCTTGGTCATTTCGCGTCCTTTACGATGTGCCCGCACGTGGGGCAGCGCTTCTTGGTCTTGTCGTTTCTGGCTTTGATTGCTCGGGTAAGCACTGACTGACTCATGCCGACAGCCTTAGCCGCCGCATACGCCGTCATGCCAGGATTCGAGCGCATCATATCTAGAGCTAGCTGCGTCTTTGTCATATTGGTGCCCGCCGTAGCGGGGCGGGGTTATTTACTTTAGACCTGCGAAGTTCCAATCTGCGATTGCTTGTTGAACCCAATGTGCACGACTGCCCGGGAAGAAGTGATCACGAACAATCGTTGCAACCATTTTGCCAATCTTGCTGTAGGCAATCTTTTCACGGATTTGGTAGGCCATTTCGTTTCCCCTTGCGTGTTGCGTTGTCGATGGCTGAATCATATGTCATGTGCCAACATATGTCAAGCAACAGGATTCATCATCCACGCAGCAGCCGGATCAACGTGCGGGCGCCACTCTTTGAGCCACCGTTCATGTCGGCGCCAGACCTCCGCTTGTGCCATGGCCTCCTCGTCCATAGTGCGTACCAGACTGCCGTCTTCGCGCGACTTTTCCATCGGTGCATTCGGCTTATTGCCTACACGGTAGACGGGCATCCGCGTCCTGCGTCCATCCTGCCAGATGTAGTCAACGATGTAGATCTTCTGTTCGGTGAACAGGCGCGCGATCCATTGCTTCACGGTATTTGAGGAGCGGTCCATTACCTTAGCCACTTCGTCACGCGTTGCGCCTTGGCGCTCTTCGATGATCTCCATCACCTTCCGCAAGTTATCTTGGCACGCATCGTACATGGCTCGATTGCGGGCCATCTGCGCCTTCTTGGTTTCCGCATTCTTTGCTACTCGCGCCAGGTACTTCGCCTTGCGCTCTTCGTCTGTCATGCGTCGTGTGGTCATTCCTCGTCTCCCTTCAGTGCTTCCACTTCCCTGCGCAGCCTGCGAATTTCCTCCGCTGCGTCCTTCCTTAGTTGCCTCGCCTCCATCGACTCGCAAAACTCGTTTGCCGACTCCAGGCGATTCACGATGTCTTCCATGCTGACCCCTACGCAGACTTCTGTTGCAGTGTTGCTACCATCAATTGCAGTTCGGCCTCGAACCGCATGATTCCGTCCTTGAGTTTGGCGATGTACTCTTCGTCGCGCTCGATACGCTGGTGATATAGGCGGTAGTTCTCGCCAGCGCGTGGATCGTACGAGATGAACTCCCACCATTTCCGGCCCGTTACAAGCATGCAGCCCTGTACCTGCGGAATATGGTTGTCCGGCATCCCTTCAAGCATCGTTTGGATGTGGACTGCCTCGTCATGTGGCGCTTTGTTCTCTACGCCACCATCCTTACCGATCAGTCCATCAGCAGAACAGCCGATGAACTTGTATTCGGCATGAGTGACGAAGCATGCGGGCTGCACGACTAGCCCTGTTTCCAACTCAAACGCGCTCAGTGCGTACGATTCAACCTCGGCGCCCCAACGTAGGGCCATTCCGGAAATTTCGTGCACGGGCTTTCCTGACAGACGCTCGAAGCACAGTTCGCGCATGTACTTGTCGCGGGTTGCAGTCGATGTTGGCAGCTTAGGCTGACCCTTGCGCGGCCCAGACTTGTAGACGGCGCCAGGCTCGGGATCAGTGAAGGCCATGACATCAGCAAAGCGGCTGGCCGTGATCTTGCCGGCGCGCTCATCCCTCCATTCAGGAGTTCTCTGTAATGTCTTTTCGTTAGGCGAATTCACCGTAAAGCTCCTTTCTCTTTACTTGATACGCATCACTGGCTTCCTCTGGAGTTCCAAAAGATCCTATGAATATCAATTTTTTGTTGAACCCAATCCTGGCTTCAAATCCGGATCTTCCGATCCTTACGCCCATAGGAATACTTGATTTCTTTGCGCGGCCCTTATGATTCCACGCATTCTGCGTCGTTGTCGCCTCTCGGATATTTTTCGATCTATCATCCAAAGAGTCACCATTCATATGGTCTATACATTGCACAGGCCATCTCCCATACTTCAGGCAAAAAACAATGTGCGATCGCTTATAAGATTTTCCGTGGATACGAACTACCCAATAAAATTTCCCACGGTTCGGAGTCTTATTCCCTGCCTCTTTCCCGTACTTTTCGGAATGATTCCAAGGGACTTTCAGCCAAAAAACTTTCCCCGCTTCATCATCCAAACGAAGTAAAAGTGAAAGCTCTTCTGGGGTAATACGCTCACTCATCGCCAGCCTCCGGCATTGCCATTGCCTTAATGCGGTCCTTCTCGTCAGCGCCGATAGCCTTTCGCATATCAGTCGTCAGTTCGCCCCATGCCTCTGCAAAGGCGTCCATGCCTTCCTCGCGCGCTACTAGCTCAAGGCGGAAGATTGCGCCTTCAATTTCTTCGGTGCGTTCCGCGGGCTGAGGAAGGGATGCGGCGGCAATCGTCGCTGGTGCCTCCTTTGCCGGCCCCATATCGATGATCTGCTTGCCCTCCATCTCGTCAGCGGTCGGCTGCGATGCAATCTCGGGGAAGGCGATACGCAAAGCCTGTGCTGATGCACACTTAGCAAGCTGGCCGCGTGGGCGCTTCGTCCACATGGCATTCGGGGCGATTGACTTTTCCTTGCCGCCCTTGATTGCGTAGTTCTCCATCCAGTATTCGATGGCAGAAAACTCTGCAACGATGCCGCTTGGCATGAGACGGCGCACAGTGATCTTGCAATACTCTGGGAAAGTGATCGACTGCCCACCAAGTGTCTCAGTCAGCATTGGGCCGAATTCAGGCTCAGTCATGCCAGCAAACTGCCCAGAGCGAGCAGCCTGTGTGCGATAGAGATTGACACCCGGCATGATGACGTCTCGCATACCACCTGATTTGCTGTCCCACATCGGAACGATATGGACCGGCTTCTGCATCGGGTCCAGGCCGGACGCCTTGCAGTAACTGATGACCATCTTGATGGATTCGAGATTAGCGCCAGGGTATAGCGACGACTGGAGAACCTTGATGAGTTCAGGCTCGCTCAGTGCGAGGGAATGCAATTCGGTAGTGGTTGCTGCGGTCATACAATCTCCTTAGCCGAGACTAAGCCGGCGTTGAGGGTTATAAAAATCATTCATCCTGCGGACAACCCTTCATTTCTTCGCGGAAGTAGTTGAACAGGCGCTCTGTAACGCCCCAATCTTCGCAACCCTTATCAAGAGTCTTGATCAGTTTAACGATCTCATCAAAAGAGAGGCTCGATAACATTGAATCAACCAAGTCCTCAAGAAGAACTGGCGCGGCTACAAGGATATATTTCTGTTTTTTCATATCAACCTCTCCAGCAAGTCATCCAAACGATAGCGACCATTACGACAGCCGCCGCAAGCCACCACCAGCGCGACTCTTTCTTGTGCTCGGGCTGGAATGTTACATAGGGTCCGAATGCCTCTGATGTGCTGCGAGGCGCGCGGTAGTGCGTATGTTTTGGAGTCATGCAAGTTCCTTTTTCTGCTGAACAATCCCAAATTGCCATGGGTTGTTCTTCGTTAGGTGGAACCCGTTGCAAACCTCGCAACGGTAAAAGTAGAGGCGTTTGCCAGAAATCTCCCGGGTCTTAACTATTGCTCGTTTAGCCTGATCCGCGTCTATAAATCTAGCTTTCCTTCCACACACGGCCACTGGATTGCTATTGAACGGATTTTTGCTCACATCCTCACTCCGAGGTTTGCCGTTACGTTCCGGTCGGTCTGGATCGCCGTCAGCGCGGCGAATGCATCGGCGTACAGGGTGCCAAGCGCTCGGAACGCATCCAGGTCGCCAGCAGCGAATGCCTGGCCGTCGATCTTGCGAACGCGGGTGAGGATCGATTCGATTCGCTCAAGCGTGTCGGGTCGCAGGCGGGCCGAGAAAATCGCGTCAATGGTTGAGTTTTCGTGTGCGGCCTGTCGGGCGGCGGCTTGGTCGGCAGTCATTTCAGATCATCCTTGTCCTCGTCCTGCATGCGGGCGCGGAACGCTTGGTAGAGTTGCTCGATGGTCATGGAGTCGTATTGCTCGCCGCAGAATCGCGGGTGGAGATACGACTCTCCGAAGCTCTTGAAGAAGTCGCGCCAGTTCATAAGTGCACCTTGTCAGAAACCATCTCGAAGTAGGTAGAGCGCGAATCCCGCCGCTCTTCGTCGTCAGCCGCAATCACGTGCTCGATGTTGTCCGCGATGATCTTGTCGCAGAAAGCAGACAGACGGCCCGAGATCGCCAGATTCACAGCGCGAAGATGCTCGATCAAGTTCACATCCAGCGCTGCCGGCTTATTGAACAGCACCAGCAGATCGCCAAGCACTTCAAGTGCCGTCTCCCCGTCCACGTATTCAGAAATTGCCCCAGCTCGCAGATCGCTATCAATGCGCTCTTCCGCGTCGTACTTGTCCATGTCTGCTCCCGTTGTATTGATGCCCGCCGTAGCGGGGTGTGGTTAGGCGTAGCGACGATCCAGATACGCGGCCTGTTCCGGTGTGACGTTGACCGTCAGCGGATAGATTTCAACCATGTCAAATTTCTTAGTCTTGCGCAGGCGCTTTGCGATCTTCATTGCGGCGGCGCGCGGCACCAGGCGGCACTTGTGCCCGACGTCACGGCCGAAAGCCCAGCCGAAATGGTGGATACGTACCTGGTACAGCTTGCGAGTCTTGATCTTGGTCATTTCGTTTCCCCTTGCGCGTTGCGTTGTCGATGGCTGAATCATAGCGCCAGCAATCCGGTAGCGCAAGAACAATTTGCATCTGATTGCACTATGCACTTCTGCAACGATCTGCTATCATTGCAACCGAGTCACTTACACAAGGAGCGAACGTGACATATGACAAAGACCTGATGGAAGTCCGAGCCTGGCTCCTGTCGATCAAAGGTAACTGGCCCGCTGTCGCCAAGAAGTCAAAGGTATCGAAACGTGCGATCTCGTACATTGCCAATGACCCTGATACGACGCCTACGCCGGCTACCGTACATCTCCTGAAGCTCGCCAAACAGAAGATGGAGAAGGGTGAGAAGTGACGCAGAGGCGGACGTTTACGCATGTCAAGCGTATGTGTCCGCCTGCAACACTTTGTAACGATGTCGGGTTTTTAGGGTTTCCATAGGTCACACGAAGTCAGAAACGTCCTACTATGGGAGCTAGCATCGGTTGCATATCTGTAACTATCGATGCCAGCCCCGTGTAGGTGTGGAAGCCGAAACGGGTATAAACGAGAGTGCTTGAGTAGGGGCTTAGGAGTAACCGCCAACACGGCACTCCTAGTCTCGGGGAGCTTCCACTAGCTCCTGAGTCCCGCCTCAAGCGCCTGGGTCAACGAAAGGTGCAGCATGTCCATCAAAGAAGCCTCGCCTGCCAGCGAGCAATCTGCCACAAGCGCCAACTCCGGCGCATCTACCGACAACAGCGATCCGCTGACGTCTGCCATTTCCACCCGTTACGAGCACGTAATCTGCCAAGCCATTTTGGCGGAGGAATTCGCTCGGATTTTTGGGGGCGAACTGTGACCATTGGGTTTGTCTACATCCTCGGGAATCCGGCCATGCCGGGGCTGTACAAGGTGGGATTTACGGAACGATCTCCCTCTGCGCGAGCGGAGGAGCTGAGTGGCGCCACGGCTATCCCGTGCCCCTTCGATGTTCTTTGTTACGCTGAATTTCCGAACGCGCGCGGTGTTGAGCAGGAGATGCACAAAGAGTTCAAGGACATGCGGATTACGAGCAACCGTGAGTTCTTCCGTGGCGATCTGATCCCGCTTTATTCCTACCTCAAAGAACATGAAGAACGGTTAAGTTTCGCCAGCGTCATGGTTGATTACTACATCTACCATCAGGCGCCGGCCCTACTATCGGAAGGCGGCGGGGCATGAGTGTAGAGGCCATTACCTGGGCTTTGAAGCAGTCCATAAAACCCTCATCCCTCAAGTTCGTGCTTGTCGCAATGGCGAACTGTGCAGACGGCCGAGAGTTCGTTGCATGGCCGTCTACCGAATACTTGGCTGATGCCACTGGGCAGGACCGGAAAACCGTTCTGAAGAACGTTGGATTGCTGCGCGACATGGGGTATCTGATTGACACTGGGGAGCGTAAGGGGCACACAAAGCAAGTTCATGTGTACCGCCTTAACAGTCCCGAAATTGGAACTATTAAACAGTACCAAGAACGGAATAGTTCCAAAAATGGAACAGTCCCAAATTTGGATGAGAAGAGTACCGTTTTTCCCGGCAAACAGTCCCAAATTTCCCTCGAAACAGTACCAAAAACGGGACACGGAACCGTAAAGGAACCGTCAAAGAACCGTCATGGGAACCGTCAACATGCAATTCAGATTCCAGCGTGGCTGTCTGCCGAAACGTGGAGTCGCTGGGACGAGTATCGGAAACGGAAGGGGCGGTCCGGATGGACTGAGGATGCTATCGCGTTGTCGTTACGGAAATTATCCGAACTGAGGGCATCTGGGTTTGACCCGGTAAAAGTGATTGAGCAGAGCATTGAGTGCGGATGGACTGGGCTTTTTGAGGTGAAAGCCGGCAAGCGTCAATCTCGCGGTGACGCGAACATCCAAGGCTTCCTTGACAGTTTTGGCACAAATGACCCGATGGTTATCGACATGGAGACTGGACGATGAGAGACGCAGACAAAGCCGAATTCACCCAAGTCGTCCGGGCGACATTTGGGAACTACAGCCGGGAAATCCCATTGCCCGACACTCTTCGGATGTGGTGGGAGATGCTTGCCGCGTTCGATGTTGCAAGCGTGCGACAAGCATTCCAGCGGCACATCGCCACTGAGCCAAAATTCCCGCCGACTATCGGCCAGATCCTGGAGATACTGAACGCCGGCAACAAGGTTGGAAAATTGGGATCTGAGGAAGCATGGGCGATTGCTGTGAAGGCGTGCGATGAGCGAGAAACGGTGATGCTGACGGACCAGATTGCTGAGGCATGGGGCATCTGCAAGCCGATCATGGATCTGGGGGATGAAGTAGGGGCACGGATGGCGTTCAAAGAGGCATACCAGCGCCTGAACGCGAGTTCGACAGGGCCGGTCAAGTGGTGGCCATCCATCGGGAATGATCCGCACAAGCGCGATGCTGCCTTGTCTGAGGCTAAGCGGCTTGGCTTGCTGCCCGCACCTCAAGTGACTGCGCTTCTGCCGCCTGCCGTCCGCATGGGCCAAGATGATCTGCCGCCTAGCCCGGAGGGCTTGCGCAAGCTCAAGGAACTGATGGCGTCGCTTCGGGTGCGGGGAGCGAATGAGGCCGAAGAAGCTGAGGCAGAGCGTGAGCGCAAGCGCCAAGAGGAAACTGACCGAAAAGCAGCGATTACCCGGAAGATCGCCGACTACGAAAACGGGAGCGAGCAATGAAAGACTACCCGCGCACCGAATCAGCAGTAGGCCACATGGATGCGGTCTACAAGCGTCGCAGCTACAACCTGCGTAAGCAGATCACGGGACGTTTTGAAGCGCCTTGCCTGACCAACGCGTCCAAGGCATTGGCGCTTCCGCTCCAGAACCTGAGCAAGTACGCATACAACCGTCTGCGTATCGTCGAGGGTCTTGCGCGCGAGATTGAGGCTAAGTTGGGGCTGGAGTTTGGCAGCTTGGATAATGGTGTTGCAACTGAGTTGCATCACGCGTGCGCGCGCGTTTTGGAGACCTCGAATGCGTAGAGCGGCCAAGGTTGACGCGAACCAGGCTGAGATAGTGGAGGCTCTGCGCATGATCGGGGCGAGTGTCCAGCCGCTTCACGCTGTGGGCCAAGGGTGCCCGGATTTGCTGGTCGGCTGGCGAGGAATCGTCAGCCTGCTCGAAGTGAAGGACGGCAGCAAACCGCCATCCGCGCGCAAGTTGACAGAAGATCAGGTGAAGTGGCACACAGAGTGGCGCGGCCAAGTGGCAGTAGTCGAGAACGTAGAACAGGCCATCGAGGCCATTACACGCTAGGGAGAGGGAGAATGACGAAGTATGAAAAATTGGATCGCTTGATCCTGAATAAGATTGGCGGCCATCCGGTTCGCTTCTATGAGATCCATGGGCGCGACGTGGCGGAAGAATGCCGAGCACATTCTGTGCATGATGGATCTCGCGTCTGCGACCGTCGTCTACAGGCGCTGCGCAAAGCCGGAAAGATCGTTTTCACAGGGAAGGGCTGGATTCGCGCGAAGGAGCCAGCATGACCGAAGAGTTCGAGAAGTGGTTCGCCGATGAGTTCGGCACTTGCCCACAGCCAAACGATGCATCATGGGCTGAATGGGAGCACACAAAAAATAGGAGTCGGTACGCCTGGCAAGCCTCGCGCAAGCAGGCGCTTGAGGAAGCGGCTAAAGAGTGTGAGAAGTTATCAGAGAAGACGCATCGATCATGGCTGGTTCATGAGGCTGCGTTTCAAGACGACTGCGCTGACGCCATCCGCGCGCTCCAGCAATGACGCTATCCGACGCCATGGTCCTCTACTTCGTAGCAGTCGTGGCGCTCGGCGTGCTGGTCACCATTTGGCTTTTGTCGGGAGATTGAGATGGAATGCACGTGTCCTTCTGGTGATGGTTCGCTGCGGCCATGTCCGGTTCATTCGGGACCGAAGATGCAGCTTGGTCCGGATTTATGCGATTGCCAAAGAAGCGTTACGAGTGGCAGAAACGCGACGGCGAATGGCATTTGGTGCTGGTCGAGGTAGAAGTGCACACGCCGTCTGCGACAATCACGGTCGAGGTCAGCGAGGAACGGGAGGTGGATGATGGCGTATGACATGGCAATCGGCATGATCTTCGGGCTTGCATCGGGCGGCATAGCAGGCTGGATCGCGCACAAGACCGTCCAGGCTATCAAGGACGATCAAACGCCCAGTGTGGATGTGTACACGGACTCAGCCGGCAACATCAAGGATGTATCGTGCTCTGACCACGTGCATTTACGCTATCGAATGGACCGGGAGATGGTTGATCGGTGGCGCGACAATCGTGTGATTAAACCGTAACGGGAGGGAAGATGACTGAACTTGTCGATAACCTATTGAGCAAAGAGGCGTGGCTACGAACGACGCCGGGCCAGAAGCACGCCAATGTGAAACTGACGCATGCGGAGCTGGTGGACATCCTTGCGGCGCTGGAGATCACGAAGAACGTAGTTTCGATGCCTAAGGCAACCGAGAAGTAAGACAAAAAGGAGATTGGGAAATGGAAATCGTTAAAGGGATCGGTAGCCTGGCGCTCATCATCTGCATGTTCGCCATCTCGTGCATGATTGGCGTTATGCCGCTCATGATTGGTTTTTGGCTGTGGCACGCGCTGCTGGGGTGATGACATGAGTTTGTACTACTGGCCGATGGTCGTTTTCTACTTCTGGTAGCGGGGCCTGTGAACTTCCGCAACAAAGCTCTTCTGGAGGCCGTCAGAGACTTCCCATGCGCTCGCTGCTCGGTATCTGATGGTACGGTAGTAGCCGCCCATTCGAACCAGCAACGGGACGCTAAAGGCATGGGAATCAAGGCGCACGATTATCGAATCGCGGCACTGTGTCATAAATGCCACGCGGAAATCGACCATGGAAAATCGTTCAGCAAGGAGATGCGGCGGGAGATTTGGGAAGAAGCCCACAGAAAAACGATTGGCATGTTATTCGAATCGGGGCGGATTGTAGTAAAGTAGGAAATGGAACTCAGCGCGGTACCGGAATATCCCTCAAACGAGGGCTTTCCGGGAGCAGCACGGTTAAGTCCAGGCGGACCCTCCCAATCTCCCCGCTTGGCCCGTGTTGCTCCCGGAGGGACTTACTGGATAGGGCGAAAGCTCGAAGGTGTGATGGCGAAAGCCGGACTGCTGCGGAAACGTGGTGCCCGAAACCCTCCTTCTTCACGCATGGCGATTCTGAAAAGCTATCGGGCGAGCCGCCAAAGCACCCGACACGGCACCGGACTAATACCCCGTGGAGAGTCGCCAGCCGTGAGGGAATGCGGGGATGCTCCGCACCGACACATTACGGTGAGACGGCGAAAGCCTGAAAGCGGTAACCGGAAGCCGGTAGCGCCGGCCCCTCTTTCAAATACCCCCTCTTAAGCCCGGAACTACCGGGCTTTCTTTTGCCTCTAACTCGCATATAATCGGCTTGTAAGTTTTACGTACGGCGGAGAAACCGTGGAAACAGTAGCCAGCATTCAGGTGCCAGACGACAGCAAACTGACCATTACCATGACCATGAGCGTCGCGGAATGGGCTCAAATGCGCGATGACGTCAATAGCCTCCTGACCAAATCCATCCCGCTGGCGGAAATGGCTATGCAACTGAACGCGCTAATCGAAAAGGCGCAGGCGAGGATTTGAAATGGCATTCAAAAGCGTTGAAGAGGCAGCCGCTACGATTCTGGCGAATATGAAAACGGGCAAGTTCTGCAATGGATATCCGATGCCCGGCTCAAACTTCACCAAAGAGAAGATGGACGCAGCCAAGGCTGCTGGAGTGGGCAAGGAGCCGCGTAAGTTCACTCAAGGCCGTGGGACATATCGTGGTCTGGTGAAATAGCCATGCCGCTCATCAAATCGGGGTCCAAAGAGGCCCGGGAAAAGAACATCGCTAAGGAAATTGCCTCTGGGAAAGACCCGAAACAGGCCGTAGCGATTGGCTATTCCGTCCAGCGGGAAGCCAAAAAAGACAAAAAGAAGGCTGACCCGCCCAAAAAGAAAGAATATCCCATGCCGCCGAGCCGGTTCCAAAAGCGCGATGCTGATGGAAACGGGGGCTACTAATGCAGGCGACCTGGGACAACAACAAAAATGCTCGATGTAAAGATTCCGTTTTCCTATGCTGCGGCCATTAGCTCTGGCGGCGCCACGACACGTATTGCGACACTAGGTAACAACCCTGATATCGATACAGCAACGCAGCCAGAAGATGTGTGGGCGGGCGCGGAGCTTGGAACGCTAAACGGGATCGATCATCGCTTCATTCCGAAGCCACAGGCGCCGGTATCGATGGAAGTTGTATCGGATAGCGCGAATGACACGCTTGCTGGATCGGGTGCCAGGGCAGTAACGGTTGGATATCTGGACACTGGATACAAAGCTAAAACGGTCACGCTGAACATGGCGGGGTTGACGCCAGTAGCGCTGCCTGAAACGGCAATCCGGGTCAATTCGGTGATTGTCGCTACCTCTGGGACGTTCGGGGGAAACAATGCAGGAAACATCTCGGTCAGGTTTGCAGGAGGGTTGGGAGCAACTTACTCTTACATGCAAATCGGTATCGGAATTGCAAAGACATCACTTTTCACTGTTCCAGATCTACTTCTTTTTGATGTGCTGAGTATTGTCCTGTCGATTAACCGGACGGATACGGCAGATCGTTGGGCTACATTTTCACTTTGCAACCAGAATTCAGCGGGCCGGCTAATCAAGGGGATTGAGCTATCCACCAGCACCACGGTTCCATATCGCCACGAAGCGGCAGACGTTCCGCTTATCACCTATCCCTCACGCACAGACACCTGGATTCGTTGCGAATCCGTGAGCGCAAGTAATTCGAACGTAACCGCAGGTATATTTGGCATCCAACGTAATCCACTGCCTTACGGATTTTGAGTATCATTGAGGTGAAGTAAAGCCACACCGACAACTCGGGAGGAAAATAATGGAACAATCCCAAGACCAGCGCATCCGAGCGTTGGAGCTTCAGGTACATACCCTGACAGCCGCTGTTCAGCATCTGATGGCAGTTACCAAGCCGCTTATCCAACTCGCCCAGCAAGCCGAAGCGCAGGCTAGCGGGAT
>CENV01082337.1_pt1 | contig 11953 bp, 11 predicted proteins | sample 530231 | NCBI WGS metagenome assembly CENV01 (sample SAMEA2619815, study PRJEB7988) | marine metagenome | biome: marine biome (ENVO:00000447); feature: surface water layer (ENVO:00002042); material: "saline water (ENVO:00002010), including plankton (ENVO:xxxxxxxx)" | depth 5 m | reverse complement strand
ACGGCATTCACCCTTTTTAGACGACGGGAAGAAGTTGAACCGGCCTGATCGGCCCAGACTTCTGAAAAGGGAAACTCAATGGCTTACTTTCGAATGACCCGTGACGCCTATATTGAAAATTATCTGCCTGCCAACGTGACCAAAATCGCAAGCAAAGCAAGCCAAGCCGTCGCTTACGCATATGCGACGAAGGAAGGCACGCCTTGCGCTGCATTCTTTGTCGGCCGGAAAACACGTCCAAGTGCTCACAACTCATTTAAGAGTGACTGGGATCGAGAGGAATCAATCAAAAAACACTTCGAGAGGGAAGATAGAAAGGCAGCGGAAAAAGCTGCACATCGCCGTGAAATATCAGAACAGGGCCGGGGCGTTGAGCTTGGACACGTGCTGGTGTCTTCATGGGGATATGATCAAACCAATGTCGATTTTTACCAAGTCACAAAGCTGATCGGAAACACGATGGCCGAGATCCGCAAGATTGGTTCGATTGATGCCAGCCGTTCGACTGATGTTTCGATGACGGGTCATGTAATGCCCGACATCAACCAGTTTGTTGGTGATCCCATACGCGTCAAGATTTCAAACGGTCAATGCAGGCTAACAAGCTACAGCTCGGCAAGTCTGTGGAACGGTCTGCCTAAATACACATCTAGCTATGCGTGAGAGGTGAAGCATCATGACGACAACGGGAAAAAAGCAGATGGAACTTGATGTGCGGTCAGTAGCAAAAGAGCCACCTTTCGCTGTGGAGATTAATGAAGAAGGTGAGAACACCCTTGTCGAGTACATGTATCGGGACAGCGGAAACTGGAAGACATGGCAGACGTTGGTTTTTGAAGGTGTGATAACGCAAGATCAAGTTGATATTATTCATAAGAACCTAATGCATGGGGAGTTTTTCACCCCAGAGGATTTTGGGTTGCCCAATGTATGCGATGACCCAAGTGATCCTATGAGTTTTCACGAGTTTTGCATTATCCGTACCACGACAGCCGTAGTAGATAGCGGTCCTATAAATGATTTTGTCGATCAGTTTAAGGAGCAACTGCACAAAACCAACACCAGTCCAACAGATCGAAAGATCGCGAATATGTCCGAGAACAAACGAACTTTGATCCTGTCTGACATTATGCGTCGTCACAGGCTTCTCTCTCAAAAGCCGTGGGATGAAGTGACAGAGGCAAGTGACGTATGACCACACTCATAATTTGCAATGCTCGTGAACTGATCCTTGGCGGAATGTTGGAAGCTCGCGAGAAAATAAGTGAAGATTTGGAGCGGGCTTCCAAGGCCGAAGAGCATTTCTATACAGATGACGACCGCAACACCATGCGGGAACAACTCGCCGAGTATGACGCATTTCTTCATGAACCTGATCGCTGGTTTCGTTCCCTTGCACGTCCAATCTCAAACAAAAAGAAGGTTACGACAAGATAGAAAATCATTAGGTCATATGCTCAAAAATGAACAAATTGAACCGGCAAATTCCTGCCGGTTTTATTTGTTCTTTTGACTACCCAGAATTCTGACCATAGCGGGAAAATCATACTCGATATCGCATGACCGATACCAACGTTGCCCTGCGTCATCCCAATGAGCATGGATGTAATAGAGCTTCATTGAATGCCGCAACTGGGTGACTGCTTCTGGATCTCGTGACCACACCAGCAATTTATTAATTAACCGGAGAAAGCGTTCATGAATTTTCTTGATTTCCGTGGGACGCGAGATTTCCTTGAGTTTTCGTTTTTCCCGGTCAATTTCGAGGCGAATTAACCGAACTTGTTCTGCGTTATCCTCAAGCCAAGCATTACCATTCAATAAATCAAGGCTATTCAGAATGTGCTCTGCCCGAGCACGCAGACCTTTAAGTCTGACTTCAGCCGTCTTGATGCGTTTGTTGACGCGCTCGCGCTTCTCAATCATTTCCTTACTGTCATAAAACTGCGCAATGTCAGTGGTTTTAAGCCGTAGTGCTTCGCGCAGGGCGACATCTATCAACTGGTCATAGGGAACTGATCGATGCGGGCAATTGGGGTTGCTGCACGAATAGTGATGGGCCCAATGCGCTCCGATCTTGGTACCGTGCTCTACACATCTTAGGCGGCCAGCAAAGACGGCAGTGACACGTTCGTTTGTTTTGATCTGCCGCTCACGCCAACTGCGATTGAGATTCTTGTGGAGCTGCTTGGTCTCTTCAGGTGACCGCAACTTGACCATTTCCCGGTATTCGTTCGCTTTGCTTGAGCGCTCATCAAGCATTGACTGTACTTCATCAAAAACCTGATCATCTACAATTTGAAGTTCCGGGATCGGAACACGCACCCATTCATCTTCAGGTCGAACCACAGGCACTTTACGCCCCGTCGATGGGTTCTTACGGTAGTGAAGTTTGTTGAACGTCACAATCCCCTTGTAAAGCGTGTTACGGAGCAGGCCCGTTTTGCGGGAACGCGTTCCAACAAGGGTTGTGGAGTTCCATTTGCCGCCGTTTGGCGATGCTATATTTTCCGCATCCAACTCTTCACAGATGTATTTAAGCTTGTTGCCCGATTGATAGAGTTCAAAAATTTTCCGAACGGTTGCCGCCTCAGATTCAATGATCTGGCGCTTGCCCCGTATCGGTTCCCCACGTTCATCAAATGTACGGACGAGTTCATATCCATATGTGTTGCCACCGGGAACGCCACCACGCAGGACGGCCGAGACAACACCGCGATGGGTTTTGTCTGACAAATCCTTGAGATACAGAGCATTCATTGTACCCTTCAGGCCAATGTGAAGTTCGTTGATAATGCCCTCAGAAATGGTTTCGACTTCAATGCCAACGAAACCCATTTTTTTGAAGAAGTTTGCTACGTCCCCCTGGTCTCGACTGATACGCGACAGATCTTCGCAAACAATCCGGTCAAATCGGTTGTCGAACGCGCCCATAAGCAAACTTGATATGCCCGGTCTGCTATCCATGTGAGCACCAGACATAGCTTCGTCGTAATACACGTCAATCACATGGTATTTCTGAGCAGAGCAATGCCCTTCACATCTCACTATTTGATCTTGCGTACTGGTTGTTTGGCGGTCTGTAGAATGACGTGCGTAGATCGCAACTCTCACGGCATACCCTGTCTGAAGTTGGTCAATGGATTGAGCTGCCCGGGTCTTTCTTTATCACTCTATGACGCCACGCGTACATTCGGGGGGGGCAATTTCTGATCGCCACTAGCCGTCGTCACAATGTGGGTACCCTTTTCATCTTCGTCGAACAAACGTGGCACTTTGTCGGCATCTCTGTATCCAAGGAATTTACAAACATCGGTTCCGACAACCCATAACGGACCATCGATTTCAACATCTCGAAACACTACGTTTTCGAAACTAAAGGTGATGATACCGCTCATTTATCGGCCCTCATGAAAGCGCAACTTGAGAGTGAATATAGAATTCGAGCTATGTTGATAAGCCACAGCGGAATCGGATGTGCAAGCAATATGTGACCGGAGTGTGACTTGCCCAAAAATGGCCGTTGGACAAGGGTTTGGCGGGTTTCTGCGAGTTTGCAGGAGTTCGCAAGAGTGTGCAGGAGTTTGCAGAACTTCGCACAACTTTGACCTGTCGTTTCTTAGGCAGGATAGGTTAGGTGATATCACCTAACGAGCATTTCATGCTCATCCTGCCTTATTCGCACGACAAGTCGTGCTCAACGGATAAAAGAGTGTTTTTTTGTTGTCCTGCAGTCAGTTACACTGAATGCCGAATTTAAGGATGGCTCGACATACGTCATCCACCTGCTGGTGAAACTCCGAAAGGAAGAGAAACATGAGCAAGGTTATAGCGTTTGACTTTGAGGGAGCCGAAGTCAGGACAATCTATAAAGGGGATGAGCCTTGGTTTGTTGCCATGGACGTGTGTAAGGCACTGGGGCTTTCCAACCCGCGTAAGGCAATCGAAAGTCTCGACGATGATGAAAAGGGTGTAACTTTAAGTGACACCCTTGGCGGGAAACAGGAAATGAACATCATCAACGAAAGTGGCCTCTACATCCTTATTCTGCGAAGCCGCGATGCCGTAAAACCAGGTACGTTGCAACACAGGTTCCGGAAATGGGTTACGAATGAAGTGCTGCCTGCTATCCGGAAGGTCGGACAATATGTTCCTCAAGGCAGAAATATCCCATCAGAGATGATAGAACACAGGCCTACTAGCTACCGAGTGTTTGAGGCGATTATCCGTCCTGATGGCCCTTGGGGGAAGATATGGGCAATTCCTGTCTACAGACTAGATGATGTAGATTACTGGAATGTGCCTCTCCTTCTTGAAGCTGTTTCCGGATCAAGGGAAATTCCTCCACATATCAATCCCCGACAGTTTTCGTATGACTTGATGAAGGAACACATCGATCTCCCCGGTGCGGAGCCGCTTCGTGTCGCCAGTTATCGCCAATTAGAAACTCTTGTGCCAGCTGCTGTAGGTTATCTTGACAAAAGAACCCGTGAATTGTTGCAGATGATTCAAAATACACCTCTGAGGGAGATAGCCCGACGCGGGAATAATGTCGTTCATCTTTGTGATGTTACATCTGAGCAGCCGTAAAGGAAGTCAGTATGGCAGAACGGGCGTCTTGGGGAAACTTTCCACCTATTATCCGAAACGGTGATTTGGGTGAGCTACAGAAGCAGCCGGAGTACGCTCTGGCAAAAGGTGGCGATACAGAGGCTGCCCAGGATATTGCGGAACGACTTGTACGAGCCGACATGCTCAATCAGATCCAACAGGTGATAGGCAACGAGAGACCCCGAGTAGTTCCGGTTCTGTCTGAAGAAGCATCCGGCCGCAACAAGATTCCATTGGCGATGGCATTTACTGTTGGTGAAAAGCTGGGGCTCGATGTTGACGTGTCAATATACCAACAGGAGCGTGTTGCAAGAACAGGAGAGGGTGCCGATTACCGCTTGGCCTTTAATCCGTCATTTGATGGTCCTGTAACGGAAGGACAGAGTTATCTTGTCTTTGACGATACTCTGACCATGGGAGGGACGATTGCTTCGTTGCGTGGCTTCTTGGAAAACAGAGGCGGCGAGGTTATGGCCGGTGCCGTTATGACCGCTCATCCCGGCGCATTGAATATTGCGATCAAACCGGGTATGCTTAAGGTGATCAATCAGAAGCATGGCGCAGCCATGGATGATTTTTGGAAGGAAACTTTCGGTTATGGTATCGATCAACTCACGCAAGGCGAAGCCGGACACCTTCGAAAATCCCCTTCAGTTGACGCAATCCGAACTCGAATCTTTGAAGCTCGACATGCAGTCTTCTCTCAAGCAAATGAAAGAACGCTCAGTGAGGACACGGTTCGAGACCAAGGACGACAAGCTGATCGCGTAGCTGCAGAAATCCCTCGACCACTTCAACCTTATCATCAAGCAATAAACAAACTTGAGAGCATTTCAGCTCCTGAGCATGAAATGCTTGTTGCTCAGCGCAAGCTCGCGATAGCAGAAGAGTTTTATAACAGTGGGAGGCTTGATGTGCCGGGAGCGCTTTCCTCTCAAATCAGAGAACAGGCGAACAAAGAAGCGTTGTTGATCATGGCGCAATCTAGACGTGGCCATGATGTCTCGATGTCGGACAAGCCTGCGCGAAGAAATGACAAATCGATCAACAAGGGAACTGGCCCGGAAATCGACATTTAATGATATCTGAGTTCACTACCCCGCACAGAGTAGACGTTGATCAGCATCGGAATCAGGTATTGCCGGATTTTTAATCTGGATCAGGGTATCCCAACGGCTTCCGCTAGTAGTTCTATGGAATCTTTATAACTTCTTCGAACATCATTTTCATCAACAGGCAATCGCGTGAACTGAATTTCCACGCCGAGCGTCCTATAGATCGGAAGTGATATACTTGGAAATGGAACGGTTGCGATAATGGTGACGCCCAACTCGTTTGGCCAAGTTGCTAACCATCGATCTCCAGCGGTGTTTCTCATTATTACCGGGTGTTTGGTAATCGTAAGTTTCTTAATATTTGCATTGATCGGTTGTTTATGCCGACGAAATAGTTCGACCCGGTTTTGCCCTTCATCGGCTATAAACCACGGCAGATCCTCGATTTGGATATAGATTGCCCTATTGCTATCACCCGGCGGGGCCGAGTTCAGTTTTTCAATGATTTCCAGCGGATTGTCGGGGACCGAATGATTTTGCCAAGAACAACCGATGACCTGCTCTGGGTCGATAGCCCGATATTCCTTTTGATGCAGTAAATCGTAATCGACACCAGGTAGCATGTAGTTGAAGTAGTCCAAGCCTACCGTACTTGAGCACGGAGTTCGGTACCCAGTAGGGTTCTCAAAAGTTAGATCGAAAACATCTTTGAAGTTCCGGAATTGGCGATAGGCGCGTTCACTGGTTAGGTCTTTACCAGGAACATGTAGATTTGCCCCCAGCCTAAAGGCGCATTTATCTAGTTGATTCAGCAGCAAACAGCGGAGTTTTTGTGCAAATGGAATACGCTGAGGGAGAAGAAATTCTGTTTTCAATTTAGCGCTCGTCTCTTGGAAAACAAACAAAGCAATACAACGTTATAGGGCTTTTCTCTAATCTTTGATGATGGTTTTAAGGCTCGTTTGTGCGAAATCCAGTTCGAGTTCGAGTTCTATAAGGTCATCATCTTCATCGGCTCCGGCCGGTATGATACGGGCAGATGAAATGCAATAGCCTTGGTTTGATAACCGCCTGAATATATTCATGTCCACAAGCGAGAGGTCACGATCAAAGCTCTCAACATCAATGTTACCTGCAAGATAATCGAGCAACATCCGAGACGAAAACGTGAAGGTTTGTTTCATTGGATTACTTTTCAATTCGGCACCCAAATACCATCTGTTTTTCTCATGATTAAAACTACCCTGACGATGAAGTTGATTTGCTTGATACCCCTCGAAGCGCGGAGGAGGCAATGTACGTGCGACATGGCGTAAATTTTGTAATTCGCTCTCATTTATGTCGCGATTTAGATCAAAAACCGTCACATCCCAATATAGTTGTCGTGTATGGCGCCTGGCCATTAATATGCCTGAATTTCGCTCTTTTGCCGAAAAGACAATCACACGGTCGAGGGAGTGCTTTCTTAAAGTGTGAGAGATAATATCTTCGGCCGGTATCTCACGGATATCTGAAGACATTTGTCGCCCAATATTTCTGAGAAGCCGACAGCCTGTGTCAAAAAGTAGAACGCAACGCAATGTGCCGTGCGGAGCGCTGCGAATTTGGGGCAACTTCTTTGATAAAGCACGGTAGATTGGGTTTTTTTCAATGTCATATGCAAGGGCAGGCATTGAGCAAAACGTCCTGCCATGAGGATGGGCAATAGACCGCCATTCAATTTGGAGATGTGTTTCTCCATGTTGGAGCATCAGTGTATTGTTCGAACGAGACCAATTGTCAGCCTTTACCCACTCTCTAATCTTATGCTTGAAATCTTTAGAGAGGCGAAATTGGGGGTCTACGCATCGTCTGCGAAAGAACTTCCCGCTTTTATCCCAACCGCTATGATCACGAAAGGTGAAGTACAAGTGCTTTCCTAACTTGTCCCCAATCTGGTCTGCATAGTTGACGATAATATTCGCTGTCCGGTTCATTGCCTCTGCGCCGGAAAAGCTGTAGTCAGAAACGGCACGGACCTCAATAATAGCCGGCCCAGATGGAAACAAATCATTGCTGATCAGATCTGGTTCTCTGTTGTTGCTTAACTTGGGTTCTGGAAAACAGTGGCATCTTTGGGACACTGCCCAGACGATAGCTAGCTCAGCCTCTGCTGCTAGGGCTTTTTTGGTATCGGGGAGCTCTAAATCGGTAACAAGGTTGTTGATCTTGGATGCCGTCGCAAAGGATTGGACATCTTTGATCATGGTAGCCAGGCGGCGGCGAGCAAAGAGTGGCATGAGCTTTCCTTAATAGCCGAAACTCTCTCCCGGGAAGGACGAGCGAGCACGTAAGAATTAACGCTCGCATTGCTTATAAAGTAGTAATACATCGTTTCAACTCGGCTCCGCTTACTTGATGACCAGCGTAGACTCATAAACATGCAGGTAATAACCCAAAATATGGGCCCAAGCTCGACGTCTCGAAATTCGGTCGCTTCTTACTTGATAAAATTGAGATTAAGATTTCAAGATTAGTCTTCAGCAATTCCACTGCTTCCGCTCCTTTCGACTGGGCGCGCAAGCTTCTCACATGAACAGACGATAAGGATAGACGTTCCGGGGCAGGTCGGGGACATTCGCAATCGTGCGCGCTAGTTTCTGTGAATAACGAATACTGACCGGCACCGGGTCGTAGAGTGCGTCGTTATTCCAATCCATCTTGGTCAATGCCAACGCCTCGTGAGCGGTCAATTCGAGCGGGCCGCTACCTGCATGACGGATTAATTGCAGAGGGCGTGGTATACTCTTTTTGCCCTGAAAATAGTCACCTTTGGTTGATACCGCGGGCGCATTGCCCGCAACCCATACCAGCGCGGAATTGCCGGAGCGTACCACCATCGTTCCCCGAGGTACCGGATAGCCTGATGGCTTTGTAGCTGGCTTTCTTTGGCCGGACTCGATCAGCCAGACACCGCGCCAGCAAGATGCCGAACTGACCTCGACGCACTCGATCTCCGCGACCCCGGACAGTGCGTCGAACGCCCCTTCGAGCTCGCTCTCTTTGAACGCCGTAGTCTTGTGGATGACCATTCTCTTAGGGAGGTTGCCACCATTGCGGACTTGGTAGAGCGACAGGCTACGGGCAAGAACTGCACGCATGTCATCACGGCTCAGAAACGGATTCCTACGCGCCTCGGCAACGTCGGCAATGGGGTCTCGCGCCTCGAAGGCGACGAACTGCATACCGCCGCCGTCCATGTCAAACACCTGCGAGCAGCACGTTATATAATGTGCATCCTGCTGATCGCCGCGCAGAGCATAAGCGAGCCCTATATATGCTGTGTCAGTCGGCACGCCCTTCAGCGGTGCCAACTTCCACGGCGTGCCGGCGGCTTTCACATAAAGAGCGGTTGCCAGTCTCCAAGCGAGCGACGCCTTGTGTGTGAAAGTGAAGACACGGTCGTTCAACACTTGGGTTGGGATATTGTATTGAGCACCAAGCGCCTTGAGCACGTCATGGGCGTCGAAGTATTTGCTACGTGTCGCCGGACTCCAACTATCTGGGAAGTGAACAAGTACAACATCGAACTCGTTGCGCACCGTGTCGAGCCGGCGAAGCGCCGCTTCCATCGCGTGGTAAAGGCGGGCTTCCGGGGTGCCATCTCCAGGCAACTCCCGAATGTGTTCAGGCCATTTGATATGAGCCTCGCGCGGTGCTGATTCAAGAGCCACGTGGAAAAGACGCTCGAACCCAGGATATTGTGGGACATATTCCGACCTGTCGGACGGTCGATGCGCGTTCCGCAGTAACAGCATCAGCTCGCCACGTCGTTTGAAGGCGCTCTCCGGCCCTACTGTCGCGATCCTTATTCGTGGGGTGTAACCGCCGAACGACCCCTTCGAATAAGGACCAAAGTTCGCGAGACCCCGAAGCGGATGGACGTCGACATGCGTCGTATCCGAGGGAGAGAAAGAAAGGCCCGGCTCGGTGAGCAACGTGAAAGGTGGAAGCTTTGTCAAAGGAACAGAACTTCTCATTACGTGGTCCTATCGAAATAAGCGTGATGATGACTTGGTCGGCTCCAACCGGTGACCGGCGAAACTTCGAACGCGGCATCCATTCCCTCCCCGTCCTGTAGCCCGAAAGCTGGCGTCGTCTTATGCCCAGTATTGGTGAGAAGTTTGGCCCATGCGGCGATGATGTCTGCCCAGTTTCGGTTATAGCGCTGCGCCCAGCGTTCCCTGCGCCAATCGCCCGCTGGATCACCAATGCGGCCAGGACGCGCACCCATGGGATTGGAACTGGAGTTTTGCGTGTCTTCCGAACTCCCAATCTTGGTCACGTCGGTATGCGGAATGTGCACGAATGTGTATGGCTCAAAGCCGAGCCACCAACGTCTGTTGATAAGGTCCAGTTTCAGGAATAATCCCTCCTGAAATGAGAATCCGAGACCAGGAACAGTGCCTGTCAGATCGCTTTTGTAGGCGTTGCGAAGGTTGGACAGCACCTGCTCGTTTCGACGTCCCTGTTCACGATCCTCTCCGTCGCGGGGCGGGGCGATTACCACGGAATGGCCGGTGCGCCTGTAGCGCGGAATAAGCGGTAGGCGGCGTGCCAAGCTTCTGACCAGCGCATCATAGATTAGGCCCATAGCCCAACTGTCTGCGGCTGGATCGAGTTCAATTTCGCCGTCGAGCCTTGCCCCAAGTGGCGCAAGCGCATCGAAGATTTCTTCATCCCTGCCAAAAACAGCCAACTCTCGCCCGTTTGCCGCGGCTGTCGCTCTAACCCCCTTCTCCTTGAGCATCTCACGGACCACGGGAGAGGTCGTGTTCTGGGAAAGTTTTATGCGGCGGGCTGTGCTTGGCATACTTTCGATCAGCAGCGAGGAATAGCGCAAGACGGGAAAGCTGCGGGCTTCGGTCGTCGGCAGTTGCACTGGAACCAAGCGTTGTGTCGGACGCCCTTCCATCACCCAATCAAAAAGACGCTTTGGCAGGTCAGTTATCTTGATGATATCGGCAGCCAGTTCGTCGAAGGTCGCGCACTCGACAACGGCAACGTCCACACCGACCTCTTCGGCGCGACCAAGGAATTCGCTTACTGCGGGCAGTAAGCGCGAAGCTGACGAGGTGAGCCAGTAGAGTCCGTTAGGAAATGGCGACGACGCATCGAGAACCTTGTTCAGATTTTCCATGATCGAAGCGTCTCGTCCACTATAGCCGACGAATATCATTCCGAAGCGCTTGCCGGATTCTACCAGCACATGCCTCATCCGGGTGTCTTGGTTCTCCAGTTCGGATCCCGTGTTCTTAATCGTGATCGACTGATAGTCGCCATGGAGCTTAGCAACCAACGGCCAGTCCGATTCACTGAGGCACCGCATGGCACGGTCAGCGGAATCGATGGCCGCTACAGTCGGACGGTTCTGGTCGTCTACCGACAGGATCGCATTTGCGGAATGCGCCGAATCCTCAATGAGCGGATCGAAGTTGGTTGTGAAAACACTATCGACCTTGCCGGCTGCTATAAGACTCCCAAGTACCTTATGTCCAAAACAGGGAGTACCCTTCGAGATCGCATCATCGATAAATTGTCGGCGATGCCGGGCCTCTGGATACACCGCCTCGAAGGCCTTGGCATATTCCGTTGGGTCACCGTCGGGCGGCAACAATGACGTTTGTTGAAAATAGGCATCGATCCTGTCGATCCAGATTGAATCAGCCGTATCGATTTCCCGGTTTGACAGATTCTTCTCACGGCAAAATATTTGCGCCTTAAAATCGCGGATCATGGCACAGCCGGTCGGAATGCCAGAGGCAGCCGATGCGCCGGCGCCAAGGAACCACGACGTAAGATTGGGCCTAAGGTTGAAGGCAGTTGCGAATTGTGCAGCGGTTATAGTTTTTAGCGGCACGGGCTCCCCTTTAGGTCGTAGCGGTGAGTGGGTGTGCCCCGTCGCTCAAATGCATCGAGACAGGCATCCTTCACGGTTGGCGACGACACGAAGGCACGCACGATCTCATCCCCTAAAAGGAGCGTGACAAAACAGCCTAACCGACGGTTGAAAACTAATTTGAACATCCCTCACTATGCGGGCTCTGCGTTATTTAAGCAATTGGCACTTTGCTTAAATAGGTGGGGGCAAGCTTTGGTAAGCGTTCTTAAATAGTGAGCAATCTAAAAACTATATTCTCACTTTTCACTGAATAGGAATCTGATATCAAATTGATCATTCTTATAATTTATTGATCTTAACAACCTTTTTCGGGGACGGAGATCTCCACACGCTGACATCCAAGGAA
>CENV01088580.1_pt1 | contig 12014 bp, 10 predicted proteins | sample 530231 | NCBI WGS metagenome assembly CENV01 (sample SAMEA2619815, study PRJEB7988) | marine metagenome | biome: marine biome (ENVO:00000447); feature: surface water layer (ENVO:00002042); material: "saline water (ENVO:00002010), including plankton (ENVO:xxxxxxxx)" | depth 5 m | reverse complement strand
CCAGCCGATACGAGCTCGGATGGCCGGATCGTCTCGGCCCGACAAATGCGATCCTCGCGCCTGTTCCGACCGAACCTGATGCGTATCTACCTTCTCCAGTTCGTGTTCACAGTCGGATATATGGGGCTCTATCTCCATCTGATGCCCCTACTGGAAGAGCGAGGCTTCGCTCCGGCTGCCGTCGGCGCACTGTTCGGCGCGATGAACCTCATCTCCGCATTGGGACTGCTCGCGACCGGATGGGCCGCCGACCGCTTCGGCGCGCGCAATATCCTGCTGTTGAGCCTGGCGCTCAACGGAGGGAGCATATTTCTGCTGTTGGGAACAACGCCGTTGCCATCGTCAGCGATCATCATCTCGTTGTTCATCGCAATCTGGGGGGCGACGCAAGGTGCCGTCACCCAATTATCGCCGTTGCTTCTCGCTCAGGCCGCGCAAGCCGAAGATATCGGGACCGCATCCGGTATCATGGGCATCGCGCAAGGGAGCGCCGGGGCGGTCGGGCCTTTGCTGATCGGCACGTTGCACGACATCACGAACGGCTATCGTGTCGGTATCATCGTCGCCGGCTCACTGGCGTTCGTGTCGATCCTATGTCTCGCAAACGCCCAGGTCCGGCGCCGAGCGCTCGACTAGAGCATTTTCGAAGCAAACGGAATCGACTGCTGGCTGGGGAAATGCGGAAAACAAAAGACGAATGGAGCATAATCCGATCCAATATGATCGGATTATGCTCTAGAAACACGCTTCCGCGGGACGGGCCGAGGAACGGCGTTCCTCGGCTGGAAGAGCAGACCGATAGGCCTCGAATGCGACTTGGAAACGCTTGGAGCCCTTTCCCTCACCAGGCCGGCCCCCAGACTGGTGCCGGATCGCTCACCTCCCTGTTTCGGCGCCTGCCGGTGTCGTTCCGGTCGGGACGCTTTTCGTCGACGCTAAACGATCAGCGCACGAACAAACTCTACCCTTTCTGCAACCGGCATCAGGGGCAGCATGACAAGCTCGTACCCGAGGCTTGAATAGACATCCACCATGACGCGATAGGTCGCTTCGGCCTCCGCCAACGTCTGCTTGCGTTCGGCGTCCTGCGTGAAAATGCATGGCCAGGGCGGCGCGATGAAAACTCTGCTTGCATAGCGGCGGCGCTCGGCAGCCTTTAAGAACGACGGCGGCACAGGCAAACCGGACAGGCGCAGGTATCCGATCACATCGGGGATGCCGCGATCAAATATGACGGGGCCGGGTGCGCCCACCGCTTCACGGTAAGAGCGCATCTCCCACGCGAACATGAGCGTCGCAAACGCTTCGCGATCATCCCAGGGGAGGGCCGTCCCGCCAATTTCCACCTGATCTTGAATGATCGCTCTGCCGGCCTCCGGCATGTGGCGAATGCCCGTTGCTGTCAGCGCTTCGATCAGACTCGTTTTGCCCGAACCTGGACCGCCTGTGACAACATGAAGATGGTTAGTCATTTGCTATACACCGTTTGGGAGACATGATGAGTTGAGGATCACATGGCAAGCAGCGACCATCGCCCGTATAACGCTACCCCGTCTCGATCGTCATCGCATCCTGTGAGAGGCTGGCGGCTTCCATTCTTGGCGGTTCGCAGCCGCCGTTCTTTCCCGGACGGCCCAACCATTTCTCAAATCCACCGTCTGCCTCCGCAAGCGACCAGATTAAACCGCGCCTGGAAGCGATTATCTCTATATCAATCCTTCGTACTGCTTCAGGAATGATGTGCCGAGACGCTGCGCAATGATCGCGGTTCCAACTATGAGATATTTCAGGGCAACGCCATAATCAGGCGCCGTCGCTGGCATCGTCCCAATGCCTGTGATCCCGAACAAGTCGGCGGGGGATGACGATGCGGAAAGTCGAATGTCCCTCGCTCGAGGAATAGGTGGCGTCGCCGCCATGCGCGCGAGCGATGGCGTGAACCACAGCCAGCCCCAGACCGGAGCCCTGCACGCCCGCCTTTTCCCTGGAGCGGGTAAAAATACGGAACGCGTCTTGGGCAAACTCCTCCGACATGCCCGGCCCCGTGTCGACCACGCGCAGATCGATCATGCTGTCGCTGAGTGTCAACGCAATCCGCAAGGTACATGGACTCGCATAGCGTTGTGCATTGTCGACAAGCGCCAGGATCGCCTGGCGCACACGCGCCATATCGACGCGCGCCGGGCCGCGATCAAGCACGAGATCGAGACCGAATCCTGCCTTTTCCAGGCTTGGCAACAACAGTCCGGCAACATCTTCAATCTCGTCGGCGAGATTGACATCGATGAGTTCAAGACCCAGTCGATCGCTATCGACAAGACTGACGATGCGAAGATCTTCGACAATCCTCCGAAGCCCCTCGACCTGCCCCAGCAAGCTTCGGATCATCGCATCATCGGCGACGAATACTCCGTCTGAGATCCCTTGCATCCTCCCCGTCAAAATGGTGAGCGGCGTTCGTAGTTCATGTGCGATCTGGGCGTTCCAAGTGATGACGTCCTTGGCCATGCGTTCCAGCCGGACCGCCATCGCGTTGAAATCATCGATCAGCATCGCGGTTTCGCCGATGGCGGCGGTATCGGTTCGCGCACGGGCCGTCAGATCGCCACTTGCTATATTGCGTGCAGCGCGTGCAACGGCGTCGAGGGGGGACACGATCCTTCGCGCGAGGCGTACGGCTGCGGTCGATGAAAGCGCAAGACCGGTAATGCAGAGCGCGACCATGGTGAGTGCGTCCCACCCGGTTGGAACAAGCAAGCTGTCCTCGTTGACGAGTCGCACGCCATTCAAAAACAAAATTGCGTAGACTGCGTAGAAAACAACGAAGGTGAGGCATAGCATCGCCAAAACGACAAATGCCATGGAAAGGGCAAGTTGCCGTCCAAGATCGCGGCGTTCGGTCATTCGATCGTCGCAAGCCTGTATCCGACACCACGAACACTCGCCGGCATCTCCGCAGCGCCTGCTTCTTCCAGTTTACGGCGCAGTTTGCTCATATGGCTGTCAACGGTTCGGTCCAGAGCATCGGATCCTGGGAGGCAAGCATCGACCAGTTCGCCCCGCGAGAACACCCGCATTGGTGCGCGGGCGAGATGCACAAGCAGGCGAAATTCGGTAAGGGTTAGCTGCAGATAGCGAACTTCGTCGCCGGTTATGACGCTCGCGACGTGGCTGTCCGTATCGATTTCGACCGGACCTACCCGCATGATAGCACCGGTTCCCCCCGCTCCCGCACGTCGCAGGACCGCCTTCGCACGCGCGACGACTTCCACGGGGTTGAAGGGCTTCACCACATAATCGTCAGCCCCGATGCGCAAGGCCTGTAGCTTGTCGATATCCTGGTCCAGGGCGGTCGTCATTATGACCGGTGTTGTCCCCCGCCTTCTAAGTTCCGACAGCACCTCCCATCCATCGACGCGCGGCATGGTGACGTCCAGCAGGACGAGGTCAGGCTTCAGCACCTGATGCAGATCGAGCGCCACCCGACCGTCCGGCGCCACGACCGTACGGAAGCCTTCGCGCTCCATATAGGCGCGCACGATGTCAGCGATGTCGTCATCATCCTCTGCAATGAGGATCAAGGCAGTCATCTTCGGCCTCTCCTGGAACCTGTAGTCACCATATAGGCCGGGATAAGAACGCTCCGCCACCCTCCTCCACACAGTCTCCACACAACCTCCGCTCAAGGCTCACGAAGCTGGTCGATAGGACCGCCGATGATATTGGGAGGTCTTACGATGATATGCTCGACGCGACGCTCGATGGCGCTGGCATCCGCCGGAGCGATCGCTCTGACCCTTGTGGCCTGCGGCAAGCAGGATGAGCAGGCGGCCACGCCACCACCGGTCGAAGTGCTGGTCACGAAGGTGCAATCGGCGCCAGTCGATCTTACGGACGATCTGCCCGGACGCGTGGTGGCATATCGCATTGCAGAGATACGTCCGCAGGTAAGTGGCATCGTCCAGCGACGCCATTTCGAGCAGGGTGCTCATGTGCGCGCCGGTCAGTCGCTGTTCCAGATCAACGCTGCGCCGTTTAGCGCCGACGCCAACAGCGCTTCGGCAACGCTGGCACGCGCGGAATCAACCTACAATCGCGCACGCGTCCAGGCTGACAGGTTAAAGCCTCTTGTCACCGCGGACGCGATCAGTCGTCAGAGCTATGACGACGCCGTTGCCGCGCGCGACCAGGCGGCAGCGGATGTCGCCCAGGCCCGTGCCACGCTGACCCGTCGCCGCCTCGACGTCGCCTTTGCGCGCGTGACCGCGCCTATATCCGGCCAGATCGGATCGGCGCTCGTTACCGAGGGCGCTCTGGTTGGGCCGCAGGACACCAATCCGCTTGCGACCATCCAGCAGATCGATCGCGTCTATGTTGATGTGCGCCAACCGGCCGAACGCTTCCAGCTGTTGCAGGATGCCATGGCGAATGGACAGGGTGCGGGATCGGCGGAGGTCGAGATTCGGTCACCGTCTGGCCGTGTCTATCCCATGCGTGGCAAGATGCTGTTCTCCGACGTTACGGTGGATCCCGGCACTGGCAACGCGGTCGTCCGGGTCGTGATAGACAATCCTGGACGTCAATTGCTGCCTGGCATGTATGTGCGGGCGCGCTTGCCTAGGATGAAGGTGCCCGATGCGCTGACTGTGCCGCAACAAGCGATAACGCGCGACGCAGGCGGTAAAGCGCAGATCGGCGTCGTCGACAATCAGGGCCGCGTCAAAACCCGCGAGGTCAAGGTCGGAGACGTCGTTGACGGCCGTTACATCGTGCAGTCGGGCTTGAGGGCAGGCGAATCCGTCGTGGTCGTCGGGATGGACCGTGTGCAGGCTGATACGCCTGTGAAGACACAGCCGTGGCGCGCACCTGCGCCCGCGAAGCGCTGAGCCGGAGGTCGACCCCATGGCTCAGTTCTTCATCAACCGGCCCATTTTCGCTTGGGTGGTCGCTATCGCCATCATCGTGCTTGGCCTGATCTCCATGCCGCAGTTGCCGGTCGCCCGCTTTCCCACGATCGCACCGCCGGCCATCAGCATCTATGCGACCTATCCGGGTGCCACGCCCCAGACGATGAATGACAGCGTCGTCGCGCTGGTCGAGCGCGAGTTGTCGAGCGTCAAGAACCTGCTTTACTTCGAAAGCTCGACGGATACGTCGGGCACCGCGACCATAACGGCGACATTCCAGCCGGGGACGGACCCTGAACTGGCGCAGGTCGACGTCCAGAACCGCCTCAAGACGGTCGAGCCGCGCCTACCGCAGGTCGTGCGCCAGACCGGCGTGACCGTGGAGGCGGCTGCATCGGGGTTCCTCATGATGGTGGGGCTCCAGTCTGACGGACGCCATGATTCCGTTGCGCTCGGCGATTATATGTCACGCAACGTTGTGGAGGAGCTCAAGCGCATCAAGGGTGTCGGTCGCGTCCAGGCGTTCAGCACCGAACGCGCGATGCGCATCTGGGTCGATCCCAATAAGCTGATTTCCTACGGCGTGTCGATGAGCGACGTGACTGCCGCAATCACCCAGCAAAATATCCAGCTCGCACCTGGCAGCCTTGGAGCAGAACCTGCTCTAGAGGGCCAACGCGTCCTCGTGCCGCTTACTGCCAAGGGACAACTTGAGACACCCGAAGAGTTCACGCAGGTCGTCCTCAAGGCGAACAGTGACGGGTCCAATGTGAAGATCGGCGACGTCGCCCGCGTAGAACTGGGCGCTCAGACCTTCTCGTTCAACGTTCGGGAAGATGCAAAGACCGCGACCGGCGTCGCAATCCAGCTTGCCCCCGGCGCCAATGCCGTCGCGACGGCGCAGGGCGTGCGCGATCGTATGGAGGAACTGTCGCGCGCTTTGCCCGACGGCATGAGCTGGTCGGTGCCGTTCGACACCTCGCCCTTTGTCACCATTTCGATCCAGAAGGTCCTGATGACTCTGGTCGAGGCAATGGTCCTCGTCTTCATCGTCATGTACCTGTTTCTCCAGAAGTTTCGCTATACCCTCATCCCCGCCATTGTTGCGCCGATCGCGCTGCTTGGCACGCTGGCGATCATGCTGGTCACTGGCTTCTCCATCAATGTGCTCACCATGTTCGGCATGGTGCTGGCGATCGGTATCATCGTCGACGACGCCATCGTCGTCGTCGAGAATGTCGAGCGCATCATGCATGAGGAAGGACTGTCGCCCAAGGAAGCTACGCGTAAGGCGATGAAGGAGATCACGACGGCAGTGATCGGCATCACGCTCGTCCTGTCGGCAGTCTTCATCCCGATGGCGCTGGCCAGCGGCTCGGTGGGCGCGATCTACAAGCAGTTCACCATGGCAATGGCCGTGTCGATCCTGTTCTCGGCCTTCCTTGCCCTTTCGCTCACTCCGGCGCTGTGCGCCACGCTGCTCAAACCGATCACCGGTCATGAGAAGAAAAACCGCTTTTTCACCTGGTTCGACAAGCATTTCGACCGGATGACCGATGGCTATGAGAAATGGGTCGTCGCGCTCTTGAAGCGCACCGGCCGCGCCATGCTCGTTTTCATGGCGCTGCTCGGCATGCTGGGGATCGCTTTCACGAACCTGCCGTCGGCGTTCCTGCCAGAAGAAGATCAGGGCTACTTCCTGGCATCGTTCCAGATGCCGGCTGACGCGACGACCGAGCGGACGCTCGAAGCGGTGAAGGCCTATGAAAAGCATGTAATGAGCCGCCCCGGCATCAAGGGCAATGAGTCGATCCTCGGCTTCGGCTTCTCCGGCTCCGGTCCTAATGCAGCGCTTGCGTTCACGATGCTCAAGGACTGGTCGGAACGCGACGGTGCGACAGCAGCCGACGAGGTCGCAGCGGCCACGGCCGCCATGGCGGAGGTCAAGGAAGGCATGGTGCTGACGCTCATGCCCCCCGCGATCGATGAACTGGGAACCTCGTCGGGCTTTACAATGCGCCTGCAGGACCGCGCCAATCAGGGCTATGACGCACTAGTGAAAGCGCAGGATACGCTCATTGCAGCAGCCGCGCAGAGCAAGCTGGTCTCGGGTGTCTATCCAGAGGGCCTGCCAGCCGGCACCAGCGTGCAGTTGAAGATTGATCGTCAGAAAGCGGAGGCGCTGGGCGTTGGTTTCACCGCAATCAGCGATACGATTTCTGCCTCCATCGGCTCATCCTATGTCAACGACTTCCCCAATCAGGGACGCCTGCAGCAGGTCATCGTGCAAGCGGATGCACCACATCGGATGCAGCTAGATGATGTGCTGCGCCTGAATGTTCGCAACACGTCCGGCGGCATGGTTCCGCTCAGCGAGGTCGTTACGCCCATCTGGGAAAAGACGCCGCTCCAGCTCGTGCGCTACAATGGCTATCCCTCGCTGCGTATTTCGGGAAGCGCTGCCCCTGGCGTGTCCAGTGGCGAGGCCATGAAGGAAATGGAGCGCATCGCCGCCAAGCTTCCCAAGGGATTCGCGGTAGCATGGACCGGCCAGTCGCTGCAGGAACAGCAATCCGGTGCGCAGGCGCCAATGCTGCTGGCCTTCTCGATGCTCGTCGTCTTTCTGGTCCTGGCCGCTCTGTATGAAAGCTGGTCGATCCCGGTGTCGGTCATGCTGGTTGTCCCGCTCGGCCTGATCGGCGCGGTCGCGGCAGTGCTGCTGCGCGGCATGCCCAACGACGTGTTCTTCAAGGTCGGCATGATCACGATCATCGGCCTGTCGGCGAAGAACGCGATCCTGATCGTCGAGTTCGCCAAGCAGTATCGCGAGGAAGGCATGAGCCTGGTCGATGCGGCGATCAAGGCGGCCAAGGTCCGTCTTCGCCCGATCCTGATGACCAGCCTGGCCTTCACGCTCGGCGTCGTGCCCCTGATGATCGCAGGCGGCGCCAGCGCCGAGACGCAGCACGCCATCGGCACCGGCGTATTCGGCGGGATGATTACCGGCACAGTGCTGGCGATCTTCCTGGTGCCGGTCTTCTTTGTGGTCGTGCTGGGCCTGATGGACCGGCTGAAAAAGAAGACGCCCGAACCCGAAACCTCCACTCCGTCAGCAGAGGCCTGAACGATGCGCCGCATGGCAACCCTTTCGCTGGCACTGCTCGCCGGCTGCTCGATGAACCCCAAGCTCGAGATTCCGTCAGCACCGATCGCCGCCAGCTATCCGGCAGCGACATCCGGAGATAGCCGGAACGCTGCGAACCTCGGCTGGCGCGAGATGTTCGGTGATCCGCGCCTGCAACAGCTCATCGAACTTGCGTTGAGCGATAATCGTGAACTCCGCATCGCTGTGCTCAATGTCGAGGCCGCGCGGGCGCAGTTCCGCGTAGCGCGAGGCGCACAACTGCCAACCGTCGATGCGCAGGGCACCTATATGCATCAGCGCGCACCGTCTTCAGTCGCCGGTGCCGGCGTCGGTATAACGCCTGGCGGCGGGGGTGAAGCAACAGCGCCGGACGGAATTGAGTTCGGACAGTTCAGCGCACAGGCGGCGCTGACGAGCTTCGAACTGGACCTGTTCGGTCGCCTGCGTTCGCAGTCTCAGGCTGCCTTTGAGCGCTATCTGGCCACCGATCAGGGCCGTCGTGCGACACAGATCAGCATCGTGGGCGCAGTCGCGGACGCCTATCTGGCCGAGCGACTGGCGCAGGAGCAGGTTCGCCTCACCGAAGCGACGCTCAAGGACTGGAATGCCTCTCTCGACCTGACCCGGCGTCTGCGCGAAGCCGGACAGAATAGTGGTTTGGAGGTTACCCAGGCCGAGGGGCTGGTCCGTCAGGCCGAAGCTGACCTGGAACAGCGGCACCGCGAGTTGGCGCAAGCGACCAATGCGCTTGTTTTGGCCGTCGGCGCGCCGATTCCGCAGGATGTGCCTGCGCCGATCGATCTATTGAAGCAGCCGATTATAACGCATCTTCCCGCCGGTCTGCCATCCGATCTGCTGACGCGCCGGCCCGATATCGTTCAGGCAGAGCATGAATTGCGCGCATCGAACGCCGATGTCGGCGCTGCGCGCGCCGCCTTTTTTCCTCGCCTTTCTTTGACCGCTGCGTTCGGATTCACCAGCCTGGCGTTGGACGATCTGTTCAAGGGGGCAAACCAGAGTTGGAACTTTTCCCCGACGATCACCGCGCCGATTTTTCAGGGCGGCCAGCTGAAGGGGAATCTGGATGTCAGCAAGGTCCGCAAATCGATTGCGGTCGCGACTTATGAACGGACCATCCAGTCCGCGTTCCGGGAAGTAGCCGATGGCCTTGCCGCTCGCGCCACTTATGGTCGGCAGGTCCAGGCGCAGACCAGAGCGACAGAGATCGCGACGAAACGTGTCGACCTGTCGAACTTGCGCTTCAAGGCGGGTGTGGAAAGCCGCCTTGAACTGCTGGATTCGCAGCGCAGCGCCTATACCGCGCGGCAGACCCTGCTGTCGGTGCGTCGCGACGAGATGTCGAGTGCGATCGGACTTTACCGGGCGTTGGGGGGCGGAACAACGGGGTAAGCCGCTACGTGACCCGCGCAGTGGACTAAGACGGGCTGTTCGGTGGACTGCGGTCGGATGGCTCGCCGGCCGTTCGTCCCGTCAGCAGTCGCGCGCCCCGTCCATAGGTGAACCAGGCCCAGGACCAGTTCACATAGACTGCGACGCGGCTGCGGAAATCAACGAGCAGCATCAGGTGGACCAGCGACCATGCTGCCCAGGCAAGATAGCCCTTGAGCTGAAGCCATCCGAAATCTGCTACTGCGCGTGATCGGCCGATGACGGCCATCGTTCCAAGATTGCGATATTTGAAGGCCGATATCGAAGGCCGTCCGGCGATCCGCGCAGCAAGGAGCCTGCCGACATATTTGCCCTGTTGCTTCGCGACAGGCGCAAGGCCGGGAAGCGGCTTGCCGTTCTCGTCAGGGAAGCTCGAAACGTCACCGATCGCGAAAATGTTGGAATGCCCCGGCAGGGAACAATCCTGTCCGACCTTCACCGCGCCATTGCGTGCGGCGTCGGCATGCAGCCATTGAGCGGCCGGTCTGGCCTGCGTCCCTGCACACCACAGAATTGTGGCGGCCGGGACAAGCTCGGTGCCCAATGTAACACCTTTGGCATCGATCATCGAAACCGCTTGTCCAAGCCGCACTTCTACGCCCAGCGATTCAAGTGCGCCGACCGCATAGGCTGGCAAATCCCTTGGGAACGCCCCCAATATCTTGTCGCCTGCTTCGCACAGGATGACGCGGGCCGCCCTGGGATCGATATGGCGGAAGTCGCGCGCGAGAGTGGTTCGCGCCATTTCAGCAATGGTCCCGGCCGTCTCGACACCGGTCGGACCACCGCCAACGACCATGAATGTCAGCAATCGCTGCACTTCTAAGGGATCAGACGCTTGTTCCGCGCGCTCGAAGGCGAGCAGAAGCGTTTCTCGAATCCCCAATGCATCATCCAGCGTCTTCAACACTTTCGCGTGATCCGCCCACTGGTCGTTGCCGAAGAAGCTGTAAGCGGCGCCGGTCGCAAGGATGAGATAGTCATAGGGAATCGCCCGACCATCCGAGAGGCTGATCGTTTGAGTCTGGGCATCAACGCCCACAACTTCAGCCATCAGCACCGTCGCATTGCGGTTCTTGCGCATCAGAACGCGTGTGGCCGTCGCGATGTCGGCTGGCGACAGCGCCGCCGTTGCGACCTGATACAGCAGAGGCTGGAAGAGATGATGGTTCGTACGGTCGATGAGCGTGATGTCCGCCGCCACGTCTTTTAACGCGCGCGCCGCAGCCATCCCGCCGAAACCAGCTCCCACGATAACGATTTTAGGTCGCACTGCCATTCCCTTCATTTTCGCCGTTCAACCAAGAGTGGAGGACTAGGGAGATGGGGCGATAGCGATTTGGGGCAAGCATCCATCGCCACCAGAACCGTTACGCTCGTCATCCTGATCGCTGCCCAGAAAAGCGAAAGGCGCGATCAACGCGCCCGTGCTGACGCCGCTGACCAGATCGAAGCTGGGTCTGTCGCCACGCCGCGTCCAGGCATTGAGTAAGCCTGCGGAAAACGCCCCCTTGTCGGAACCACCAGACAGGGCGAGCACGGTCGATGGGAGGGGCAAAGCCACATTCGCCCGATCAGCAAGGAGTTTTTCTGGCCAATCGATCACATTTCTGCTCATCCCCGTCGGCTCAGTAGTGTATTAGCTCGCTATCGAGAACCATGGCGTCTGCCTGATCCGAAGCGGAGAAAAATGTGCGATGTGGCAGCGTCGCGCACCCGGCGAGCGAAGCCGCGGCAATCACAACGATCATGTTTCGCGGTGTGCTCGTGATCAGCACTGCAACTTCGGGCGACGATGACAAGCGATTATGTGGAGCATATCTTTCATTCTGTGAGAATCTCGCGAAACAGCGAAATCACAGGTAGGACGATAACAGCGGTGATCGTCTCAGAAATCAGGGGGTCGGCAAGATGGTCATTGAGCCTGATATAGCAGGCGCTCGCAGCAGATGCGAAAAAGCCAGTCATGGCGGCCTTGATTAGCATTGCGGCTCCAGGTCGAATTTGATGGTGGCCATCGCCCGCCCACACGAGGGGGGGGCGGTGTCGAGCGGGCGATGGCACTTCAAGATGCCCAAGGGGTGGCAGCATCTCGAAGTACGGGAAGGTCTTTAAACAGTGCCATTCCCGATGGGCGGTTTTCATGTCAGCCAATAGGGCCACAGCCCCGCGCCTTCCATTTTGCGTGCAATGGCCTGGAGACGCTTAGCGACCGGGGTGTAGTTGGGATCACCTCAACGTGAGGAACCGGTTCGCCATCGCGGTATTTTTGCAGCGCTTCGCGAGCCCGGAAGACACGGCTTTTAAGCGCATTTACACCGATATTCAGACGGGACGCGGCTACTCCGTAGCTACAGCCTTCCACTACGATGAGGTGAAATGCACGCCGCTGTTTCGGCGGAAGCGCAGCAATCATATCTTCTGTCTGGTTGAGCAGCAACTGCGCTTCCTGATTGGCTGGCGCGACAAGGGGGCGTTTGCGGGAGGGGGCGGAATCCTACGCTAAGGATTTG
>CENV01007500.1_pt1 | contig 12027 bp, 14 predicted proteins | sample 530231 | NCBI WGS metagenome assembly CENV01 (sample SAMEA2619815, study PRJEB7988) | marine metagenome | biome: marine biome (ENVO:00000447); feature: surface water layer (ENVO:00002042); material: "saline water (ENVO:00002010), including plankton (ENVO:xxxxxxxx)" | depth 5 m | reverse complement strand
CTAAACCACCACAAACTAATACTTTCATATTATTTTTTTATACCTCTCTATCACTTCATCTGATGTTCTTGTTTTTATACCATCTACCATTTCTGTTTGAAAAACGTAATCACCAAAAATAGTGTTACCTTTAACTATCTCATTAACTCTTTTTAAGTTTATATTATTCTTAGACAAAAAGTTTATAACACCATTATTTTTTTCATCCATGATAAAATCAAATAAATCTGAATGTAATATGTAGTTAAAAGTTGATTTGTCACTAAGTGTGGTCTTAAAGTTTTTTTCTTTTATCATTTTAGTAACCGTGTTTGGTCTAATACTTGTACCCAACATAGCTGGAACTCTTACGATTAAGTAGTTACTTGATTTATTTTTGACTATAGATTCAGCCATGAGTTTTGTTCGTTTGTATAAACTATCTTTTTTATCATGAACAACTAAAGATGATATGTAAATAAATCTTTCGTGTCTACATTTAACTAAATCATTTGTCAATAATATATTTGAATCTACATAATCATAATAATCATTTATATCATCGGTTCTATTAGAACTAAAAGCAGAATGTATTATTGTTTTATACTCTGATTTTAAGACCTCATCCCTATTATCTCTGTTTAGTGCTTTTGATTTATTAAGTTTAGAGTAAGCGTATTTACCAAACCCACTTTTGTAACCTGATATTAATATTTTATTGGTTGAAGACATTGTATCTGTTATCTATCGTTTCTATGTTATCTAAAAACCATCTTATTGTTTTTGATATTCCATCCTCTAAACTTGTCTCTGGTTTAAAACCATAAGATTGAGCACGTGTTGTGTCAAACAATCTAATCTTATCTCCATTTGGTTTTGTATAATCGTATTTAACTTCTCTATCAAAACAACTCGCTACTGTTTCTGATAGTTCTTTTATAGAAACTCCATCACCACTACCTAAATTTACTGGCTCAGTGACCTCATTCTTTACCATATGTAACATACCTTTTGCTACATCACCTGCATAAATAAAATCTCTGATTGGTGAGCCATCACCCCACACTGACAAAAACTCATTTTCATGTGCTTTTCTTATTAGAGATGGAATGACCATAGCGTTTTTAGTGTCAAAGTTATCGTACTCACCATAAACATTTGCAGGTCTAACTATAGATACGTTTCTGTGATTATTTTGTTCTTGGTAAGCTTCACATTGTAGTTCACCCATTCTCTTTGCCCATCCGCCATACCAATCATTTTTAGATGGAAAACCTTTCCACACATCATCTTCAACAAATATTTCAGATTGACTATATACACCAACAGTGCTTGTATACAAAAACCACTCAACCTCTTCTTTCATTGCGGCACCAATCATGTTAGTATTAAACTGCATCATGGGAGTCATGATATCAGCAGGTCTCTCTTTAATTATTTTAGGTGAAGTCTTAATACCAACTAAACTAAAAACAATATCTTGATTTTTACAAACCGATACACAACTTTTATAATCTGTTAAATCTACTTTTTTATATTCTACATCATCAATGCCAGTTGGTTCTGATAAATCTGCTATTGTTATTTTGCAATCTTCTTTTTTTAGTAAATCAACTAAGTGTCTACCAATCATTCCACTACCACCAGTTACTAAAACTCTTTTGTTTTTTATAATCATAGACTATTCAACCTCTGACATAAATCAACTATTTGTTCATTATTTAGTTCAGGATGATTACCGATGTATAAACCAAAGTCGTGAATATGATTTATGTTTTTTAAATCATGTGTTCTGAACTCGTAAGATTCTAAATAAGGTTGTCTTGCTTGATTACCACCACCTGCAGTTCCTACTCTAAACTCAACCTTTTCATCCTCTAGTAGTTTACAACACTTACTGAACAAATCCTCATCCTCTTCTTTTAAGATTAGTGGTAAAGCAAAGTTACTATTACCATTCACATCGTAATCTGTAAAATATCTATCACCTAAATTATCAACCCAAGTCTCAAAGTTTTCAGACCTTTTTTCAACATTAAAGTCTAATCTTTTTAGTTGTTCTAAACCTAACACAGCGTTCATCTCTTGATTTCTCATATTGTAACCTGGCACTGCAAAAGTAAACAAAGGATTTAACTTAGGATAACGAATCTTATAAAACTCTTGTAGATTTGGATGTGCTTCTCTTGTCATACCATGTGACCTAAATAACTTTGCTAAGTTATATAAGTTTGCATCATTAGTACAAACCATTCCACCCTCTATGGTAGTTATATGATGTCCAAAATAAAAAGAAAAGTTTGAAATGTCTCCAAACGTTCCAACCATTTGTCCCTTATGTTTCGCTCCATGTGATTCACAACAATCTTCGATTAAAAATAAATCATTATCTTTTGCAAAGTTTACTAACTCTTTGTTGATTGCACTAAAACCTAACACATGAACTAAACAAATACCAACAGTATCTTTAGTCATAGCTTTTTTTATGTTCTCTAAACTGATTGACATATTGGACATATCTACGTCAACAAAAACAGGTGTAAATCCAAGATTAACAAGTGGTGATACATCTGATACCCAACCTAAAGGTGACACAATAACTTCACCAAGACCCTTTTTCTCTTTCATAATCGATGTCATTATATAATTTGCTGATGCACCTGAGTTAACAAAAACACTATACTTACATCCTAAATATTTTGACCAAGCGTCTTCAAACTCTCTTACTTTTTCACCTTGAGTAAATCTTTGATTAGGTGTGTTGATAAAATCAGTTAATGCTTTCTTATCACCATCTGTAATACTATCGTTTATTAGTTGCCAACTAAATCCCATTTTTAATCTCCATTACTTTTTCAATAATCTTTTCACTTGATGGTGGTAGATTATCAACACTCTTATGAAAACCTGCAGTTCTATTATCTAAACACAATGTGTGTACTTTTTTATTACTATCTAACATCATTTTATGTGCAATACTACTAGCGACACCTTGTTCATAATCATCATCAAGAACTATCCCACCATACTTTGAGTTGTTCAAGGTATTTTTCCATTTTGATTTAAATACAAATGGTTTAATCCAAAGTTGGTGTATGATACTAACTTTCAAACCATATTTTTCTTCTAATATTTTCTTAGCTTTAACCGATTCAAATCGAGTTATAGATATTGGAAATAAAACTATATCACTCTCACCATAAATCTCATCAACTAAATCTTCTGTATTGTCATAACTACCACGATGTTCTGATATGTAATAAACATCGTCATCATTCATAAACTCATCATAAGCGTAAAGATATTCTTTTGGTGTCATTGGTGATAATATTTTTGTGCCTGGCATTCTGTCATATAATGAGTGATGTGAAGAACCAGCAACAGGCCCTATTCCACCCTCCATGGCAATACTACGTATAAAAATAGGACAAGGTATATCCCATATCTCTTTTGATTTGGATGCATAGTTTACAATCATTGGTGCGTTGTACCATTGAAAACCTTGATATCTTACAACATAGATTGGTCTCCTACCAGCTAAACCAGCCCCAACCACAAAACCACCATTTGCAACATCTGCGGTTGTTACCTCAACCATTCCCTCATCTTCATACATTTCAGGTAAAGTTCCCCCAACCCATCCAACTGCAGTGAGACATTGTCCAAAACACAAACCATCTTCTTTCTTAAGATGATTTTCAACTATACCTTTTATAGTATCTCTAACTGATGTAGCCATTTATTTTGCACCCATATTTTTGTTTTGTTGTGAATTTCTTTTGCATCATCTCCGAGTAAATCCATTTGCTCTTTGTACCTATCAAAGTAATCTCCATCCGTTCCTGCACCCGCGTGCCAATACTTTCTTATTGTTCGTATGTTTAATAGCAAAGGTTTTTCAAATACATTTTTTAAACACTTATTTATTTCTAATGGATTATCTTCAATGTTATAAGACTCCACACCCAATCCACGTGCTACGTCATCCATCTCCCAAACTCTTCTAACTTTTTTTTCTGTTAGTATTGATAAGTTATTATCCTCTACTACAAAAAGTATAGGTAGATTTTTAGTTGCCGCCCAACCTAAAGCACTTAAAACATAATCTTCTTCTGCGGCTGAATCACCAACGAAAACTATTGTTGGTTTTTTTCTAGCGTAAGCATATCCAACTGCGATAGGAACTTGACTACCCATTAAACCATCATGTCCATAAATGTTTTTCTCTTTACATTGTATAGATGCTGAACCACCCATCCCATGTGCACAACCAGTTTTTTTACCTAACAACTCATCTATTAAGTCTTCTACTTTACCACCAAATGCTAAGTAAGTTGAGTGACCTCTATGTTGTATAAAGATATGGGGATTGTGTTTTTCTAAGTAATGAGATAAAGACGATGCAATATACTCTTGCCCTGCTGATAAGTAAGTAGGGAATGTTATGTTTTTTTGTTGTATTTGTTTGTAAGTTTCATTCTCGAAGTTTCTACATAATGAAGCTTTTCTAAATATTTCAATCATGTGTAATAGTCATTATTTTAGTTTCTTTTGAAATGTATGGAAATAACTTTATTAGTTTACGAATGGTATTTACCACAACCACATCACCTGAAGTGGCTACGTAGTTACCTTTAGAGTCTTTTATTCCACCATCTAAAAAGATAACATTTTGTTCCTTATGCTTGTCATCAAAACCGTTCACGTCAGATATAGACTCGACTTCTATTTTACAGTTAGCAAAGTTATATGTTTTAGTAGAACCATCTACCCACAAACAATCTTCTTTCTTAGGAACTTCAAAAGAATCATCTTCATAAGGTTCTCCTTCTCTTCCATATTTGTCCTCTAATCTAACTAAGTCATGTTTATCTACTGGTGTTTCTATTTCAAAAACTGATATACCACCATCCGATATGGCTTTAGTTTGATGAAACAAACCCTTTCTAATCATGGTTTTTGAAACCGCATGTATTACCTTTGACTCACTTAAAAATGATAGTTCTGCTTCACCATCTAATAAAATAAGACCTGTTGTTTTGTTTGGGTGACAATGCATAGATGTCTGTTGGTCTTTATTTATATGTAAAAACCAAAGTGCCGCTTTATCGTTCTGATAAACTAAGTATTCGTAACCCCAAGGTTTTTTAACAACGGTTGACTCATATTGCATTTGGACTTGAGCTCCAAGCTTCCTCATTATTATTACGATGTATTTCCATTACCTTTGCCATCCATTGTCCCATCCACTTATAATGTGGACAAGATACCAAGTTATCTGATACAACTGACTCTGCATCTACAAAGTTACCACCTGCATTAATCAAATCATCTTTTATACTATAATAACCTGACACATCTCTTCCATCTACTATTCTTGATGAAATTAATAGCTGACCACCATGACATATTGAACCTATGACTTTTCCTCTTTTATTCCACTCACTGACAAAGTCTAAAGCTGATTGCTCTTGTCTTAGTTTTTCAAGGGATTTAACACCACCTGGTAATATTAAAAGGTCATATGAGTTCATATAATCTTCAAACATTTCGGAATCGTTTAAATCAAATACAGATTTTGTGCTCTCCATATAAGTTCCAAGAATACCATATATTTTACCAACTACGTTTGACATGATGTCAACTTCAAAACCATCCTCTTGAACTCTGTAATAAGGATATATTACCTCATGGTCTTGAAACTTTTCCCAAGTAAGTATTAGTGCTTTTTTCATTTATAACTCCGTTTATTTATCTCTTTCAGATAGAATAGGATTTTCTATCGGCCAATTAATATTGAGCTTTGGGTCATCCCATTTTATTGTAAACTGCTTGTCTACATCATAGTACTCCCCAATGTAAGCCCACTTGTACATAAATATCGTGTAATCACTCAAAACACAAAAAGAATTACCAACACCTGGTGGTAGTAAAACTGATTGTTTTTTTCTATCATTCAATATAAGTGATTCCCACTGCATATAAGTTTTTGAATCTTTTCTATTATCAACTATTACAACGTATATCTCACCGTATAAACAGGTGCACAACTTCCAAGATTTAAAATCTCCGTGTATTCCACGTATGACATTTTTTCTTGACGTGGATATTTTATCGTGATTGAAATCTAAATCTTTAGGAAACTCATCTCTTTTCCAAATAGTCCATAAGTCACCTCGATAATCTGTGTGAACATCTGGCGTAAATATCTTAACACCATCAATCATAAACTAAAAACCTCTTTTATAAAAATATCTGTTGACTCAAAGTTTAAACCACCAGCGATACAATCTGTAATGAAAGAATCATCTCTTGGTTCTCTTAAAATATTATAAATGTTTTCCCCAATATTATTGTTATTAATATCCATAAAACCAGTGTGTCTATGAAAATTTGCATTAAGACCACTATCTTTTATTATCACAGTTGGTACACCTAGTTGAATAGGTTTATAAGTAAACATACCAGTGCTACTGATTACTAAAGCAGACTCTGATATTAGTTCATCATTATTTGGATGGTCACATATTATTTCGTAATCAATATCATTTGGTAATATTTTATTTAAATATTCTGTATTTTTTACATACCCATTTTTTCCCTCATCCTCACGGCTTTTAAGTTTGAATATAAATGGTAAGTCAATATTTTTTTGAATGGTTTTTAATTTTAACATATCAATAAAATCACCATCGAAGTTGACTTTGAAAGGAGAATATCTATTACCTAAAAAGTTTACAATCAGTAGAATGTGTTTACTAGCTCTGTCTAAATATTTTTTTAGAACATCATTTGATGGTATACCTACTGCTTTAGAGATATTACTATGAATATCAACTGAACCTATAACAAAACAAAAATCACAAATCTTACCTTGTATTTTTTTTATATGTTCACCACTACAAAATTTATCACCTGGCCCATGATAACACCCAATCATAACTCCTTTTCTTTGAGCGTAAATCTCACTTAGATTTGTTTTTGGTGTGTCTCTGTTATCATCACATATGATTATATCATACTTTTCAAAATTAAAATCAGATTTTTTTGAACTAATCTTGTCAAAAAACTTGTCATATTTTTTGTGAAATATTTTACGTAAATCATTATTGCCAGGCCAATCGTAGTTATCTGACATCTGATATAACAACAGACAATCTAAATCTGATTTACTTTTCATTTTTTCTATGGTTGGAAATATTCTTTCTCCAACTCGGTATTGTGAAAATACGTAAAGTGTTTTCATATGTATTTTATATTATCAATAAAGTTATGTTCTATTGGATATTGTCTTTGTGATTCGTAACACTCTGAGTATCGAGCTACGATGTGGTTAGTTCCACATTGATTAGATACGTTCACTTTAGCACGAGATTTTATGTAAAGTTGAATTCGTAAATCTATATTTCTTAAATCTAGTTTTTTATTTATAAAATCAAAAGGAGTATCAGCAATCGGTACAGTTGTCCAATACAAAAAGGGTATATCATAATCTTTTAAGACTTTAATCATAACCCTTGTATCTTTTTTATAAAATTCATCATCTTGTTTACCTGATTGAGTTCCAAACCTATCAGACATCAATAGACAACCGAAATCATTATCTCCTACATATTCCTTTATAATTTTATCACCAAATTTCTTTTCTTCATCTGTCCAATACATCTCTGGTAAATAATCTTCCATCTCTGAATCACTAAACTGCCAAAACTTTAACATTTGTTTTGCTAATGGAACGTCAGTATTGTTTTTATCATATATTCTGTAGTGGTCGTGAAATATTTCACCACTAACACTATCTACAAAATCATCTACGTATGGATTATTATCAAATACAACATGAGCGTTATCATGTTCAATGTTAAAAAGTTTTTTAATCAAGTTTTTACTTGGAACATATACTTTGCAGTTAGGATACTTAGCTTTTAATAACCGTGGTAGTGATGCGATGATACCCCAATCACCTATTCCGTGACAAGTTCTAAGAATCACAAACTCTTGATTATTAAGATACTCGTCAGGTATTCTCAACCCCTCTTTTGTTTCAAAACCTAATTTATCAACCTCATCAATCGCATATAATTTATCGTCTAAAACTCTCCAAAAAATCATAAAGTCTCATAAAATTTATTTTGTTTTTCTTGTTTGTCTATTGTCTTTGGGTGATACAAACTTAACTCTTCGTGTGGTGGTAAATGTGCGTAAGTTTGTGCTCCATGGATTCTTTCATGGACTTTACTTTGCCACCTTATTTCTGAACTATTTTTAAATATCCTACTTTGATAATCAGGATAGTTTACCCAACCTTTATCGGACACTCTCCATCTCCATTGTTGTACGTGTTGTTCAGTTATACCATCGACAGTATTTACTCTTGGAACCCAAATCAAATCTACTTCGTTTGATTCTAAGATAGGTTTTATTTGTTGTAATAAAATATCGTTAGGATATTCATCAGCATCAAAGTGAAACACATACTCACCACTACTATTTTCTATCACTGAGTTCTTCTGCGCTGAGAAATCACCATTTAGTTTTCTTTGATAGACCTTGATAGTTTTCATATCATCGTGTCCATATTGTTGAACCCAACTTGTGATTACCTCTTGTGTTTTTTCATCGGAGTAATCATCACATATTACAATCTCATCTTCAGCATCAGTTTTATGTATGAGTATTTCTAATAACCTATTTAATTCTTCAGCCTCATTGTGGACTGTTATTCCATAACTAATCTTCAACTAATTTCCTCTTAAAGTCTATAGGTAACTCTATTGGTTCTAAGAACACTTGTGATTTTCTGGCTAAATCATAATCATAAGTTCTATAAACACCATACCTATTTATATCTCTTTTTAATCTATTATAAACTGCAGGTTTTACTCCACGATTTCCAACATCTTTTATTATTACTCTGTATATTTCATCCTCTTCATTAACAACTTCAACATCACCGAGACTCTCAAGAAGTTGAACTAACACTGGTTTGTTTCTTATGATTGGTATAGTCCCTTGTTGCTCTAACTTGAGTCCAACTAAATGAAAGTTGGTTGAATCATCTTTTCTTTTTATTGGAAGTCGAGGATTAAACACTAACAATGTATGTATCTCTTCTCTCTCTGATGTTTTTCCTTTGTATCTAAAAGATATAATATCACCAGCACTTACCTTTGACCAGTTGTATATTTTTTTTGCCACTAACTAATCCTCTCAGTTATCCCCATATCCTTACAAGCCTGTAAAAAGTTATCTTTATCATACGTGTTTGCGTTTTCGACATCTAATCTTTTTGAGTGTCCCTCATAAATATCTCGTTGCTCCTCTGGTATGTCAACAAGTTTTGCATATTTCCATTTATAATCTTTTTTAGTTCCCTCAGGAAATATTATTCCCATTTCACCCATGTTTATAACACAAGGAAACCAAACGATGCCTCTAACCTCATCATGATATTGTAAGTCTTGAACTAACTGAGGTGATGTTTTAAGGTTTTCTATTAGATTAACACTACCTATTTTATATCTTGAGTCGCTCATATACCCACAAGCAAAACATAGATAACTTGAAAACTCCTCTTGTATATCCTCGAAACATTTATCTGTATCAAAACAACAAGGACAATCTATTACTCTTTCCATACTATACCTTTTTTAGTTTTGGTAACTTTGCTTTAGGTGGTTCTTCACTACCAACTTTTTTAAGTTTTGGTAACTCTAACTTGACTTCCTTTGGAAACTCTGGTAAATATTCATCAAGAATCTGCCCAAATCTTTTTGTCATAGCATCTAACGAGAACATTTTTTTATTCATCATTGATAGTTTCTTGGCGTTGAGTGTGTATTTTTTATAACTTTTAAATACATCCATCATTATACCTGAAGTATTATTATAGTTTACTGTAAACCATTGTGCTCCGTCAACTCTCATATCTTTTGGAAACGCTTTCTTTGGAACGTTACCTAAAGCTCCACCTAATAAAACAGCGTTACTGCTTAAAAAATCAACATGACCACTCCAATTAGAAGCGATGACAGGTTTTTCTGTTAGACTAGCTTCAAGTAGTGGTCTACCAAATCCTTCACCATGGGTTATGTTAATGTGTGCTTTTACTTTCGGATGATTGTATAACTGATTCATTTCCTCATCAGTAAAATCACCATGCATCAAATAGATATTCGGTAAGTCACCATCGGTTTGTGATTTTATTTTTTCTATTTTATTTAGGATATCCTCTCGGTCTAAAACTGAGAACCCTGCACCACTTGTTTTTAAGATGAGACCAGGTCTTTTTTTCTTGTCTTTAAAAGTTTCTAAAAATACTTTTATTAACATACCTGTATCTTTTCTATCTTCACCTAACTTACCTTGTAACCAATGTCCGACGTAAAGAAAGTTAAAGGTCTCTTCAACTTTTTTCATTTCACCAACAAGTGATTCAGAAAACTCTTTTGTTTTTTTGTAAATTTTAGTGTCAGCCCCTTCAAATAAAACTTCTATTTTTTTATTATTAGCCACAGTTCCTTTTAACTGACCTGTCTTCTCGTCTTGTATATCAAACTTAACGTTTTCAAAAGTGTTCTTTACAAACTTAGATGGAACAATATTCATATCCATTCTGTTCATACCCTCTAACCAAGATGGTGGGACTGCAGTACACTCAAGTCCTGCGGTTACTCCGATATTGTATTTACCAATCGGACTAAACTCGTTTGGTATTACTACGTGAACGTGTATGTCTGGTTGACTTGGTAGTTGTGGATTCTGTAATAATCTATCAATCAATATTTTATCACGTGGTTCCATATCATTTAATGCATTCATTGGTGTGTTACCCCAACGAACATTCCAAATCTTTACATCAAACTTATCTAAATCTATTAAACTTCTCGCTATATCACGAGCGTGTGCTCCATACCCACTTCTAGTGGCTACAGGACCTGTAACTAAACAAACTGGCTTACTCATTATTACTCCTAAACCTTAAATAGTTCATATCTTTTTCTTGGTTTCCACATCTCAAAACCTTTATCCATATGGTCTATAAAGTTTTGACACATCGCGTTTGAACCCATCATAACGTCTTTATCCAAAACGTACTCTCTGCCTTTTAAACCACACTCATCACGTTCTTCTTTTGACATCATATACCATTCATGTATATTATCACCAACGTCATCCCATCTACATCTATCATCAAAAATGTACGGAGTTTGTGGTGAACCTTGTAAACATCTATTAGATGGCCAAACTGGTTTTACCCATTCACCCCAAGTTAAATCTTCATTGTGAGCCCATTTTCTATCATCGTGTAAAGATTTTATTTCAGAGTAATCATCAGCAGTCAACAGTTTACCATTTAATCTAAATCCACATTGGTCTTGTAGACCACCTGTAACATTTACAATGATTGGTGTTCCAGCCATTAGGGATTCACAAGTTCCTAATCCAAATCCCTCGTTTGAAGCCATGTTAACCGTGACATCAGCTATATTAAAAAGATAGTTCATTTGATTTGGTTCAAGTTTTTTACTACTGAATACCACATTATAATCAGGACATAAAGTTCTTGCTACTTCAGGTAAATCAGTTCCATTATCATCAATGGGTTGTGTGTGCATAACCAATGCAACTTCTTTAGTTTCCTCTTTAGTTAAACCATCACAAAAATGCTTAAAAGCTAATATAATATCGCCTGGTACTTTTCTTCTTATGTTTCTGTTATTATAGAAAACTACAAACTTCACATCATCACCAATAAGTTGTTTTCTAAAAGCTTGTACTTTTTTATGTTCATCATCAAAAACTGATATTGGTTTGTACCATTTTTCACTAACTCCGTGTGGTAGATAAGTGCAATCCCAATCCGTTCTTGGTTTCTTTTTTGCTACCTCTTTTACAATAGCAACAGTCTGTTTTGAGATGTTCATAATTAAATCAGAACACTCATAATAAAACTCATTGTATTGTGGTGCTGGCCAATCATCCCAAATATTATAATAAAAGATTGGTATCTCTTGTCTTATCTCATGCTCCATCTCATACAACCAT
>CENV01014970.1_pt1 | contig 12049 bp, 10 predicted proteins | sample 530231 | NCBI WGS metagenome assembly CENV01 (sample SAMEA2619815, study PRJEB7988) | marine metagenome | biome: marine biome (ENVO:00000447); feature: surface water layer (ENVO:00002042); material: "saline water (ENVO:00002010), including plankton (ENVO:xxxxxxxx)" | depth 5 m | reverse complement strand
TGTCAAGCATTGCGAGGATATCGAAATATTGTAAAGTCGCAGTTGACATAAATTCTAATGTACTGTAAAATAACACTGAGGTGTTTCAGAAAACTATGGTCTATTCACTCTATGATGATAAACATGAATTGGTAGAAACATTTAATAGTATCTACGAATTACAAACTTATATACATGATTTTAGAGTTAATCGAGACGAATGGAGAATAAGGAAAAATAAAGACGTATCAGTCTTTGATTATATCAAGTCAATCGGATATAGTTGGGACGTTGTACCAGTTGAACAAGTGTCACAAGAGAAGTTGTAATGGGTTGCCCTATTGCTATAATAAGAGTAACAAACAAAGGGAGTTCCCAAACATGAGAAAGATCGAAAGACAAATGAATCAAGCAATCAGAACAGGCAGAAATTTCTCATCATCTAATACAACAGTCAAGCACGGTTGGGATAATGAAGCGGACGTTTATCTACATGGTAATCACATTGCTACAGTTAAAAGCAATTCAATCATCATTAAAGATGGCGGTTGGCAGTCTAATACAACTAAGTCACGTTTAAATGCTCTATTGGACGAATTTTCTTATGGTATGCGAGTATTTCAAAAAAACTACGAATGGTTCGTAAGTTACAAGAATGTCAAAGAGGACTTTGTAAGCGGTATGGAGTTAGCAATCGACTAACTTGACATCTCACACGGAATAACATATAATGGGGTATAACAACCCCATTTTTTTATGTAAATACAATCTCGCTAATCTTATGACAGTCTCATAACGGGAAAGGCAGTTATTTAGCCCCCCGTTGATTAAAAAGCAGCCACTACCCTAACCTACAAAGGTTCCCAAAAGCGATAGATATACTATTCGCATATAAAAAAAATTTCCTAGAAAAAAAATGCCTCCTGAGAATTTTGCAAACAGACAAGAAAGAAGAGTATGGTGTATCGAGCAGTTGATCCGCTATGAAGGTATGTTAGACAATCGTATGTACGAATGTGCAGATCATGCAGCGTCTGTATTGAATGTAGACAGTAAGGAAACGCTATATACGTTATGGACAGATTGGAAGAGACGAAATCCTCCGAGCTACCAACAAATTAATCGTATGTAATACTTATGTCACACCGTTTCACTACTAACTTGGATGAAGATGATTATGGAGATCTCATCCTCACGATTCCTTATGAAATTTGTGAAGAGTTAGGTTGGAACGTTCAAACGGAATTACAATTTGAATTAGGTGATGATGGTGGTAGTATTGTGTTGAAAAAGGCAATCGACTGAATATAAGCTACAACTTTCGGAGAAACCATACAGTGTATGTATACAAAATGAATTTTTGACTTATGGATGAAAAACAACTAGCAGAAGCATTAAATACTCTTAATCAGTGTTTGATTGTAATTGGTCAACGATTAGATGCATTGGAAACGTATGTAAAAGAATTACCTACACCAGATAAAACATATTATCAACCAGAGGGTGAAGATAAATACCTATCATTGAAAGAAAATTTAGATTTTATTTACGAAAGACTAGACAACCTAGAACAACATGGGATGTAAAACAGGACTATCTAATGGAGGATGTGTAGGAGGAACCAGTAATGGTACTCTGAGTGATGAATCATGTAATGCATATGATCCTAAATCAGGTGGTGTAACGTTTACTTATACAGAATATCCTCAAAGTCCTATCCGAACAGGCAGTCATAATGTGCCTACCAGAGAGGCAAACTTTGTAATGTATGATTCTACTGTCGGAACTAATACGATTACAGCATCTAATTGTGGTAAGATTGAATTAGATAACCCTTGCAGTAACCAACCAAACTCAAAAATAACATTTGATTACTACCCCTCTCAGTTATCATTTGATTTTGCCTATTCTGATCGATTCTTTGCATACCTATACGATACTTCAGATAAAGGTGGGATAGTAGGTGTTCCTTGTTTTCATATTGAGGATAGTGTAGCATCAACTGCTGGTGGTGGTAATGACGGTAATGTAGTAACTAATTCTAATTGTTACCCTTGTTCTGGTTTTACTTGTACACCTGCAACCACAACACTCTCATATACTGCCGAAACTGATTTTACGGGCGATCCAGACTGTCCTCATCCGTCGCTGTTCGGGTTTGGATCCACAAGTAATAAGGTGGCATTCAGTTATGATGCATTATCTTCTCAATTACCTGACGGAGTTATTGACTTTAGTTTCTCTTACGATGGGGTAACTTACGCTGATGCATGGAATCAGACCACTGAGGATGGTATTCCGTATACTTCGACACAAAATCCGTGGCAAAGTGGGGACGAGACGCTTGATGACTTTACTATCTACGAAATTAATGGGTCGGGAGCGACCACAGGACTCCGATTAAAGGTGAGAATACGACCGATTGTAGACGAGTCGGGGTCTACGGTCGCTTTTACGGGGACTGAATGGGAAGTTACAGAGATATTATCACCTGGTACTGGTTATAGTGTGAACGATGTGTTCAGTTTAAGTTACACACATGAGCATCCAGACACTACAACAAGCACTTTAACAGTCAATTTGAAGATTACAGCAGTCGGTCCTGTTGATACTACGTCCAGTGTATCAGGTTTTGACGTGTTAAGAACTGGTGATACCATTAATGGACACACCATCACCCGCGTTTTCCACATGTCAGAGGGTAATTTCCCTTATCATGTAGCATACATTGACGGAAATGGTAGTAATTTTGCAAAAGATACCCAATATACGTCTAATAGAGCACATCAAATCACTACAGTGGCAGGTAAAGGTATTCCAGATCGTGCTATTTTAGTTGGAAAGTATGAATTTTCCGATAAATCCATGCAATTTGTCACTGCGAGTGTAGATTCGAGTGCACCAGACATCTTTAATACCATAAAACAACCCGATGTGACTCTTACAGTTACAAATGGTCGCGTAACAGGTGCTACAATCGTTGACGGAGGTGCTGGTTGGAACCAATTACAAGAGGAACCAGACGTAATTATCACTCCTCCATTGATTGATTCGGGAAAACAAGCAACCGTGAAGACAACTTTTAGTGCAGGTGTACTAACTGCGGTAGAAATTGAACGCGGAGGTAGCGGTTATGACGAAAATAATCTTCCAAAACTCTGGATTCGCAATAATTACAAGAAAAAAGACGAAGTTTTTACAAATGCTGCGTATGATCCGACATTTACACAAAGAAATGAAGAAATTATGAGTTCATTTCCGAAACCTCAGTTCACTGAGATCGATGAAACCTTCATGAAAGCGTTAGATCCGACTACTTACAACAGATTATTGGAATTAGGCATTCCAGAAGAGAGAATAAATGAAATAATTCGACAAAATCAGGCAACTCTGCAACAATTACCTCAAAATGTTGCTCCAGAGATGTCTTCTAGCGATATTCAAGCACTAGATGACGCATATCAACAAGTTTTACAGTCATCTACCAACGTTTCTCGTGAACCTACAGTAGAAATCAAGTTAGATAACGATAGAAGACGCATTTCCGTGATGCCACAACGTAAATATTCATCAAATGCGACTGAACCATTGCGTGAAATTGTAGAAACTACTTATGACCTGAGTTTTTTAGACAAAGATCAGTATATTGACTCATCTATGAAGCAAGTATTGATTGAAGAACTTGAAAGAACTAAAGCGGAACGCAGTCAATCGATTGATGATGTTACACAAACCTCCATTCCAGAGGTAAGTAACTTTAAAGAAAGTTTTGTTGAGACAGTACAAGGGTCATTTACGGAATTACCTGCTGCGTCAACCAATACTAAATACTTTATGACACAATACCGTGCGGATACCGCAAAAGAAACCACACTGAACGTAACATTGTCTATGAATCCCGTAAATACAGGATGTGCACATTTTACATGTAATGCACCTGCGGGATCTACTGGTGGAACCGCAAGTGACGGACAAGGTGGAACAGTAACTACTAACTACACCATGTCAGGTCTTTTAGGACCAGGTTGTAAGGCATGGACTGCAAGCGGAAGTTTGCGAATGTTCCATGATCTTAGTTCAGCTGCAGTTCAAGCAGCAGACGCGGGAGAAGCATACGGTAATCCTTTCCAAATAACGTAATGGCAGCAGGTACAGGAGCAGCACTCTATATGGGTAGTGACAGTGGTCACGGAGTCGGGGTTGGTGCATCGCATCATCCTGGCTTAGGTGGTGGTGTGTTACCTAATTGTCCACATCCATCACTTAGTCCTACAGTTAATCCTAGACCCGTAAATTCTATGGATGCTACAACCATCTGGCCACCGCATCCGCAATTACCTGCGGGACCTTATCTAAGGACTGTTATTATCAATGGTCAACTACCAATTATTGATCAGGATATTCTTACACCTCATCCTACACCTACACAGCATACAACAACGTCTGTTGGGTTTAAATGTTTTACCGTGCGTAACACACCCGCCTGGTGGTGTACAGTAGGGACTGCAGGTGGTAGAGAAGCAGCAGCAGGTCATGCAAGAAAACTTTTTGCTACAAGTAAGACTGTTTGGATTAATGGTCGTCGAGCAGGTAGGTTCGGAGACCCACTGGGTAATAATACAACCCCATTCCCCTGTAACTCTAAAGTTACGGGATGTTCACCTAATGTATTTGTTGGAGTTTAATTATGGCAACTAAAAATAGATCTTTTATGAGTGGAGGAGTTGATTCGACACCAAAAAAGACACGTCAAGGACGTGGGTCGCACACAAAATACAGTGCAACATCTAAAAATAGAGCAAAAAAGAAATATCGGGGTCAAGGTCGCTAAATAATACAGGACAATTCCTGTATTAATGGCATTAAAACCCGTAACTGGCACTTCTTTTAAAAAATCCCGATCATTTAAGGATATCGGGATGAATTTTCGTTTGAATGCAAACACTAAGGACGTTGCTTCAGTGATAAATGATAACGCTATTAAACAATCTATCAGAAACTTAATTTTAACAGTTCCTGGTGAGAAACCTTTTCAACCTTCTATCGGATCTCGTATTTCCGAACTCTTATTTGAACCACTTGATAATTTTACTGCTGATGCTGTTCGACAAGAGGTAGTAAATACCATTGAACAGTATGAACCTAGAGTAACACTCGCTAGGGTGAATGTTAGAATGAATTTTGTTAACAACAGTTTTAATGTAGAGGTTGTATACAAAATTGTGGGACTGCCAACCGTAGAAACTATTGAGTTCGTTCTTAAGAGACCAGAATAATGCAACCAAATAACCTAACAGCATTAAATTTCGAGGATATCAAAGCCTCGATCAAATCATACCTCAGAACAAGGTCAGAATTTACCGATTATGACTTTGAAGGGTCTTCATTATCCTATCTGATCGATACTTTAGCTTATAACAGCTATTATAGTGCTTTTAATGCCAATATGTCGATGAATGAGGCATTTTTGCCATCGGCAACTGTTAGAGACAATATTGTTAATATCGCAAAACTGTTAAATTACGTTCCACGCTCTATTGTTTCGGCAAAAGGGTGTCTAAAACTGTCTGTACAGACAAATGCAGCAAATGGAGTGTATCCTTCAAGCGTAACTCTTGCTAAAGGTGCTATTGCAACTGGTGGCAACTACGTTTTCAATATTTTAGAGTCAGTCACATCTACAGTCAACACTTCTACTGGTATTGCGGAGTTTGATAACGTAATGATTAGTGAAGGTAGTATTGTAAACTTCTCATACACTGTAAATACCTTCTCATCACAGGTTTATAAGATTCCTTCAGAAGATGCTGATATTGCAACCTTAACAGTTCGAGTAAAACAAAATGAATCATCTACAAGCTCCGACTTATACAGTCGTGTAGATACAATCACTGATTTAACTGCAACAACTCGTGCATATTTCATTTCTGAAGGCGAAGACATGCGTTATGAAGTTAAGTTTGGTGATAACACAGCAGGTAGAGCACTTAATGATGGTGAAATCGTTCAATTAGAGTATTTGGTAACTGCAGGTGCAGAAGCGAACGAAGTTAGCAATTTTTCTTTCATAGGACAAATTACTGATTCAAATAATGTTTCATATTCACCTTCAAATGTTACTTTAACGGTAAAAGATCGTTCTCAGTTAGGTGCTGCTGCAGAAAGTGTAGAATCTATCAAATATAATGCACCAAGATACTACTCTGCACAATATCGTGCTGTAACTGCACAAGATTATGCTTTAATTACAAAAAGAGTATATGCTAACGCTGATTCTGTAGTTGCATACGGTGGAGACAGTTTAAATCCTCCTGTATATGGAAAAGTTTATATTGCAATCAAAACTAAGACAGGATCTCTTCTAAATGACGCAACTAAGAAGACTATTGCTGCAGATTTAAGAAAATATGCAATGGCATCGATTGATCCTGTTATTATTGATCCAGAAGACATTTATATCTACTTAAAAGTGTTTGCACAGTACGATACTGCTACTGCATCTAATACTTCTGATATTAAAACAAATATTCAGAATGGTATTAATGATTGGGCAACACAAACTCAAATTAACAACTTTAACTCCACATTTAGATCTGGAGATTTTGAAAAAGCGGTTACTCTTTCTGATAATTCTGTCACTGACGTATCAATTCAACTTTCATTGTTGAGATACATTAGACCAGTTACAAATCAGACAAATACTTACTGTATTGCGACTGGTGGTGATTTATATGATAGTAACCCCAGTAATAATGACGGAACTTGTAAAAAGGAACCAATTCTGTTATCAGGAACGTTTAGAACCTCTGACAGACCTGGTATTGATCAACAGTTTGAAGATGATGGTTTTGGTAATTTAAGAACATTCTATAACACTGGTAATAAAAAGGTTTATACAAACAATGCTGCTGGCACAGTAAATTACACTACTGGTGAGATATGCTTTGGTCCTGTTTCTATTATTGGTGCAGGTGTGAATGTTCCAACATCAGGTGTTGCAATTACAGATGCTACAACTGGTGCAGGTAGTGTTACCGATGCAGATGTGCTTCCAACAGATTTATCAATTCCTGTTCTGTTTATTCCTGCTAACGTTTCAACAGTTCCTGCTTCAACACCAGGTACAATTATTAACATTATTAATCCAGAAGTAACAGTAGTTCCACTTGGTTCTACTCCACCTCCTACTATCCCACTAAATAGTTTGACACCTGCAGTATTCAATACTACTCCTACAACTTTAACTGTAGCAGATATTGGAAATGCTGGTAATTTAACCGACACATCCTGTTTCTAAGTGTAGATGAATATCAATAAAGTCTCACAGTCGATTGTAAATCAGACTCCTGCCTTTGTTGAGAACGATTATCCATTATTCAATAAATTTATTGAGTATTACTATCGCTCTCAAGAGAAGACAGGTTTAGGTCAAAATATTCTCAACGAATTTTTACAATACCTCGATATCGATAAACTGAATATCGATGTATTAGATGGTGCTACGAAAGTTGTAGAATCATTCACGACAACTGATGATGAAATTGTTGTAGAAAGTGTTGATCAGTTTTTAGAGAATGATGGATCAGTATTAATCGGTAATGAGGTAATATATTACGAAAAAACCACTCATGCACCAAATATTGCATTGAGTCCTGGTATTTCATACGAACAGGTAAAATTAAAGTGGACAAATCTTGCAAGTCCTATTGATTCTTTTGATGATTCTACAACTGCTTTTAATTTAACCTCTCAAGACAGTCCTATTGCTGCACCTTCAGCACAACATCTTATTGTGTCTTTGTATGGTAAAGTATTAGTTCCAAATATTGATTATACAATTTCTGGAACACAAATTGTCTTTACTACTGCACCTAGAACAAGAATACCTGCAGATGATGCTTCTTCAACCTACATTACATACTTAAGTGGTTTTGTAGAAAATCCAATCGTAGGTATTGATAATTTATCAAGTGCATTTGGTGGAGGAAAGACACAATTTACAATAACAAGAAATGGTACTAGATATGAACCAGTAGCAGATGAATATATTCTTGCAGTTTACGATAATCGTCTTTTAGTTCCTAAAGTTGACTTCTTTCTTGATGGTGACCAGTTTATTTTCTTAACTGCACCTCTAAACGGTCGTTTTCTTTCTTTATACTCTATTGAAGCACCGATCCCTTCATTTGGTTCTAATGCTGTTGGTTATTCTCGTGTTAATGATGCAGGTGAGTTAACTAGCGTTTCAATAAACGCAAATGGTAGTAATTATAGATTTGAATATCCTCCTCAAGTGTCAGTAAACTCTGATGCAGGTAGTGGTGCGTCTGTAAGTAGTTTAGTTAATGGTATTAAGACAATATCATTAATTGATGGTGGTAAAGGTTACAGTGAAACCAATCCTCCCATTGTTCAAGTTCAAACTCCTACTAAACCAGGTTCTACAGCAGCAGTATTAAAGGCAACCGTTTCTAACGGTGCTGTATCGGGTCTAGAAGTCCTTACTTCTGGTTCTGGGTATACATTTACCCCTAGAATCACTTTTAGGCAACCAGGCGGTGCTACACTAGGCACATGCCCTATTGTAAATGGTCAAGTAGTAGGAACTATTCCTATCACTGATGGTGGATTCGGATATACTACTGTTCCTACAGTTTATATCGATGAACCAACTGGAGTTAACGGTATTAGGGCAGCTTTAGAAGCAGTTTTAACTGATGGTGTAATTACATCAATCAATATCCTCAATGCAGGTCAAGGATATGAAACTACTCCTAGAATTGCTGTAATAGATCCTGTAGGTGCTCAAGTTCTTGAGACTACAGTTGATAATGACGGAAGAGTTATTGGAATCGAACTTTTAAATGGTGGTAGTGGATTTGATGATATTCCTTCTGTTTATATCGTAGATAGTAGAACTGATGGACAAGGAAACTATGCAGGTGGAACTGGAGCAACTGCAACTGCTGCTATATTCAATGGTCAGATTACTGATATTAACGTAACTGCATTTGGTACTGGATATAGTCAAACTTCACCACCTAAAGTTGTAATTCAAAGTCCTCCAGAAGCAAGAGCATCTGCTGAGATTGGTTTAAACGAAGTTACTGGTTTTACAGTAAATCAAAAAGGAACGGGATATAGTAAAGCAAAATTTATTGGATGTGCTAGAGCAGCAAGTGGTATTACCGATTATACTGAAGATGGTAATGCAGTATTCACAAATAATACTATTGCAGCAACTGGTGCTGTAGATGCGTCTGTAAAATGCCTTGATGCACTATTTGTTAAGAGATTACTAGACAAATATACAGAACAATACCTACCTGATGTTCCAGAACTTGATTACAAGAAAATTGATGTAAGAACATCAATTAAGACAATTAAAGACTTCTACATGGCTAAAGGAACCTCCTTTAGTATCAGTTATCTGTTTAAGTTACTTTATGGTGAGCAAGTAAGTATATCTTATCCTAAAGATCAAATTATCAAACCATCTGCTGCAACATGGTCTATTGACACCATTTTGCGTGCAACTTTAGTCAGTGGAAATCCTGTTGACATCAGAGATGGTTTATTGACTCAAGATGCAGATATTGCAGATCCTAATATTAAAGCAGCGAGTGCTTTAGTTGAAAACTATATTTCTATTAAAACTTCTGATGTAGAAATTTTTGAATTAGTATTATCAGAAGAAACTATCAATGGAACGTTTGTTGTTCCTTATAAAACAAAATTAGCAGAACCTCTCAACACAACTGAGTCCATTATTACTGTTGACTCTACTATTGGTTGGCCAGAGAGAAATGGTGAGTTTATTATTGGTGGAACTGAGGTTGTTCAGTATAAAGAGAAATCATTAAACCAGTTTATTGAGTGTACTCGTTCTGTAAACAATATTGTAGAAGATTGGGATTCTGCTACAGAAGTAGCGTCTAGTTTCCAAGTTTTTGTTAATAAAGGAACTCCTCAAGAAGTTGTTTTAAAAGTTGTTGGTATTGTTGATGCACAACAGACAACTTTAACCGATACTGGTTCATATTACTTACCTGGTGATAAATTAACTGTTTCTAAGTTAGGTGGAACAGGAATTTCTCCTGAGTTAACAACTTGGTTGTATAATGTTAAAAAGTTAATTTCAGTAACTGATATTTCATATGGTGGTGTTAATAATCAATCTGCAACTGTAACTTGTTCTAATCCACATGGTCTTTTAGTTGGAGATCAGGTTACAATTTATGGTGCTAACCCAATTCTGTTCAATGGCACATTTGAAGTAACATCTAGAGATAGTACTACTGTATTCCAGTATCAATTACCTCAACCAGCAACAGTTGTTCCTCAAGGTAATATTCTAGTATCTGTTGACTTGAATAAAGGTAAATCTGATGATACGCCAGTATTAAATTCTATTGGACCTTATACAACTAACGTTCAAAACTCATTCTTTAATACAGAATACGTTTATGTTGCTTCTACAGGTATTCCTAACTACAAGATCGGACCTTTTCCTGGTTCTGCTCTTCTTCCTGGCAACCAACGTAAATTAAACAGATTTCCTCTTACACCTGTTACTATATCTACAAAAAACACTATCAATCCTGGTCCTATTGGAACTTGGGTAAATGGTGTATCAATTTGGTCTTACAAGTCTAGTATCAAGAAAACATTTGGTGCTGTAACTTCGATTGATATTACAAACGCAGGTTCTGGATATGATGCTGCATCTCCTCCAAATATTACTATCTCTGGTGGTAGTGGAACTGGAGCAACTGCATCTGTTGTTGTTAATGGATCAATCTCTGAAATCACAGTCACAAACGGAGGTTCTGGGTATACATCTTCTCCTCTAGTTTCTATTGTTGGTGGAGGCGGTTCTGGTGCTGCTGCAACTGCAATTATTACTAAAGGTGTTGTATCTAGAATCTTAATTAATGATGGTGGAACAGGATATACATCACAACCTTCAATCACTATTGTTGGTGGTGGTGGACTTGGTGCGACAGGCACAGCAAACGTTAGAGGTCCTATTCAATCTATTGCTGTAAGTAGTGGAGGTTCTTCATATACATCTAAACCTAGTGTTGTTCTAAGTTCTGGTTCTGGTGCTGTAGCACAAGCGATTGTACAGAATGGTCGTATCATTTCTATCGCTATTATCTCTGCAGGTTCTGGATATACTACTGCTCCTACAATTTCAATTCAAGGTGAAGGTTTTGGTGCTGTTGCAAGAGCAACTATTGATGTTGATGGTGAAAATGCAGGTAGAGTTACTGGTATTACAATCATTAACAGAGGTATTGGATATACACAGGGAACAACAATTATTAATTTGACTTCAGTTGGTCAAGATGCTGCGTTTAATGCTAATGTATTTGAGTGGACATATAACTTACAAGAAACATCCACTTTAGATGCTGCTAAGGGTGGAGTGTTTGAAGGGTTTAATGCACAGTATGGTGGAGAATATGCACACCCATCTAATCCTCAAACTTTAAGATATATTCTTGGTGACAACTTATTTAAGAATACACAACAGCAAATCAAAGAACAGGAAGATCAATTAGTTCACTCTCCTATTATTGGATGGGCATTTGATGGTAACCCAATCTACGGTCCTTATGGTTACTCTGATCCTACTGATCAAAACTCTTCGATTGCAAGATTGAATACTTCATATCGTTTAAAGACAGAACTTGTATATGATGCAAATACAAACCCATATCCTGTAAGAACTGCAGGTCCTCTTCTTACTGCAGAAGCAGCAGGTAGATTTGTTGAAGATTATGAATATATTTTCAGTTTAGGTGATCTTGACCAGTACAATGGTCGTTTCTGTAAAACACCCGAATATCCTACAGGTAGATATTGTTACTTCGTTACTATTGACACTACAGAAGATGGTAACCCACTTTTCCCATATATTCTCGGTCCTAGTTTTAACTCTGTTGTTGATAGTTGGAATCTAAATGCAGACGCTGTTCAGCAAAATATTCCTACTGGTGTTGTTAGATATCGTGATCCTTATGAGAACGTTGATATTGACGTTGAGAGGGCACCAAATGCCTCT
>CENV01006903.1_pt1 | contig 12055 bp, 12 predicted proteins | sample 530231 | NCBI WGS metagenome assembly CENV01 (sample SAMEA2619815, study PRJEB7988) | marine metagenome | biome: marine biome (ENVO:00000447); feature: surface water layer (ENVO:00002042); material: "saline water (ENVO:00002010), including plankton (ENVO:xxxxxxxx)" | depth 5 m | reverse complement strand
CCCGCCGTCCCGCTGCTCGCCGATCTCATCCGCCGCCCTTCGGTCACCCCGGTCGAAGACGGCGTGCTCGACGTGCTCGAAGCCTTTCTTTCACCACTCGGTTTTGTGTGCACGCGGCTCAAATTCGAGGGCGACGGCTCCTACCCCGTCGACAATCTCTACGCCACCCGCAAGGGCAGTCAGCCCGGACCGCATCTGCTGTTTGCCGGTCATACCGATGTCGTGCCCCCCGGTGACGCCACCGCCTGGACCCATGATCCGTTTTCGGGCGCCATTGTCGATGACGTCATGTGGGGCCGCGGAGCGACCGACATGAAAAGCGGGGTCGCCGCTTTTTGCGGTGCCATGGCGCAACTGGCCGCAACCGGTGCGCTGGAGAAAGGCACGGTTTCGCTCGCCATCACAAACGATGAAGAGGCCGATGCGGTCAACGGCACCAAAAAGCTGCTCGAATGGGCCGAGGCACAAGGCGAGAAATACGATTTCGCCATCGTCGGCGAGCCCTCATCGTTCGAGACTTTCGGGGATTCGATCAAGATCGGGCGGCGCGGCTCGGTTTCGGGCCGGATCACCGTGATCGGCAAACAGGGGCACGCGGCCTACCCCCAGCGCGCCAACAATCCCATGCCTGTCGCCGCCGACATCGTAAAAGCGCTCTATGTGCCCCTCGATGATGGCACCGAGCACTTCCAGCCGACCAATCTCGAAGTCACCTCCATCGACACCGGCAATCCGGCTTCCAACGTCATCCCCGAGCGCACCACCCTGCGCTTCAACGTCCGCTTCAACGACACATGGACGGGCGAAACGCTGCTGGCCGAAATCCACCGCCGCCTCGCCGAAGTCGACATGCGCGGCTGCAGCATCGCGTTCGAACAGATCGGCCCGATCTCGCGGTGCTTTGTCTCCCAGCCCGAGGGACATGTGACCCATCTGTGCGATGTGATGGAAGCGTTCAACGGCATTCGCCCGCAGCTCTCGACCATTGGCGGAACGTCGGACGCACGGTTCATCTCGCTTTACTGCCCGGTCGTCGAATGCGGCCTGATCGGGGCGACCATGCATCAGGTCGATGAACGCGTTCCTGTGGCCGATGTCGAGCGGCTGGCCGAATTTTATGCGCTTTACGTCGAAAAATTCCTCTTGGGAGAACCCGCCTGATGATCGAGACGCTCAAACAGGCCGTATCGGGCTGGTCCAAGATCCTGGGCCGGCAGCCCGACTGGGAGCGCCATTTCCGTCTCGATGCCGAGGGTATGAATACAGGGCTCGTGGCTTTTGGCGGGGCTGTTCTCATTGCCATCGTTCTCGCCACGCTGCGGCTGGGCTTCCCGCCGCCCTTTGCCATGCTGCTCATCGTCATCCAGCACGCTTTGGCGTTGTTTGCCCTGATGATTGCCACCCTGGCCGTGACCCGGATCACAAGCTTTTCGGGCTCGAGTGCCAAACTGATGGTACCGGGTCTTTATCTCATCGCGATCATGAAGCTCATCGAAGGACTTGCTGCGCTGATCGGGCTTCCTCTCGCTGGTGCCATTCTCGCGATATCCGGCATTCTGGGGTTCCGGCTGGCGCAGGCCAACGGGCTGTCGCTCGCTCCTTCCATCGGATACGGGCTGGCGCTGTTCGTGCTGCTTGCGGTCCTGCCGATCGCCCTCTACATGTTGGTCAACGCCTTTTAGAAAGCCATTTTTTCGTGTCCCAAGCCCAGCCGACCCTTCTGGAAGAAACCCGTTCTGCCTTTGGCGGAACCTGGCGGCTGATCATAGGGCGGCGTGACGCGCCGGGCTATTTCTTCACCGACATGCGCGGGCTCACCTCGAGCTTTGTTGCGCTGCTGGTCTCGGTGGTCGTCACCTTCCTCATCTCGGCGCTCGTTGCCCCGGCCGGATCGGGCATTTCGACCTTTGCCGCGCTGGTTCAGAACGCGCTGCTTTATGGCGGCATCATGAGCGCCTCATGGGTGGTCCTGCGCCTGACGGGATTGACCGAAAAATTCACCGCCTTCGTCACGGTCGAGAACTGGGTCAACGCCATCGTCTCGATCGTGCTGGCCTTTGTCGCGCTGGTCACGGTCAGCGCCGAGCTGATCCTGGTTCTGGCAGTCATCGTGGGCTTTCTCGCCCGCATCAACAATGCAAGGCTGGTCGTCGGCATGACGGTCGTCCAGATCATCATGCTCATCGTCGTCCAGACCATTGGCATGTTCATCGCGCTTCTTGCCGTGGGTCTGCTTTATGGCCCCGTCCCCGCACCGGAGCTCTGATCGGGCGTGGCAGAGCGCGGATTGACGCTGCTTGAAGAGGCGGGCCGGGCCGTCGGCGGCATGTTGCGCCTGGTGCTTGGGCGTCGTGATGCTACTTCCCGGTTCGATTTTTCCCAGCGCGGGCTGGCCGGCAGCTTCATTGCCCTGATTGTGGCCTTTGTCGTCTTTACGGCCATTACGGGAATGGGCGCCGCCGTCCGGCAAACCATGTCACCCACCGGCCAACTCTTCATCATCGGCACCCTTGTCGCTGCCCGCTTCGTCGCGCTGCGGATCAGCCTGCCGCGCCTTGATGCGCTGCATGCCTTCCGGCCGGTCATGGTTGCCAGCAACTGGGTCAACGCCATCGCGGTCGGAGGGCTCGTCGCAGCAACCTTTTGCCTTGCCTTCGTTGGCGCGCTGATGCTTGGCCCCACGGCGGGCGAAACGCTCGTCGCGATCATCCTCACGCTGTGGGTGGCCATCGCCATCGCCACATTCGTCGCCGAGGTCAACATTCTGCGCCTCGTCGCGGCGCTGGGTGGCGGAGAAATCGTGATGGTGCTGGCCGCGCAGGTCTTTGCCCTGATCCTTGCGATATTTATCCTCGCCCAGCTTCCCCTGGGCTAATAATCGATCGCCATCAGATAGAGCCCGGAGGATGGAGCCATGGCCCCGCACCGCGACCTGTCCTGTGCATCGAGCGCAGCCCTGAGCCCCTCCACCGGCCAGCGTCCTTCGCCGACCAGCTTGAGCGACCCGGTCATCGAGCGCACCTGATGATGCAGAAAAGCGCGCGCCGAAGCCTCGATGATGATCAGATAGCCCTCGCGCCTTACGTCCAGCCTGTCGAGCGTACGCAGGGGCGAATTGGCCTGGCACTGGGCGGAGCGGAAGGTGGTAAAGTCATGCCGGCCCAGGATGGTCTGCGCCGCCGCATGCATGGCCGCCGCATCGAGCGGCACCGCAACATGCCAGACCTTGTGGATTTCCAGCGCCGGCCGGGCACGGCGGTTGAGGATCAGATAGCGATAGTGGCGCGCTTTGGCCGAAAAGCGCGCTTCGAAATCCTCGCTAACCAATTGGCAGTCCAAAATGGCGATGGGATGGGGCTTGAGGTGATAATTGAGTGCTTCGGACACGCGAAAGGGGTCCCAATCGCGTTCGAGATCGAAATGGGCCACCTGAGCTTTGGCATGAACGCCCGCGTCGGTACGCCCCGCTGTCTGGGTGCGCACCGCCTCGCCGGAAAAAGCCTCGATGGCAGTCTCGATCGCCTCCTGCACCGAAAGCGCATCGGCCTGGCGTTGCCAGCCCACGAATGGCGTTCCGTCATATTCGATGGTCAGCTTGTAGCGGGGCATCAGCCCACCGAGCGGCCGGTCAGGTCGCCCGCGCCGCGCAGAAAGGCCTCGGCGTCCATGGCCCCCTTGCCTTCACGTTGCACCTGCTTGAACCGTACGGCGCCCTCCCCGCAGGCAATCGTCAGCCCGTCGAGCACAGTGCCCGGATTGCCCTGCCCATCGGCCAGGCTCGAGCGCAATGCCTTGACTCGCACCGGCTTGCCGCCAAGCTCGATCTCGAACCACGCACCTGGGAACGGCGAAAGGCCCCGGACATGGTTGTGAACCTCCTGTGCCGGCCGCGAAAAATCGATCCGCGCCTCGGCCTTCTCGATCTTTCTGGCGTAGGTAACGCCATCATCGGGCTGAGCGGTAAATTCGAGAGCGTCACGGTCAAGCGCCGACAGCGCCCGCCCCATCAGGTCCGCGCCGGTGCGCATCATTTCATCATGGAGTTCGCCGGCCGTCATGTCGGGTCCGATGGAAATGAAATCGAGGAGGCTCACCGGGCCGGTATCGAGCCCCTCTTCCATCTTCATCACCGATACTGCGGTGCGCTCGTCCCCGGCCATGATGGCGCGCTGGATGGGCGCGGCACCGCGCCAGCGCGGCAAAAGCGAACCGTGCAGATTGAGGCACCCTTTTTCCGGCGCTTCGAGTACCGCGGGAGGGAGCAACAGGCCGTAAGCCACGACCACCGCCACGTCCGCGCCCAACGCCGCAAAAGTTGCGATATCGGCGGGATCGCGGAAATTTTTGGGCGTAAACACCGGAATGCCGAACTCTTCGGCCGCCAGATGCACCGGCGATTTGCGTTCGGACTGACCACGACCGGCCGGCTTTGGTGCGCGCGTGTAACACGCGATCACCTCATGGCCGCGCATGACCATCTCGGTCAGCGTGGGCACGGCGAAATCGGGGGTGCCCATGAAGACGACGCGCATCGGATTGCCCTTCGATTTCGAGACGAGTTGAAGGCGCGCAGATCAGCTGGCGAGCCGGGCCTTTTTCTGGAACTTCTTGTTCACGCGGTCACGCTTGAGGCGCGAAAGATAGTCGATATAGAGCACGCCATCGAGATGATCGATCTCATGCTGCATGCAGACTGCCAGACGGCCGGTGGCATGGCGGGTCACTTCCTTGCCTTCGGGCGTGAAATATTTGACGGTGACCTCGGCGGGCCGTTCGACCTCGTAATACATCTCGGGGATCGAAAGGCAGCCCTCCTCGGACACCTCGGTCTCTTCGCTCAGGCCGACGATTTCGGGATTGACCATGGCGATCTTGCCGGAGTCCGGATTTTCCTCATCGGCCAGGTCGATCACCACGACACGCTTCATATAGCCGATCTGGGGACCGGCCAGCCCGATGCCGGGCGCGTCGTACATGGTTTCGAACATGTCATCGACGGTCTTTTTAAGGTCTTCATCGAACGCCTCGACAGGCTCGGCCACCTTGCGCAGCAGAGGATCGGGCAGGATGAGGATTTCGCGTACAGCCATTCAAATATCTCGGAATTGGTGTGTGACGCACTGGTTAATGCAGGTGCACCACACCGGTCAAGCAAAGCGGATATGGGAAGCAGCGAATCAGATAACAAGAACATTATGGAAACAGTGCTCTTTGACATCGGCGGAACGCCCATTACCGTCCTCGAAGCGCTTGCCGGCGGGCTGGCGATCGCGGTGCTCGGGCTCATTATCGTCCTGATCGGGCAGACCCGCGCTGCGCGGCAGCGCGAGGAACAGGCAGCGATCGATGCCGCCCGTAATGGTGAAATGGAACGGCATATGGCCGATATGATGCGCATTCAGTCGGAAATGACCGGCCGCATGCAGACCATGAGCGAAATTTTCGGCAACCGGACATCCGATCTTGCCCGCGTTCTCACTGAGCGGATCGACGCCAGTTCGCATCGGGTCAACCAGTCGATGACCGAGACCCGCACCAAGACCGATGAAACACTGACCAAGCTCAACGAACGGCTTGCCGTGATCGACAGGGCGCAGACAAATATCACGCAGCTCTCGGGTGAAATCGTTTCACTGCAATCGATCCTGTCCAACAAGCAGCAGCGCGGCGCTTTCGGTCAGGGGCGTATGGAGGCGATCATTGCCGATGGGCTGGCGCCCAATTCCTATGAATTTCAGGTCACGCTTTCCAACAATTCGAGGCCTGATGCCCTGATCCACATGCCAAACGATGCGCCCTCGCTGGTGATCGATGCCAAATTTCCCCTCGAAGGCTGGCAGCGGATCACCGATGCGGAGACCCCCGAGGCGGTGCGCGCCGCCATGACCGGATTTCGCAACGATTGCACAACGCACATCAAGGCGATTTCGGAGAAATACCTGATCGCGGGAGAAACCCAGGATACCGCCTTCATGTTCGTGCCCTCGGAATCGATCTTTGCCGATCTGCACGAACGGTTCGAGGACGTGGTGCAGAAAGCCGCAAGGGCCCGGGTGGTGATCGTGTCGCCCTCGCTCCTGATGCTGTCCATCCAGGTGATTCAGGCGCTGCTGCGCGATGTACGGATGCGTGAACAGGCCCATATCATCCAGAAGGAGGTCGTGGCGCTTCTGGGGGACGTCGGACGCCTCAACGACCGGGTCAACAAGCTCCAGACCCATTTCCGGCAGGCCAATCAGGATATCGACGACATTCTGATTTCGACCGGCAAGGTGACGCGGCGTGGCGAAAAGATCGAAGCCCTGGAGTTCGAGGACGAGCGGCCTTCACTTCTAGAATGATCGGCAACCAAGGTGCGCCTGTCGCGTTGTCCTGGACGATCATGCCAAGGAGAAGAGCGATGGCAGAACATCCCCATGAAGGTCGGGTCATCCCGGTCGATCAGGCCATCGGTGACGACGCGAACCCCAGGGCCACGCTGATGCCGATGAGCCTCGATGAGGTCAACGACTATCTCTATGACGAAAGTCGCCCGGCCGAGGAACGCGTTGATCGGCTGCGTGAGATTTCGGACAATCTCGCCGGATTGGAAGCCTCCGATGTCGGCAGCGATGTCGATGCCCTGCGCGACGAGGTCAACGCCGCCATCGCCGCGCTGGAAGGCGCGGACCGGGCCGCCCCCGATGATGCAGCGACGAGCTTTGATCCTGCCGAACACATCGAAAGCCAGTCACCCGACGACGATGAGGCGCTTTCGCGCATCACCGGCGAAGACGACAATGAAGGCTATGAGGACAAGCCTGAGTGATTTGAGCTATGCTCTGAGCCTGAGCGGTACAACGGTCTGGTCGGGAGCGATCGTTTTTCTCGAGCCGCGCACGACATCTTCGAAAGCCGAAATATCTTCGGGTCGTGAGAACCAGTACCCCTGGGCGGCGTCACAGATCTCGCCCCTGAGAAAATCAAGTTCCTCAAGCCGTTCAACGCCTTCGGCAAGGATGGGCAGGTTCAACCCTTTGCCCAACCCGAGGACGGCGCGGACAATCGCGGCCGACTGGTCGTTGTCGTGTACCGAACGGATAAAGGACTGATCGACCTTGATCCGGTCGAACGGAAAGGCGCGCAGGTTCGAAAGCGAAGAATATCCTGTCCCGAAATCGTCCATCGCGACCTTGACGCCCAGCGCCTTGATCTGGCGCAGATTGGCCAGCGCCCGGTTCATGTTCCGAATCATCGCGGTTTCGGTGATCTCGATTTCCAGCCGTTCAGGAGCCAGACCGGTTTCGGCCAGCAGCCTTTCGATGAACGCGACGAAATTTGGGGCATGCAACTGCACAGCCGAAACGTTGACCGCAATCATCAGCGGAGCCGTCCAGCTTGCGGCCTGGATGCAGGCGGTCCGCATGACCCATTTGCCCAATTGCAGAATCAGCCCGGTTTCTTCGGCAATGGGAATAAAGGTAGAGGGCGGAACCGCGCCGCGCTCAGGATGGGTCCAGCGAACGAGAGCTTCGAATCCGGAGACCTCCCCACTTTCGAGATCGACCTGGGGCTGATAAACGAGTGAAAGCTGCTGGCTGACAAGGGCCCCGCGCAAATCGTGCTCGAGCAGGCGCCGGTCACGCACCTGAACGCCCATCTGACTCTCGAACAGCCGATGCGTCCCCCGACCTTCGGCCTTGGCACAATAGAGCGCCGTATCGGCATAGGTCATTAGCTGGTCGGCGTCTTCTGCGTGTTCGGGATAGACCGCGATGCCAACTGAAGCGGAAATGACCGTCCCATCACCGTTTTCACGGTTGGCCCGCGCGAACACGCCGAGCATGTCCTGGGCAAGTGCCGAGGCATTGTCGATCGACCCTACATCCGGAAGGATGACGGCAAATTCGTCACCGCCGAGGCGCCCGGCAAACTGGCTGCCCTTCAATCCGCCCTCGATCAGCCCCGCCACGCGCTGCAGCAGCGCATCGCCAGCCGCGTGACCAAACAGATCGTTGACTTCCTTGAAACGGTCGAGATCGAGGCAGAGCACCGCAAGCGTTTGACCCGCGAGGCGAGCGCGGGCGATTTCATCATCGAGCCGCGTGTTGAAACTTGCACGATTGGCAAGTCCGGTCATGGCATCGTGATGGGCGAGAAATCGGATATGGTGCTCGGCCCGCTTGCGGGCCCGCAGGTCACGCACTGCAATGGCGCGGTGGAGGCTCCCGCCAAAATCGACTTCACGCATGACAACTTCGACCGGGATCCGCTCGCCGTCGAGCGCGGTGAGTTCGGTTTCAATGAGTTCGTTCGCATTCTCAAATATGGCTAAGCAGCCAGTCGGTGCGAGAAATTCATCGATCGCTCGACCCGATAGATCTTTGCCTTTCCTGCCGGCAAGCCGCTGGAAGGCGGCATTGACCGTAACGACGGTGCGGTCCGAACAGACAACGAGCCCTTCGACCGCGGCATCGGCCAGCCCGCGCATGCGGCTTTCCTCGGCCGCGGCCCGCCTTCTGTCACGCAGATCGAGATAGAGGCTGCCCAGCGCCGCCAGCAGGATGAGTATCGACACCACGCCAACGATCAGCGAAAGCACGCCCGGGCTGATTTCACCTGACGTCGCGATTGCATAGCAATTGGCGAACCCGGCTGCGCCCATCGCGGTGAAATGCATCGAGCATATTGCAAGGGTCAAGAGCCCCGCTCCGAAAACTCTCACGCGTGGGTTGCGGCTCACACCGATGCGGAGCGCGGCTGCACCGAGAACCATGCCGGAAATTACCGAGCCCGCGACAAGACCGGGGTCCCAGGATATTTCGCCGCCGATTTCGAGCGCCCGCATACCAGTGTAGTGCATGGCGGAGATGCCGAGTCCCACGATGGCACCACCCAAAATCAGGTCAGAACGCCGGCGGCTCATGCCGGCCACAACCAGCCCCGCGCCGCAGACGGCGATGGCAATCAAAAGCGATGCCATCGTCAGGCCGACGTCGTAGCCGGCCGGGAAACCGACATCGAAAGAGAGCATGGCAATAAAGTGCGTGGCCCAGATGCCAAAGCCGACGGAAACGGCAGCAATCGCCAACCAGACGGTTCGCACCACGCCGACCGCACGTCGGGCATGGGTCAGAATTGATACACCGGCAAATGAGGAGAGCGCACAGATGAAAGCGGCAAGGATCACCAGCCGGATATCGTGCTGGTGGTATAGGGTTGAAAGAACTTCGCTCATATTAAATCCGCCCGTCCCTGGCTTTTGGGACAGGATATGAGGCAAATACGTAAACAAACTTTAGTAGTCTATGCTGCGGTGCGCCCTCACGCCTTCATTACCGTTAGCAACCTGTAAACAGTGGCGCTCAAAACCGGGTGCGAGCCTTGAGTGCCTGACTGAGCGTGCCTTCGTCGAGATAATCGAGTTCGCCACCTACCGGCACCCCGTGAGCCAGACGGGTAATGGTCACGCCATTGCCGGCAAGGCGGTCGGTGATGTAATGCGCCGTCGTCTGTCCCTCGACAGTGGCATTGATCCCCAGAACAACTTCGGAATAGTCGGGTGCGCGGCGGATCAGCTGGTCGATCGAAAGATCGTCCGGACCAACACCATCAAGCGGCGAAAGCACACCACCAAGCACGTGATAGCGCACCATCCCGATTCCTGCGCGTTCCAGGGCCCAGAGGTCGGCCACGTCCTCTACGACTATGAGCAGACCGGTCTCGGCCCGGCGCGGATCGGCGCAGATCGTGCAAGGTGAAATGGTATCGATATTGCCGCAGGTCTGGCAAACCTTAACCGCATCGACCGCCCGATCGAGTGCAGCGGCGAGCGGGATCATCAACTGCTCTTTTTTTTTGATCAGATGCAGCACGGCCCTGCGGCCCGATCGTGGGCCCAGCCCCGGCAGGCGCGAAAGAAGCTGGATGAGCTGTTCGATTTCCGGCCCGCCGGAGGTGTTCGCCATTCCGCAACTATCCCTAAAAGGGGAACTTCATGCCCGGCGGGATCGGGAGTCCCTCGGTCATTTCGCTCATTTTCTGCTGCATGAATTCTTCGCCCTTGCGCCGTGCATCAGCATGAGCAGCGACAATCAGGTCTTCGACGATTTCGGCGTCGTCTGGTTTGAACAGCGAGGGATCGATCTTGAGCCCCTGCAAATCACCCTTGGCGGTCATGGTCACCGTGACCATCCCCGCCCCTGCGGTGCCTTCAACAAGGTGAGCAGCCGCCTCGGCCTGAATTTCCTGGGCGCGTTGCTGGAATTCCTGGGCCTTTTTCATCATGCCCATGAGATCTTTCATTCGTCTTCCTCCGGATCAACGGGAGTTTCGAAATCGTCCGCTGCCGTTTCCAACTCGCTGGTCAGGTCTGGTCGCGACTTGATGTTCACCAGCCTGGCGCCGGGAAAGGTTTCCATCACCGCTTTAACCATCGGGTCTTCCAGTGCGGCGTCGCGGGCATGGTCTTCTGCGGCACGCCGCGCCTCGCGCAAGGTCGGTGCAGCAATCTCTCTGGTCGATATGGTCACCAGCCAGGGCCGCCCGGTCCATTCCTTGAGCCGTGCCGACAAGGTAGATACGACCGAAGGATTGGCGGTTGGCGTGAGTGCCACCTCGATGCGTCCAACTTCGAACGACACCGGCTTGATGTCGGATTCCAGCGCATACTTGATCGCGATATCGCGTTTTTCGGCGGCCAACGCGACAATCTGCTCATACGATTGCGGTACAGCAAGCGCCTCGGCCCGCGGGGCCGTTTGAGCGGCAGCGCTGGGCGGTGCCAAAGGCGCTACCGCTCGAGCCTGATATCCACCGCCACCATTGGGCGCCGGGGCGGACGGCGCGGGACCAGACCCGTTTGGCTGGCTCGTCAGCTTTTCGATCAGTTCGTCAGGACTGGGCAGGTCTGCGGCGTAGGCAAGGCGGATCAGCACCATTTCGGCGGTCTGCAATCCGTTGCCGGACTGAGCAATCTCGTTCAGACCCTTGGATAGAATCTGCCAGGTCCGCGTCAGCACACGCAGCGCGAGTTTCTGGGCCAACTCGGCGCCGCGACTGCGCTCATCAGGGGTAAGAACCGGATCCTCGGCCGCCGAGGGCACGATCTTGATGCGCGTCACCAGATGGGTCAATTCGGCCAGATCGGTGATGATCGTTGTTGGATCGGCGCCAGAATCATAGAGCGCTCGCGTGTCGTCGAGTGCCCCGGCGATATCGCCGCCCATCAGCTTTTCAAACAGATCGATGATACGTGCCCGGTCGGCAAGTCCGAGCATGTCGCGGACAGACTGGACGCTGATTGCTCCACCGCCATGGGCTATGGCCTGGTCGGTGAGCGAAAGACAATCGCGCACAGAGCCCTCTCCGGCGCGCACGATCATCGACAGCGCCTCGGGCTCGACAGCGATCGACTCCTTTTCGAGCAGTCCCGAGAGATAGCCCGTCATCACGTCTGGCGAAATCCGGCGCAGGTCGAACCGCATGCAGCGCGACAGAATGGTCACTGGGACCTTGCGGATTTCCGTCGTCGCGAAGATGAACTTAACGTAAGGCGGCGGCTCTTCGAGTGTTTTCAAAAGCCCGTTAAAGGCCGACGTCGAGAGCATGTGCACTTCGTCGATGATGAACACCTTATAGGGTGCGCTCATCGGAGGCGTGCGGGTCATGGCGTTGATTTCGCGGATGGAATCAATGCCGGTATTGGATGCCGCGTCCATTTCCATGACATCGACATGGGTACCGGCAATGATCTCGGCGCAGTGGATACCCTCTTTGGAGAGGTCGAGTGTCGGGTGCGCACCGGTTTCATCGGCGTAATTGAAGGCGCGGGCAAGAATTCTGGCAGTGGTGGTTTTTCCCACGCCGCGCACACCCGTCAGGATGAAAGCGTGGTGGATGCGACCGGTCGCAAAGGCGTTGCCCAGCGTCTGGACCATCGCGTCCTGCCCCACAAGGCTCTCAAAGCTCGATGGCCGGTATTTCCGGGCCAGAACCTGATAGGGCGTTGCTGGGGTCTGAGGGGTCACCATCGCGGGCCGTTGCTGGGGGAAACTGCCGCGCCATTACCCAATGG
>CENV01018546.1_pt1 | contig 12210 bp, 12 predicted proteins | sample 530231 | NCBI WGS metagenome assembly CENV01 (sample SAMEA2619815, study PRJEB7988) | marine metagenome | biome: marine biome (ENVO:00000447); feature: surface water layer (ENVO:00002042); material: "saline water (ENVO:00002010), including plankton (ENVO:xxxxxxxx)" | depth 5 m | reverse complement strand
GGGGCGGGTCCGCCAGCCAACAACAAGAAACAGGCCAGCCGAGGATCCCTAAAATGGACCAGGACAACATGCCAGGCTCCGGCGTCGACCGCCGTGGTTTTCTGAAACTCAGCGCCTGGGGCGGGGCGGCACTGGCCGTCGGCGCCGGCGCCAGCACACTGCTTACCGGGTGCAGCTCGGACCCGGGTCCCGCCACCGGCTTCAAACACCTTCGCGATAAGGACGTCACCCTGCTGCGGCCGCTGATGTCGCCGCTGCTCGGCGGCGGCCTGGAAGCGGTGGACGGCGCCGGACCGGACCAGGCGCTGCAGGCTTTCGACCGTCTGCTGCAGGGCGGCACCGACGGCCAGCGCGGTCAGCTGTTCCAGCTTCTGGATCTGATGCAACTGGGCGCCGCGCGCTGGTGGATCACCGGCACCTGGGCGCACTTCGAGGAGCAGAGCGACGCGCAACTGCGCGACACGCTCGCCCACTGGGCCAGCAATGACAGCGGCTTCCCCAAGCTCGCCTTCAAGGGCCTGACCCAGCCGATCATGATGGCCTGGTACGTCACTCCGGAAGCGGCGCTGACCACGGGATACCCCGGCCCGCCGGTGACCGGATCCAACGCCGCATAGCGCCTGTACCCACCCCAAAACAATAAGGAGCCGGGTCATGCAGGACCTGTCCACACTTAAGATTCAGAACATCGCCGACCCCTGGGACAACGCCAGGGAAAAATGGAACCTGATCGACGGCGCCACCGTCAGCGACGACCGCACCCTGGAGGCCGATGTGGTGATCATCGGCACCGGCGCCGGCGGCGGGGTGAGCGCGGAAATACTCAGCGCCGCCGGCCTCAAGGTGATCCTGGTGGAGGCCGGGCGCCTCACCAGCTCCCGGGATTTCAATCTCAATGAAGGCGACGCCTACCGGCAGCTGTACCAGGAGGGCGCCATGCGCGCCACCAAGGACGGCGCCATCACCATTCTGCAGGGCCGCACCGTGGGCGGCACCACGGTGGTCAACTGGACCTCCAGCTTCCGCACGCCCAAGGAAACCCTCAACCACTGGCGCGAGCGCTTCGGCGTCGACAACACCAGCCGCGCGGACCTGGACCCCTATTTCCAGCGCATGGAAAAGCAGCTCGGTATCGAGCCCTGGGCGATGCCCGCCAACGCCAACAACGACGTGATCAAACGCGGCTGCGAAAAACTCGGCTGGGACTGGTCGGTGATTCCGAGAAACGTGCGCGGCTGCTGGAATATCGGCTACTGCGGCATGGGCTGCCCCACCAACGCCAAGCAGTCGATGCTGGTGACCACGCTGCCCGCCGCCATGGAGGCCGGCGCCACCCTGATCCACAGCGCCCGCGCCGACAAGCTGGTGCACGACGGCACCCGGGTGAGCGCCGTGCAGGTGACGCCCCTGAACCACGACCGCAACCCCACCGGCGCCACCGTGACCCTGAAAGCGCCCACCATCATCGCCGCCGGCGGCGGCATCCAGACCCCGGCGCTGCTGCTGCGCTCGGAGGTGCCGGACCCGGACGGCCGGGTGGGCAAGCGCACCTTCCTGCACGTCACCAGCTTCGCCTTCGGCCGCTACGACCGGGAGATCGCCCCCTACTACGGCGCGCCCCAGTCGCTGCACTCGGACCAGTTCACCTTCACCGGCGGCGTCGACGGCCCGATCGGCTACAAGCTGGAGATGATGCCGCTGCACCCCGGCCTCACCGGGGCGCTGCTGGGCGGCTTCGGCGAGCAGGCCCGCGAGCACATCACCGCGCTGCCCAACACCGCCGCCTCCATCGCCCTGATGCGCGACGGCTTCCACGAAGAGAGCCCCGGCGGCACCGTGGAACTGCGCGACAACGGCGAGCCGGTACTCGATTACCCGGTCACCGACTATCTGCTCGACGGCGCCCGCCGCAGCCTGTACAGCCAGGTGGAAATGCAGTTCGCCGCCGGTGCCCGGGCGGTGCGGCCCGGCCACATCCGCGCGCCGTTCTATACCAGCTGGGCGCAGGCCCGCGAGGCCATGGCGGACCTCAGCTACCAGGCCCTGGACGTGCCGCTGGGCAGCGCCCATGTGATGGGCGGTTGCCCCATGGGCGACAAGGACCGCGGTCTGGTGGACGCCCAGGGGCGCTACCGCCATCTGGAGAATCTGTATGTGTTCGACGGCTCGGTGTTCCCCACCAGCCTGGGGGTGAACCCTCAGTTGAGCATCTACGGGTTGAGCGCCCGCAACGCCACCGCCCTGGCGGAGCGGCTGCGGGCCTGAATCGTAAACCGAGTTGCGTTATGCTTGGCGCCCGATCTCTGGAGAAAGCGAGCCGAGCATGACCAACCGTGTTGTTTATCCGGGCACCTTCGACCCCATCACCAACGGCCATAAGGACCTGATCGAACGGGCCGCCAGTATGTTCGACGAGGTGGTGGTGGCCATCGCGGCCAGCGAGAAGAAGGGCCCGCTGTTCTCCCTGAACGAGCGGGTCAAGCTGGTCGAAGACAGCATCGGCCATCTGGACAACGTCAAGGTGACCGGCTTTTCCAAGCTGCTGGCCCATTTCTGCCGGGACCAGGAAGCCAATATCCTGCTGCGCGGCCTGCGCGCGGTGAGCGACTTCGAATACGAATTCCAGCTCGCCAACATGAACCGCCAGCTGGCCCCGGAACTGGAAACCGTGTTCCTGACGCCGGCCGAGCATTTGTCCTTTATCTCCAGCTCCCTGGTCCGCGAGATCGCGCTGCTCGACGGCGATGTGCGCAATTTCGTGCCGCCCCATGTGGTGGAAGCGCTGGACCTGAAGAAGCAGCAGCGGGGCGGCTGACCGTTTCTCGCCCCCGATACCCCGTTCGCCAGAAGGAGGCCGCCATGCGCTGGTTTTTCCCGCTTTTGTTGCTGTTCGCCGTCACCGCCCAGGCCGCCGGACCGGGCAAGGCGGCGATCGCCAGTGCCCACCCGCTGGCCACCGACGCCGGCTTCCAGATGCTCGAGCAGGGCGGTAACGCCTACGACGCGGCGGTGGCCGTGGCGGCGGCGCTGTCGGTGGTGGAGCCCTATTCCGCCGGCATGGGCGGCGGCGGTTTCTGGCTGCTGCACCGCGAAAAGGACGACCTGCAGACCATGCTGGACGCCCGCGAGACGGCGCCGGCGGCGGCCACCGAGGACATGTACCAGGACCAGGACGGCCAGGTGGTGCGCGACCGCGCCGTCAACGGCGCCCTGGCGGCGGGCATTCCCGGCCAGGCGGCGGCCTTCGCCTACCTCGCCGAACACTACGGCGAGCTGCCCCTGAAAACCACGCTGGCGCCGGCCATTAAGCTGGCGCGCCAGGGTTTCGAGGTGGAAGACCACTACCGGGCGCTGGCCGGCTACCGCAAGGACGTGCTCAACCGCTACCCCACCGCCGCCTCGGTGTTCCTGGATGACGGCGAAATACCGGCCAACGGCACCCTGATCCGGCAGCCGGATCTGGCCCGGGTTCTGGAGGCCCTGGCCGAGCAGGGGCGAGACGGTTTTTACCAGGGCCCGGTGGCGGAAAAACTGGTACGCGGGGTGCGCGAGGCCGGCGGCATCTGGACAAAACAGGACCTGAACAACTATCGGGTCAAGGAGCGGGCGCCGGTGGTCGGCCACTACCGAGGCGCCCGCATCGTCACGGCCCCACCGCCGTCCGCCGGCGGGCTGGTCATGCTGGAAGCGTTGAACATTCTCAATGAATTCAACGGCGGCGAGATTAGTGAGGACTTACTTCCTCACCTCACCGTGGAAGCCTGGCGGCGCGCCTATCAGGACCGGGGCCGCTATATGGGCGACCCGGATTTTGTTTCCATACCTGTGGATAACCTGTTGAGTAAATCCTACGCCGAGCAGCGGGCCGCCTCCATAAAGCTGGATAAGGCCACCCCCAGCAGCGAGCTGGGCGAACCCGTGGCCACCGGCGAAGGCTTCCATACCACCCACTTTTCGGTGCTCGACGGCGCCGGCAACCGGGTGGCCGCCACGCTCAGTATCAACCTGCCGTTCGGCAGCGGCTTCATGCCCGCCGGCACCGGCGTGATCCTCAATAACGAGATGGACGATTTCTCCGCCAAGCCGGGCAGCCCCAACGCCTATGGCCTGGTGGGCAGCAAGGCCAACGCGGTGGCGCCGGGCAAGCGGCCGTTGTCCTCGATGACGCCTACCTTCGTGGAGTTCGACGACCGGGTGGCGATTCTCGGCACGCCGGGCGGCAGCCGTATCATCACCATGGTGATGCTGGGTGTGCTCGAGGCGGCCAATGACGCCCCGGTGGACGACTGGGTGAGCCGGGTACGCTTTCACCACCAGTTCCTGCCCGATCAGGTTCAGGCGGAACCCGCCTTCCTCGACACCGAAGCGGCGAAAAGCCTGCGCCTGCGCGGCCACGACGTGGTCTCCGTGGACCGCGAGTACGGCAACATGCAGGCGATTCTCTGGCGGCACGAGGACAACAGCGTCACCGCCGCCAGCGACCCGCGCGGCATCGGCGCGGCGCGGGTCGGCGCCGACGCGGACTGACCCCGGTGACGGCCGCCGCGGGGTGTGCTCCACTATGCCCATGGACACCACCTTCGCGGCCCAGACTCTGCACTGCTACCCGCCGGCGCCGGCCCTGCGCGGGCTGGTCAGCCATTACTGGCTGAGCCGCGACGGCGGCGGCGACCGCCACCGGGTGCTGCCGGACGGCTGCGTGGACCTGGTGCTGCGCCTGCGCGACGGCGATGGCGCCTGGCAGGCGTTCGGCACCAGCACCCGGCCATCGGACGTGCCGGTGGAGCCCGGCTGTGTCTATTTCGGTATCCGCTTCCAGCCCGGCCAGAGCCGCCATTTCCTGCCCCTGCCCGGGCGTTTGCTCACCGACACCGCCCAGCCTCTGGCCCGGCCCGCCGACTTGTCGGCGGAGCGCCTCGCCGAATTGATCGCCCGCCCCGACCCCGCCTTTGCCGTGGACCGGCTGCTTTCCCGGTGGCTCGCCGGGCAGCCGCCCCAACCAAGACGCCTGGACGGCGCCCTGGCGCTGCTTTCCCGTTCCGCCGCGGGCGTCAGCGTGAGCGCCCTGGCGGCGCACCTGAACCTGAGCCGCCGGCAACTGGAGCGCGACTTCCTGGAGTGGGTCGGCGTGCCGCCCAAGGTGTTCATGGGCATCCGCCGCAGCCAGCAGGCCCTGGCGTTGCTGAGCCGCCCGTCACCCGCCGCGCCGCTGGCCGACATCGCCCTGGCCGCCGGCTACGCCGATCAGAGCCATATGACCCGGGAGCTGAAACGCTACCTGGGCGTCACCCCGGGGGCGCCCCGGCTGCCGATGCACGATGTCGCCTTTATTCAAGAGCAGGCCGGCGCGCCGACCTAGAGTGGAGCTTCTTCTCAAGCCAAAGGAGCAACGCGATGAAACTCTGGTCCGGTGTGGTCACCGAGCACTTGCAGGCGTGCCGGGATTTCTACGTGCGCCTGTTTCAGTGCCGGGTGCTGTTCGACAGCGACTGGTTCGTTCTGCTGGAGCTGGGCGGCGGCGAGCTGGGTTTCCTGGCCCCGCAACAGGAGGCCCAGGCGGCGGCGTTTCAGCGCCCGTTGCGCGACGGACGGGGCCTGTGGGTCACCATCGACGTGGACGACGCGGACGCCGAATACCGGCGGCTGCAGGCATTGGGGGTGCCGATCGAGGTGGCGATCCGCGATGAAGCCTGGGGCGACCGGCACTTCGTCATCCTCGACCCGGCCGGCATCGCCGTGGACGTGGTCCAGCACGGCTAACCATAAAACAACACAATCACCGGCGTCTGACCTTTTGGAACCTGTGCAAGACGCCGGGGGCCGCTCAGAATCATTCTTTTTTTCAGACACGGAGCGCCCATGGGCCAGCAACGCATCGAAATCGACAAGGAATTTCCGTTCCCGGTCAGCGACCTGTTCAACCACCTCAGTGAGCACGAGAACCTGTCCGCCCTGTTCGCCCCGGCCAAGGTGCGGCGCGTCAAGGAGGGGGACGTGGAGCCCAGCGGCGTGGGGTCGGTGCGCCGGCTGTCGCTGCCGCTGACGCCGGCCTTCGAAGAGACCGTCACCGAGTTCGAGCGCGACCGCCGCATTGCCTACCGCATCACCAAGGGCAGCCCGTTGCGCGATCACCACGGGGTGATGGTCTTTTCCGAGACCGCCGGCGGTTCCCGCCTGCACTACACCATTGTCTTCAAGGGCAAGCTGCCGCTGATCGCCGCCGTGATCAAGCCGGTGCTGGACCGCGCCATCCGCAAGGGCCTCAACGACCTGCGGCTTTAAGGGCCCCCGTCGCGGCGGCCGTCGTCACTGCCGGCTTCGAGGAGGGATTCCAGTTCCTCGCGGCCGCGGGCGGAGAGCTCGATCAGTTTGTCGAGCTTGTCGCGGTGGGCGAACTGCTCGCGCAGCAGGCGTTCGTCCACGTCCCGGAAGGTGCGCACCAGGTCGATGGCAGTGGTTTCCGGCATGCCCAGCTGGGCCAGGGTGGTCTGGGCGGCGCGCAGGCTGGAGTCCAGCGTTTCGCGGATGACGTGCTCGACGCCTTCGGCCATCAGTGAATAGGCGTGGTAGCGGTCGCGGGCGCGCACGATCAGGGTGATGTGCGGGAAGTGCTCGCGGATCAGGCGCACGGCGCGCAGGGACGCCTGCACGTCGTCGATCGCCAGCACCATGATGCGGGCGTGCTGCAGCCCGGCCGTGTGCAGCAGGTCGAGCCGGGTGACGTCGCCGAAGTAGACCTCGTTGCCGAACCGGCGCACGGTGTCGATGTGGTCCGGGTTGGAGTCCAGCGCGGTGAACGGAATGCGGCGGCTGACCAGGATCCGGCCGATGATCTGCCCGAAGCGGCCGAAGCCGGCCACGATCACCGCCGGCTGGCCGTGCGGCGCGGGCTCGTCCTCGGTGCTGCGGTGGCCGGTCTCGGGCGCCGGCCAGAGCCGCTGGACCAGTTTCAGCAGCAGCGGCGTGGCGGCCATGGAGAGGGCCACCACCAGGTTGAGCCGGGCGATCATTTCCGTCGGCAGCAGGTTGAGGGCCCCGGCCTGGGTGAACAGCACGAAGGCGAATTCGCCGCCCTGGCTGAGCAGCAGCCCGAACCGCAGGGCGTCGCGGCCGCCCACCTTCAACGCCCGGGCAATGCCGAACAGCACCAGGGTTTTGATCCCCAGCAGGGCCGCGCCCATGGCCAGGATCGACCACGGCGACGCCGCCAGCAGGCGCAGGTCCATGGTCATGCCGATGGCGATGAAGAACAGCCCCAGCAGCATGCCCTTGAACGGCTGAATATCGGTGTCCAGCTGCTCCCGGTAGGGGGAGTTGGCGAGCAGCATGCCGGCCACGAAGGCGCCCAGACCCATGGACAGGTGCAGGGTTTCCATCAGTTCGGCGGCGCCGAGGACCAGCAGCAGGGCGGTGGCGGTCATCAGCTCCCGGTTGTGCAGCCGCGCCAGCCAGCCCAACCAGGGGTTGAGCAGGTAGCGCCCGGCCAGCCACATCAGGGCCAGCACCAGCACGCCCACCAGCAGGTTGGGCTGGGCGGCGCCGGCGTCACCGCCGGCCAGCACCGGCAGCAGTAGCAGCAGCGGAATCACCGCCAGGTCCTGGAACAGCAGAATCGAGAAGGCGTTACGGCCCTGGGGCGTACCCAGCTGGTTGGTTTCCACCAGCATCTGCACCGCGAAGGCGGTGGACGACAGCGCCAGGGTGGCGCCGATGGCCAGGGCGGCCGGGCCGGGCTGGCCCAGGGCGAAGAAGAAGCCGGTGAGCAGGGCGGCGCTGAACAGCATCTGGCTAGCGCCCAACCCCAACAACCGCCGGCGCTGTGCCCAGAGCTGCTCCGGGGCCAGTTCCAGGCCGACCAGGAACAGCATCAGCACCACGCCCAGCTCGGCGAAATGCAGCACCGCCTCGGCGCCGGGGATCAGCCCCAGGCCCAGCGGCCCGATGACGATGCCGGCGGCCAGATAACCGAGAATGCTGCCCAGCCCGAGACGCTGGAACAACGGCAGCAGCAGCACAGCCGCCGCCAGCAATACTAGCGCCTGATTGAAAAAATTACTCACAGAGCTTTATTTTCCGTGCTTTTCTTTAGGTCTTCTATTTGTCTTTGTATATGTTCTTCATCAGCTTCTGCCTGCTGGGCTTTCTCCTCTTCCTTACGCTTCATCTGCAGGTACAGAAGCTCGGCAACTTTATTACCGTGCTCTTTGTCCTTTTCAATAAAGGATCGTCTCGATGGAAATAGTAAAAAGGAATAGTAGCATCCAACGAAAAACAGGATGACCGACAGCCATGCTGGCCATGCAATAGGCAGGAACAAGTCTAATACTGTGCTGATTGTTAACAGAACGAAGAACAACCATATAGGGAGCCGAAAGATTAGACGTCTTTTAACGCTCCGTTCGTAATTCTGGATTTTATTATTAATCATTTTTTACTCCCAGTTCAGCGGCATAGGAGATGAGCCAGGGCTCTCCGGCTGCCCCGCGGGCTGCTCCACGTCGCCGGTAGTATCGCGGCCGGTGTGTGGGGCCCGCACGCGGTCGCCGGGGCGCGGTTCGCCGTCGCCCTGGGTGATACGGGCCACCGCGTAATCCGGGCGCACTTCGGTGACCTCCAGGCTGGTCAGGGCGTCACTTTCCATACGGATGGTGAGCCCGGTCTGCGGGTCTTCCAGGGACTCCACCGGCCGATACACATTGAGGATGGTGTCCGCTTCCAGGCGGCCCTGGCCGTGGCTCAGGTAAACCCGGTCACCGTCGCTCTTGAGCACCTGTACCGGATACAGGCTGTCGGAGGCCGCCGCCGCCAGGGCCCGGGCGATGCGCGGGTAGACCAGATCGGCGAGCCGCTCCGGATGGTTGCGGTGGTCCAGCTTCTGCTGGCGGGCCAGCTGCCGCACGCTGGCTTCGGACTGCTGCCAGTCATAGAGGCCGGCTTCCAGCACTTCGCCGCCGGCGGCGTCGATCAACCGGTAGCGCAAACGCACATAGGGCTCGTAGCCCTGGAAGCGGACGCCGTAGAACGTGCGCTCGTCGTCGCCGATGTCGAACGCCTCGATATGACCCACCAACAGCAGGTCGGCGCCTTTGGTTTTGCCCAAGCGCAACAGCTCGCGGGGCTCGCCGGCGCCGTCGCGCAGCAGCGCCTGCTCGGCCTCGCGCAGACCCAGGTTGGCGCGGTCCAGCACGCGGAAACGGCCGGACTGGGCGAAGGCGTCGATCAGATTGGCGTGCAACTGGCGGCGCACCTCCGCCGCCGGCAGGGTGGTTTCACCCAGGGTGTATTCATCGGCGTCGCTGGTGAACGGCGCCACCACGATGGCCGGCAGATGGGAGCGGTCCGGGCCCGGCGCCTGCTGGAGCAGCAGCACCGCTTTCACGTCCGCGCGCCACAGGGCGTTGTCTTCCTGGGTGACGGCGGTCACCTCGTAGCTGTCCAGGCTGCCCAGCGTGGGCAGGCGTGGCTCCGCCACCGAGGTGCGGCTGCCGGTCCAGGTGGTGACGTCACCCTGGCGCTGGATCACCCATTCGCTGACCTGGCGGCGGAAATCCGGGTTCACCGACAGCGTCACGCCGCCGGCCTGGCGCACCGCCGCCACCAGCGCATTGGTGACCGCCTGTTCCGGGTTGTCGCCGTAGCCGCGGGCGCTTACCTCGCGGGTCTGCGCCGCCGAGGCGGTACCGGCGGCCAGCGCCGCCATCAACACGAGCAAACAAAAACGCTTGAACATGGTTCCTCTCCCTGGTGCCAGGGTGTTCAGAAGCCGAACAGGCTGCGTTTGCGGGTCTTGCGGATTTCCTTCTCGCCGGACCACTCAATAATGCCGCTCTGGATGTTCAGCAGTTTCAGGGTGAACTTGTAGTAGACGTCCTTGGTGCTGTCGTCGCGCTTCACGATCGAGGACAGGTTGCCGTAGAGCATGAACTCGGCGCCGATCTGGCGGCCCATCTGCGCGGCGCTGGCCTGGTCCACCATGCCGGAATCCTGCTGGTACTCGAGTTGTTCGCGTACCCGGTCGACCACGGACATATCCACGAAGCGGAACTTGCCGGAGTTGATCAGCTTGGACTGGATGGTGTCGGTGACGGACTCGGTGTCGATGTGCTCGCTGGTCTTGTTCTTGATGCGATCAACGAACAGTACCGGGCGGCGGTCGCGGGTCATTTCCACGATCGGCGGGAACACCATCATGTCGTCCACCATCTTGGTGGCGATCATCTGCAGATCGGTGGAGCCGAAATCGGCGGTCACCGTTTCACGGGCCTGGGCGTCGCCGTAATCCACCCGGGACGCACAGCCGGAAAGCATCAGCGCCATAGCCAGGGCGAGCAGTGAAAATACGCGAACCATGTGTTTCTCCTTAAGGAACCTGAATGGCGTCCGGGGCGTTATTCGCGCACCCAGATTTCATAACGGACGGCGCTGGGGTTGGGGGCCACCGCCTGGACATTGTTCTGGCTGCGACCGGCCATCACCAGTTGCCGCCAGGGCTGGGATTCCGGAGCCACTTCGAACCCGTCCCGATCGAACCATTTGATCTTGTATTGGAAATCCAGTTCAAATTTCCAGCCGTTTTCCAACGTCGCCTGCACGTACAGCAGGTCGCCGACTTTTTTGTCCTGCAGCGCTTCCACCGAAAGGCGGTTGGCCAGGGTGCTGTTGTTGGAGTACAGGCGCGGTTCGCCGTCGTCGCCGGGGCGGGCCATATTACTGGCGGAACAGCCCGCCAGGACCACCGCCAGCACGACGGCGGCCAGAGCGGTAAACGGAGCTTTCATAACGGGCCCTCCTGAACGGGTAACACGCGGGTTATAAGGCGGCCGGGGGTGGCCACCACGTGAATCACGGTCACGCCCTGTTCCACCACGGGAACCGTCAAACTAGCACCGCCACCGGGTGTGCTCAACTGAAGGCGGTGCTCGCCGGGCGGCAACATCAGGCGGGTGGCCTGGGCGTAGGCGGGCAGGCTCAACCAGCTGCGCAGGTCGGCCTGTTCGCTGACCACATTGAAGATCTGCGTGAGGATGGCGCCCACCGGACCGAAATCGTCGTTGGCTTTCTTCTGCAGATTGTACTTGGTGGTGGCACGCAGCGTCTGCCGCACCAGCATGCCGGGCAGTTGTTCGCGCAAATGGCGCGCGGCCAGCCCGCCCACGTCGGTGAGCACTTCGGTGCGCGCCGTGGTGTCGCCGACGGCCACGGTGAGCGGCGCCGGGCGCGGCTTGTCGGCGGCGCTGTAGGTCGGGAAGGCCACCGCGAAGAGGCCGTGCGGCGTGGGGATCGGCAGGCTCAGCTCGCGGCGGGCGGGCACCAGGCCCTGCTCGTAGACCACCGCCACCAGGCCCTTGTCGCGTTCCACCCGGCCGTCCTGGGCGCGGGACAGGCGCGCCACATCCTCCTGCAGCATGGCGGAATCCGGGTGGATCTCCAGGGCTTTCTTGTAGTCCACCAGGGCGTCGTTGTATTCGCCGTGGGCCTCCCAGAACAGGGCCGAGAGATAGAAAGTCCAGGCGTTCTGGAAGCTCGCTTTGACCTCGCCGGCGGCGGCGTCCAGGCCGGCGAAGTGGCTGTCGAAATCGTCCGGTTGCACGCCCTCTTCCCGCGCCGCCTCCTGGGCGGCGGCGATCTCGTCATCGCGCCGGTTGGCGGCCACCCGTTGCTCGTTGGCGGCGGCGCGCAGTTCCACGGCGGTGGCGGTGACGTCGTTCTCACGCCAGTAATTCAGGGCTTGGTAGGCGTGCGCGAAAATGCGCTCGTAGTCCGGCGCCACATAGGGGCGGGCGTTGTCGTTGACCAGCAGGGCGCCGGTATTGCTCACCAGGCTGGAGGCGCGCAGCCGGGCGGCGGCGTCCGTTTCGTCGTAGTGACCGAAGGCGCGGCGAAAGGCGCTCTCGCTGTCTTCGATGGCGCCGCTCAGCTGGTGCACCCGGCCCAGTTCCTGCAGATAGAGCACGCCGTCACGGCTGTCGACGCCTTTTCTCAGCAACGGGGCGGGCCCGTCCGCCGCCATGTCGGCGGTCCAGGCGCGCGCCTGGGACGGGTAGGGCTGGAACAGGGAGCGGGTGGCGCAGCCGCTCAATAGCACCATGGCCAGCAACAGCGCGACGCCGTTTCTGACCAGCACGTATCCTGGCGGGCTTATTCTCATAGACCGCGGCGCCATAAAAAAACCGGAGCGGGCAAGGTAGCCCGGCTCCGGCTTATTGTCGA
>CENV01015156.1_pt1 | contig 12214 bp, 11 predicted proteins | sample 530231 | NCBI WGS metagenome assembly CENV01 (sample SAMEA2619815, study PRJEB7988) | marine metagenome | biome: marine biome (ENVO:00000447); feature: surface water layer (ENVO:00002042); material: "saline water (ENVO:00002010), including plankton (ENVO:xxxxxxxx)" | depth 5 m | reverse complement strand
GATCTTGTGCTTCTGCGAATGACGTTTTGACATCGCTTGTCCTTTCAAATCAGAGCGCATTCAGCAAAAGTTGCAGACTTTTGCGGTTCGAAAGCGCGACACATAAAATTAGAGAATGACGTCCGGATCGACCGGACGGATTCTCTAACCGATAAAAGACAGCGCCCTCCTCTGTTCTGCCCGAAAGCAGAACCGACAGACCGTGCGAAAAACGTGAATTTCAGGTCCGGCTCGAAAGCCGACCAAAAACGCAAACCGACGGTCCCGGGTGCTTCCTGACGGACAAAGCCGATCAGGATGGCCGGTTTCTAGGGGACAAAGCGCATAAAGTCAAGCGCTGCGGGCGACTCTGCGCTCGCGGTGAAAGACGTAGAGCCCGGAGGCCAGTATGATGGCCGTGCCCACCCAGGTCCACAGGTCTGGAAAATCGCCGAACACGATATACCCCACGATCGTCGCCCCGATGATCTCGATATACTGGAACGGCGCCAGCGTCGAAGCCGGTGTACGCCGAAAGGCTTCGGCAAATAAAAAGAAGGTCAGCCCCGAGAACATGCCCATGAACACCAGCAACCCCCAGGGTCCGCTGGTATCGATGCCGCCCGAAAAGCTTACCAACTGGAACTGGCCCAGCAGCGCAAATCCGACCCCGATCAACACCATCGCCACAAGCGAAAACCAGAACTGCATCGAAATGGCGTCCATATGCCGGCCCAGCTTGCGCATGACGATCGCATTGGAAGCAAATCCAGTCGCTGCGATCAGCGGCAGAATCGAAGCCCAGCCGAAAATATCCCAACTCGGCCGAATGACGACGACCGCGCCAACCAGCCCCACGGCCACCGCCACATAGCGCCGCCAGCCGGTCTTTTCCCCCAGCAGCAGGCCCGAAAGCACTGTCAGGATCAACGGCTCGACGAAAAAGATCGCGATCGCTGTGGCAATCGGCATGGTGACGAACGCCCCAATCAACGAGGAGAGCACGATCGCCATCGTCGCCCCGCCCAGAAGCATCAGCCCCCATGGCCCCCGCGCCAGCCGCCGGCGCATCACCACAATGAACAGCCCCAGCATCACCATCTGAAACGCGAAACGCCAGAAGGCGATCTCGAACGGGCTGAGAAGGCCTGTCAGGCTCTTCGACATTGCATCGCTGATCGGCACCAGAAGAACCGCCGCGATCATAAGCGCCATCCCGCTTTGCGGTGAACCGGCTCCAGCTTTGGGAGCGGGAGATTGCGTGGCGACCATGACAGACCTGATTGGAAAATACGGGAGGGTTTTGCGTCCCACCCTAGCTGCGAGACCCGAGCACGGCAACCTCAGGACAAATCGTCTGCGTCCTCGTCCTTGTGCCGAGCAGGATTGGGCCGCTCGTGCCGCCGGTCGAGCGCCGCAACGATGCCGCGCAGCGTGCGCACCTCCTGCGCGTTGAACCCGCCGCGCGCGAACATGGCGCGAATATTGTTCATCATGCCGGGCCGCTTCGCCGGGGTCTTGAAAAACCCCGCCCGGTCGAGCGCATCGCCCAATTGTTCGGTCATCGCGGCCAGTTGCCCGCGCGGTGCCGGCTCGCCTTCATCGGCAGAAAAGGGCAGTGGCTGATCCTTGAGCGCCGCGCGCCGCCATTCATAGGCAATAACCAGCACCGCCTGGGCAATGTTGAGCGAAGCAAAGGCCGGCTCGACCGGCAGCGTCACGATGGCATCGGCCAGCGCCACCTCGTCATTGTTGAGCCCCCAGCGCTCGCGCCCGAACAAAATCCCGGCCTTCTGCCCGCCCCCGATATGGGTCGAAAGCCGGTCCGCCGCTTCGTCGGGCCCGATCACGGGCTTGAACATCTCGCGGTTGCGCGCCGTCGTTGCCAGGACCAGATTGAGATCGGCCATCGCCTCTGTCAGCGTCTCGAACACCTGCACCCGCTCGATCACCGGCAGCGCCTTGGCCGCCGATGCCGTGGCCTTTTCGTTCGGCCATCCGTCCCGTGGATTGACCAGCCGCAGATCCCAAAGCCCGAAATTGGCCATGGCCCGCGCCGCAGCCCCGATGTTCTCGCCAAGCTGGGGCTCGACCAGAATGATCGCCGGCGTGGGCCGGAACGCAAATTCCTTGCTGCTGTCGGTCCCCGCCATCAGTTTGCCTTCCGCGCTGCGCGCCATTCGTCTTCGAGAATGGCGTAAACCAATTCCTCGTCCCACTCACCCTTGAAGATCGCATGCTCGCGAAAATGCGCTTCCCGCCGCATGCCCAGCTTTTCCATAACCCGCCACGAGGCGCTGTTGCGCGCATCGCACCGCGCCGAAATCCTGTGAAGGCCCACCCGCTCAAAACCCACCGCCAGCACCGCTTCCATCGCCTCGGTCGTATAGCCCTGGCCCTGGAATTGGGGGCTCATGACATAGCCGATCTGCCCCTGCCGCGCTGCGCGATCTTCAAACATCAGCACCACATCCCCGATCAGCGCTCCGCTCGCCTTGAGCACGGCCGCATATTGAATGCCTTCGCTGTTCTCGCCCGTTCCATCCATGGCGATCCAGCGCGGGATCAGCTCACGAACGCGATCGAGCGAGCGCGGCTCCCACATGCAGTAGCGTGCGACTTCGGGCAGCCCCTGATAGGCGGCTGTCGCTTCGGCATCTGACGGTGCGAATTTGCGCAGCATCAGCCTCTCGGTTTCTATTGCGAAAAAAGTCATTAGCCCGGCGCTCGTTTGTTGAAGGCTGAGGCACTAATGCTTGCCGGTCGCAATGGCAACAATAGCGCTGGATTTGTCAGCGTGCTCGTGCCAGCTTTCGCCGATGCCAACACTCAGCCTCGATGAAACCGCCAGTTGCGCCTGCGGCGCCGTAAGCCTTCGGATCGAGGGGCTTGTCCGCTCCATGCTGGTCTGCTCCTGCCTCGATTGCCGCAAATCGACCGGCACGGGCCACTCTGCCGTCGTCTTGATGTCGACCGATTCAGTTGCCGTTTCGGGCAAGACCAAGGGCCATACCCGCCAGGCCGCTTCCGGGTCTGAGATCACCCGCTATTTCTGCCCCCAATGTGGAACGCCCCTTTTTGCCAGAACAGCCCGTGCGCCGCTTTTGGCTCTGGTTCCCGCCGGCCTGTTCGACCGACCCGATTGGTTTTCGCCCAGTCAGGCGATTTTCTCGCGCACCCATCTCGATTGGGACACCCTCGACGAGACGCTCCCACACTACGACACCTATCGCGACAACGGAGGATTTTGATGTTTGCAACCGGCCGCTGCCTGTGCGGAGCCATCAGCTTTACGGTCGCCGAACCGCCCATCCGCATGGCCCAGTGCCATTGCGAGGATTGCCGGCGGCTCACCGGCACCGGGCACATCGTTCAGGCATTCTTCAAGACAGATGATCTGACGGTCAGCGGACAACCGGCCGTGTTCGAAAACGTTGCCGATAGTGGCAGCGAACGCCGCCGCTCGTTCTGCCCAACCTGCGGCTCCACCCTGTTTTCCGAACGCAACACGGCTCCCGGCGTGATCGGCATCGCCATCGGCGCCTTCGACAATTCCGACTGGTTCAATCCAGCAATGGTGCTTTATGCCGGACAGCGCCCGCAATGGGACCCTGAACTCCCCGGTATTGAGGCCCATGAAAGAATGTAGATGAGCCACATCGCCGACGCCCTCTCAGACCGAATCCGCGAACGCCTTGCCCCCATTCCCGGCATCACCGAACAAAAGATGTTCGGCGGACGCTGCTTCATGCTCGACGGCAACATGGTTTGCGGCATCATGAAAAACGGAGCCCTGCTCGCTCGCGTCGGCAAGGACGGCTATGAGGACGCCCTTACCCTTCCCGGCTGCCAGCCCATGACCATGGGCACCAAGACCATGTCGGGCTTTGTTGAAGTCGATGGCGACGTGCTCGAACCCGACAGCGGTCTCGCCCAATGGGTCGACCGCTGCCTGGCGTTTACGGCAACCCTGCCGCCCAAACAGGTCAGACCCGCCCGAACACCAGCGTCGCGTTGATCCCGCCGAACCCGAACGAGTTGGACATGACATAGTCCACTTCCCTAGCGATCGGCGTATTGGGCACGAGCTCGAAGTCCCCGCCCTCGGGCACCGGATCGTCGAGATTGATCGTGGCAGGCAGCGTCTTTTCGCGCAGCGCCATCACCGAGAACATCGCCTCGATGCCCCCTGCCGCGCCGAGAAGATGCCCGGTCGACGATTTTGTAGACGAAATCGCCAGCGACTTGCCCCGATCGCCGAACACCGCACCAATGCCGGCCAATTCCGCCGCATCGCCCACCGGCGTGGCGGTCGCATGCGCGTTGACATAGCCCACGGCATCGGGAGAAATGCCCGCCATGGCCAGTGCTTTGCGCATCGCCACTTGAGCCCCAGCCCCATCCGGCGATCCCGCCGTCAAATGATAGGCGTCGGCCGACGTGCCATATCCCGCCACGACCGCAAGCGGCACGGCCCCGCGCGCCCTGGCGTGACTGAGCTTTTCGATCACCAGCACCGCTGCCCCCTCGGCCAGCACGAACCCCGAATGCCCCTTGTCGAACGGCCGCGAGGCCTTGTGCGGCTCGTCATTATAGGACGAGGTCAAAGCGCGCGACGCGCCGAACCCGCCAATTGATATGGGATCGACCGAACCCTCGGCCCCGCCCACCACGGCAACTTCGGCTTCACCGGTCAGGATCAGCCGCATGCCATCGCCGATCGCCTGGGCCGACGCCGCGCACGCCGTAACCGGCGTACCGATCGGCCCACGAAACCCATGCACAATGGAAATCCAGCCCGCCGCCATATTGGCCAGGAACGAGGGCACGGTGAATGGCGAGAGCCGCCGCGGCCCCTTTTCGGCAATGGTGCGCGCAGCCTGCGCCATCACCGGCTCCCCGCCCACTCCCGAAGCGATGATCGTTGCCGTTGCCTGCTGCCCTGCATCGTCCTGGGGGTGCCAGCCGGCCTGATCGAGCGCCTGCGCCGCTGCGGCAAGCCCATACTGGATGAAAAGATCCATCTTCTTGATTTCCTTGGGCTCGATCCATTCGGCTGGATCGAACCCTTGGGGATCATTGGTCTTGTCGGGAACCAGCCCGGCGATGTGGGAGGCAAACCCCGTCGTATCGAAGCGATCGTTACGCACGACCCCGCTCTTGCCGGCAATAAGCCGCTCCCAGTTGGTCGCAACGCCCACCCCAAGCGGCGACACCACGCCCATCCCGGTTACAACAACCGGATCATCGCTTTGCATCGAAAGTCTCCATCAATGGTTCTGGATTGATATGCCGTCCGGGCCTTCAGGCGTCCGCGTGCTCGCGCGCCTCACCGGCGGTAAGGGCACGCAACCCGCCAAGGAAATCCTCAGCCCCCGGCTCGGCCACCAGCGCCCTCAATTCGACCTGGGATTCCCGCCAGAGCGGCAGGATGTCGTCAAGAAGCGCCGCGCCCTTCCCGGTCAGTTCATAGTGTCGGATATTGCCCTTTTCCGGGCGCCCCGCGACGACGAGCCCGCGTTTGGCGAGTGGCTCGAGATTGCGCAGCAGCGTCGTCCGATCCATCGAAATTCGTGCCGCCATCGAATTGACCGACATGCGCGGCGAGTTCCGAACCGTCATAAGGACGGTAAACTGGACAACCGAAATTTCAAAAGGCCGGAGCACCTTGTCGTACCGGCGCGTCAGCGCCCGCGCCGCCATGACGGTGTTGAGCACGAGGCAATCGAAAAAGGCAAAGGTCATGGCGGCAACCTATAGTGTAATTACACATGTGTAAATACACTATACTATTCACCTCCGTGCCACCCCCGCTCGGCAAGCCCCCTTCGCGGCGAGACACTTTGCGCCTTTCCAATGCTCTGCTATAGGGACCGCGAACTTTGGCTGGCCCGTGCTGGCCGAACCGGGTTTTTGCGCGCGAGGAGCACACATATATGAGCAAGATCAAAGTCGCCAATCCCGTCGTCGAACTTGACGGCGACGAGATGACACGCATCATCTGGCAGGCCATCAAAGACAAGCTGATCCACCCCTATCTCGACATCGATCTTGAATATTACGATCTCAGCGTCCAGAAGCGCGACGAAACCGACGACCAGATCACCGTCGATGCAGCCAACGCCATCAAGAAGCACGGCGTCGGCGTCAAATGCGCCACAATCACCCCCGATGAGGGCCGTGTCGAGGAATTCGGTCTCAAGAAGATGTGGCGCTCGCCCAACGGCACCATCCGCAACATCCTGGGCGGGGTGATTTTCCGCGAGCCCATCATCTGCAAGAACGTGCCGCGCCTCGTTCCCGGCTGGACCCAGCCCATCATCGTGGGCCGTCACGCCTATGGCGATCAGTACCGCGCCACCGATTTCAGATTTCCCGGCAAAGGCAAGCTCTCCATCAAGTTCGTTGGCGAAGACGGACAGGAAATCGAGCACGAAGTGTTCGACGCTCCCTCCTCGGGCGTGGCCATGGCCATGTATAACCTCGACGAGTCGATCCGCGACTTCGCCCGCGCTTCGCTCAACTATGCCCTCCAGCGCGGCGTCCCCTGCTATCTCTCGACCAAGAACACCATCCTCAAGGTCTATGACGGCCGCTTCAAGGATATCTTCGAGGAAGTCTTCCAGGCCGAGTTCAAGGAAAAATACGAAGCCAAGAAGATCTGGTACGAGCACCGCCTGATCGACGACATGGTTGCAGCGGCCCTCAAATGGTCCGGCGGTTACGTCTGGGCCTGCAAGAACTACGATGGCGACGTGCAGTCCGACATCGTCGCGCAGGGCTTTGGCTCGCTCGGCCTGATGACCTCGGTTCTCATGACCCCCGATGGGCAGACCGTCGAAGCCGAAGCGGCCCACGGCACCGTGACCCGTCACTACCGCCAGCACCAGCAGGGCAAGGAAACCTCGACCAATTCCACGGCCTCGATCTTTGCCTGGACCCGTGGCCTTGCCCACCGCGCCAAGCTCGACGGCAATGACGAACTGGCAACCTTCGCCGCCACGCTCGAAAAGGTCACCGTCGACACGATCGAACAGGGCAAGATGACCAAGGATCTGGCGCTTCTGGTCGGCCCCGATCAGCCCTGGCTCACCACAATGGGGTTCCTGGACGCCATCGACGCCAACCTGCAAAAGGCCATGGCGTAACCGTCATCAAGCCGAACACAGCTGCCAAAGCCGCCCCTCGGGGCGGCTTTTCTTTTGCCCGCAGTCTCGCACGGCGCTGTTGCGGATGTGCATTTGTGACACATTTTTGACCAAATCCGCTTCGGGGCAATTGACCGGGACGGGGAACGCAGCGATTGTTGACGTAAGCGTCATAGCGCTATCGATAACGATAGGGCTTATGGCGTCGGCGTGTTGGAGGGACGCGTCAGGACAATCCCGCGCATGTCCGGCAAGACGTTTTTGCGGTTCGGACACGCGACAAAACAAAGGTTGGAGCCAAGGATCTGGGTCAATCAGATCCCGAACGGCTCCAGGAGGAGAGTTACTCAATGCGTGCACCACGCAAGCGTTCCCATGCACTTGCCCTTTTGGGCCTGATGGTCGTCGGCGGCTCCGCCCAGGCCGGGGGTCTGGAAGCCAATGGCTACAACTGGGACATGATCTTCGATCCGGCGACCTATGCCGCCAAAGGCACGATCACCTATGTCGATATCGATCACGCCATTACCAATCCCGGCTACCCGGGGACCACGGTGTCCTCATCACCGAGCCGCGTTCACTACAATTTCGGCATAAGCGGCGAGATTATCGACAACACCTCATGCCTGGTCTCGGCACAGAACCCGTTCGGTTCGGGCACCGATCGCGACAGGGCCTATGCCTTCGCCACCAGCCAGGCCGTGCGCGAGCGCATAAGTTCCAATGACATCGGCCTGACCTGCGCTTACGGGCTCGACGTCGGCCCCGGCGTTGCCAGCATCATCGGTGGCATATCGGCCCAGCAATTGAGCTACACTGCCACCGTCCCCACGGCTCTGGGCATCACGGCCCCCATCGATATCGACGGCATGTCGGCCGGCTGGCGGCTGGGTGTTGCCTATGAAATCGAAGAGATCGCCCTGCGCGTCAGCGCAATCTACAATTCCGCCGTTTCCTATGACCTCGATGGCACGGCCCTGGACGGCACCCCGTTCTCCGGCCCGGCCAGCGCCAATGTCACCGCCCCGCAATCGATCGAGCTCAAGGCCCAGACCGGCGTTGCGCCGGGGTGGCTCGTGCTCGGCTCGGTCAAATGGGTCGATTGGTCGGTGGTCGATACACTTGCTGTCAGTACAAATGCCGGTCCCATCAGCACCGATCTCAACTATCGCGATGGCTGGACGGTGACCGGCGGGGTCGGGCACGCACTGACTCCCGAGCTTACCCTGCTGGGCACGGTTACATGGGATCGCGGCACCTCCTCGGTCGACAATGCGGGCGTGTTGGAAAACGGCACCCAGACCGACCGTTGGGGCGCAACCCTGGGCGCGGCCTACGACATTTCCGAGAGCGTCGAGTTCTCCGGCGGCGTGTCCTATTCGACAATCGCGCCCGGCAGCAATCTGCAGAACGAAAGCTGGGACCGCGGCTCGGTCCTCGCCATCAGCGCCAGCCTCAAGGCATCGTTCTGAGCGTTTCGCGGTAACGAAAATGGCCCCTCACGGGGCCATTTTTATGCGTTTGATAGGGGCGATTAGGCGCCCAGATGAGCCTTGATGGCATCAACCGCCGCCTGGGCTTGCGAGGCGTCGGGGCCACCGGCCTGCGCCATGTCGGGACGACCGCCGCCGCCCTGCCCGCCGAGCGTCGTCGAGCCGATCCGCACCAGATCGACGGCGCTGTAACGCGACACAAGATCGTCGCTCACGCCCACCGAAATGCCGGCCTTGCCATCCTCGGTCGTGCCCACGATGACAACAATCCCCGACCCGATCTGCTTTTTGCCCTGATCGACGAGCCCGCGCAAATCCTTGGGCTGCAGTCCTTCGACCACGCGCCCCATAAAGGTCACGCCATTGATCGTTTCGCTGGCCGCCCCATTGGCAGCGCCGCCGCCCATGGCCAGCTTCTGGCGCAGATCGGCGACCTGCCGCTCCAGTGCCCGCCGTTCTTCCACCAGCGCTTCGACCCGCGACACCGCATCGCGCGGCGACACCTTGAGCGCCGCGGCGACCGTCTTGAGCTGATCTTCCTGCTCGTTGAGATAGGCCCGTGCGCCATCGGCGGTCAGCGCCTCGACACGCCGCACGCCCGCTGCGACAGAACTTTCCTGGACGATCTTGACCAGCCCGATGTCGCCGGTGCGCCGCACATGCGTGCCGCCGCACAATTCCATCGAATAGGTCTTGCCCGCCTTTTCTCCATCCAGCGACGTGCCCATGGAGACCACGCGCACCTCGTCGCCGTATTTTTCGCCAAACAGCGCCATGGCCCCGGCTTTGACCGCATCGTCGACGGCCATCAGCCGCGTTTCGACAGGCGCGTTCTGCAGCACGATGGCATTGGCCATGCGCTCGACCTCGGCGATCTCCGCTTCGCTCATCGGCTTGGTGTGCGAATAGTCGAACCGCAACCGGTCGGGCGAAACCAGCGAGCCCTTCTGCGCAACATGGCTGCCCAGCACTTCGCGCAACGCCTCGTGCAGAAGGTGGGTCGCCGAATGGTTGGCGCGGATCGCCGTTCGGCGGGAATGGTCGACCTTGAGCGTCAGCGCCTCGTCGATCTTGACCGTCCCGGCTTCGACCTTGACGCGATGGGCGAACACGCCGCCCGCCTGCTTTGTGGTATCGAGCACGACCACCTTCGCGCCGTCCTCGCTCTCCATCGTGCCGGTGTCTCCCACCTGCCCGCCGCTTTCGCCGTAGAATGGCGTCTGGTTGAGGACGATGAAACCCTCGTCTCCCGCATTGAGCGCATCTACGCTTGCCCCGTCCTTGACCAGCGCCTTGACTGCGCCGTCGCTGTCTTCGGTCTCATAGCCCAGAAATTCTGTGGGCCCGGCCGTGTCGGCAATCGAAAACCACACCGCGCTCGTTGCCGCATCACCCGATCCCGACCAGTTCTTGCGTGCTTCGGCTTTCTGGCGCGCCATGGCCGCATCGAACCCGGTCTGGTCGACCGAAACACCCCGCAGCCGCAGCGCATCCTGGGTCAGATCGAGCGGGAAGCCATAAGTGTCGTAGAGCTTGAAGGCGGTCTCGCCGGCCAGCGTATCGCCCTTGCCCAGTCCGGCGCTTTCGTCCTCGAGAATCTGCAGCCCGCGGCTGAGCGTCTTTAAGAAGCGTTCCTCTTCGAGCCGGATCGTTTCCGAAATCATCGCCTCGCCCGCAACGAGGTCCGGATAGGCCTGCCCCATCTCGCGCACCAGGGACGGCACGAGCTTGAAGATCGTGGCATTGTTGGTGCCCAACAGTGTTGCATGGCGCATGGCACGGCGCATGATGCGGCGCAGCACGTAACCGCGCCCCTCATTGGCCGGCAGCACGCCGTCGGCAATCAGGAACGACATCGAACGCAAATGGTCGGCGATGACGCGATAGGACGCCACGGTTTCCGGGGTCGGCGCGCGCCCGACTGCAGAAGCGGTCGCATCGATCACATGGCGGAACATGTCGGTTTCAAAGACGCTCTCGACACCCTGAAGGATCGAGGCCATCCGCTCGAGCCCCATCCCCGTATCGATCGAGGGGCGCGGCAGCGGTTCTTGCTTGCCGTCACCGCTTTGCTCGTACTGCATGAACACCAGATTCCAGAACTCGAGGAACCTGTCGCCGTCTTCTTCCGGCGTGCCCGGAGGGCCGCCCCAGATATGATCGCCGCGATCGATAAAGATTTCCGAGCACGGACCGCACGGGCCCGTATCGCCCATCGTCCAGAAATTGTCCGAAGTGGGAATACGGATGATCTTGTCATCGGAAAACCCGGCGATCTTTTTCCAGAGGTCCGCCGCTTCGTCATCGGTGTGATAAACGGTGACCAGCAGCTTGTCCTTGTCGAGACCGAACTCTTTGGTGACCAGCGTCCAGGCCATCTCGATGGCCTGTTCCTTGAAATAGTCGCCGAAGGAAAAATTGCCCAGCATCTCGAAAAAGGTCAGATGCCGCGCCGTAAAGCCCACATTGTCGAGATCGTTGTGCTTGCCCCCTGCCCGCACGCATTTCTGCGAGGTCGTGGCGCGAGAATAGGGCCGCTTTTCAAGCCCGGTAAAAACATTCTTGAACTGCACCATGCCCGCATTGGTGAACATCAGCGTCGGATCGTTGCGCGGCACCAGCGGGCTTGAAGAGACTTTCTCATGGCCGTTCCTGGCAAAGAAGTCGAGGAAGGTCGAACGGATGTCGTTTACGCTTGTCATGATCGAGCCCAAAAACCCTGTCTGCGGCCAAGGCGCCGCACCATATCTTTATCGTTCTGGATGCGCCGGATACGCGGCCGATTGCGCCCCGTTTTCACCGGCTGGAAACTTGAGCAAGCCTTCTAGCGTGTGCATCGGGCGAGTGCAATGCGAAGGCTGCGGCACCGGGCCAATAAGTGCCGGCAGCAAACCCGCTGGTTTTGCAAAAAAGAAAGGCGCCGGTTGCCCGGCGCCAGGAGGTCAGAGACACAATTCGGCTTGGCCGCGCCAAACCACAACAGCCAATTAGAGCGTGCCCAGCAAAACCATGTCCTCGACGTGATCGGGGATGGAAACGGTTTTGCGGTTCGGACGCGCAACAAAACAAGGGCTTAGAGCCAAGGATTTGATCCAATCAAATCCTGAACGGCTCTAGTCTTCGCTGTCCTCGGCGCTGCCTTCACCTGCCGTGATCAGTTCAGCGGCAATAAGCCCGGCGCTCTCGCGCACCCCGTTCTCGATCTGGTTGGCGATCTCGGGATTGTCCTTGAGGAACTGGCGCGAATTTTCACGCCCCTGGCCCAGCCGCTGGCTGTCATAGGAGAACCAGGCTCCCGATTTCTCGACGATCCCGGCCTTGACGCCCAGATCGAGCAGCTCACCGGTCTTGGAAACGCCCTCGCCATACATGATGTCGAATTCGACCTGACGGAACGGAGGGGCCATCTTGTTCTTGACCACCTTGACGCGCGTTTGGTTGCCGACAACTTCCTCGCGGTCCTTGATGGCGCCGATGCGGCGAATGTCGAGACGAACCGAGGAATAGAATTTGAGCGCATTGCCGCCGGTCGTGGTTTCGGGCGAGCCAAACATCACGCCGATCTTCATGCGGATCTGGTTGATGAAGATCACC
>CENV01080781.1_pt1 | contig 12236 bp, 3 predicted proteins | sample 530231 | NCBI WGS metagenome assembly CENV01 (sample SAMEA2619815, study PRJEB7988) | marine metagenome | biome: marine biome (ENVO:00000447); feature: surface water layer (ENVO:00002042); material: "saline water (ENVO:00002010), including plankton (ENVO:xxxxxxxx)" | depth 5 m | reverse complement strand
TTTGAAGCATGGCATTGGGAATTAAAACCACCAAGAAACTGCTGGCATTCGGGCGATGATTATTGCGCTTCCCAAGCGGGAAACAAAAAGGGTTATCGAAAACTAGAGAGAACTTCTCTTGATCCAGATTGCCCCTCTTTTGCAGACCTTAAAGTTAACTCATCCAAGTACGATGAAGTTCCATTGACAATAGAAGAGTTTAATGCAGCGGTCGAGAGTAGCCCACTTTTGGATTCTATAAGAGCACAAATGGATCTGGATTCAACTGGAGGAACAGAGGCGGAAAAATTTGCAACAGCCAGAAAAGCAATTTTAGGCGAAGTTGTAGATGCTTCTGCTCAAATTAGTCTAAAAGATTTAACTGAAAATGAAATAATAGTCCCCAATAAGGCGTTAAGAGAAGTATATAAAAATGAATTAGCAGTAGTCTTTGGTGCAAATACAGGCGACAAGTACGAAAAAATAAAATTTCCATATGCTGTCTTTGTCAGAGAATCAGATAGTCATGGCAAAGAGATAAGTGGTTGCACAGGCGCATCAACAATCGTATCAGATTATTTAGATAACGCAGGATATGCAGGGCCTAAAGATATTAAATGGACCAGTGGAGAACAAAGAGTAGCAATAAGAGAAATACTTGATGCTTTGCCATCTGAGATAACTAGTGGCGGAGCATCCACAAATTATTTTTATCTCCCATATATGACCATTAAAGGCAAAGGTCTTAAAGAGAGAGACCTAAGAGAACTTGGTTTAGCTAAGGTTAGTAAAGGTTAGTAAAACTTAAATAAAAATATATTAATGATATACTAAGTAAATAATATTATGACAGAAAAGTACGAAAATAAGATCATTGACAAAAATTATGTTGACCAGTGGTCAAATTTTGTTCAAAGTCAGTGGGATAAGCTAGACGAGGAAACCAGAGCAAAACTAGAGGGTTTTGGTGGAAGCAAAAAAGTGGAAGCTATTCCGAGATATATTCAATCTGAATGTGAAGAAGTTATATCTGGTCAAAATAATACTTGGATTGTTTTAGGGCGAGACCGACCAGCTTCTATAGCCTCCGGACACGGCGGAGATGGTTCAACTGGGGCAGGTTCTATTGATATATGTGTCGGAAGAGCCTCAAGGGAAGCTAAAGACTCCACAGAAGACGGAAAGCCTTTATATGTTGATAATGATTTCAAAGCAGACGCAGCAAGAATATATATCAGCCAGAAAACTGCTGTTGATAAAAACTTTGGTCTTCGACCCGGATTTCAAGGAAGTGCATTTCCTAGATCTGCTATAGCATTAAAAGCAGACTTGGTAAGGATTGTAGCAAGAGAAAATATTAAACTGGTAACAAGAACAGATGATGTCAATTCTCAAAGCGGAGCCGTTGGTATTATTGGTGGTATCGATCTTATTGCAGGCAACGACGATAAAGATATGCAGCCATTAGTAAAAGGTCATAATTTGAGAGAATTATTATTCTATATGATTCAAGATATTGCAAGTGTTACTCAAATGGTACATGATATTGTACTGACACAACAAGTATTTGAGGGGATCCTGGCCACCCATACTCACATCGCTGTTGGTCCACCACCAGTATCTGCCCCTATTGGCATTGCATTACCTTCTGGAGAATTAGCAATCGCGGCTGCTGTTAAGTCTTGTAAAACTTTAATTCAAGATTATCCAAGCCATATCATGTCTGTGATAAATAACATTATGTTAAGATTTAAATACATAACTCCGGGGATTGGTAGTTATATTTGCAGTGATGCCAACAACACAAACTAGCTGAGTAGATAAAGTATGTCGAATATAGATTTTTATTTTAAAGTTAAACCAAAAAAAGATGTTAAAGTGACCTCAATGGCATCTGTAGCACTTCCTTTAACCGATTTTGAAAAAGTCGGAAATTGGAGTCATGGCTTTGGAATTCCCTATCAACAATCAGAACCCAAAGGATATTTTGACAAAAACATCAATGATTATGGTGGCGATATATCAAAAGCTTTGTTGGCGACACTTGGTATTAATCAAAGCAACATATCATACAAGGCGGATGAAAGTTATGACAAGGAATCCAATAAAATATTAAGAAGGGGTTTGACCGCAGAAAAGATTTATCAAGATCAATATTCTGCACCCGTCTCTCTTTTTGCAGCATATAAAAGCTGGGATTCAACTAAGTTAACCAATTTTATTCTAGAATCTTTGGTTGGCAAAGCGTTAACTAGTGCGCTTTTATATAACTATTTTGGATATCCTGTCTCTAATATTGGGCGGACTCAGGGAAGATCTGGTTTCGCCGCTAATGGTCAGGATCAAGAGGTTCCATGGGCCTACCCACCGGGAAGCCAAACTCAATATTACACAAATCCACAAAGCATTGGATTTACCCCACTTCTATCACCATCTTCCGATCCTAGTATCAACGTGCCTTCTTTTGGGTCAACTGGCTTGCAAGTTGGTGAAGAAGAATATGGCTCACTCCACGACCTCAACGGTCTCTTTCCAGAAGACGAGAGAGCGCAAAATGTAGATTTAAGACTAAGAATAACTCTCAGGCTAGCCGGTTCATTTGGTGAAGAAAACACTTTTGCCACAGTCCATACTAATTCTAAGACATATCCCATAGGCCCTTCTAATATGTATATTAACTATGAAGGCTTGTTTTCTAGTCCCGACTACCCTTGGGATTGGATTCCGCCTCTTGTGGCAAACTCTGAATTGATTCTGGGAGGTCCCGACGATCAATACGACGCTGTTGATCAAAAGTTGACCCCAACACATGCAAAAATGTTCATGCCGTCTTTGGAGTCCTCGGTTTACCCCTCTTTGGGCAACATAATGGGCTCCGAAGATGGCATATTTAATAGTAAGTGGTTTCACGATCACAAAGAGGAGGGTGAGCCATCATCTTTTAAATATGCGAACTTAGTCTCTGCATTAAAGCTTGTCCCCCCCGGAATCGACGAAAGTGAAGTTCAAGAATACTTAGCCAATCCACATAAAACATTAAATGAGGTAATAAAAAACGTTTTTAAATTTGTCGCTCATGTTGTTCCCGAAAATATTAGATACGCCGGTCCCAAGCCAACAATTAAAGAACCGGGAACAGATAGTGTTACTGGAGAAAACAAGCCTGAAGCATGTGAAGATTTGCTAGCAGCAAGCCAACTTCAAATCAACAGAGTTGTTAGTGGAAGCTTTTTTGAGATTAATTCTGTGCCCCCTGTGTTAAATGTTTCAACCAAAGAAGACAGAAACTTTCTTGGCGCGAGGGATCCGGATGATTACAACGATTATCCTTCCGATGCTTACTACGATATTCTTAACAATGTGCTTTGGGGAAAAGGAGTCTCAAGCCTATTCAGGTATAACAGACCTTTCTACTATGGGAAGGATCCAACAAGATACATCTACGATCTTTCGACAAAAATAGATGGAGACATTAAAGAGTATACTTACAAGTTTGGACTCCCTCCGACAAGTTATATCGGTACAATGCGCCCCCGCACACCACTAAATAATGACTACAATTTAAGAAGTCACCCGTTTACTATTATTCCCAGAAATAAAGTGTGTATTAAAACAATCTGGGATTCTCTTCCAGAATATGTTAGAAGGCTGTTTTTTAATAAAATTGGCGCTAATGAAGAATTTGATTTTTTTGAGAACAACTCTGCACTTGATTTTAATGATCCTTTAGATTTTACTAGATTTGTAACAAATCTGTGGATTAGTTATCATTTTGCCTCTATGCCCAATAGCCTTTATGGTCAAGGCTGGCCGATAACAAGTCCAATGGAAGCAATAGGATTCAAGATAAATATAAAAGGTGCAGTATATGATCAAAATAATTTCAATCAGCCAGTGGAAACGACGCCTATGCATAGTCAAGGAATATATGCAGATAAATTTCCCTTAATATTAAACAGTATACCGCTTGATAGGTCTGTTTTTTCATATCTACGAACATCAAACATGAACATGTCAGCCGCATCGAAAGGCTCATATTCGGACATTTTAGATTCAGGTAAGCCACAAGATCACTTTATAAATGCATTTGTGGAATTCTTTGGAGAACTTAAAGATGTTGGTTATAATGCATCTGCAACCGGGACACTATACAGTGTAGAAAATTTATTAGCTGGCGGACAAAGCGACCATGTTACGTTTGCAGCAAAGCACCAAGTGCCATATAATATTACTCATAAATCACCAATGATATTTCCTGTATGGGACTATACAAACGGAGGTGTTGGCGATAGTGACGTTGGGAACCTTTCAAAGATTAAATGGCCCAAGCTGATTAATAGCCAAAATGCAGCCGGATATGATTATACTCAAGAAGGTAGCCCATGGATACCATACCTAGAGCAAAATCCGCTATTAGAGCAAAAAGAAAGAAAATGCATTCCAGACTGGTGTACGAGATTGCAGATTTATCCAACTGCAACAAAAGAGCCGCTAACATATGGGATTATGAACCCTAACCCATCCTTCAAAATTGCAAGGGTCTACGGTGGTGGACCAAATTGTTATACCGCAGGCTCCACTGATTTTTTTGGTAACGAAACTGACTGTTTAAAGGTTGACAACGTATATCTTGCTGATAACTCTGTGGATAATTTTGTTGTTCCAAGTGAATATGCAAAAAATTACAAAGATGAAGATTTGACTTTATATCAAAAAGCAAGACCATATATTGTTCTTGATTACGAGTATGATACACAGATTGCCACTGGTGCTGAATTATACGAGTCAATACCAAACCTCGGAACCAAAGATAAGATACTTATTCAGCAGCCGGGAGATTATAGAGAGGGTTTTGGTTCGAGCGAAACTTATAGGGAACAGGCCCATGGAGCTGCATGGTTGACCTATGCAGTTGACCTTGAAATAGATGAAACCAAACTAATAATCGATATGGTTCGCCACGGTGTTTTTGCTTTGGCTGGAGATTTTGATGAATATCAAGAAGCAGGCATTGATCCCTATGATGTCTTTAGGGCTGTTGGTCTTAATGGGCAAGGTGCATTTTATTCTCAATCATTGTTGTCTTCTTATGATGTATATAGAGACACCCTAGAAGGAACTCTTCAAGGAGTTGATTTTTCTCAGATACCTTCATTCTTAAAGGGCGATGATGTATCAGATGACATGATTATTGCTGTGGAACAAAATCTGCCAATAATAAATGAAAAGTATGAAGATCTAGTGAATGCTAGTCCTATTCCTGACCCAGCCGCTGCAACAAGTTATATATTGGTTGACCAAGGGCAAAAAACTGAAGTTACAGCAAAGGCAACTTTAAGAGTTCAACCCGGAAAAAACGCTGATTCTATTGGATTTATACCCAATTTTACTGTTGTAAAAGTATTGAAAGAATGGGTGAATGGAGAAGGGGTTTATAATCTCATAAGAATTGTTGATCCTGATTCTGATCTAAATGGTCTGGAGGGTTATATTGAAATAGACGATATTGTTTCAATCAAAAATAATATATTCTTCTCTGATATTTTCGGCGGAGACTCAAAAGGCAATCTTGAGCTTGCAAAGCTAGATGACCTGCATGCAATCAAGCAATTAACAGAAGGTCAAAAAGCACTCATACCAACATGGTGGAGAAATGAGGTTCCATATTACCACAGAGAAGATGGCGAATGGTGGTATGCGGTTGAACTTGAAGATACATGTGTTTTAAGTGATGTCGATATGGAGGAGAAAAAACTTCAAGCCCTGAAAAAAGGAGTTGCAGAGCTTTTCTATTTCTTAAATAGAGAGATTACTGATGAACAGCTTGAGACTTTTGTGCAAACATATTTAGCTTGTAAAGTCGGAAGGTTGCCGTATATTGACATCCGACCAAACGAAAACGCTAAGTTTCTCATTAAAGTTGGTGCGATTTATCTTCATGCCTTTCCTTCCTCGTACAAGTCTCTAGAGGCGCTCAAATCCGAAGCAGACAAAATACTTACTATCGACACAAGATATTATATTGGTCACTTGGTTCAAGCAGGATATGGTCTGAATCAGATGTATTTAGATATTTTAAGTTCTGATTTTAGAGTTCAAGGTGTAAACTTTGCTCTAGAAGCAGAAAGGCTAGATAGAATACCAGTATTGTTTAAAAAACTGTTAAGCTTCAATGGATACGTACTCAATTCAGAAGAGCAAAACTTAATCAACATAGGTTTTGATTCGGAGTTTAATATAACATTTATATCATATAACGAAGGAACAAAAGAAGGCAATGAAAAACTATTAAATATAGGCTTTGAATACATAAAAAAGGAAGAGCCATTTAATGTTAAAAATACGATGTCTCTTTTCTACCATCATAGACAGCTTAAAAATCCTTTATTAAAGTGGCAACAGGCTATAAAAGAGATATTTTTAGACCCAAAGCCGGAGATCATCGCCAAAGAAGCCTCAACAATACCAGACATACCTTCTTCAAGATGCAAGCCACCAAGATTCCAGTTTCCAAGCTGGCAAGAACTCCTTGGACCAATCGCTGGGCAATTAGATGATGCATTGCAGTTAGACCCCCGATTTGATTTAGGATCATTTCAGTTTTCTCTTACAGATTACCTGCCTCCATGCCCAAAACCGCCAACTGGTAAAGGTGGTATATTATTTAGAGGAGAGGTTGAAACTGATGCAGAAAGACTATTTTTTGATTCTTTTGAGTCTTTAACTAGTATGAAAGATCTCCAAACTGGCTATAAAGAATATGTTGGAGACTTCATGACTTCTGCTGAAGGACTAAGAAGTATTGGTGACAAGGCTATCGATTTGGATAGTTTGTATAATGAAGTGTTGAGAAGAGTGGGTGGTTTGGAGACAATTTACAATAAAATATGTAGATGTTTTCTAGATCTCGCAGGTTTGGATACCATAGAGGTTCCCAACTTTAAGGTAGATTTGCAAGGTCCATCTGCCGGATTAAATATCAAGCCCTTATCTTATATACCATCTCTTGATCCGCAAGCACCTGCTGAACAGTCCATAACTGGAGGACAAAAAGCAGGCTGGAATAAGGGTGATGAATATGAATACGATACAGGGTCTTTCGGTTCTATGGAAGCATTTAAAGACTCGTTTAGTACAAAGCCCACTGTGTTTGACGCTGGAGACTTGATCTGCTCGTTCTGTTTTGAAGTGCCAGACTTTTTCTTAAGACTGCCAACAACAAACATTTTAGATTTTTTGATTCAGGCATTGCTGGCAGCTTTGGAGTTTATATTAGCACAGATATTAGTTGAACTCTTCGCTACACTATTGGAACTCCTACTGAGATGTCCTGAGTTGACATGCCCAGAGGGAGTTAAAAGAGTATCAGATTATGGAGCGCAAGATCTAAATCAGGTCATGGCATCAGACATTGGTGACAGTCCAGCAGTATTTGAAAGCTGTGGTGTTGTTGTAGAAAATACAAATGATATCGTAGACCTTCTGGACGATATATCAAAAATATTAAGCTCTGGAGAAGTTTTAGAACTTTTTGACGGAACATCCTCTCTCGGTCTTATGAAGATTATTCAAAAGAATGTGAATAAGTATCCAGTCATAGCTTCTCAGTTAGATAACACTGCAAAAATTAGAGACTTTTTTAGGTGTGTAGGCTTTAAGATACCACCCCAAAAACTAGCAAAGATAGAAGACGAGATCATTTCTAAATACCAAGATCCGGAAGTCTGCGAAAATATATTCCAAGAAGCTAAAAATCAGCTTCAAAGTAAGTGCGGTGATTTAGATTTTAAAGATGATATTGTAAAAGCAGCCACAGAGGTTGATATTGACAACTACATTAATCTCGCAAACTTAATAAGAAAGATTCCAGATTTAACTCAGCAAATACCCCCTTTATTCTCTGACGATAAGGGTAACAAAGGAATACTTTCTGGATTACCAAACCCAACAATGGATGATGCTATTGAGCAAACATTGCAAAACATGCTTGTTACAGTTGATAGCTCTTTAAAGAGTGAAAGCAAAAACTTTAACAATCCTAATAGAAATATTATGATAAAAGTGGATAGTAATAGAAAACTGCTGACCAGCGCTAGTCCTTTTGGGTCTTTCTTTTATGCTCCCTTAAACCCGCTAACTTTTGCTGCTGGCGCAGGACTTTGGCCGGCATTCATATATGGCGGTGGAGGAACACAATTGGCTGATAATGACTTATGGAGCTACTGGTTTCCAATAGCTGACAAGATGGCTCCATATACAAGCGCTTATGTAGAATCATCTGTTCTTGCTGATGGTACGCTAGAATATAATCAGTTTTCCGAAGACAGTAACTACCTCAAAGGCATCGATGACATTTTGAGAGAATTTAGCACTGATTTAACACAATATATATCTATTACATCTGGAAACTCTGTTATAATGAATATCCCACTACCAGAGTTTTATGATAACGGGGTTCAAACAATAATGTCATTTTCTCCCCCAGAAAAAGATGAAAATGATAATCTGATATATACAAACAATATCTCGGTAGTATTTAAAACACCTCAGATCATAGAGGGAACCTACAGCTTGCTAAATGAAAACCCAGAGGCAAAAGTGGTGTCTGATTCAATATTGCCAATATTAAATAAGTATCCTCTTCAAGATACGGGCGTACCTCCTCAAAATCAATATTTCGCAAGTTTGATGGCAGATAAAATAATGCCCTCCTCTGATATATCTGTAGAAAAGAAGCAAAAGTTTTTGGATGAAACTTATGATATTTTTTCTGGAGATTTATATAACACTATTTTTTCTTCAATACTTGCTGGAATAGCCGAAACAGTTGGAAACTCGGAAACTTTAACTGACTATGAAATCGATCTGTTTGATGATTTGCTGGAAAATTTCCCCATGGGATCAGGAATAATATTTATATTAAAAGGCTTGTGGGATGCAGTTGGTATTGATATCAAAGCAAGAACAACAAAAAAAGAAATGGAATTCTTTGACCTAACGCCAAATAAATCATTTCAAGGATTTTCACAAGGCTTAATAGATTTGCAAAGAGTTTATGATGTGACAAGAGAAAACTATGATTTTTCAAACTATTCAGATCCAAACTCCAATGAACTAGGAATGCCCCAATTCGCAATGCTGGAAGGGATCACCTCTGCTTATATTCAAATGGTTATTGCAGAGGCTGTTGTTAGAGGTATACCAACCATTAGTAAGTTCCCGAAGTATCTTATAACCCAAGGAAAAATGTTCCCAGAGTTAGTTTTAAAGATGCTAAACAAAATGCTAGAAGAAGACAGCATGAGGGACGATTTTGGATATATTTGCAAAACCTTGTTAACCCGCAGAAGCGAATTTAGATTCAAAGATCCTAAAAAAACAGCCCCCGGAAACAGTGGGGTTATAATGGAGAAAAGAACAGGTACTGAAATTGAAATAAACACCAATGATGATGCAATAAGGTTTTATATTAGAGAAAATATGGAATATCCTTTGAACTTTATCTTTTCTAGGTTAGGTATATTTAAAGGTTCTGGACAAAATTTTACTAATATTTCTCAAGTAAATCCTTTAGATCTGATTGCATACAACGCACCAGTTTGGGTTCACGACGAGTCACACCAGACTGGTTTTGATAAGCCACCTGAAAATCTAAATGAAAACCCTGATATTTATGATTTCCCAAGTTCATTTTTTACTAATCAAAGATATAAATCATTTTTAAATGGAAAATTTGTAAATCAGGTTTATTATGAGGTAGAGGATTGGGCTAGTGAACAAGAGGCTATAGAAAATGGAGGAGTTTGGCTATCTTATTTGCAAAATCGCGAAAACAAACTTAAAAAAGTCTTAAGTCAAGATAATCTCTTCAAGTTAATAAACCTTTTAGACGTATGGGTGGGGACAAATGAATTCAATCACCTCGCTGATGAACCTTTCATAAAGTTTTTCAAATCAATAAAGCTTGGAACTAGATTGTGTTATGTGTTCATCAGGTCGGAAAAAATCGTCGATGGGGCCAGTTCGGGAATCGCTGGTTTTGAAGATATTGAGGAAGACGTTATGCCGTATGCGGATGGGCAGTTACCGACCCTAAAAGATGTTTCTCAAGCTATCGATGAGGCTCTTGGAATTAAACCCGGAACCCCCGACGACCTCATTACAACTTTTGGCCCATGGTGGAATTTGGTAGATGAAGATTTTAAGGAATATATCGACTTAAACAAGAGTATATTGATTATTGAAGGTGATGTCTTCCTCGAAGACAGCATCACTACCAACAATCCACCCGCCAAAACATATATTTTTCCGGTGATTGAATCATCAATCGATTTGATGGAAAATGATACCGGACAAAGCTTTGAGATATTGAATGAGCCGGTTGGCGTAATTAAAGAAACAGGAGAAGAAAACATCGTTCAGTTCTTGTTTGAGCCTCTTGGCAAACAACTGTTGATAAAGAATCTCACAAATATAGTATTGTCCGATGAATATTCGGCACTCCTTATGTATTCGTTCCCGACAAAAGATCTTCTTGATATGTTCATAGTTTTTAACATAGCTATTGTTTCAGCGGATACTAACGTAAAGAACGCCTTTTTTGATACAAAAAATGCTGTAAAAACATTATTTAATAGTATTTATGGTATGGTAGGACCTGCTAAGTATAAAAAACTAAAAGGTCCATATGCATAGCTTTATAAACGGAAACTATAGATAAAATGGCTTATTACGCTCCAAAACTGCCTCTAAAAAGAGATCCAAATACTGGATATGAAATGCTTAGTGATCTTAAAGAGGTCGTTAAGCAAAACTTTAGAATGTTGATCTTAACTGTCCCCGGAGAAAGGATAATGAATCCTGATTTTGGAGTCGGATTGTATAAATATTTGTTTGAGCATGTACCCTCTGTTCAGCTTCAAGAAGCCATAAAGAGAGACATAATAAGGCAAACCACAACATACATGTCGTATATATCCATAAAGGACATATCTTTTCAATCTCTAGAAGGCAATCCTGTTAGTAGTGGGGATAATAGTTTATATGTAAGGATTGAATATTATATAAAAACTTTGAATGCTAATGATATTTTAGAAGTTAGTGTTTCTGAACAAGATTTTTAATAACAAAACACTATTTATAGAGTTATCCATTAGAAGGAAAAAAGACTTTGAGTGATATATACGAAACCCCTCCCATTTCATATACCAGTAGAGAGTTCTCCACTATCAAAGCGGATCTAGTATCTTACGCAAAAAGATATTATCCAGACACAATGGCTGATTTTAGCGAAGCTTCATTCGGCGCTATGATGATTGATATGGTAGCATACGTTGGTGATGTTCTTTCATTTTACGTCGATTATCAGGCAAATGAGTCATTTCTAGACACTGCCATTGAATATAATAATATATTTAGATTAGCTAGACAAGTCGGTTACAAGCCATCCAGATCTTTTACCTCAACAGGTGAGGTTACCCTATACATCATAATCCCCTCTCAGGGCACTGGGAGAGGCACTGGTCCAGACATGTCCTACGCCCCAATACTTAAAAATGGGTCAAAGTTCATATCTTCAGGCGGCGTTATTTTTACTCTAACCGATGATGTTGATTTTTCAGATCCTTCAAATGAAATGGTCGTTGCATCCTCAGACCCAAACACAGGGGTACCCATTTCCTATGCGATTAAATCTTTTGGAAGATTGGTGTCAGGAGAGTATAGAGTGGAATATGTGCCTGTTGGCGAGTTTATAAGATATCCACGATTTGTATTAGCAGATAGAAATATTGTAGAGGTTATTTCTGTAACAGATGCTCAAGGCAATAAATATTATGAAGTTGATCACCTCTCTCAAGATATCGTATATGAAAATGTAAAAAATACAGGATCAGACAAGAACTTGGCACCTTATGTTGTTAAGCCAAAGCCAGTCCCAAGAAGATACACTGTGGAGATGGTCGGCGCAAGCACTTTTTTGCAGTTTGGACATGGATCTGATAAAAACTTGACTACTGAAAAGATAACAGACCCATCCAAAGTTGTTTTGCAGCAGCATGCAAAAAATTACATAACAGACAAGACTTTTGATCCAACGAGATTACTTGAAACAGACAAGCTTGGGGTAGCACCATCAAACACTACCTTGACAGTTATATACAGATCAAATACGGCGAATAATGTAAATATCGCCACTAATACGTTGACAGAAACTTCTGATATAGAGTTTTCTTTTAATAATATTTCTTCATTAGTAT
>CENV01066541.1_pt1 | contig 12242 bp, 14 predicted proteins | sample 530231 | NCBI WGS metagenome assembly CENV01 (sample SAMEA2619815, study PRJEB7988) | marine metagenome | biome: marine biome (ENVO:00000447); feature: surface water layer (ENVO:00002042); material: "saline water (ENVO:00002010), including plankton (ENVO:xxxxxxxx)" | depth 5 m | reverse complement strand
CACCGCGCCCGGTTGCCATGCTGAGCACGTTATCCCCGATCAATTCGATCCCGGCACGGTCAAGTGCTTCGACGACCTTGGTCAACGTATCAACCACACCACGCACATTACCCTTGCTGGACTCCATCCGCTGGATGGTTGGCACCGAAATCCCGGCCATTTCGGCCAGCGTTTTCTGATCAATGCCCAGCAACGCACGCGCCGCACGCATTTGTCCCGCGGTAATCATAGGGCGCATCCTTTATTCACACATGATCGAAGCCTAACAAAACGCATTTAAAACTGCAATTATGATATTTCAGATATCAATAATGCCATTTCAAATCGGCATTGCCTTATTCGCATCCGGTCCTGCCGCCCGCAAATTTGCCCCCGACATCGCCGGGCACCTGATCCTGACCAGCCGGACAGCGGCTTTTCTTTGCGCTTTGCGTCCAAAAACGCTAAGACGTGCGCAAATATTCGATCCGGAAAAGGGTATAGCCGCCATGACCAACGAAACTTCGACCGCGCATTGCTCGTATGCTGCCAAAACCGTCGCAAAGATTTTGCTTGATATCGGGGCTGTGAATTTCCGCCCGGAAGAGGCCTATATCCTGACATCGGGCTGGGCGAGCCCGGTCTATATTGATTGCCGCAAACTGATTTCCTTCCCGCGCGCACGCCGCAAGGTCATGGAACTTGCCGCCCGTCAGGTTTCCGACAAGGCCGGTTACGAGGCATTTGATGCGGTCGCCGGTGGTGAAACCGCGGGCATCCCCTATTCCGCGTGGCTGGCCGATGTTCTGGACCTGCCGATGCAGTATGTCCGCAAAAAGCCGAAGGGATTTGGCCGCAAGGCACGGATCGAGGGCGACATCCACGAAGGCCAGCGCGTCCTTCTGGTCGAAGACCTTGCCACCGACGGTGCATCGAAAGTCAACTTCGTCAATGCCATCCGCGAAGCCGGTGCCGAATGCAGACATGCATTTGTCGTGTTCTTCTATGGTGTGTTCCCCAATGCGCTTGAAGAACTGAAAAAAGACGATATCGAACTGCATTACCTGGCAACCTGGGCCGATATTCTGGCGGTTGCCGAAGAAGGCAAATACTTCCCCAAAAAAGCCATCGAAGGCGTTCGCGCCTTCCTTGCCGACCCGATCGGCTGGTCCAAGGCCCATGGCGGCAAGCACGACTAAGCTAGTAGCACATTGCCAATACAAACGCCCGCAGATTTACCCTGCGGGCGTTTTGCTTTTGATGGCCGTTCTGCCAAGATTTATCCTGCCATATCCAATTCCGGCTTTGTTACCTTTGCCGGGATCGCCGCCCCAACCTCGCGTGCTTTTTTCAAGAGCTCCGCAGGGTCATTGCCGTCGGCCAGCAACATCAATTCCGAAGTTGCAACTTCCACTCCGCAATAATCAAAAATGCCATGATGGATTTGCAATTTCATTGCCCCGAAATATCCATGCCGGGCAAATGTGCCAAGCCCTGCACCGCCAATTGCAACAAGATGAACCTTCAGATGGTTCAGCTTTTTGATCACCTTTTCACCGTCAATATCCTCATAAGCCCAGCCATTTGAAAACACCCGATCAATCCAGCCTTTCAGGATCGCGGGCATTGACCACCAATAAATCGGAAAAACCAGAACGAGCGTATCGGCGGCATCAATCCGTTTCTGTTCGGCAAGCACATCGTCGGGGAACGGGGCCCTCATCTCGAACGCCGCGATATCATCCTGGCTGAAACGCGGATCAAACTCTTCGGCCGACAGATCAGCAAACTCGAAACTGTGTTCAGGTCCGGCATCCTCAATGCCCTTACCAATATAATTGGCAACCGCATGACTGAACGAACCGGAATTTGGATGGGCGACAACAACAAGCGCGCGCATGACATACCTCCTTGCTAGGCAATTGCCACTCAACGGCAATCACTATATACTATAAGTAAGTTACTATCTGTAAGTTACGTTTGGTGTATAAAGATGTCAAGCAGCGACGCAAAAAAGTCCCCGTCACATACCCCACGCAAACGGATGGCGCGCGAAGATCGCAATCGGCAACTTCTCGACGTTGCATGGAAGATGATCCATGACGACGGGACCGAGGCACTCAGCCTTGGCAGTCTTGCCGAACAGGCCGGAGTCACCAAGCCGGTGGTCTATGATCATTTCGGAACACGATCGGGTTTGCTGATCGCGCTGTATCAGGATTACGATCGACGTCAGACAGCATTGATGGACTCTACCCTTGCGCAAAGCAGCCATACCCTGCGCGACAAGGCATCGGTGATCGCATCGGCCTATATTGATTGCGTGCTGTCACAGGGGCGCGAAATTTCGGGTGTCATTGCATCACTTGCCGGATCGCCGGAGCTGGAACAGGTCAAACGCGACTATCACATTCTGTTCATTGATAAATGCCGCGATATCCTGTCCCCTTTCAGCCCGACAGGTAAAATACCAATACCCCGCCTTTGGGGCTTTTTGGGCGCAGCCGAATCCCTTTCTTACGCAGCGGCAACCGGCGAAATCACCGCCGATCAGGCAAAGCAGGAACTTTTTGAAACCATCATCGCCATGGTGTCGCGAGACAAAGCATAAAGAAAAAAGCCATCAACAGTCGACATACACTATTGATGGCTTTTCAGTCCGTTAATTGTAATCTGACAAAGCTATTGGGAGGCAGATAAGGCGGGCTTTTGTGGCACCGGAAGCATCGATAGCCTTTTGGCCAGATAGCTTTGTCTTGATGCGATAAAATGATGAAGTTCCCCATGATACGTTTGGGGGACTACCGTCCGCACGATATCGTTTTTTAACAATCGTTCGCTCCAGCCACGAACATGTTCAAACCCCGCAAACAAATCCCGGTTAAGCCCGTATACCAATACCGGAAATGCCCGAAACGCGGTCGCATAGGCCATATCGACCATGCATAGCCCAACCTCGCGAAAGGGTCCGGCGGCTTCAAACTTCTTGTTGAGTATGGCCAAGATCAGGCCGATCCTGTGCAATGTCAGATCGCAGTCATGCTCATTATGAGCCCGATACACAAGATCTGCAGTTAGCGACAATATCCGCTCTGCTCGTAAAATCCAGATACTGTGTTCGGCACTCTCAATCAGATCGACCGGATAAAGCGCACGACCATTAATCCTGTCGAGATAATCGCAAATAACCGCAGCCTCGGTTAGCGGTCGCGTTTGGTCAAGAAGCAAGACCGGCACTTGCCTTTCCGAACTGAACTTTTCAAGCCAGGCTGGCTTGTCTTCCAGACGAATATCTTCCCTTTCATGATCAATCGCGTAGTGCCCCATAACCATTGCAACCCGTTGCACATACGGGCACAGCCGGTGGCCTATCAGCTTAAAATGCGGATGTTCCACCCCCACCTCCTTTTAGCCGTTTTCTCCCAAAAACCGCCAAGTTTCAGGCAAATCACGACATGTAATGAATGTTGATTTTATTGCCATCCGGATCGCGAAAATAGGCTGCGTAAAAACCGCTATCATCACCGCCGCGCGCGCCCGGTTCCCCTTCCGATACTGCCCCGACGCTGATCGCCTTGCTGTATACGGCGTCGACCTCGTCCTTTGATTTTCCCTGCAAGGCGATCATTACACCATTCCCAACGGTTGCCCGCCTGCCGTCAAAAGGCAAATGAACCGAAAAATTGGCCTCTCCTTCCGCGCGTGCCCAGACAATGAAATCCTCCATCTCCATCACCCGCTTGGCCCCCATCATGCCAAGAATGGCGTCGTAAAATGCCCCGGACGTAGCAAGGTTGTTCGTCCCAATCGATGTATAACCAATCATTTTGCTCTCTCTTGGTTGTCTGGCTTTATCGGCTCCATCGTATGAATTTGCAAATTTACAATAAATAGGCAATTTTGAATAAATTCATTGCAAATTTGAAAGGCCAAAATGGACTGGAATTATGTGAAATCGTTTCTTGCCGTTGTCGACGCCGGGTCACTTGAAAAAGCAGCCGAACGTCTGAATGTCAGCAATACAACGGTATTTCGCCATATCCATGCATTGGAAAAAGAAACCGGAACACGCCTATTCGAACGGATCAAAGGCCGTTACAGCCTGACCGAAGCAGGTGAAGAGATGCTTGGTCCCGCCCGGCAAATCCTGAACAATTTCGAAGCTATCAATCTAAGTGTTTCCGGGCGCGATATTGCCGCTGCTGGGACGGTCCGAATTACCGCACCGACAAGCTTTGCCTATTTCATTCTGCCTGATTATTTTGCCCGCTTACAGACGGCCTACCCAGATATCAGCCTTGAACTTCTGGCAAGTAATCAGGAATTCAACATGGCAGAACGCCATGCTGATATCGCGATACGGGTCGCGGAACTCCCGCCCGAATATCTTGTCGGCCGCGAAGTTCGCAAGATAGATTGGGGACTTTACGCAAATCATGATATGGCGGAAAAAACCGAGCAGAATTTCAATGCCATGAAATTTCCGGATCGCTTGCCCGGTGGGTTTATCGGTGCCAGCGGAGCCCTAAGAAATCATCCGGTATTTAAATGGCTCGACGAAAACCACGCTGACCGGATCATCCATCGTAGCGATGATTTTGTTGCAATGGCAGGCCTTGCTCGCGCCGGAATTGGATATGCTTGCCTGCCTGCTGATCTGGCGATCCCAGATCTTGAACGCGTTACGTCTCTGCATCAATTCGTACCAAACAGGCTTTGGGTGCTTACACATCCAGAACTCAAACGCATTGAACGCATCAAGCTGGTTCTGCAATGGCTCGGAAATGCGCTTAAGAACGAACCCCGCTTGATACCGCCAGCTCGGTAACAAAGCCCGGGTCAATAAGCTGTCACGCGCCCTTTTCTGGACATCACGCGTAACTGGGTCCAATATATTCACAAGCAAAAGCAAGGCCGTACAATAAATGGCACTGTAAAGTAAAGGGAACGGCCCGGCGGACATCGCCTTGCGGCCAAAGGAGCAAGTCATGAAGATCAGAAGCGCGGGCCTCCTGTCCGGTCTTGTTGTTTCTGCGGCACTGCTGTCGGGCTGCGTGCAGCCCACCGCACAAAGCAATTCCCCCACCAATACCACGGCGGAAATCGTAACCCCGTGGGGTGGCCCGACCACGTCAACATCCGCAAATGCGCCAGCCAATACTGCAAATGACAAATTTGTCATGGCGCCAGATCCGAAAAAAGCCGCAATCACCGATATGCAGCGCCAGCAAATCGACGAGGCGCGTATCGCCCTTGGTATACTTGATCGCATGGCGCAACGCTGTGTTCAGCAAAATGACCCGGCAGCCTGCAACACGCTACAGACCAACTGGTCAACCCTGTCACAGCAATTGCGCAAAAGCCTTGCGATCATTTCGGGTAACAGCATGGGAACAATGCCGTCTGCCGGCGCACCAATGATGGCCGATCCAACCGCGGGAACGTCAACATCTGGTCCGGTCACGATGCCCGATGACAGTGCCCCGACCATGGAAAAGTCCATTCCGATGATGTCACGTCCTGCCGACGGCTGAGCCAATTCACGGACAGTCATTTTCTCGCCACAGGGTTACGCGATACTCAGTACAGGCGGTAAGTGTAATTTGAGATAGAACAAAGAACGCCAGCACTGATCGCATTAGACTGCTTCTCATAACCACGCTAGCCGCCTTGATCGAAGGCGGGGCTGCCCGGAAAAGGAGACTGGCAGATGTATCGGGATATCCTTGTTCATATCGACAATTCGGCCCCTTGCGCCCAACGGCTTTCGGTTGCCCTGAAAGTTGCCAAAGCGCACAAAGCCCACCTGACCGGGCTGTTTCTTCTGCCCTATGCGGAAATTCCGCGTTTCATGGAAGTTCAGATTTCCCAGGAAATCATCAATCAGCAGCGTGCTGCAATGGCCGAAACCGCCAAGGAAGCCAAGCGCGACTTCGCCAAAGCCTGCGAAGATGCCGGTGTAACCTTCAGTTGGCAGGAAACACCATGCTCTGCCGCCGAGATTGCCGACACGGTTGCCATGTATGCGCGCCATCACGACCTGACGGTTCTGGGCCAGTATGATCCGGACAGTGCCGACCCGTCCTCGACCTCGGAAATGCCCGACAAGGCCATTCTGACTGCTGGCACCCCGGTTCTGGTCGTACCTTATGCCGGTCGGTTCGAAACGATTGGCGAACGCGTCATGGTTGCATGGAAACCCTATCGCGAAGCTGTCCGTGCGGTGAATGACGGCATGGCGTTTCTTGAAAATGCCAAATCGGCCCTCGTTCTGTGTGCCGATCCGAACAAGGGGGCACGTGATTCCATTCCGGTGCCGGGTGTCGATATCGGATCGCGGCTTGAACGCCACGGTGTCAATGTCCGCAAGGAAAGCATGAATGCCAGTGGCATCAGTGTTGGCGATCTTCTGTTGTCGCGTGCGGCGGATGAAAGCATCGATTTGATCCTTTGCGGCGCCTATGGCCGTCCGCGCCTGCGCGAACTGATGTTGGGGGGTGTGACCCAACATCTTCTGCGTCACATGACGGTTCCGGTTCTGATGTCGCACTAGGTTACGACCGACAACATCTTTACCAATCCGGCCGGTGCCCCTTGCCCGGCCGGTTTTGCTTTTGGGCTTCTGTTTTGGTGATTTCTGTTTTGACGAACCGCCAAAGGATCTTCGCCGGAACAGGGCCCAACTAATGATTTCCAACCCGCAGAATGCTGACTAAAGTGCCTGAAAGCATCAGGAACTTTCCTGCACGAAACAGAGGTTATCATGACCACAGACGCCATCATCGCCCCAACTGCCCCATCGGCCAAAGGCAATTCCGCGGCCAGCCGCGATATCGCAAGCTATCTGCATCCCTATACCAACCTGGCCGCGCATGAAAAAACCGGGCCACATGTCATTTCAAAGGGCCACGGGATTTACGTGACCGACGACAATGGCCGCGATTTTATCGAAGGCATGGCCGGTCTTTGGTGTGCATCGCTTGGTTTTGGCGAAAGGCGCCTTGTTGAAGCCGCAACAAAGCAGCTTGAAACCCTGCCCTATTATCACACATTCGCATCGCGCAGCACCAACCCGGCGATTGATCTGGCCGAGAAGCTTCTTGAACTTGTACCCGTCCCGATGTCCAAGGTGTTCTTTGCCAATAGCGGTTCAGAGGCAACTGATTCTGCGGTGAAGATGGTCTGGTATTATCACAATGCCATCGGCCAGCCGGAAAAGAAAAAGATCATCTCGCGCAAGAAGGGTTATCACGGGGTGACGGTGGCTGCGGCCTCGATGACGGGGCTTCAGGGCAATCACAAAATGTTTGATCTGCCGATTGACCGCATCATTCATACCGAAACCCCGCATTACTGGCGCGAAGCCCAGTCCGGCGAGGAAGAAGAAGATTTCGCGACCCGTCTGGCCGAACAGCTTGAAGACCTGATCCAGGCCGAAGGCCCGGAAACCGTCGGCGCATTTATTGCAGAACCGATCATGGGGGCCGGTGGCGTCATCGTGCCGCCGCGCACCTATTTCGAAAAGGTGCAGGAAGTTCTGGATCGTTACAATATCCTGTTCATTGCCGACGAGGTCATTTGCGGTTTTGGGCGAACCGGGCGGATGTTTGCCACCGAAACCTTCCGGCTCAAACCCGACATGATCACGGTCGCCAAGCAGCTTTCATCGGCCTATCAGCCGATTTCGGCCCTGTTCATCAATGACAAGATTTATCAGGCGGCGAAAAAGGCATCCGATGAAATTGGTACCTTTGGCCATGGCTTTACCTATTCCGGCCATCCGGTCGCGGCCGCAGTCGCCCTTGAAACACTGCGCATTTACGAAGAGGACGGTATTGTCGAACATGTCCGCAATGTCATGTCGCCGTTCCAGAAACGCCTTAAGGACCTGAACAAATTTGAACATATCGGCGAAACCCGCGGACGCGGGCTGATTGGCGCATTTGAACTGGTCGCTGACAAATGTCTGAAAACACCAATGCAGCCTGTCGGTGCTGCCGGTAAGGCGGTTGTTGCAAAATGTATGGACTACGGTGTGATCCTGCGTGCACTTGGTGACAGCGTTGCCTTTTGCCCACCACTGATCATTACCGAAGAACAGGTTCATGACATGTTCGACAAGGTCGAAGCGGCCCTTGTGGACTGGCATGAAAGCCTCGGCTAAATCCTTAACACTCCAGAAAACACATTAAAAACAAACACCTGCCGCCGCACTCCAATGAATACGGCGGCAGGCGAATAGCCTTAAACTTCCGAAATAAAACAATCGATAGATTTTGCCGCTTGTTTAAATTGATTTAATTGTGGGTCGGAAGTCCTTTCAAAACCTTGCCAAATGCGATCAATAGCGCCAAATTGGAAAGTGAATGGGGAACCGCCCAACGCCACGAGATGGCGTGATCGACACACAATGAATGGACGCCTTCTTTGACAGCGTGGTTCGCAGTGAAGCTTTGCTGAAAAGTTTTAGCTGAAACTGGAATCGCTTTAAAATTTTTGACAAGGGTCAATGCCAAGTCGGAAGCCATGTCCGATAAGGAAGTTATCAAGACCCGGTCAGACGGGACCATGCTGATCCGGAGATGTACGCATATCCGGCCAGGACCAGAGCTTTACCAAGGGAGAGAGAACGGGATGAGACACAAGCCCGTACCCGCGGTAAAGAGACAGGCGAAAGACACAAAAGATGAATTATAACACCTTCTTTAAAGACGCGTTGTCCGGCCTCAAGGCTGAAGGCCGTTACCGCGTATTCGCCAATCTTGAACGTATTGTCGGTGAATTTCCCAAGGCCATGTATCACCCCGATAACGGTGATACACCGCGCAAAATTACGGTCTGGTGCTCAAACGACTATCTCGGCATGGGGCAACATCCCACGGTTCTTGAAGCCATGCAAAACGCCGTCACCGGTCAGGGCGGCGGGGCGGGTGGCACACGAAATATTTCCGGCTCCAACCATCTGCATGTCGCGCTCGAGAATGAACTCGCCGATCTGCATGGCAAGGAAGCAGCCCTTCTGATGACATCGGGCTATGTCGCCAACTGGACGACGCTTTCGACCCTTGGCTCGAAGCTGCCGGATTGTGTGATCATTTCCGACTCGTTCAATCACAATTCCATGATCGAAGGCATGCGCCATTCAAAGGCGGAACGCCGGATCTGGAAACATAACGACGTCGAACATCTTGAAGAAATCCTGCGCGATCTGGGGCCGAACCGCGCCAAGATCGTTGCGTTCGAGTCCGTCTATTCAATGGATGGCGACATCGCACCGATCGCCGAAATCCTTGATCTGTGCGAAAAATACAACGCGATTTCGTATCTCGACGAAGTCCATGCGGTTGGCATGTATGGCCCGCGCGGCGGCGGCGTCGCCGAACGCGACGGCGTGATGGACCGCGTTGATATCGTCCAAGGCACGCTTGCCAAGGCCTTTGGCGTTATTGGCGGCTATATCGCCGGTAAAACCGAAATCGTCGATTTCGTGCGCAGCTTTGGCAACGGCTTTATCTTTACCAGCTCCCATCCACCCAGCATCGCGGCTGGTGCCTTGGCATCGGTTCGCCACCTCAAAGACAGCAATGTCGAACGCGAAGCGCAGAAAGAACGTGCCGAAACGCTGCGTGAACGTATGCGTGCCGCCGGTCTTCCGGTCATGGATGCGCCAAGTCATATCGTGCCACTGATGGTGGGCGACGCCAGCATGTGCAAGGAAGCCAGCGACCGGTTGCTGTTTGATCACGACATCTATGTCCAGCCGATCAACTATCCGACCGTACCGCGCGGCACAGAACGGCTGCGCTTTACCCCCGGCCCGCTTCACAATGATGAACTGATCGATCACCTGATCGATTCACTTCTGACCGTCTGGGGCCAGTTGGGCATCGCAAAAGCGGCATAAAGCGGAAAATCACGCGATCCGCGACGGAACACATAAGACCGGCACAGACATGACCATGTGCCGGTCTTGCTTTTTATGCACCAATAAGATCATTCAATTTCAAGACCGTTATGCTAGACTGATCCAGTCATGTTGAAGCAGCAATTAAACATTCGTTTTGTAATCAATGCGGGTTCCCTTCTCGCAGGAGCCTTACCCCGAGTGGGGTGAGGAACGTATTCCTATACCTGCACTCGGGGTTTTGAAGTCAAACCTTCAATGACCTTCGATGAGCATCCAACCGGATCGTTTGACAGGCAGGATTACAATGACAGCTTTGAAATGCCGTGCTTTGGGTGGCATTCCCCCAAACAGCATCACATGCACGCAAACACACGATGTGCGCACGCGCCCTATCGGTCGCCCCCAGAAATTCAAACGACTTGAAACTTTGCGCCCTCTGACAAGCAGGCTTTGCCCGGGCGATTTTATCTGCTTTTCGATTAATGATCAGCCGCCACAGACATCGTTCCTAAGCCTGAACCTAACCAAGCCTCAAAGCCATGATTGGCAATATCAATGATCACTCAGCCAACTCTGGTGGCAACAGTCGCGATCCGAGTGTCGTTGATTTGCGAAGTTTTATCGGCCTGACCGTTATCGGCATGAAACCACGACAACGCAGCCCGCTTCTTTTGGCCGACACCACAGTCAGAAGGCTCCCCCTTCAGGGGGGTGAGCTTTTGGTCCCGTTCAACTGAATCCTGTTTGCGACCTTATGTGTCGCAACATCACATCCCATCCAAAGGACTTTTCGATATGCAAACCACTACCAAAACCTTCACTGAAACCCAGTCCCATGATCCAGCCGTTTTCATCGATCAGACCATCGCCGATCAGCTTGAAAACCTTGCACGGGCCAATATTGGCCGGAACCCGATTGTCGCCAACCGCCTGCTTGACGAAATAGACAGGGCTGTGATCGCCACACGATCCGAACTGCCCCCTGATGCCATCACCATCGGATCGGAAGTCACATTCCGCGACAATGCGACCGGTGGCATGCAAACCATAATTCTTGTCATGCCCACCGAAGCAGACATATCCACCCAGCGGATTTCGGTCATGACACCGGTTGGAGCAGCCCTGATCGGTATCAGAAAGGGTGAAACCATCTGGTGGCAAACGCCCGATGGTGAAGTCCGGGAACTGACCGTTCATGACGTCGTTGCCCCCTGAACGGGAGCGATATGTCTTTGACAGTCTGTTTGCGGAATCATGATTGTGATCTATATTCACCGGTGCCGGGGTTTCTCCGGCATCGACACCTTGCAATTAAGAACCGTTCGCGTTAACATAGGTACCTGCAACATGACAGGGACCGTTTATGTATTCGGATAGAACATTGCTGCCCAAAGAATGTCTGCGCCTCTGCGCACTTGGTACCCTTGCCCTTTCGGACAAACCGATCAGTTATGCCGATCTGGCCAATTCAGTGCGTCATTTTACCGCCCATATCATGGGGCCATCGCTTGATATGATGGGAAGCTCGCTTCAGCTTCTGAAGCTTGAAGGGCTGGTGCGCGAGGATTGCAATAGCGGGTCCTATTCAGATGCACAATTGTCGCTGACCAAGGCCGGGCACGATAAATTTCAGGAACTGATGCAGGGCACGCTTCGAGATACGTCGGGCGAACTTTCGCGGCTTGTCATGGCGCTTAAAATGCGGTTCTTGCATCTGCTTGATGATGAAACCCGTCGCGACCAGATCGAAATCCTGCATGACGTTTGCGAACTGGAACTTGATCGCGTTCTGGCACTGCGTGAAGACCACGCAAACGAAGCCGCCCCGTTCACCGGATGGCTTGATATGGAAGCCCGTCGGCTGGAGCAAAAGCGCGACTGGCTTAAAAGCCTGTTGGTCTAATTGATTTTCCCGTTATAGTCGTGTGACAGACCTGCAGGTAGCAGGCGTGAAGTCACAGGATGGGACGGGACGATCATGCTTATACGCGATGAGACAAAGTCCGATATTCCGGCAATCCATGCATTGCTGGCCAGCGCATTCGCAACAGCCCCTCATAGTCAGCAAACTGAACATCTGATCGTCGATGCCTTGCGCAAAAAGGGCAAGCTCAGCATTTCGCTTGTCGCGATTGAAGATAACGAACTTGTCGGCTGCGTAGCCTTCTCGCCGATTACCATCGATGGTAAAAATATCGACTGGTTCGGCCTTGGGCCGGTTGCGGTGTGTCCCGACCGACAGGGTTTTGGCATCGGATCGGAACTGATTCAGGCTGGCATTGCACGCTTGCGGGTCAATGATGCGGCGGGGTGCGTGGTTCTGGGCGAACCTGATTATTACAGCCGGTTCGGCTTT
>CENV01032510.1_pt1 | contig 12274 bp, 12 predicted proteins | sample 530231 | NCBI WGS metagenome assembly CENV01 (sample SAMEA2619815, study PRJEB7988) | marine metagenome | biome: marine biome (ENVO:00000447); feature: surface water layer (ENVO:00002042); material: "saline water (ENVO:00002010), including plankton (ENVO:xxxxxxxx)" | depth 5 m | reverse complement strand
CGGCGACAAGGACGTCGAATCCGTCGGCAAGCATCTGGGCATGGCGCTTTAGGGCCAATCGACATTTCGGGGGCAAAGGCTCCTGCCTTGCCAAAACCACCTCGCTGTCACCCCGGCCCTGAGCCGGGGTCCAGTATGCTCGGCACCGAGACAGAACCGCAAGTCTGCCGCTTACTGGATCCCGGGTCTTCGCCCGGGATGACCTAGGTAGGAGGGCCGGTTCGGGATGAACCCGGAAACCCGCGACGATCCACCGTGCTTGTCTCAAACGCTGCAAGCATTATTTACCCTCACCTTAGGCGAGAAGGCCGGCATGCCGGTGAGGGGGCTTTGAGCGCCGGCAGTGTCACGTCGCCTTCCCCTCCCTCCCCACCGTCATCCCGGGCGAAGACCCGGGACCCAGTACCCCCAGCGCTTGCGACGCTTGCCCAAACGCCTCACCGCCCCCTGTCGCCCCGGGGTCAATTCTCGCCGTCCATCTTTCAGCGCCGCGCCAAACACATGCCCCAAATGGTATGCGTTTATCGCGCTACATAACTCTTCATATCGTTACCGCCCAAGGAGCTTGACAAACACATACCTATCTAGCTATACGTCGACCCATAGTCAACGGGATATATGTCATCGATGTCCGCCACCCCCGATGTTCTGTTTCGCACTCTCGCCGACCCGACCCGCCGGGCCCTGTTCGAGCGCCTGTGCAAAAACGGCGAGCTTACGGTCGGCGCGTTGACCCAGGGCGCTGGTGTGTCCCAGCCGGTGGTCTCAAAGCATCTCGGCGTGCTGCGGCAGGCCGGGCTGGTCAGCGACCGCCACGAGGGCCGCCACACCCATTACAGCGCCCGCATCGATGCTTTGGCCCCCCTGGCCGACTGGACCCGGCAAATGGCCGGCTTCTGGAACAGCCGGTTCGACGATCTCGAAGATTTGTTGAGGAGAATGGATCAATGAAAATCAACGCTTGGTTTCGCCAGGCTCACCGCTGGCTCGCTATCGCCTTCACGCTTGGCGTCATCGTCAATTTCATTGCTCTGGGCGGTGGCGAAGAGCCCGCCTTCTGGGTCTATCTGCTCGCCCTCATTCCCTTGTTTCTGTTGCTCTTTACGGGGCTCTACCTGTTCGTGCTACCCTATGCCGTCAAATGGCGCGGCGGGCGGCGCATTGGCGAAAGAGCATGACCCCCATGAGCAAATCCAAAGACGAGCCGGTGCTGTTGTCCGGCGGAAATCCCCAGATTCCCAAGGGCTATGGCAATGGCCCGGTCGCCGCCTACCTCGACGCCATGCCGGGCTGGAAGGGCGATATCGGGCGCCGCCTCGATGCCATCATTGAGCGCGTGGTGCCCAACCTCGAAAAGGCAGTGAAATGGAACTCGCCCTTTTACGGGGTCGAAAAGGACTATTGGTTCACCTCCTACCACTGCATGACGAAATACGTGAAGGTGACCTTCTTTAGGGGCAGCGACCTCGATCCGCCCCCGCCCGGCACCTCGAAATATCCGGCAGTGCGCTATCTCGATATCTATGAGGACAAAGGGTTCGATGAGGACCGGTTCGCCGAATGGATCGAACAGGCCAGCAAGCTGCCCGGCGAAAAACTCTGAACGGTATGCCTTATGAAAAAATCGCCTCAAACCAGTGAAAACACCCAGGCCGATGCGACGCGCCTGATCGATGCCCGCATCGCCGATCTCGGCGACTGGCGCGGAAAAGCCCTCGCCCGTGTCCGCGCGCTGATCCACGAGGCCGTTCCCGAAGTTCTCGAGGAATGGAAATGGCGTGGTACCCCGGTCTGGTCTCATGCCGGCATCATCTGCACCGGCGAAACCTACAAGACCTACGTCAAACTCACCTTCGCCAAGGGCGCCTCGCTCGATGACCCCAAGGGCCTGTTCAATTCGAGCCTCGAGGGCAACATGCGCCGCGCCATCGATATCCATGAAGGCGCAGAAATCGATGAGGATGCCTTCAAGGCCCTGATCACTGCCGCCGCCGCGCTCAACGCCGTCAAGAAGCCGGCCCGGTCCAAAAAGCCCGCCAAGGATTAACCGCCATGACCCAGCCCGTCACCGTCACCGTCGAACGCGAAATCCCCTTCCCGCCCGAAAAGATCTGGCGCGCCCTCACCCAGCCCCACCTGATGGAGGAATGGCTGATGAAGACCGACTTCAAGCCCGAGATCGGGCACAATTTCACCCTGCGCGGCGATTGGGGCGGCGTGGAATGTGAGGTTCTGGCCATAGAGCCCGAAAAGACCCTGTCCTACACCTGGAACCACCCGCACTCCGATCCCGCCTACGCGCTCGAAAGCGTCGTGGTCTTCACCCTCACCCCCACTGCCACGGGCACCCGTCTGCGCATGGAGCAGACCGGCTTTAACCCCAACCAGAAACAAGCCATCGGCGGCGCCAAATGGGGCTGGCAGGAAAACCTGGCCAACCTCGAAAAGCTGCTGGCCGAGGGCAAGGCCTAGCATACCGGGGCTGACGGCTCGGGCGTCCCTGGCCGTCAGCCCTCCGTTCTGCGCATGGCTGGAATACCCATTGAGCTCTTGTTTATTGCCCCTGGTGAGCGCATTTAAATCTAAGGAAATCAAGCACCTTTCAGGAGATTTGAACAATGGCACGCAACGGCGTTTTCGCTTCCATATCGGGTTTTTTCGGTGACGTGGGCCGGGCCCGCAATGCTTCGAACCTTTATTCCGATCTGTCCAGCATGTCCGACGACGCGCTGCGCTCGCGCGGTCTGAACCGGTCCGATCTGGCTCGCCACGCTTTCGATACCGCGTTCAACTCCAAGTAATTTTCCGCTTTCGCGACCGACATCAAAAAGGCACCCCGCTTACGCCGGGTGCCTTTTGTGTTGCCGGAGTTGACTTGACCCCCCAACCTGTCCTTTATCCGCGCGACAACTGGCATTTCTACCGGGAGATTTCATGGGCGCCTCGCGCATCGACAAGCGGTTTGAAAAGACGCGGGCCGAAAACCGCCCCGCCTTCGTCTCCTTCATCATGGCGGGCGATCCCGATCCCGAAACCGCCGACGCCATTCTCGCCGGGCTCCCCGAGGCCGGCGCCGATGTGATCGAGCTGGGCATGCCCTTCTCCGATCCCATGGCCGATGGGGTCGCCATCCAGCTCGCCGGCCAGCGTGCCCTTGCCGCCGGCATGAGCCTTGAAAAAACCCTCCGGATGGTCGCCCGTTTCCGGGAAAAGGACGATGAAACCCCGATCGTTTTGATGGGATACTACAATCCCGTCTACATCTATGGCGTCGAAAATTTCATTGCCGAAGCGGTCAAATCGGGCGTCGATGGCCTGATCGTCGTCGACCTCCCCGCCGAGGAGGATGACGAATTGTGCATCCCCGCGATCAAGGCCGGGCTCAACTTCGTCCGCCTCACCACACCCACAACCGACGCAAACCGCCTGCCCACCGTGCTCAACAACGCCTCGGGCTTTGTCTATTATGTTTCGATGACCGGCATCACCGGCGCCGAAATCAGCAACCGCGCAGCGGTGGGCGCGGCGGTCAAGGCCATCAAATCGGTCACCGATCTGCCCGTTGCCGTGGGCTTCGGCATCAAATCGGTCGAGGATGCAGCGCTGATCGGCAAGGACGCCGACGGCGTCGTGGTCGGTTCCGCACTGGTCTCCGCAATCGAGAAATCGCTCGAAAACGGCCGCGCCAGCCTGGGCACTCCACAGGCTGTTCACAATCTGGTCCGCACGTTGGCGCAGGGTGCACGCAGCGCCAGAAGCTGATAGTATTGCCACAATTGCTTCCTACATCTTGGGCAGCGCTTTCCGCCCGAATGAAAAGCTGAGACGAGAGAAAATGAACTGGATCGACAACGTCGTTCGCCCCAAGATTCGCTCCTTCCTCAATCGCCGCGAGGTCGAGGACAATCTGTGGGTCAAATGCCCCGAAACCGGGGAAATGGTGTTCCATCGCGATCTGGAGGCCAATCAGTGGGTCGTGCCCAATTCGGGCTACCACATGAAGATCAAGCCAACCGATCGTCTGGGTCACTTTTTTGACGATGGCCAATACACAACCATCGCCCTGCCCGCGGTCGCCGCCGATCCGCTGAAATTCCGCGATACCAAGCGCTACACCGACCGTCTCAAGGAAGCCCGCAACACCACCGGGCGCGACGATGCGATCGTGGTCGCCACCGGCAAGCTCTATGGCCAGGAAGCGGTGGTCACCGTTCAGGATGGCGATTTCATGCTCGGCTCGCTCGGCATGGCGGCAGGGTCCGCCATCATCACCGGGCTTGAGCTGGCTGTGGAAAAAAAGCTCCCCTTCGTGATCTTCACCGCCTCGGGCGGTGCCCGCATGCAGGAGGGCATTCTCTCGCTCATGCAGATGCCGCGCACCACAGTTGCCGTGCAGCGCCTGCGCGAAGCGGGTCTGCCCTATATCGTTGTGTTGACCAATCCCACCACCGGTGGCGTCACGGCCTCCTATGCCATGCTGGGCGACGTCCAGATCGCCGAACCCGGTGCCCTGATCTGTTTTGCCGGCCCGCGCGTCATCGAGCAGACCATCCGCGAAAAGCTCCCCAAGGGCTTCCAGCGATCCGAATATCTCTATGATCACGGCATGGTCGATATGGTCGTCCATCGGCATGATCTGCGCTCGACCATCGGTTCGCTGATCGGTCTTTTGACCCGGGCTCCGGTCAACGAGGCCATTCCCGCTGCCCGTGCCGTTGCCGGGGCCGCGGTCGCCACCGTCACCACCCGCGACGCCGCACTTGCCGCCGAAAGCGATGGTGACGAAGATTTCCTCGCCAACGCTCCCGTCGCCGGTCACGCCGAATAAACCTTTGAATCGATAGGTCAGCCGTGTCCCGCACCGACGCGATCCTCAAGCGGCTGCTCACGCTCCACCCCAAGCTCATCGATCTCGAGCTTGGGCGCACCGAGCGCATGCTTGAAGCCATCGGCCGCCCGCAGGACCGCCTGCCGCCGGTCATCCATGTGGCCGGCACCAATGGCAAGGGTTCGACCATAGCCTTCCTGCGCGCCATGCTCGAAGCGCAGGGCAAACGTGTCCATGTGTATACCTCCCCCCATCTCGTCGCCTTCCGCGAACGGGTCCGGCTGGCCGGAAAACTCGTTTCCGCCCGGGCGCTCAACGCCGCGCTCGAAGAATGCGAAGCGGCCAATGGCGGCAGGCCGATCACCTTTTTCGAGATCACCACCGCTGCTGCCTTCCTGCTGTTCTCGCGTGTGCCGGCCGACTACCTGCTGCTCGAAGTGGGGCTCGGGGGGCGCTTCGATTCGACCAACGTCATCGAAAAACCGCACGGCACCATCATCACCCCCATTTCCTCCGATCACACCCAGTTCCTGGGCGAAACCATCGCCGAAATCGCTTTGGCCAAGGCCGGCATCGTAAAGCGCGGCGCGCCGCTGGTCGTCGCCCGCCAGCCCGATGACGCCATGGCGGTCATCGATGCCGAAGCGAAAAAACTTGGCGTTGTCCCCTTTGCCGCCGGGGTCGATTTCGACGGCTTTGCCCAGCGCGGCAAGCTCGTCTATCAGGATGAGGATGGGCTGCTCGACCTGCCCCTGCCGGCCCTGGCCGGCGCCCATCAGGTCGACAACGCGGCGCTCGCCCTTGCCGCCATGCGCCATTTCCACCTTGTCCAAAACGAGGATCAGCTCGGCGCAGGGCTGCGCTCGGTGGTCTGGCCGGCCAGGCTGATGCCGCTGCGCGGCGCGCTGTCGTCCTACCTCGCCGAGGGCCAGGAACTCTGGCTCGATGGCGGCCACAACGCGGCCGGTGCCGGAGTGCTCGCTGCTGCGCTCAAGGACATGAACAAGGCCCGCCCCGCCCCGTTGGTTCTGGTGTGCGGCATGATGGCCTCAAAGGACGCCGCCAATTTCTTTGCGCCTCTGGCCGATATGGCCAGCCACGTCTTTACCGTCCCCATCCCCGGCGAAACCGGCGCCCTGCCGGCCCGCGCGCTTGCCGGTTTCCCCAAAGCCAGGGGTATCGACACCACCATCGCCCGTTCGATCCCCGCCGCCCTGCAGCGCGCCGCCCATTTCGAAGGCGCCCGCATCGTCATCTGCGGCTCGCTCTATCTGGCCGGGGCCGTGCTCAGGCAGAACAGGACCCCGCCGGTTTGAAACCGGGCTCTATTCCGGGCTTCGCCGCAAGCGCCATTTAGAGCGTGTCCCGCAAGAGTGGAAACGGCTATGCGGTTCGAACAGGCGACAAAACAAGACTCTAGGACTCGTCTCCGAAATAGCGTGTCTTAAGCTCAGCGATCAGCCCGCTTTCATGTGCGCCGATCAGTTCCACCGAGAGCTGGCGCGTCATCTCGCTGCGCTGGGGCAGTCCAAAACCATATTTGTCCGGCGCAAAAATCGGGCCGACAACGGATACCGATTGTTGCGGGTTGGTATGCGCGTAATATTCGAGCACCGGCGCATCTCCGACAATTGCGTCGATCCGACCCGCGACCAGCGCCTCCACGGCCTGATCGATATGGCTGAACGGCCGGATGTTGAGCCCGGCCTCGAGTGCATAATCCTCCGATACGCTACCCGGCTGGACCCCGACCACCCTGCCGGGCAGGTCTGCCTCGGTATTGATCTGGTTGTTGAGCGAAAGGGTGGTCATCACGCTCGTCACCGATGAGGTGAGATAGGCCAGAACCGCAATGCCGCAGACCAGCCAGAGCCCCTGCCAGAATCGGCCAGCCCAGCCGAAAAGGTTCTTGCGCGCCGGCGGTTTGCCCGACGTCGCAACCGACATGACGGTGTAAAATCCCTCGGCAAGCCCGTCCCTCCAGCGGCGAGGAAAATCCTTGTCGAAGCGACGGTCGAACAGCGTCACCAGAACCGTGGCGACGATAATGACGACGAGAATCCAGGCATAGGCGCGCAGATGGCCCGATTCGTTGAGTCCCGCGACAAGATCAAAAAAGCTCCCCCCGGAAAATTCGTCGACCATGATGCGCTGGCCGGCGTCGAACCAGGGATGGGTGAAATCGATCCGCTCGGCCCGTCCCCGCGTCACGGTCATGTTGGTCACCGCAACGTCCACCTCCCCGGACGCCGTGGCGTCCACCAGGTCGCCGATCGTGTCGAACTCGACATATTCGCTCTCGAGATCGAGCTGGGAGGCCAGCCACCGCCACAGCTCTATCGCCATGCCGTCAAATTGCCCGTCGGCTTCCATGACAAAGGGCGGGTGCACATAAACGCCCACGGTCAGGGGCTGGTCTGCAGACGGAACAAGAGCTTGGTCGCTCTGGGCGCCGGCGGGCCCCGTGGTAATCGCGGTCGAAACGGCGACAATCGCGAACAGCGCAGTGCGCAGGAAAGAAAAAAACATAAGGCCCGGTCCCATGCAGTGGTCAAAACAGCACCGCCAGTGAACCCGCAATCGCCCGATTTCACAAGTTTGCCCCGATAAACAAAACGCCTCCAACCCGAAGGCTGGAGGCGTTCTGCTGTCTCGCCCAAACGAAAGGAGAGGCGAGAAATCGTGAAACCTTAATGGATCTCAGGACAGGTCAGGGCTGAGCGAACCGAAGGTCCGCGTCAGCGAAATGCCGCGTTTGCAGCCAGCCCTCATCCGCCAATCCCTAGGCGGCGTGGCCTTCGAGCCATTTGACGAGACCGGCCTTGGGCGTACCCGCACCGATCTTGATGTCGGCAGCTTTGCCGCCCTTGAACAGGATCATGGTCGGGATCGAGCGCACGCCATACTGCGCGGCAACACCGGGATTTTCATCGACATTGAGCTTTACGATCTTGACCTTGCCCGCCATCTCGCCCGAAATCTCTTCGAGGATCGGGGCGATCGCCCGGCAAGGACCGCACCATTCCGCCCAGAAATCAACGAGCACGGGTTCTTTCGAGCCCAGGACTTCCGTGGAGAAATTGGCGTCTGTAACGTGTCCGGTCATGGCACTACCTTTATTGTCAGGCCCCACATATGGACCTTTGAGAATTACGTTGCACTATAGCTAGGCAGAGTCGGGAGCCAGTTCAAGCCTCCCTGTCAGGTGTCCTTCTCACAGCACCGTGACGTCGCCCACAGCCGCATCGAGCAGACCGGCTGGAATGGTCATCAGGCGCGAATTTTCCGTCCACAGGATCGCCGCCTCGACCCTCTTTCCCGCAAACAGGCGCTGCGCTGCCAGCCGGTATAGCGCCAACTGGCGCACATACCCCACCGAAACCGCCTCCGGCCCGCCCGGCACCCCCGCATCGGACTTGTAATCGACCACCAGAACGCTCTCTCCGACCACCAGCCGGTCGATCCGCCCCTCAAGCCGCGCCTCGGACCCGCCCTGCCGCACTTTAAGCGAGAACGGCACCTCGGCGCGGCTGTCAGCTCCGAACAGCCCGGCCAAGGCTGGATCGGACAGGATGGCCAGCCCCCGCGCGGCCACCGGTCCGGCAAGCTCGGGATCGTCGGGCAAGAGCGTCTGCGCTGCGCTCAGCGCCACAGCCTCGCGCCGCTCCTGAGGTACGGCACTCAAATGCTGCAGCAGTGCGTGCAGCGCAATGCCCCGCAGTCGCGCCCCGCGTGCATCGAGCAGATTTTCCGCCGCCGTTTCCAGCCCCGATGGCACCCAGACCTCATCGTGCCGCGACGGGGTGATGATCGCCAACGCCGCGCGTCTTTGCGGCGGCCCCAACCTCAGCGGTTGCGTTGAGGTACGCACATCATCGCTCGCCTGCCCGCCCGCCCCGTCAGCCGCCCCCGCCGCCGGAAACCGCAACACGTCCCCCCGATGGTCGCAAACCGTAGCGCTCTCCTCGCCCAGAGCGCCCGACACCGCGCCGAACCAGGTTTCCTCAACCTTGGTGCGGCTGTCGAGCGTCCCCGCGATATGGAGCGCCTCCTCGGCCCGCGTCATGCCTACATAAAGATTGCGCCAGTATTCAGCGACATTGCGCGCCTCCACCTCGGCCCGCAGCGGCCGCGAGGCGTCGCAATGGCTGTCCTTGCTCGGGCAATAGAGCAGGAACGCCGCGCCGTCACGGGTGCCGAAAAACACAGCATCGGACACCGCCCGCGGCTTGGTCGCCGCATCGGCAAGAATCACGACGGGCGCTTCGAGCCCCTTGGCCCCATGCACCGTCATCACCCGCACGCCGCCCGCTCTGGCCACCAGATCGCGCTTGATCACAATGTCCGAGGCCCGCATCGAAGCGACAAACCCGGTGAGCGATGGTTGATCGGACGTCTCGTGCTCGAGCGCCAGATCTAAAAATTCGGCGATCACCTCGTCCACTTCCTCGCCCAGCCGCGCGTGAAACTGTTTCAGCCCGCCCTGCCCGTACAGCACATGCGCGAAAAACTCGTACGGCCGATCAAAATCGAGCCGCTGCCGCAGCCCGCTCAAGCGCTCATATGCGGCCTGCGCGCCCTCCATATCGCTCGCGGCCAGCCGCTCATAAAGGCTCGCCTTCCCCCGCCCATGAGCCAGCGTGAACAATTGCTCCTCGGAAATCGCAAACAGCGGCGAGCGCAAGACCGCCGCCAGCGTCAGATCGTCGGCCGGATTGAGCAGGAAATCGGCAAGCCCCAGTAGATCGTCGATGGCGATATGGGCCGAAACCGGCAACCGGTCGGCGCCTGGGCTGGCGATATTGCGCTGTTTGAGCGCCCGCACGATCTCGGGAAAAATCCCCTTGCGCTTCTGGACGAGGATCAAAATATCCTCGGGCCGCATCGCCCGCCCCCCCGGCCCGATCGGCGCCCGCCTTTCGATCCAGCCGGCAATCGTATCGGCAATCCGGTTCGCCAATTGTTTTGGCGCCGCCGCAAGGCTTTCCACCGGCTCGGTCGGCCAGGCTTGAGGGATCTCCGGGCTGTCGGGATTTTCGATCACCGGCCAGATTTCGATCCGCCCGCCCTTCCGCGTTCGCGCCGGCTCATGCCGGATGGTTTCGGCCAGAAGCGATGCTGCGATATCGGGCCGGCCAAACACCTTGTCCACACCGATAAGGATTTCCCCCAGCGTGCGAAAACTTGTTTCCAGCGTCTCTCCGTACCAGATGCGCCCCGCCGCCCTGGCTGCCGCCGCCAGCGCGCGTCCCTTGTCCAGAAACAGTTTTGGCTCGGCCCCCTGAAACGAATAGATCGATTGCTTGGGGTCGCCCACCGCAAAGATCGTCTTGGGCCTTTGCGCTGCCCCCGCTCCGGAAAAATAATCGTCGACCAGCGCATCGATCACCGCCCATTGCTCGGGATTGGTGTCCTGGCTTTCATCGACAAGGATATGGTCGATCCCCGCATCGAGCTTGTAGCGCACCCATTCGCCCATGCCCCTGTCGCCCAGCAACGCCGCCGTGCGCGCCACCAGATCGTCGAAATCCATAAGCGAGCGGGCCCGCTTCTGCGTCTCGTAGCGTTTCAGGATTGCCGCGAGAACCCTTGTGAGCGCCGCGCTGTTTTCGGCGATGGTCAGGGCCTTGGATTTTTCAAACAGCCCTTCGAGCCGTTCCGCCTCGGCCGTCAGCCGCTCGGCCAGTTCGGGCATGGCCGTGACAATGGCTTTGGCCGGGAACCCGCGCTTGGGCGCCGTCCCTGCTGCGGTGAGATAGGCGGCGAAAAGCTGGCTGGCGGTTGGGGCCGCCCGGTCGATCCGCCCCAGCTTGTCCTCGAACCCGGCCCGCTTGGCGACGCCGGGCGGTGTCAGCGACCAGATCACGGGAAATTCGCCCGTCGAAACCAGCATCCCATCCACAACCTGGCGGTTGAACGCTTCGATTGTCTCGCCCGCGCCCAGCCCCATGCTGGCCCGCATCGCCCCAATCGCCCGCTCGGGATCGGCAAGGATCGGACCCAGCTTGCGGTTGTTGGCAAGGCATTGGCCAATCGCGGTTTCGATCTGGCTGTCGCTGAGCGCATTGAACAGTGCCCGCACCGCATCGCCCACCGGCCCATCGGCCTTGAGCCCTTCGGCGATCACCCCCTCGCGCGCCTCGCGCAACAGCGCCGTGGCGTCCGCGTCCTCGATGACCGTGAAATTGACCGGCACGCCGGCCTCGCGCGGAAAGCGCTGCAACACCGCCTCGCAAAAGGCGTGGATGGTGTTGATCTTGAGCCCGCCCGGCGTATCGAGCGCATGGGCGAAAAGGCTCCGTGCCCTAAGCTTTTCGGCCTCCGACGGGCGGTAATCCAAAAGCTTGAACAAATCTTCTTCCAGCCCGGCCTCGCCGGCCCGCGCCCATCCCGCCAGAATCCCCGTCACCCGGTGCCGCATTTCGGCCGCCGCCGCCTTGGTATAGGTCAGGCACAGGATTGCCTCGGGCTGCGCCCCGTCCAGCAACAGCCGCAGTACCCGGCGCGAGAGCACATAGGTCTTGCCCGACCCCGCATTGGCCGAAACCCAGGCATTGGCCCGCGGCTCGGCCACCCGCGCCTGCTTGGCATTGGTATCGGGCGGGACGCGAAGGATTTCTTGGCTCATTCGCCCTCCTCCCCGCCATCGAGCAGCGTCCATTCCTCGGTGCGCGCCAGATGGTCGTAATCGCCCTTGAACCGCTGGCTGGGCTTTGGCAGAACCCGCGCCGTCATCGGAAAATCGTCGCGCAGCAGCATCGCCGCCACATGGTTCTGGAACAGGGTGAAACTCGTATCGATGGCATCGGCAAGACTCATCCCGTCCGGCACCGCGTATTGGGTGATCTCAAGCGCCTTGGGTCCGTGCGAGAGCTTGATGAACGCCATATTTTCGGTCTGGCCCTCGGCCCCCACAAATCCGCCAACCCGTGCCATATGCGCTTCGAGCGGCAATTGCGGTGCAAAGAACTGCTTCATCTCCTTTGGCGCCGGCGCCTGACCTGTCTTGAAATCGATGATTTCGAGCCCGCCGCTCCGCGTCCTGTCGATCCGGTCGGCCCGCCCCGAAACAACGAAAGGCGGATCGCTCAGTGGCAATTCGATGCTGCCGGAAATCTCCGCCATCCGCCACGCGATCTGAGGCCTGTCGCGCTCGAAATCGAGAAACGCCCGCGCAATCGCGCCAAACCGCGCCAGCCAGATGTCGCGCCGCGCCGGAATGGCATCGAGCCGCCCATAGCGTTCCTGTGCGATGGCCATGATCGCGTCAAACGCGCCGGCACTTTGCGGATCGTGCCCTTCGGTCAGGAAATCGCCTAAAATATCGTGGATCAGCGTGCCGCGCTCGGCATGATCGGGGTCGGCGCCAAGCGCATCGATGCGCCGCAGCCCCAGAACGTGGCGCGCGTAAAGATCGTAGGGCGACCGCAACAGCGTTTCCGCCTC
>CENV01037553.1_pt1 | contig 12291 bp, 8 predicted proteins | sample 530231 | NCBI WGS metagenome assembly CENV01 (sample SAMEA2619815, study PRJEB7988) | marine metagenome | biome: marine biome (ENVO:00000447); feature: surface water layer (ENVO:00002042); material: "saline water (ENVO:00002010), including plankton (ENVO:xxxxxxxx)" | depth 5 m | reverse complement strand
TGGGCGCTCCCGTTTTTGGCATCCCTGCCAAAAAGGGTCCCGGAAAGGCACCCCGCTACCCCCACGCTCGCAGTGAGCCGCCGCCGCTTTGGGTGGGTTGGGGAAACGAACCCTCCAGCCAGGCTGACGGCTACTGTAGGAGCGGCCGGGCGGCGTTCCGCTTCAGCCGCGATAAGCGGGCAAATAACCCTCCCCCACCCCACTACGAAGCCGCCACCTCTATACCCACCGTGGTCAGCCCACGCTCGGGCGTTTCGGCGTGTTGGGCCCATCCCGGACCGTTGAAGACATGGATGTCTGAAACGAGCTACAGGGACGTACTTGCCGCGTGTCCGGGATGGGCCCAACACGCCGAAACGGCCCCCTCTGGAGAGAAAAACCGAACCTCAAAGCACCTCAACCACCAGACCCAAAACCGCCATACCGACCACCAGCCAGACCAACGGCACCCGCCCCGACCGCAATAACAAAACCCCCACCCCCACCCACACCAGATCCAAGCCCCCGTGCACCGCCGACCGAAACACCGGGTCGTAAAGGGCCGCCAGCAGCAGCCCCACCACGGCGGCGTTGATGCCGGTGACGGCGCCGGCCAGGGCCGGGCGGGTGGCCAGGCGTTGCCAGGCGTCGCCCAGGCCCAGCACCAGCAGAAAGCCGGGCAGGAAGATCGCCAGGGTGGCGGTGAGCGCGCCCAGCCAGGGCGCCGCCGGCACCAGCAAGGCACCGAGATAGGCGGACAGGGAGAACATCGGCCCGGGCACCGCCTGGGCGGCGGCGTAGCCGGTGAGGAAGGCGTCTTCGCCCAGGCGCTCGCCCACCAGGCCCTGCAGCAGCGGCAGCACCACATGGCCACCGCCGAACACCAGGGCGCCGGCGCTGTAGAAATCCCCGGCCAGCCGGGCCAGGCCGTCCCCCGGCCACAGCCACAACAGCGCCCAGATCAGGGCGAAGGCAAGCAGCGGCCAGCGGCGCGGGGTGACGGTGCCGGTGGCCGGCTCGCCCTGCCCGCCGCGCCGGTACGCCTGGCCGATCAGGGCCGCCGCCAGCAGCGCCACCAGCTGGGTGGCGATGCCCGGCCACAGCCACAGGGAGGCGGCGGTGAGCAACGCCAGGGCAAGGGTCAGGTGGTCCCGGCAGAACTTGCCGCCCAGGGTCAGCACGGCGTCGGCCACCACCACCACCGCCAGCCATTTGAGCCCCTGGACCAGTCCCGCCAGCACCGCCCCGGGCAGGTGGGTGGCGTACAGAGCCAGCGCCAGCATCAGCAGAAACGACGGCAGGGTGAAGCCCACAAAGGCGGCCACGGCGCCGGCCAGGCCGGCCCGGTGGCGGCCAATGGCGAAGCCCAGCTGGCTGGAGGCCGGCCCGGGCAGAAACTGGCTCAGTGCCATCAGGCGGGCGAAGGCCGCCTCATCCAGCCAGCCCAGGGTGGCGACGAAACGGCGATGGAAATACCCCACGTGGGCCGCCGGCCCGCCGAAGCTGACGCAGCCCAGCCACAGAAACTCCCGAAAGACCATCCACATACGCGGTTCCAAAATGCCCGTCCTGGTGTAGGAGATTAGCCCGTCTTCGTGTCCCGCGGATGTCAGGCCCGCGGCGGGCGGGTATACTCGCCGCCATGCAACGCGATCCCCTCTCCGTTTTACAGCACGTCTTCGGCTACCACGAATTTCGCGGCGAGCAGGCCGCCATTATCGACACCGTCACCGGTGGCGGCGATGCCCTGGTGCTGATGCCCACCGGCGGCGGCAAGTCGCTGTGTTATCAGATTCCGTCGCTGGTACGGGACGGCGTGGGCGTGGTGGTGAGCCCGCTGATCGCGCTGATGCAGGATCAGGTGGATGCCCTCAATGCCCTGGGCGTGCGCGCCGCCTTCCTCAACTCCACGCTCACCGGCGAGCAGAGCTTCGCCCTCCAGGAACAGGTGCGGCGCGGCGAGCTGGACCTGCTGTACGTGGCGCCGGAGCGGCTGATCCAGCCGCGCACCCTGGAGCTGCTGCACCAATCGCCGCTGGCGTTGTTCGCCATCGACGAGGCCCACTGCGTAAGCCAGTGGGGCCATGATTTCCGCAGCGACTACCTGCAGTTGTCGCTGCTGCACCGGGAATTTCCCCAGGTGCCGCGCATCGCCCTCACCGCCACCGCCGACCCGCGCACCCGCGCCGAGATCGCCGAACGGCTGGACCTGACCGAGGCGCGCCATTTCGTCTCCAGTTTCGACCGGCCCAACATTCAGTACCGGATCGAACGCAAGGACGGCGCCCGCCGCCAGCTGCTGCGGCTGCTGCGCACCGAACACGACGGCGACGCCGGCATCGTCTATTGCCTGTCACGCAACAAGGTGGACCAGACCGCCGACTGGCTGAATCAGCAGGGCATCGCCGCCCTGCCCTACCACGCCGGCCTGGACGGCCGCACCCGGGCCCTGCACCAGCAGCGCTTCCTGCGTGAGGAGAGCCTGGTGATGGTGGCCACGGTGGCCTTCGGCATGGGCATCGACAAGCCGGACGTGCGCTTCGTGGCGCACCTGGACATGCCCAAGAGCATCGAGGCCTATTACCAGGAAACCGGCCGCGCCGGCCGCGACGGCAACCCGGCCACCGCCTGGATGGCCTACGGCCTGGAAGACGCCATCCGCCATAAACAGATGCAGGCGCAATCGGAGGGCGGCGAGCAGTTCAAACGCCACGAGAACCAGCGGCTGGAAGCCATGCTCGGCCTGTGCGAGGTGACCCACTGCCGCCGCCAGGCGCTGCTGCACTACTTCGGCGAGGAACTGGAAAAACCCTGCGGCAACTGCGACACCTGCCTGAACCCGCCCAAGACCTTCGACGCCACCAAGGCGGCGCAGATGGCGCTGAGCTGTGTGTACCGCACCGGCCAGCGCTTCGGCGTCAACCATCTGGTGGACGTGCTCACCGGCAACCGCAGCGACAAGGTGGCCTCCGCCGGCCACGACCATGTGTCCACCTGGAACATCGGCGGCGAGTTCTCCGCCGGCCAGTGGCGCGCCATCTACCGGCAGCTGGTGGCCCGGGGTCTGCTGGCGGTGGACGCGGAAGGCTATGGCGCGCTCAAGCTCACCGAAACCTGCCGCCCCTACCTGCGCGGCGAGCAGGTGTTGCACCTGCGCAAGGACACCGCCAAGGCCACCGAGCGCACCCGCCGCGACAAGCCCCAGGTGGCGGACACCGACCGCACCCTTTGGGAAGCGCTGCGTGCCTGCCGCAAACGGCTCGCCGACGAGGCCGGGGTGCCACCCTATGTGATCTTCCACGACGCCACCCTGATGGACATGCTTGCCCTGCGCCCCCGGGACCGCCACGAAATGGCCGCCGTCAGCGGCGTCGGCGACCGCAAGCTGGACGCCTACGGCGACGCCTTCCTGGCGGTGCTCAACGAAGGCAGTGGCGAGGCTTCCGAAGTGCGCGACCCGCGCCGCCGGCCGGACGGCGACCAGGACGAACTGCTGGCCCTGGCCGCCGCCGGCATGACCCCGGACGCCATTGCCCGCCGCCAGGGACTGGGCGAGGCGGAGGTGTACCGGGCCCTGGCGGAGCTGGTGGCGGAAGGCCGGCTGGAGCTGGAACAGGCCCTGGGCCTGCCCCCGGCGGAACTGGGCATCATCCAGGACGCCCTGCTGGCCCAGCCCAACCTGGGCGACGACACCTTCAGCTACCGCCAGGTGCGGGAATTCCTCAGCGACGACTACCCCACCGGCGTGCTGCACTGCGTGCGCCGGGCGATTCTGGCCCATTCCTAGGGCTTTTTATCGCGACTGAAGTCGCTCCTACAGCGCGGGGAGTCCGCTGTAGGAGCGACCGGGCGGCGTTCCGCTTCAGTCGCGATCAACCCCGGTGCCATTTTCAGCGGAACGCCGCCCGGTCGCTCCTACCCATGCAGAGCCGCGCCCCGGATGGAGCGCGATGAACCTTTTGCTTTCCCCTATCGGCCGGCTATGCTGTATTACATTGTAGTCAACGAAGCCGAGGGCTTACCCATGAGTGTCACCACGGTTCGCTTGCAGACCGACATTGAGCAGCGCCTGGAAGCCATCGCCCAGCGACTGCAACGCAGCAAGGGCTGGGTCATCAATCAGGCGGTGGCCGAGTACATTGAAAAGGAACAGCGTGAGCAGGAGCGCTGGCGGCAGACCCTGGAGGCCATGGAATCGGCGGCCAACGGGAAGGTGGCCGAGGCCGATGAGGTGCATGCCTGGCTGCAAAGCTGGGGCACGGAGAACGAGCGGGAGGCACCCGACGCGGGGAACAAGTAATGAAACTGGTTTACACGGACGTAGCCATTGAAGACTTAAAACGCCTCAGGGCGTTCATCGAGACCCACGATCCTTCAGCCGCGGCCCGGGTCGCCGCCGAGTTGGTGGAGAAAATCCGCCTGCTGCCCGACGTTCCCCACCTTGGCGGCCCGGTCCCGCTGGCGCCGGACCCGCAATCGATCCGCGATATGGTGTTCGGCCATTATGTGGTGCGCTATTCCGTCCATCCCAGCGCGGTGATCGTTCTGCGCATCTGGCATGGACGGGAGAGTGGGCGCTAGGGAAGCGCCCCTATTGGTGGCCGGTGCCGGTCATTCTGATGATGTTGTCGGGAAACGCCCGCGATGCCACTTCCCCGGCGAAGTCCCGGGCCACTGCCAGAATGGTGTCGCTGGCGTGGGCGTACTGTTTGGAGAACGGCGGCCAGTAATCGCCCAGCCCCAGGGCGTCGTTGATCACCAGCACCTGGCCGTCGCACTCCGGGCCGGCGCCAATGCCGATGGTGGGAATGGCGCGCTCACCGGTAATCACCCCGGCCAGCTCGTAGGGAATGTGCTCCATCACCATCATGAAGGCGCCGGCCTCCTCGATGCCCTTCGCCTCTTCACGAATCCGTTGTGCTTCCGCCTCGCCGCGGCCCACCTTGGCGAAGCCCTTGGCGGTTTGCGGCAGCAGGCCGGTGTGGCCGCACACCGGAATGCCGTTGCCCACCAGATGGCGGATCACCTGGTATTTGTCCCCTTCCAGCTTGACGCTGTCGGCGCCGGCGGCCACCAGACGGCGGGCGCTGGCCAGGGCGGTGTCCGGGTCCCGGTCGGTGCGGTAGGGCAGGTCACCGACGATGTGGGTGTCCGGCGCGCCCCTGCGCACCGCGCCGATGTGGTACTCCATATGTTCCAGGGTCACCTGGCGGGTGCTGTCGAAGCCCATCTCCACCATGCCCACGGTGTCGCCCACCAGAATCACCGGAATGCCGGCCCGTTCCAGGGCCCGCGCCACCGGGCAGGTGTAGGCGGTGAGCATGGCAATCGCCTCGCGGCCCTTGCGTTCGATGAATTCCCAGGGTTGCAGCTTCATGATCACTCCTCACGGAAGACGTCAAGGACGCCTTTCATAACATGGGTTGCCTTCAAATAAAATTCATTTGCCGGTTATCGAACCGACGCACTGCCCCGCCAAGCTGTAACCGCTTTCGGGGCGCCCATGCGCCCTTTCTTCCTGTCTAGGGTTTACTGGGGAACACACAATGAAGAGCTCATTTTATGGGGCTGCCGCCATTGTTATGGCGCTGGCCTTGGCCGCGTGTGGCGGCGATTCGTCCAATTCCAGCGCCGACTCGGCGGACAGCGGCGACACGCCGCCGGCGCAACGCAGCGCGGTGCGCATCGGCCTGCTGCCCGATACCCAGGGTGGCGGCGACAACGTGTCCGTGCATCCGATGAAGGCGGTGCTCGACAAGGAAGTGGAGCTGGGCGCCAACATCGTGATTCCGGTGGGCGACCTCACCGACCATGGCACCACCCGGGAATTCCAGCAATGGACCTCGGTGGCGCAAAGCTACCGGGACGCCGGCATCGAGTTTCTGCCGTTGATGGGCAACCACGAGGACAGCTACGCCTATTCCGTGGAATGGATCGAAAACATGAAGCACTACATCCCCGATGATGCTGTGCACATGGCCGGCGCCCAGTATCTGAACTATTACGTGATGCGCGGCAACGTGATGATCTTCCTGCTCAAGTACTACAACCTGCCGATCGCCTTCGACTGGATCAAACAGGAAGTGGCCGCCCACGAGGGTGAATTCGATCACCTGGTGATCGCCAGCCACGATGGCCTGATCGGCGCCAAGTACGGCGAAACCCGGGAGATGATCGTCGACGGCGTGGCCGGCGACAATCACCTGATGAACAAGTGGGACGACATCCGCGCGTTCTTCTCCAAACACGATGTGATCTGGGTGCAGGGCCACGAACATATGTACCAGCGCTCGGTGATCACCGCGCCGATCTGGGTGGACCCGACCTCCTGGACCGAGGACGACGGCAACTACCGTCTGCCCCAGTACATGCAGATCATGTCCGGCAACGCCTCCTACAAGGGCTACGAATTCCGCTACGGCGAGCGCGAGCTGGTGCAGCGCATCGTGTCGCAGAAGATGAACACCAGGGGCAAGGGCTCCACCGCCTTTGACGCCAACGCCTCGGTGCTGAGCTTCGACGGCGACCGGGTGGACTATGAATCCTGGTACACCGAGCACACCATCGGCGCCAACGAGGACGGCGAGAAAGAGCTGGCCAACCCGCAGTGGAAACTGCTGGACCGCTTCTCGCGCACCAAGAACCGCTGCGAGCGCATCGTCTACCCGAACTCCATCCCCGAGGGCACGCGCCCGGTGATGTACCTGGACAGCAGCTACGTGAGCAACGACTGCAAGGCCCACGACGGCAGCGTGGCGCGCATGGTGGCGGGCACCAACGACACCTTTAACCGGGTGGACAGCCGCACCCGCGACCTGGAAGTGATACCCGGCTACAGCCGCGCCAATTCCGTTATCGAGCTGGCCCGCCTGTCCTATCAGTTTCTGTTCCAGATGAACCAACCCTGGACGCCGAACCTGAACGCGGAAAACCGGGTGGTGCCCAACGCCGATGACGACCATGTGCTCGACATTCCGGAAACCACCATCGACCTGAAGGAACTGGTCACCATGAACTGGCAAGCCGCCAACGGCGACACCGCCTCCGACGTGCTGATCGTCAGCGGCACCCAGAACCAGACCGGCACCTACTCCAGCGCCTACGGCGCCACCAAGGACCTGGAAGCGGACACCGGCCTGCCGGGCAGCCAGCCGGACGGCTCCGCCAAGCAACCGCACACCCTGCCGGCCACCGCCAGCAAAAGCTGGGACCTGGCCAGTGCCATGTCCGACGCCTACGCCCTCACCTTCGACGCGGCGCAGGGCCGGGACCCGGCGGCGCTGACCCTGGGCTGGCATACCGACGACGGCTGGCGGGCCATCGCCAGCGCGGAATGCGTGGTGCAACAACCCTTCGACGCCGGCGTACTGAGCAGCGCGCCGAACCGCCCCGCCACCTGTGACGACCAGCCGCTGGTGGGCTTCGACGCCGATCACGGCCGCCGCTGGTGGGTGGTTCTGCAACAGGATGCGGAGCTGGCCCTGATTAACCGTTAAGGTCGTGATCCCGCTATCGCGACTGAAGTCGCTCCTACAGCCACCGAAAGGCCCGTAGGAGCGGCTTCAGCCGCGATCTCCCCGTTCCCCGCCAGAAATATCCCTCGAACTCCGCGCCACAATCCGTTAGGCTGCATCGCCTTTCCTCCCCCTCGAGTATTTCGGAATACCCCTCCCTATGGATTTTGCTTCTCTCGGTTTATCCGAACCCCTGTTGCGTGCTGTTACGGAACAGGGCTACAGCCAGCCGTCACCGATCCAGGCCCAGGCGATCCCCGCCGTGCTGGAAGGTCGTGACGTGATGGCCGCCGCCCAGACCGGCACCGGCAAGACCGCCGGCTTTACCCTGCCCATGCTGCAACGCCTGGAGGGTGGCCGCCGCGCGCCGCGCCAGGCCCGCGCCCTGGTACTGACGCCGACCCGTGAACTGGCCGCCCAGGTGGGCGAAAGCGTCAGCGAATACGGCCGCCATCTGAAGGTGCGCTCGGCGGTGGTGTTCGGCGGCGTTGGCATCAACCCGCAGATCGACCGCCTGAAAGGCGGGCTGGATGTGCTGGTGGCCACCCCCGGGCGGCTGCTGGACCTGCAGCAGCAGGGCGCGGTGCGGTTCGATAACCTGGAAATCCTGGTGCTGGACGAAGCCGACCGAATGCTCGACATGGGCTTTATCCATGACATCCGCAAGGTGCTCCGGCTGCTGCCCGCCAAGCGCCAGACGCTGATGTTCTCCGCCACCTTCTCCAACGACATCCGTGCCCTGGCCAAGACCCTGGTGAACGATCCGGTGGAAGTGGACGTGAGCCCGCGCAACAGCACCGCGGAACGGGTGCGCCAGTGGGTGGTGCCGGTGGATCAGACCCGCAAGGCGGCGGCGCTCAGCCATCTGGTCACCGACGAAAACTGGTTCCAGGTGCTGGTCTTCACGCGCACCAAGCACGGCGCCAACCGGCTTGCCAAACAGCTGGTCGGCGACGGCATCCAGGCGGCGGCGATCCACGGCAACAAGAGCCAGAGCGCCCGCACCCGGGCCCTGGCGGACTTCAAGGACGGCAGCGTGCGCGCCCTGGTGGCCACCGACATCGCCGCCCGTGGCCTGGACATCGAACAACTGCCCCAGGTGGTCAACTTCGACCTGCCCAATGTGCCCGAGGACTATGTGCACCGTATCGGCCGTACCGGCCGCGCCGGTGCCAGCGGCCAGGCCGTGTCCCTGGTCAGCGCCGACGAAAGCAAGCTGCTGTTCGACATCGAGAAGCTGATCGGCCAGCCGCTGGAACGGCGTGACCTGGCCGGCTTCGAACCCGGCGAACCGCTGCCCACCACCGGCCCCGGCCGCGCGCCGCCCATGGGTGGCCGTGGCAACGGCGGCGGTCGCCGTGGTGGTGGCGGCAACGGTGGCGGCGGTGGTCGTGGCGGCAACGGCGGTGGCGGCCGTGGTGGCAACGGCGGCGGTCGCGGTGGTAACAGCCGTGGCGGCAATGGTGCCCGTGGCGAGAGTGCCGGCGGCGGCCGTGGCAATGGCGGTGGCCGTGGTGGTCAAAGCCGCGCCAGCGCCGACGGCAACAAGAGCGGCGAAGCCCGCAACAGCCAGGGCGCCCGCCCTGGCTCCAGCGACGGCCAGCGCCGCCGCCGTCGTCCTTCCGGTAACGGCAACGCGTCCCGATAGGGGATATCGCGGCTGAAGCCGCTCCTACGCGGTGTTTGTGCTGTAGGAGCGGCTTCAGCCGCGATCAACGCCGATAATCCTGATCCCGGGTCTCCCGGGTGGCGAGCAACGCCAGCAACGTCAGCAGGGCCGCCCCGGCCAGGTAATAGCCCACCGCTTGCAACCCGAACCGGTTGGCCAGGGCGGTGGCGATATAGGGCGCCAGGGAAGCGCCGAAAATCCCCGCCAGATTGAACGACAGGGACACACCGGTGTAACGCACCCGGGTCGGGAAATACTCCGACAGCACCGTGCCCAGCGGCCCGTAGGTCATGCCCATCAGCCCCAACCCCAGGGCCAGGAACAGCAGCACCCCCACCAGCGAACCACTCCCGAACAGCGGCTCGAACAGCAGCCCGAACACGGCGATGGCCACGGTCACCCAGATCAGGGTGCGGCGCCGGCCATGGCGGTCGGCGAACAGGGCGGCGAAGGGGATGGTGGCGGCGAAGCACAGAATCGCCAGCAGCTGGATGATCAGGAAGGTTTCCCGGGAATAGCCCAGGGCGGTGGTGCCCCAGGTCAACGCGAACACCGTGGTCAGGTAAAACAGCACGAAGGTGGCGATGGCCACCACCGTGCCCAGCACCAGCGCCCGGGTGTGATGGGTGATCACCCGCGCCATCGGCACCTTGACCTGCTCCTGGGTGTCCAGGGCATGGCGGAACACCGGCGTTTCCTCGATCTTCAACCGCACGTACAGCCCCACCAGCACCAGCAACGCGCTGAGCAGGAACGGAATGCGCCAGCCCCAGGCGAAGAACTGCTGGTCGTTGAGCACCTCGGTGAGAATCAGAAAACAGCCGCCGGACAGCAGAAAGCCCAGTGGCGCCCCCAGCTGCGGGAACATGCCGAACCAGGCCCGCTTGCCCGGCGGCGCGTTCTCGGTGGCGAGCAGCACCGCCCCGCCCCACTCACCGCCCAGCCCCAGACCCTGGCCGAACCGGCACAGCGCCAGCAGCAGCGGCGCCATTACGCCGATCTGCGCGTAGGTGGGCAGCAAGCCGATGGCCACCGTGGACACCCCCATGGTCAGCAGGGCCGCCACCAGGGTGACCTTGCGCCCCAGCCGGTCACCGAAATGACCGAACAGCGCCGAGCCCAACGGCCGCGCGAAGAACGCGATGGCGAAGGTGGCCAGGGACTGCAGCATCCCCGCCGCCGGGTCGGCGCCGGGGAAGAACAGCGGCGGAAACACCAGCACCGCGGCGGTGGCGTAAATATAGAAATCGAAGAACTCGATGGTGGTGCCGGCCAGGCTGGCGAACAGGATACGGCCGGTGGAATTGGCCGGCGCGGCGGCGGATCGGGGCATGGGGAAGCTCTCGGAATGTGAACCGGGCGGCAAGCATACCCTCTCACCGGCGGGCCGACTATGGTCTACTGGCATGACCCATTGAAGGGTGTTTGGATTGAGAAAGGCCCCATAAAAACAAGGCCGAACAACAACAATGCAAGGAGCGGGACATGAGTGATCGCAGTGCCTATGAGCAGGCGCGCCGGGACCCGGCCGCGTTCTGGGCGGAACAGGCCCGTGGCCTGGCCTGGTACCGGGCCCCGGAACGGACCCTGGAGACCCTGGAGGACGGCACCCACCGCTGGTTCGGCGACGGGCTGCTCAACACCAGCTACCTGGCCCTGGACCACCAGATCGAGCAGGGGCGTGGCGACCAGACCGCGCTGATTTACGATTCCCCGGTGACCGGCACGGTCCAGCGCTTCACCTTCAACGAGCTGCGCGACCGGGTAGCGGAACTGGCCGGCGCCCTCACCCGCCTGGGCGTGGGCCGGGGCGACGGGGTGGTGATCTATTTGCCGATGGTGCCGGAAGCCGCCATCGCCATGCTCGCCTGCGCGCGCATCGGCGCGGTGCATTCGGTGGTGTTCGGCGGCTTCGCCGCCCACGAACTGGCGATCCGCGTGGACGACGCCAAACCCAAGGTGATCCTCACCGCCTCCTGCGGCATCGAAATCGACCGGGTGATCGACTACACCGCGCTGGTGCGCGGCGCCCTGGACAAGGCCAGCCACCGGGTGGAGCACGTGCTGGTGCTGCAGCGCGAACAGGGCCCGGCGGACCTGCGGGCCCTGGGTTTCGAGGACTGGCACGCGGTGGTGGACGGCAGCCCGCCGGCGGAGCCGGTGCCGGTGTCCGCCAGCGACCCGCTCTACATCATGTACACCTCCGGCACCACCGGTAAACCCAAGGGCATCGTGCGCGACAACGGCGGCCACGCGGTGGCCCAGCTCTATGCGCTGCGGGAAATCTACGGCATGCAACCCGGCGAGGTGTGGTGGGGCTGCTCCGACGTGGGCTGGGTGGTGGGCCACTCGTTCATCGTCTACGCGCCGCTGCTCGGCGGCTGCACCACGGTGCTCTACGAGGGCAAGCCGGTGCGCACCCCGGACGCCGGCGCCTACTGGCGGGTGGTGGCGGAGCACGGCGTCAACGGCCTGTTCGCCGCGCCCACCGCGTTCCGGGCGATCCGCAAGGAAGACCCGGACGGCGCCCTGTTCCGGCGCCACGATCTGTCCAGCCTCAAGCATCTGTTCGTGGCCGGCGAAAAACTGGACTCCCCCACCTACCAGTGGCTCAGCGAACTCACCGGCCGACCGGTCTACGACCACTGGTGGCAAACCGAAACCGGCTGGCCGGTGACCGCGCCCCTGACCCGCCAGGGCCCGGCGGAAGTGCGCACCGGCTCCACCAACCGGGCGGTGCCCGGCTATGAGGTGGTGGTGCTGGACCCGGAAACCGGCGAGCCCCTGCCGGCGGAGACCGAAGGCGCCATCGCCCTGCGCCTGCCGCTGCCCCCGGGCTGCGCCCAGACCCTGTGGAACGACCACCAGCGCTACCTGGCCGCCTACCTGAACACCTACCCGGGCTATTACCACACCGGCGACGGCGGCTACCTGGACCGGGACGGCTTCGTGCACATCATGGGCCGCACCGACGATGTGATTAATGTGTCCGGCCACCGTCTTTCCACCGGCGTCATGGAGGAGCACATCGCCACCCACCCGGCGGTGGCGGAATCGGCGGTGGTGGGCATGCACGATGAACTCTGCGGCGAAGTGCCGGTGGGCCTGGTGGTGCTCAAGGACGGCGCC
>CENV01014959.1_pt1 | contig 12320 bp, 7 predicted proteins | sample 530231 | NCBI WGS metagenome assembly CENV01 (sample SAMEA2619815, study PRJEB7988) | marine metagenome | biome: marine biome (ENVO:00000447); feature: surface water layer (ENVO:00002042); material: "saline water (ENVO:00002010), including plankton (ENVO:xxxxxxxx)" | depth 5 m | reverse complement strand
ACGCGGGTGATGCCGTGTGGCTCGAGGCGCTGTCGACGGTGGTCGAACCCAAGCCGGTCATCGTCATCGACGACGCGCAACTGCTGGACGAAGCGACCCTGGCCTTCATCGCCCAGCTGTCGTCCAGCGCGCGCGACGGCCTGACCATGATCGTGGCGGCGCGCGGCTCGGTAGGACTGCCGCTGGCGCGGATGCGGGCGCTCGGTTTCCTGGTCGAGGTGGGTAATGCCGACCTCTCTCTGACGCTGGCTGAAGCCACGCAACTGGTAACGATGAGCGTGGGCGCGCCGATCGATGCGCAAAATTTGCAGGATATCGTGCGCGATACCCAGGGCTGGGTATCGGGCGTCGTCATCGCTTGCGATCTCTACCGGCGCGGCGCGCAGGGGGCGGGCCAGATGCGGCTGACCGGCCTGCGTCCGGAATTTGCTGAATATTTCCATGAAGAGGTGCTTGGCCAGCAGCCCGACGACGTGCGCCGTTTCCTGGTCGACACATCAATTCTGGATGAACTCACCCCTTCCGCCTGTGCGGCGGTGACGGGCAATGACGATGCGCGCGCCATGCTGGATCGCGTCTTTCGCGAAGGGCTGTTCCTCAATCCGATCGATCAGGAACATGGCCGCTACGCCTATCACCGCCTGTTCCGCGACATGGTGCTGGGCCGCCTGATGGACCGGGCCCCCGCGCGCGCCGCCATGATGCATTGCCGCGCGAGCGATCATTTCGCCGCGACGGGCGACATCCTCAAGGCGGTCGAACATGCCCGACTGAGCGGGGATCAGGCTTTCCTGGCCGGACAGTTGGATCGGCTGGCCGAACAACTCACCTATTCGGGTTATCTGTATCGGATCGACGAGTTGGGCGCGGAACTCCCCTGGGCCGTATTGGCACAACACCCCTATCTGCTGCTGGCTTTGGCTTGGCGGCGGATACGGCAATTGTCGTTCGCCGCCGCCGACAGGCTGATCGCCACCGCGCGGTCGATCCACGAAGCGCGCAACCAGAGCGACGACGTGTCGGCGCATGATAATGAACAACTGGATCTGATGATCCGCCATCGCCTCGTCATGCTGGCGGCGGCGCGCGACGATATGGTGGAGGTGGAGGCGGAAGCCGAACCCCTGCTTGCGGAAATGGCCGAAAGCCACGCCTATCTCAGCTGCACCCTGCTCGCGCAATTGATGTCGGCGCGGCGCGAACTCTATCATTTCCAGGACATGCTCAAGCTTGAGGCGGAAACCCGGCGCGCTTTGTCTCGCCCCGGATCGGACTTCGCGTCGATCGCGCTCAAGGCCTCGGTCGCGCCGACGCTGATGGCGCAGGGCAAGACGCAGCTGGCGCATCGTTTCCTGGACGAGGCCCTTACCCTGGCCCGCGACATTCATGGCGAGGGGTCGGGCCTTGCGGCGCTGCCCGCCTTGCCACTGGCGGAACTCCTTTATGACGCGGGCGATCTGGATGGCGCGGCGGCGCTGGTCGAACGCCACCTGCCCGTGGTGCGGCAATGGGGATTCGCGGACCAGATGGCGTCGGGCTACATCGTCAACGCCCGGCTGCGCGCCGCGCGCGGCGATCTGCCGGGCGCGCTGTCGACGCTCAACGACGCGCATCTGGTCGCGATCGAATGTGGGCTGGACCGGATGCGCGCCTTCATCGTGGCGGAAGAGGTCCGCCTGCTCATCAAGGCCGGCCAGATCGAGGAAGCCGAACGGCATTTTGCCGCGGGCGATTCGCAACTGGACGGCGAACCGATCCCCACGCTGCATCCCACGCGCCGCAACGAAAGCATCGCCATCGCTTGGCTACGGATCGAGATGCAGCGCCATCGGCTCAGCCGCGCGCGCAAGGTTGCGCATCGCTGGCTGGAATTCGTCCGTCGCGCCGGGGCCGTCCGCTCAGCCGTGACGTTCGAACTGTTGCTGGCGGAAATCGCCGTGTTACAGGGCAATCGGTCCGAAGCTCGTCGCGCCGTGCGGACCGCGGTCGAAATGGCCGAACCGGCGGGCTGGGTCCGCATCTTCGTCGATGAAGGCGAAGTCATCGCCTCGCTGCTGACCGAAGCCTATGCACAGGGGCCGGAACTGGAAACCCCGGCCGACCGCTTCGCCGTGCGGCTGGTGTCGCTGATGCGCAGCGGCCCGCAGATCGAAAGCGACGAGGAGGATGACGATGATTTCGGCCTGACTGGTCGCCTTGCCAACCGGGAAGTCGATATCTTGATGATGGTGAGCGGGGGCCTGCGCAACCGCGAAATCGGCGACCGGCTTGGCCTGACCGAAGGCACGGTCAAATGGTATATGCAGCAGATCTACGACAAGCTGGGCGTTCGGCGGCGGCCGCAGGCGGTGTTGCGCGCGCGCCAGCTTGGCATCCTGCCCTGACGCTCCCGCTTCCGCCTACCCAAGGATAGATTGCGCGTCCTCACGCGCCTGCCATCGCCCAGCCGGGCGAAAGGAACCATCATGGCCAAACGTAAAGTCATCATCAGCTGCGCCATCACCGGCGCCATCCATACCCCTTCCATGTCGCCCTATCTGCCGATCACGGCAGAGGAGATCGCAGAGTCGGCGATCGGCGCGGCGGAAGCGGGCGCGGCGATCATCCACCTGCACGCCCGCAATCCCGTCGACGGGCGGCCCGACCAGAATCCCGACTTGTTCACGCCCTTCCTCAAGGTCATCAGGCAGCGCAGCGACGCGGTGCTGAACCTGACCACCGGCGGCCATCCTTCCATGACCGTGCAGGAACGGATGCGCCCGGCGCAGAGCTTCGCGCCCGAAGTCGCCAGCCTCAATATGGGCACGATGGGCTTTGGCCTGTTCCCGATGCTGGACCGGTTCAAGGACTTCAAGCATGACTGGGAACCGGTCGCACTGGAAGCATCGCGCGACCTGGTGTTCAAGAATACCTATGCGGATATCGAATATCTGCTGGCCACCCTGTCGCCGCTCGGCACCCGCTTCGAATTTGAATGTTACGACACCAGCCACCTCTACAACCTCAAATATTTCCTTGACCGCGGGCTGGTGAAGGCGCCTTTGTTCATCCAGACCTGCTTTGGCATATTGGGCGGCATCGGCAGCCATCCCGACGACATCATGCATATGAAACGCACCGCCGACCGACTGTTCGGCGATCAATATCAATGGTCGGTGCTAGGCGCAGGCGCGCGCCAGATGAGTATCGTCGCCATGGCCGCGTCGATGGGCGGCAATGTGCGGGTGGGGCTGGAGGATTCGCTCTGGGGCGGCCCCGGCCGCCTGGCGCAGACCAATGCCGAACAGGTCGCGACCGCGCGCCAGATCATCGAGGGTATGGGGCTGGAAGTGGCTACGCCGGATGAGGCTCGCGCTATTCTGGACCTCAAGGGCGCGGACCGGACCAACATCCGATGACCAAGCTATCGGGGCCGCTGGCCGGTATCCGCATCGTCGAGATCGACGCTATCGGCCCGGTGCCGCTGGCGGCGATGCTGTTGGCGGATATGGGGGCGGAGATCATCCGCGTCGCGCGACCACCATCGGCGGGCGCGGGCGACTGGGACGATGTCGGCGGCGACATTCTCCACCGCAGCCGGACGGTGATCCATCTCGACCTCAAGCGCGATGATGACCGCGCCCAGCTGCTCGACCTGATTGATCGGGCGGACGGCCTGATAGAGGGCTATCGCCCTGGTGTGATGGAGCGGCTGGGCATCGGCCCGGACATCTGCCTGGCGCGCAATCCGCGCCTGGTGTTCGGCCGCATGACCGGGTGGGGCCAATCGGGTCCACTGGCGATGCGCGCTGGGCATGACATCAACTATCTCTCAATCACCGGCGCGCTGAACGCGATGGGCGAACAGGGCGCGCCGCCGCCGGTGCCGCTCAATCTGGTGGGCGATTATGGTGGCGGCGCTATGTTCCTGATCTTCGGCCTGCTCAGCGCCCTGCTGTCGGCGCAACGAACGGGACAGGGGCAGGTGGTCGACGCCTGCATCACCGACGGCGTCGCGTCGCTGATGAGCCTTTTTTACGCTTGGCAGCCCAAGGGGTTATGGACCGATGCGCCCGCCTCCAACCTGCTGGACGGGGCCGCGCCTTTCTATCGCTGCTATATGTGTGCGGATGGTCGGCATGTCGCGGTCGGTTGCTTGGAACCCAAATTCTTTGCCCAGATGGTCGATGGGCTGGGCCTGTCGGATCGTCGCTACGACCAGAACGACCGCGCGACTTGGCCAGCGATGCAGGCCGATTTTACGGCCGTCTTCGCGACCCGCACGCGCGACGCATGGGCCGATCATTTCGGGGAGACCGATGCGTGCGTCACCCCGGTTCTGGCGATGGCCGAAGCGCCGGGGCATCCGCATAATCAGGCGCGCGGCACCTTTATGCAGCGGGAAAGCATCGCCCAACCGGCACCCGCGCCCAGGCTGGATCGCACGGCAGGGGCCATCACCGAAGCCGCCAGCGCGGACGCGGCGGACATCATCCGCCGCTGGTCCTAATCGCCACGCCAAAAGCCTGCGGCATAATTACCACGAGAGACAGATTAGTTCAATCTGTTCAACGATTCCTGCCGAAAGGTAGGTGGAGAATGGCGGCTATGACCGCATCTATGCGCCGGTAAGGACGATGCCTGCAAAAAGAACAGGCGATCCAGATCGGCCAAGGGAGAGAGAGAATGAAATTCGGCATTTTGAGACTGGCGTTGCTGACGACCGGTGCGACCTTGGCGACCCCGCTCTGGGCGCAGGACGCGACCAGCGCCGCGCCCCAGGCTGAAAGTTCCAGCAGTGGCGACATCGTCGTCACCGCCCGCCGTCGCGAAGAACGGTTGCAGGACGTGTCCGTCTCCATCTCCGCCTTCTCGGCCGCCTCGCTGGAACGCAGCACCGTCCAGACGGTCAGCGACGTCAAGACGATCGCACCGGGCTTCACCTTCTCGTCCGAAGGCGGCAAGGACAATGTCGCGCTCACCCTGCGCGGCATCGGCCAATTGCCGCTGGGCGAAGTCACGCCGGGCGTCGTCATCTACCTGAACGACACCCCGCTGCCTGCCGTCGGCTCCAACGTGCCGACCTACGACATCGGCAGCATCCAGGTGCTCAAAGGGCCGCAGGGCACGTTGTTCGGCCGCAACACGCTGGGTGGCGCCGTCGTCATCGGCAGCCAGCGCCCGACCTATGAATTTGAAGGTTATGTCGAGGGCACCTATGGCAGCTTCGACTATCGCGAACTGGAAGGGGCGATCAACGTCCCCATCATCGCCGACAAGGTGGCGTTCCGCGCGGCCGGCCAGGTCCGGCGGCAGGATCCTCGTACGATCGCGTTCGACGGTGGCCCCGGCTTCGACAATATCAAGCAGGACGCCTTCCGCCTGTCCTTGCTGCTGGAGCCGATCGAGGGTCTGAAAAGCACCACCATCTACGAATATTTCAAGAGCGACGAACTGGCCGGTGGCCTTTATCTGCTGCGCCAGAATTTCTCGCTCGCCGCCTTCGGCCTCGGCGTGCTGGACCCGCAGGCACAGCAGGCGCTCGAAACGCAGCGCGCCAACCGGCGCGGTTCGTTCGACGGCGGCATCAATGGCGGCCGTTCGTCGCGCAAGATGACGTCGATCACCAACGACACCTCGTTCAGCTTTGGCGACCTGACGCTGCGCAACATCTTCGGTTTCCGCAAGAATTTCAGCAATCAGCTGATCAACACCGGCGCGCTGCAAAATCTGTCGATCCCCACCGGCCTGCCCGCGCCACTCCCCGCTGCTGTGCCCTTCACCCTGTTCCACGCCGCGTCGGTGCTGGATCGCCAGTATCTGACCAACGAAACCCAGTTGCTGGGCGATTTCGGGTCGTTCAACTTCATCACCGGCGTCTTCTACAATAACGACAAGTCCGCCGGTCCCACCGGATCGCAATTCACGGCCTTCTCGGTCGGTGGAGTGCCAGCGCCTGCGGTTAGCGCGCATGTCCGCAACAAGAATTTCGCGGTCTATGGCCAGATCGGTTATGAAATCACGGATAAGCTGAAACTGAACCTCGGCGCGCGTTACAGCTGGGACAAGGTATCGGCCTGCGGCGGCACGATCGGCACCAGCTACGTCGATGAGGATACCTGCCTGGCCACGGCAGCGCTTGGCTTGGCCGATGGCGTCGGCACCGTCTCCAACAAGGGGGAGGAGCCGAGCTGGACCATCGGCCTGGATTACAAGGCGACGCCCGACTGGCTGCTCTACATTTCGTCGCGGCGCGGCTATCGCGGCGTGAACATCAACACCCCGCTGTTCGAAACGCCCTTCACCACCGGCGGCGTCGATCCGTCCTGCGTCGCAACCGGCGGCGTCTGCCCCGACCTGCGCGCCTTCCAGAAGACCGGCGAGGAGCGGATCACCGACGTCGAACTGGGGTCGAAATATGACTATCATGTGGGGGAGGCACGCGGCCGATTGAACATCGCGGCCTATTACAGCAAGTATAAAAACGCGCTGCAATTCCTCAACACGCAGACCATCATCCCCAATGGCACGCCGGATTCGCCGACCAACGGATCGCTGGCGGCCAATGTCGCCAACCTGCGGATATGGGGCGTGGAACTGGAAGCCTCGATCAGCCCCACCCGCAACTTCACCGTGTCCTTCAACGCCGCCTATACCGACGTGAAGGTGGAAAGCGTCAACGTACCGAACGGGCTGCCCGCCTCGGTCACGCTGGGCAAGGCGCAAATCAACACCTACTCGCCCAAATTCTCCGGCACGGCGAGCGTGAGCTGGATCCTGCCGATCAAGCCGGCCGACGGCGATCTCGCCTTCAACTCGGACCTGTTCATGACCGATGATTTCGGTGGCCAGAACGGCGAAAAGCTGCCCGGCTACAAGCTGGTCAACGCCCGCCTCGACTGGCGCGGCATTGGCGGCACGGGCCTGGATCTGGGCGTGTTCGTGAAGAATGTCTTCAAGGAAGAATATTTCTCGGCGTCCAGCGTATTGCTGTCCTCCTTCCCGCTCAGCTCGGTCTATGCCGGTGAGCCACGGACTTGGGGCGTCGTCGCGAAATACAGCTTCTGATGAAAGGCGCGCGGGGCGGACTTGGTCTGCCCCGCTTGCGGCCTGGACGGAACTTGCGCAGGAGGCATGATGAAACTGGGCATATGCAGCCTGTGGGGTTCCAGTCTGGAGAGCTTTCGCGAGGAAGTCCGGCTGGCATCGGACCTGGGTTTCGACCTGGTTTCGGTCGGGGATTCCCCGGCGGGCTGGCATGAACTTTATGTGTCGCTGACCCTCGCGGCGCTCGAAGCACCGGGCGTGACGATCGCGACGCTGGTAACCTCCCCCTTCATGCGTCACCCCCTCGTTACCGCCGCCGCCTTGAGCAGCATCGACGATCTGTCGGGCGGGCGGGTCGCGCTGGGGCTGGCGACCGGCGGCAGCACGGTGCTGGCGATCGGGCGACCGCCTGCGACCCAGTCGGAAATCCGGGCGGAACTGGCCGCGCTCAAGGGGCTTTTTGCCGGAGAGGCGATCGAATGGCAGGGCGCGTCCGTCAAGCCGCCGCGCTTCGCCCGGAAAATCCCGATCTATTATTCCGCCTTCGGTCCCAAGGCGCTGGCGCTGGCGGGGGAACAGGCCGACGGCGTCATCCTGTTCGCAGGCGAACGTCATCTCGAAGCTCTGGCGCACCGCATCGCCGCCGTTCGGGACGCTGCGACCAGCGCAGGGCGTGATCCCGCCGCAATCGACATCTGGGTCGTCTCCTACGCATCGGTCCGGCCGACCCGCGCGCAGGCGATCGACGACCTCAAGGCGTTCATCGTCGTCAATGGCATGGCGATCCGCACCCCCGATGCGCTGGCGCAGGTGCCGACGCAATTTCATGGCAAGATCGCGCAGTTGCATGCACGCTACGACCCGACCGAGCATGTCGTCGTGGGTGGCCGTAACGTCGCGTTGATGGAGGAACTGGGGCTGACCGATTTCCTGTCCGAATTCGATACGCTGGCCGGACCGGTCGAGGCGGCGTCCGATATGTTGCGGAAGTTGGCCGCGCTGGGCGTATCCACCTTCATCGCCGCCCTGCCGGGCCATGCCGCCCCGCTGGAAACCATGCGCGGCCTGGCGCAAGCGCGGAGCATGATGTGACCCTGGATGATCTGTATCGTAGCGAAGCTGGCGCTGGTCCCATCGCCTCCGTGCTCAACGCCAGCACGCTCGCCGATATGATGACGACCGCGGAGGCACTGACGCTGGAGGGGCATGGCGCGCGCGTCACCTATTCGCGCAAAGTGTTCATTCCGCTCACCAAATTATGCCGCGACGTCTGCCACTACTGCACCTTTGCCACCACCCCGGCACGGGCAGGCAACGCTTATCTCGGTCGGGACGAAGTGCTGGCGATCGCGCGCGCAGGGGCTGAGGCGGGATGCCGGGAGGCGCTGTTCACCCTGGGCGACCGTCCCGAGGACCGCTACGCCGCCGCGCGCGACGCGCTGGCCCGGCTGGGCCTTGACTCCACGCTTTCCTATCTCGCCGAAATGGCGGAACTGGTGCTGCGCGAGACGGGCCTGCTGCCTCACCTTAACCCAGGCCTGATGGACGCGGCGGACTATGCCCTGCTGCGGCCTCATGCCGCGTCGATGGGCATCATGCTGGAAAGCAGCGCCAGCCGGCTGTGCGCGCGCGGCGGCCCGCATTTTGGATCGCCCGACAAGGAACCCGCGCGCCGTCTGGCCACGATCGCCGAGGCGGGCCGCGCGAAAATTCCCTTCACCACCGGGCTGTTGATCGGCATCGGGGAAACCCGCGACGAACAGGTCGACGCGCTGGTCGCCATCCGCGACCTGCATCGCCAATATGGCCATATTCAGGAAGTCATCATCCAGAATTTCCGGGCCAAGCCGGGCACGCGGATGGCCGAACATGCCGAACCGGCGCTCGACGATCATCTCTGGACGATCGCCGCCGCGCGGCTGATCCTGGGACCGGACATGACGATCCAGGCGCCGCCCAACCTCCACGACCAAGTCGATCTTGCTCCGCTGATCCGGGCCGGGGTAAACGACTGGGGCGGGGTGTCGCCGGTGACGCCCGACCATGTGAACCCCGAAGCCCCATGGCCCCATCTGGAGACATTGGCGCAGGCCACCCGCGCCGCTGGCCGCACGCTTTCCCAACGCCTTGCCATCGGGCCACGTTACGCGCTGGCGGCGCAGGATTGGGCCGCGCCTGCGGTCGCAACCCTTATCCTGCGCGCGATCGACGGACGCGGCCTGCCCAAGCCCGACGATTGGGCCGCCGGGCATGGCGACGACGCGCCCGCGCTGATCGGCGGCGATGTCGGCCAGGCATCGGCATCGGTGCAGACGCTCCTGCGCCACGCCGAAGCTGGTGCGCGCCTGAGCGAGCGTGACATCGTCACCCTGTTCGATGCCGATGGCCACGACCTTGCTGCCATCGTCGCCCAGGCCGACCGGCTGCGGCAGGAGACTATCGGCGACACGCTGACCTATGCCGTCAATCGCAACATCAACTACACCAATATCTGCCTCTACAAATGCGGCTTCTGCGCCTTTTCGAAGGGCAGTACGAAGGCGATGCGCGGCCCCGCCTACCGGCTCGACTATGCCGAGGTTGGACGGCGCGCGGCCGAAGCATGGGATCGCGGCGCCACCGAAGTCTGCCTGCAAGGGGGCATCCATCCCGACTATGACGGCAACACCTATCTCTCCGTTCTGAAGGCCGTGCGCAAAGCCGCGCCGGACATCCATATCCACGCTTTCTCCCCGCTGGAAGTTACCCATGGCGCGCATACGCTGGGCCTGCCGCTGGAGGATTATCTGGCGCAGTTGAAGGCGGCGGGCCTCTCCACCTTGCCCGGCACCGCGGCCGAGATACTCGACCCCGAAATCCGCGCGCTGATATGCCCGGACAAGGTCAGCGCAGACGAATGGATCGAAGTGATGCGCGTGGCCCATGGCATCGGCCTGCGCAGCACCGCGACGATCATGTTCGGCCATGTCGAGGGCTATCGCCACTGGGCGCGCCACCTGCTGCGCATCCGCGCCTTGCAGGAACAGACCGGCGGCTTCACCGAATTTGTCCCCTTGCCCTTCGTCCATATGGAAGCGCCGATCTGGCGCAAGGGGCTGGCCCGGTCGGGACCAAGCTATCGCGAGGCGGTGCTGATGCACGCCATCGCCCGCATCGTCCTGCATCCGCTGATCCCCAATATCCAGGTGTCCTGGGTCAAGATGGGACCGGAGGGGGCGGCGGCAATCCTGAACGCGGGCGCCAACGACATGGGCGGCACGCTCATGGACGAATCGATCACCCGCGCGGCGGGTGGCGTCAACGGCCAGGAATTTGGCCCCACGCAAATGCGTGCGCTCGCCGCATCGGTCGGACGTCCCGTCCGCCAGCGCACTACCCTTTATGATCCGGTATCGCCCCGGCAAACCCACATCACGGAGTCCCTATGACCGATCTCTTGCACCCTCTGAAGGACAAGGTCGCGATCATCACCGGCGGCGGCAGCGGCATCGGCCGCGCCACCGCGCTGATGATGGCGCAGCGCGGCGCGAAGGTCGCGATCACCGGCCGCACCGAATCGCGCCTGTCCCATGTGGTCGACGAAATCACGGCGCAGGGCGGGCAGGCGCTCGCCGTCGCCATGGACGTGATGGAGGAAGCCTCGATCGCGGCGGGCATAACCAAGGTGGTCGATCATTTCGGCGGCCTCCATATCCTCCACAGCAACGCCGCCCAGACCGGCCTGATGCACGAAGACGCGCTGATCGCCGACATGGACGTCGCCTTCTGGGATCGCACTTTTGCCACCAACCTGCGCGGGTCGATGCTGTGCGCCAAGCACGCCATCCCCCATCTGCTGTCGGCAGGCGGCGGGTCGATCGTCTTCACAGGTTCCGGCAAGGGGCTGGCGGGCGATGTCGACTATCCTGCCTATGGCACGACCAAGGCAGGGATGCTGGGCCTCTCCAAATATATCGCCACCCAATATGGCAAGCAGGGCATCCGCTCCAACGTGGTCGTGGTCGGCCTGGTGATGACAGAGGCGCTGGACGATAATATGCCGCCAGAGGCCCAGAAGCTGATGACCGAACATAATCTGGTCGATTATCTGGGCCGGCCGGAGGATATCGCCGAAGTCGTCGCCTTCCTCGCGTCCGACCAGGCCCGTTATGTTACGGGCGCATCGATCGTCGCCGATGGCGGCTTTACATCCCATTCGGCGGTCTATGCGGACATGATGCGCTTCGCTGCCATGCAATCAGGAACCAGCGCATGAACTTTCCATCCATCGCCGTCGTCGGCGGCACCGGCAATCTGGGCGCGGCGATCGCCTGGCGCCTCGCCCGTGCGGGCTATCCCGTCGTTATCGGATCGCGCAGCGCGGACGGCGCGCAAAAGACGGCGGCGGAACTCGGCCACGGCCTCTCCGGCGCCACCAATATCGACGCGGCGGCCGGCGCGGACATCGTCATCGTCACCGTGCCCTTCGCGGCGCAGGACGCGACGCTGCGCGACATCGCGCCCCATGTCGCGGGCAAGATCGTGGTGGACACCACCGTCCCGCTGGTCCCGCCCAAGGTGATGCGCGTGCAACTCCCCGCCGAGGGATCGGCCGCGCTCCGCGCGCAGGCCGCGCTGGGCGAAGGGATGACTGTCGTGTCTGCCTTCCACAATGTCGCCGCGCACAAGCTGGCCAAGGATGTCGATGTCGGCTGCGACGTGCTGGTGTTCGGCGATGACAAGGCGGCGCGGGGCCAGGTCGTCGCGTTGGCCGACGCGATGGGCCTGCGCGGCCTGCACGGTGGCGCGCTGTGCAATTCGGCGGCGGCCGAAGCCCTGACCTCGATCCTCATCTTCCTCAACAAGACCTACAAGGTTGACGGCGCGGGCATCCGCATCACCGGCGACCTGATCCCGCCGACGGATTGAGCGCAACCCCTTCCGGGCGGAAGGTGCGACCCGGCCACCGGGCGCGCCATCCTGCCGGGCATAAACGATACAGGGGATAGAGGAATGAAGCTCAACATCGGCGTGCCCAATTCGATGCATGTGGCGGCGATGACCCAGCCATGGGAACATGCGCTGACCGGCGACGATATCGGTCGCGCGCTTAAGGTCGCTGACGATCTGGGCTTCAACAAATGCATGTTGGGCGAACATTTCATCATCCCGCAGGAACATATCGCCCTGTCTGGCGACCATTATGTCCATGGCACGGTGGCGCTCGCTTTCCTCGCCGGGCGGACATCGAAAATGCGGGTCAGCTCGTCCGTCTCCATCCTGCCGCTGCAAAGCCCGATCGTACAGGCCAAGGC
>CENV01028693.1_pt1 | contig 12322 bp, 11 predicted proteins | sample 530231 | NCBI WGS metagenome assembly CENV01 (sample SAMEA2619815, study PRJEB7988) | marine metagenome | biome: marine biome (ENVO:00000447); feature: surface water layer (ENVO:00002042); material: "saline water (ENVO:00002010), including plankton (ENVO:xxxxxxxx)" | depth 5 m | reverse complement strand
CTCCACCCAGTACCCGGATCTGCACCACTGCGAAGTGGACGGCAAGAATGCCGCCGAGCAGGTGGATCAGAAGTGGTACGCGGATGAGTACATCCCCACCGTGCAACAGCGCGGCGCCGCCATCATCAAGGCACGCGGTGCGTCTTCCGCCGCTTCCGCCGCCAACGCCGCCATCGACCACATGCGCTCCTGGGCGCTGGGCACCGACGAAGGCGACTGGGTGTCCATGGGCATCTACAGCGATGGTTCCTACGGCATTCAGGAAGGCCTGATCTACTCCTTCCCCTGCGTGTGCAAGAACGGCGACTGGGAAATCGTTCAGGGTCTGGAAGTCAACGACTTCTCCCGCGAGCGCATGACCGCCACCGAGACCGAGCTGGCCGAGGAACGGGACGCGGTGCAACACCTGCTGCCGTAACTCCGTTGGCCGCCGCCTCCGCGGCAACCGGCGATAAAAAAGGCTCCCTTCGTGGGAGCCTTTTTTTGTTTCACGCCTTGCGGGGAACCGACAGCTTTATCGCGGCTGAAGCCGCTCCTACGTGCGGTTCGCGGCGATCAGTAATTCTGGTACATGGACGGGTCCATGCCACCGCTCATGGAGCCCATCATGGCGCCCATGCCGATAAAGCCGCCGACAAACAGCACCAGCAATACCACCAGGGCGATGATCACCCCCGAGCCATTGGGAGCCGGTTTGGGGCCGTAATTGTTGGCGCCCTTGGAGCCGGGCACGAACAGCAGCATGATGGCGATCACGAAGTTGGCGATCGGCACGAAGATCAACAGAATCAGCCAGCCGCTCATGTTCATGTCATTGAGACGGCGGATGCCGTAGATGATGCTCATCACGGCCAGGAAAATCGACAGCACCGCCACCACCAGGATCATCGGAATCATCATCGTGCCGCCGGACGGATCGACGCTGAATCCGGCCGCCATGGCCAGGCCCATGATCGCGTACAGGATCATGGTGAACACCATCACGTAGACGAAGTAGCGTGCCCGTCCCAGCCGGCCGGTGGTTTGGAACATGCGTGGCTGGTAGGTCTCCACGGCGGCCGTCCCCAGATCGGCCTCGGGGGATTGATAAGGTTGGTTCATGATCTTCCCTTGGTTTTACTGAATCATAGAACACCACGTCAGGGTGGCGCCGCCCTCGTCGGCACCACCCTGCGCAGCACATCCCCGCGGCTAAGTTGCCCCACCAGCCGCGGACCTTGCACCACCGGCAGAATCCGCCGGTGATGGCGCAAGAGCATTTCCGCTGCTTCCTGAACCGTGGCGGACACCGCCACGCCCAGGATTTCACGGCTCATATAGTCCGCCACGCAGCCGGCACCGGCGCCATGATAGTCGGCATCCAAAGTGCTTTTCAGCGCGTCGGCCTCGGAAAACATCCCCACCAGCACGCCCCGCTCGTCCACCACCGGCGCACCGCACAGGTCACGGGCCAGCAGCGCCCGGGCGGCGTCATGGACGGACATAACGGGGGAAAGAGAAAAGGGATCCGGCTTCATGCAATCCCTGACCGGTTCAGCCAAACCGGGTCGCATATCGTTCATGGCTTCATCCTTTGAAGCGTTTTTATGGGAATGTCGAAAGCCTACCCATAATCCCGCCGCTTCACCAGTCCGATACGCGTGCCCCAATAGCTGTCCGGCGGCGCCACCCAGGCGGCCCGGTGCAGGCGCGCCAGGGCCTCGCCGTCCCGGGCCAGCGCATTGAGCTGGCGCCGGTTGAGACCTTCGGGCCCGTGCTGGATGCAGCGTTGCAGCCATTCCTCCCGGGCCTCCGGTTCCAGGCAGCGGCGGCGGCGCGCCAGGGCCCGGTGCAGGTGGTTCAGGTCCGGGTCAACCACCGCCGCGTCGAAGGCGCTCAGGGCGCCCGGGTTGAGCGGCCGGGGATCGGCGATGGCGTCCACCTGGGGAGACAGCCGCTGCTCCTCCGGGGTAAGCAGCAAACGCCGGCGCCGTAACGCCTCGCCCAGGGCCACCCGGCTGAGCACCACCGAGGTGGGCGCCGCCAGAATCAGCGGCAGGGCCACCGGCAACGACCAGAAGAAAAAGAACGGGTCCAGCCACAGGGCCAGGCCGGCCCAGCCCGCCGCCAGCAGCGTGCCCGGCGCGTGGCTGACGAAGGCCTCGCGCCAGCCGGTCTCGTCGGTGCGGTTCTGGCCGCCCCAGTGCAGCGACAGATTGAACAGCGCCCCGAGCACATAGCGGCTGTGGGTGAGCATGCGGATCGGCGCCAGCAGCATGGACACCAGCAGTTCCAGGCACACCGAGGCGAACAACCGCCAGGCGCCGCCATGCTGGCGCCGCCGGCCACTGAGCAGCACGTCGGCAATGGCCAGGAACTTGGGCAGAAACAGCAAAAAGAAAGTGCTCAGTATCAGGCCCACCGCCCAGTGCGGGTGCCATTCCGGCCAGGCCGGAAACATGCTGTTTTGCTGCTCGGGAAAATAGTCGATGGGCCACAGCGTCAGGCGCGTGGCCTCGATGCTGGTGAGAATCAGAAAGGCCAGCCAGATCGGCGAAGACAGATAGGACAGGATGCCGTTGAGAAACGCCATGCGGTGGGCGAAACGCAGCTTAGGCGCGAACAGAAACAGCCACGCGTGTTGCAGGTTGCCCTTGGCCCAGCGCCGGTCGCGGGTCAGTTCGTCCACCAGGGTCGGCGGCGATTCCTCGTAGCTTTCGTCCAGCTCCGGCTCCATCCATACCTCATAGCCGGCGCGGCCCATGTAGGCGGCCTCCACGAAGTCGTGGCTCATGATCGGGCCCCGGAACAGGCCGAAACCGGACAGGTGTTGCAGGCCGCAGTGCTCCATGAACGGCTTGCAGCGAATAATGGCGTTATGGCCCCAGTAGGCCGCCTCGCCCAACTGAATACCGGCCAGCCCGGCGGTGAACAGCGGCCCGTAGACCCGGTTGGCGAACTGCTGAAAACGGGCGAAGGCGGAGTGGGCGTTGATCAGCGACGGGCTGGTTTGCAGGATGCCCACCTTGGGCGCCAGCTCCATATGGCGCACCATGCGCGTCAGGGTGGCGCCGCCCATGACGCTGTCCGCGTCCAGCACCACCATGTACTCGTAGTCCTTGCCCCAGCGGCGCAGGAAGTCCGCCACGTTGCCGCTTTTGAAGTTGAGGTTGACCGGCCGGTGGCGGTAGAACAGGCGGCCCTGCAGGCCCTGCTCCTGGCACAGCCGGTACCAGCCGGTGCGCTCCTCCAGCCATTGTTGCGCGTCGCGGCTGTCGGACAGCAGATAGAAGTCGAAATGTTCCAGCTCGCCGGTGTCGCGCAGGGACTGGATGGTGGCGCGCAGGCCGGCCAGGGTGCGGTCCACCGGCTCGTTGTAGATCGGCATCACCACGGCGGTGCGGGCCAGCGGCGTGGCGGCCACGGTGGCGGCGTCGTAGCGGCGCACCAGGGACCAGGGGTCGCCGCCCCGACGGCGCAGCCAGAAGCCCAGCAAGGCGGTCCAGAAGCCCACCGAAATCCAGGCGAACAGCACCGCGAACAGAAACAGGATGCCCTTTTCCAGCAGATTGCCGCCGTGGTACGGCAGCACCGACTGCATGCCATAGAGGCCCGCCAGGGTTTGCGCCAGCACCAGCAAAATCAGGGTGGCGCGGCGCAGCACCGCCACCGCCTTCCAGCGGCGGCGGCGTGGGCCGGCGGTGTCCGTCGTCGCTGTGCTCACGGGCGCCGCGGGTAGTGAATGGAGCCGTGGTGCACCGGCGGCGCCAGCATCGGCGGCGCCGGCTGATCCAGGCCGAAGCGCTCCGGCACGGCGGCCATCAGCCGTTCCAGCAGCCCCTCCTCGCCGGCTTCAAGGGTGTCATCCACCAGCCGCAGGGCGGCCCGGGTGGTGTCGGTGTCCACGCTCACACCGGACAGCCGCAGATAGGCCAGCACCCGGCCCAGGGCGTCCTCTACGATGTTGTCGGTCATCGGGAATCTCCGCCCAGGATGTCGTTGTTCACCGGGATCTCATAGGACCAGGTTTCCGACACCGTGTCCTCGCCCTTCTTCAGGAAAGCACGCAGGGCCAGGGGCTTGTCGGCGGCCGGGCGCGCCAGGATGGACACCCGCCAGCGATCCACCGGCGCCAGATATTCCACGAAATGCTCGATCACTTCGCCATCGCCCTCGGCGATCACCTCGCTGGTCACCGGCGCGCCTTCGGTGACGCCCTGGAGCGGTCCGCCGGCGAAATCCACCACGATGCGGTAGGCGCCTTCCACATTGCCGCCGCCGGCACGGTTGCCGTCACCAACGAAGGTCTTCACCGCGCTGGCCCGATCGCTGCCGCTGATCGACGGCGCGCCCACCTTGAGCTGGTAGTCATAGGCCAGCGTCTGCCCCTGGCGCACCGGCTCGTCCGGGCTCCAGAACGCGACGATGTTGTTGTTCATTTCGTTGTTGGAGGGCAGTTGCACCAGGGATACCCGGCCCTTGCCCCACTCGCCCTTGGGCTGGACCCAGGCGCTGGGTCGCTCATGGTAATGGGCGGCGAAGTCCTGGAAATCGTCGAAGCGGGTTTGCCGTTGCATCAGGCCGAAACCCTGCACCTGGCCGGCGCTGAAATAATCGATCTTCAGGTTCTTGGGATTGAGCAGCGGCCGCCACAGCCATTCGCCGCTGGTGCCGTCGTGCATCAGCAGGCCGTCGGAATCGTGCACCCGGGGCCGCCATTCGCCCACCGGGCGGGCGGTGTTGCCGCCGTAGAAAAACATGGAGGTGAGCGGCGCGACGCCCAGTTTCTCGATGTCGTTGCGGATAAACAGGCGCGATTTCACGTCCATCACCGCCGCGTCGCCGAGGCGGATATCGAACTGGTAGGCGCCGGTCAGGCTGCGGCCGTCCAGCAGCGCGTACAGGGTCAGGGTGTCGGCCTTGGCATCGGGCCGGACCAGCCAGAATTCCGTGAAGGAGGGAAACTGCTCACCGGAGGGCAGCCCGGTGTTCACCGCGATGCCCCGGGCGGAAAGCCCGAAATGGTTGTTCTTGCCAATGGCGCGGAAGTAGCTGGCGCCGGCGAACACCATGAACGCCCGGCGGCCGTTTTCCGCCTGCGAGTCCGGATAGGTGATACGGAAACCGCCATAGCCCAGGTCGGCGGGCACCCGGCGCGCCAGTTCCTCGCTGGTGTAGGTGAAACTGTTCTTGTCGTAGGCCAGATCATGGACGCCCTGGGCGTCCACCACGTTCAGCTTCACCGCGTGTTTGAAATACAGCCCCGGTGACATCATCGACACCTGGAAACGGGAGCCGCTCTCCCGCCACAGGCTGTCCTCGGATTTGAAACGGATGCCCTGATACTGCTCCTGGGACAGATCCTGGAGAAACTGCGGCACCGGCGTGGGCGCCTGGTAGGACTCGCCCGCCCGTTCCCTGGCCTTGTCGATCACGGTTTGAAAGCCGAAACCCTGGGCCGAGACCCGGGCCGAGAATGACCAGCACATCAATGCCAGCAACAGCACCAGCCAGCCACGACAACGCTCCATGTATTCCACCCCTTGAGCACACAAGATGCAGGCATCACCATCGCGGCGACCGTCCCGCAAGATAATCCGACACATCCTATACGGCGGACAACCAACTGGCTCGCGGTGAGCCCCGGGAAACTATAAATTTTCGCAAAACGTTCACGTGGGGGGACCGCGGCTGAAGCCGCTCCTACGGGGCTATGCGGTAGGAGCGGCTTCAGCCGCGAAATTGCCGTGACAGTAGCAGCGGCTTCAGCCGCGAACAGAAAACGCGAGCGCGCTCAGAGCAGCGCGCGGGGGGCGGTGATCACACCGTTATTGTCGGCGTACACATACTCGCCGGGGCGGAAGGTGACACCACCGAAGGTGATATCGATATTGAGCTGGCCTTCATCGCGGCGCACCGACTTGATCGGCACGCAGCCCAGGGTCATAACGCCGATATCCAGCTTGGCCAGTTCGTCCACGTCGCGGCAGGCGCCGTGGATGATCACCCCTTCCCAGCCGTTTTTCACCGCGTTCTCGGCGATCATGTCGCCGATCAGGGCATTGCGCAGGCTGCCGCCGCCGTCCACCACCAGTACCTTGCCCTTGCCGTCGGTGCCCAGATGCTCCTTGACCCGGGAATTGTCCTCGAAGCACTTCACGGTGACGATTTCACCGCCGAACGCGGATCGGCCGCCGTAGCTGTACCAGTGCAAACCGGTAACCACGGATACGATATCGGCGTTGTCGTCGCACAGGTCGCAGGTGACGAAGCTCATTGTTTCTCCTCGGTGGGGGATGGAATCCGGCGTCCCGCTTCAGGACGCCGAGCGCAGATATTTGTCCCGGTACTTGCCGGCATAGACCACGAAGTCCCGGAAACGCACCCGATAGGTGCCGTTGTCCGGCCCCATCAGCGCCATGCCCAGCAGGGCATCGGCGACCCGCTCGCCGCTCACCGGCAGCCAGTGGGCATCGGTCCAGCGGGTGATCGGGTCGATGATCTTGGAAAAGCGGATGCCGAAGGCCTCCACCGGGCGCGGCGTTTCCCGTTCGCCGAGCAGCAGGGACGGCTGAAACAGCGCCAGCAATGGCAGTTTGAGGGCTTTCAGTTCCCGTTCCAGCTGGCCCTTGATGCGGGCGTAGAAGAACGGCGAATGGGCGTTGGCGTTGACCGCCGAGACCAGCAGAAAGCGCTGTACCCCGGCGTCCCGGGCCAGGCGCCCGATGTGCACCACCAGGTCCAGATCGACACGCCGGAATGCTTCCTTGGAGCCCGCCTGCTTGAGGGTGGTGCCCAATGCGCAGAACACGTCGTCCACGGCGAAGAAATCCTGGTGCTGATCGATGTCCCCCGGGTCGATCACCCGTTCCACCAATTTTTCGTGCTCGATGCCCACCGGTCGGCGGGTCAGCACTCTTACTTCCTGGTAATCGTCGCACTCCAGCAGTTTGCGCAGGCAATGTCCGCCCACCAACCCGGTGGCGCCCAACAGCAAGGCCCGTCTGCTCATGGCGCGTCCCTCTTGTTATCGGTTGTCTTTCATTCGCTGTCCGGTTCTCCGCTGGCGGGGTCATCCTCACGGGACAACCAGCGCCGCAGCACCGTTTCCAGTTCCTGAAGATGCACGGGTTTGGCGAGAAAGTCATCCATGCCGGCGGCCAGGCAGCGGGCCTGGGCCCCTTCGGCGGTGTTGGCGGTGACCGCGATCACCGGGGTGCGCGGGCGCTGCTCCTGCTGCTCCCGCTCGCGCAGGTCGCGGGTGGCGGTGAAGCCGTCCAGGTCCGGCATCATGCAGTCCATCAGCACCAGGTCGAAGTGTTCCTGTTCCAGCAACGCCAGAGCGGTTTCCGCGTTATTGACGGTTTTCACTTGATAGCCCAGTTTGCCGAGCATGCCCCGGGTGACCAGCTGGTTGACCTCGTTGTCCTCCACCAGCAGCAGCCGGAAAAGCTTGCGGCGCTGGCGTTCTTCCGGGGTTTCCGTGGGCAGGTCCTGCACCGGTTGCGAGCGCGGCACGCCCAGCAGCCGGCCCAGGGCGATGCGCAGGCCGGTGCGGTGCACCGGGCGCACCAGGGTCACCAGGCCGTGCTTGTCCACCAGCCGTTGCACGGTGGGCTCGCCGCGCTGCTCGATGGTGCACATCAGCATCAGCTTCACCGGCCGCAGGCTGGGGTCCTCCAGCACATTACGGCACAGATTCAGTGCCAGCTCCCGACGGCCGTGGGTGTCCACCAGCAACAGATCGAACTCCGCCTGCTCCCGGTGACCGGCGCGCAGCGCCTGCAGCGCATGGTCGTAGTCGCGGGCGCCCTGGCACTGGCTGCCCAGGGCCTCGAACTCCTCCTGCAGGCAGGCCAGGGAGCCGGCGCTGGCGCCCACCACCACGCCCTGCAGCTCGGCCATGACGCCACTGAGCCGGGAGGTTTCGCTCATGTCCGCCTGCATCCCCAGGCGCACCGTGAACCAGAAGGTGGAGCCCTCGCCTTCCACGCTCTCGGCGCCGATGGCCCCGCCCATGGCCTCGATCAGCCCCTTGCAGACCAGCAGCCCGAAACCGGCATGGCGCACCGCGAAGGCATCCACGGCGCCATCCAGAAACTGGTCCTCGAACAGATGCTTGAGGGTGTCGGTGTCCATGCCGGCGCCCTGGTCGCTGACCCGCACCCGCAGCACGCCGTCGTTTTCGCCCTCGGCGGTGAAATCCACGTCCACGCGGATCTCGCCGTTATCGCTGAATTTGATGGCGTTGCTGAGCAAATTGGTGAGCACCTGCATCAGCCGGTCCCGATCACCGCGCACCCGCTTCGGCAACAGCCGGTCCACCACCGCCGACAGTTCCAGCCCCTTGGCCTGGGCCATCGGCCCGAACGCCTCCAGAATCTGCTCCATGGCGCCGCGCAGGTCGAAATAGTCCGGGCTCAGGGTAATGCGGCCGGTGAGAATGCGGGAATAATCGAGCACGTCGTCGATCAGGGTGATCATCAGCTTGCCGCTCTGCCCCGCCACCTGCAGATATTCCTTCTGCTCGTCGTCCAGGCGGGTGTCTTCCAGCAGCGACATCATGCCCATCACCGAATTCATCGGCGTGCGCAGCTCGTGGGCCAGCCGGTACACCAGGCTCAACTGAATGTCGGTGCTGGCCGGCAATTCCCGGCGCCGCTCGGTGGCGCCACCACGACGCTCCCGGGTCACCGCGTGCCAGAACAGCTCGTACTGGCCCCGGTACAGGCGGAACAGATAGAAGGTATAGGCGGTGACCAGCAAGGCCAGCAGCCATTCACGCAGGCCGCCGCCCAGGAACAGGGCGCCGATCACCGGCAGGAACATGAGCAGAATATAGACCTGCCGCACCCTCAGCCCGGCCATCCAGGAACTGCCCAGGGCGGTGGTCACGCCCACGTTGTAGAGGATCACCACGAAGAAGTTGAAGCCGGTGCCGACCCGCCACACCAGCCAGGCCGGCAACAGGCCCCACACCAAGGCGTGCAGGATCAGGCCGAAAGCGAACAGCTTGCGCCAGCGCGCCGGCCCGGCGCCGTACAGGGCGTCGAAGCGCGCCACCAACCATAGCCGGAAGGCGGTGACCACCATCACCGCGCCGCCGACCAGCAACGTTTCCAGCTGAAACGCCTGATACACCCGACCCCAGGCGATCACCAGCGCGTAAACCACAAGAGCCGCCAATATCCCCATCAGGGAATTCTTGGCGGCCCCGAAATCCACTCTTTTGAGGACCTTGCGATCTTTACGGTAAATCACCGTTCCATACCCTCGGAACCAGCGGGCGCTAAAGGTAACACCCCCCAACCGGCCAGGCTACCGTATCGCGGCTGAAGCCGCTCCTACGGGTGGGTACGCGTGTAGGAGCGGCTTCAGCCGCGATCCCCCCAAAACGCCACCTCAATACTTTACGTTAACGTAAACTTCCCCTACTCTCCGAACCATGACCAAGACCTATTCAATCGGTGAGCTGGCCCGGGAATTCGACGTCACCACGCGCACCATCCGTTTCTACGAGGACCAGGGCCTGCTGAGCCCCCGGCGGCGCGGCCAGACCCGCGTCTACTCACCGGCGGACCGCACCACCCTGAAGCTGATTCTGCGCGGCAAGCGGCTGGGCTTTTCCCTGGCGGAATCCCGCGACCTGATCCGCATGTACCGGCCCGCCAGCGACAACCGGCAGCAGCTGGAAGCCCTGCTGCAACGGATCGCCGACAAACGAGCGCAGCTGGAACGGCAACTGGCGGATATCCAGGTGCTGCAAACCGAGCTGGACGACGCCGAGGCCCGCACCCGGCAAGCCCTGACCGGGCTCTGACGAGACCGACTTTACCGACACGCCGAGCCCGCATACCCACAACAACCCGCGCGGCTCCCCCGACAGGAGAGACAGATGTTCAACGGCGGCCTGGACTTTCAACTGGACGACACCCTGGAGGCCCTGCGTGACAGCGCCCGCGCCTTCGCCCGCAACGAGATCGCGCCCCTGGCCGAACAGCTGGACCGCGACAACCAGTTTCCCAATCAGCTGTGGAAGAAGCTCGGCGACCTGGGCGTGCTCGGCATCACCGTGGGCGAGGAATACGGCGGCGCCGGCCTGGGCTATCTGGCCCATACCCTGGTGATGGAAGAGATTTCCCGGGCCTCCGCCTCGGTGGGCCTGTCCTACGGCGCCCACTCCAATTTGTGCGTGAACCAGATCTGGCTCAACGGTAACGACGCCCAGCGCGCCCGCTACCTGCCCGGCCTGGTCAGCGGCGAGCACATCGGCGCCCTGGCCATGAGCGAACCCGGCGCCGGCTCCGACGTGGTCAGCATGCGCCTGCGCGCCGACAAGAAAGGCGACCGCTATGTGCTCAACGGCAACAAGATGTGGATCACCAACGGCCCGGACGCCCACACCTATGTGATCTACGCCAAGACCGACGCGGACGCCGGCCCCCGTGGCATCACCGCCTTCCTGGTGGAGCGCGACTTCCCCGGTTTCTCCCGGGCCCAGAAGCTGGACAAGCTGGGCATGCGCGGCTCCAACACCTGTGAGCTGGTGTTCGAGGACTGCGAAGTGCCGGAAGAAAACGTACTCGGCCGGGTCGGCGAAGGGGTCAAGGTATTGATGAGCGGCCTGGACTACGAACGCACCGTGCTGGCCGGCGGCTGCACCGGCATCATGCAGGCCTGCCTGGACGTGGTGCTGCCCTACGTGCACGAGCGCAAGCAGTTCGGCAAGGCGATCGGCGAATTCCAGCTTATGCAGGGCAAGATCGCCGACATGTACGTAACCCTCAACGCCAGCCGCAGCTACCTCTACCAGGTGGCGCGCAACTGCGACACCGGCCGCACCTCCCGCATGGACGCCGCCGGCGCCATCCTCTACTGCGCCGAGAACGCCACGCAAATGGCCCTGGACGCGATCCAGTGCCTGGGCGGCAACGGCTACATCAACGACTACCCCACCGGCCGCCTGCTCCGCGACGCCAAGCTCTATGAAATCGGAGCCGGGACCAGTGAGATCCGTCGCATGTTGATTGGCCGTGAGTTGTTCAACGAGACCGCCTGAAAACCATCGCGGCTAAAGCCGCTCCTACAGAACCGCGTAGGAGCGGCTTCAGCCGCGATTGAGCCGCGAAGAGACCACCAAATGCCCAAGATCATCAGTTACCAAAGCGACGATTCGGCGAAGGCTAACCTCGGCGACACCGAGGTTAAGCCGCTGTGCGGCGGCCGTAGCCAAATCGGAGCCGGGACGAGCGAAATCCGCCGTATGTTGATTGGCCGAGAGTTGTTCAACGAGACCGCCTGAAAACCATCGCGACTGAAGCCGCTCCTACAGGAGCTACCGTAGGAGCGGCTTTAGCCGCGATTGAGCCGCGAAGAGACCACCCAAATGCCCAAGATCATCAGCCAACTCAACAAAAGCACCCCGGAATACGCCGACTACCGGGAGCATAATCTGGCCCTGCGCGAGCAACTCCGGGAAAAACTGGACCGGGTCGCCGCCGGTGGCGGTGAAGCCGCCGAGCAGCGCCTGCGCGAGCGCGGCAAGCTGCCGGTGCGCGAGCGCATCCAGCACCTGCTGGACCCGGGCTCGCCGTTCCTGGAACTGTCGGCGCTGGCCGCCGATGGCGTTTACCCCGGCGAGGACGTGCCCGCCGCCGGCTGCGTGGGCGGCATCGGCCGGGTGGCCGGCGTGGAATGCATGATCGTGGCCAACGATCCCACCGTGAAAGGCGGCAGCTATTACCCGCTGACGGTGAAAAAACACCTGCGCTGCCAAGCGGTGGCGGCGGAAAACCGCCTGCCCTGCATCTATCTGGTGGACTCCGGCGGCGCCAACCTGCCCCGCCAGGACGAGGTGTTTCCGGACCGGGAACACTTCGGCCGCATCTTCTTCAACATGGCCAACCTGTCCGCCGCCGGCATTCCCCAGATCAGCGTGGTGCTGGGCTCCTGCACCGCCGGCGGCGCCTATGTGCCGGCCATGGCCGACGAAGTGATCATGGTGCGCGAGCATTCCACCGTGTTCCTGGCCGGCCCGCCGCTGGTGAAAGCCGCCACCGGCGAGGATGTCACCGCCGAGGAACTGGGCGGCGCCGCCCTGCACGGCGAGCAGTCCGGGGTGGCCGACCACCTGGCCGACGACGAGCCCCATGCCCTGGACCTGGCGCGGCGCTGCATCGACCGGCTCAACTGGCACAAGCCCCAGCAGTTGGACGTGCGCCCGGCGCGGCCACCGGCCTACCAGGGCGACGAGCTGTACGGCCTGATCCCGCCCACCACCCGCTCACCGATGCCGGCCCGGGAGTTGATCGCGCGCATCGTCGACGACTCCGACCTGGACGAG
>CENV01071208.1_pt1 | contig 12342 bp, 10 predicted proteins | sample 530231 | NCBI WGS metagenome assembly CENV01 (sample SAMEA2619815, study PRJEB7988) | marine metagenome | biome: marine biome (ENVO:00000447); feature: surface water layer (ENVO:00002042); material: "saline water (ENVO:00002010), including plankton (ENVO:xxxxxxxx)" | depth 5 m | reverse complement strand
CGGCCTTTCAGATCCTTTGCGACGTCGGTCCACGAGCCCCGCCAGAAGCCGGGGAGATCGCGCGTGGTCTGGATGGGGCGATGGGCCGGGGAGAGCAGCGAGAGCAAGAGGGGCACCTTGCCCCCGGCGATGGCGGGGTGGGTGTCGAGCCCGAACAGCTCCTGGACGCGCACGGCAAGCACAGGGCCGTTTTCGGCGGCGTAATCGATAGGGATGGAACTCCCCGAGGGGACGGCGAAATGGGAGGGCAGAAGCGTTTCCATTTGCGCGCGTCTGTCCCAGGGCAAGAGATCGAACAGGGCGGCAGAGAGGTGGTCGGCAGTGATGGCGTCGAGGCGCGACAGGCCGGCGATGTGGGGGACGAGCCAGGCGGCATCGTTTTCAGCCAACGCCGCGTCGGAAAGGTCGGGCCAATCGGCGCCCATGGTGCGATGGAGGAAACCGGCGCGCTCGCGCAGGGTGCGTTGGTCGCGGGTCCAGGGAAGCTTTTCAACGCCGATCTGCGCGATGCCTTTGGCCAGCATGGGCGCGGCGGCGGCGGGATCGTCGATGGCGGCGGGACCATCTTCAAGGCGCAGGGCGCCAAGGCGGCGCTGGCGGCGGGCACGGACGGCACGGGCTGTGGGATCGAAGGCCAGTTCGGTTGCGGTTTGGATATGGCTTGAGAAGATATCCTCAATATCGTTTCGATCGATGGCGATGGCGGCGCGGATATGCGCGCTGGCGGCGGCGCCGGTCATTTCGGTTATGACGAGGAATTTTTCGCGCGCCAGACGCTCGGTCTCATCGATGCGGGCCTGACGGCCATTGGCGAGACGGAAGCGGCCGGGGCCGGTCTGTTGGGCGACGCGGTCGGGATAGGCGCGGGCGAGGTGGCGGGCCAGATCGGCGCCGGAAAGCTGGCTTGCCCCGCCAGCGGCTTTGGCCCAGCGGGCGGCGAGCGCTTTGGCTTCAGCAGCGCGTTTGGAATTGTCGCGGCGCAGGCGCTCGAAGCGGTCGGCGAGATCTATGGCGTTGCCGCCAAGGCCGGGTTCGCCGGCGAGCACTCCGAGCAGGGCCGCATCCATGGCTGTGCCTTCGGCCGCGGCGCGCGCGATCATGTGGCCGAGGCGCGGGTGGAGGGGCAGTTTGGCCAGCAAAGTGCCGTGGGGCGTAATGCGGCCGGCGGCGTCAAGCGCGTCGAGATTTTGCAAAAGATCGACAGCCTCGGACCATGCGGGGGCCGGTGGGGAATCGAGGAAGGCAAGGGTAGTTGGAGCGGTGACACCCCAGCTTGCGAGATCGAGAACCAGATCTGTCAGATCGGCCTGGAGAATTTCGGGGGGATCGAAGGGCGGGAGACTTTGGGTCTGGCCCTCGTGCCAGAGCCGGTAGCACACGCCCGGTTCGGTGCGCCCTGCCCGGCCACGGCGCTGATCGGCACTGGCGCGGGAAACGCGGCGGGTTTCGAGCCGGGTGAGGCCGGTATTTGGCTCATAGACCGGCAGGCGGGAGAGGCCGGAATCGATAACGATCCGCACGCCTTCGATGGTCAGCGAAGTCTGGGCGATGGCGGTGGCAAGCACGATCTTGCGGCGGCCGGGCGCGGCGGGCTGGATGGCGCGATCCTGTTCGGCGGGGGTGAGTTGGCCGTAAAGGGGAGCGATGTCGGTGTCGGGGCCAACGAGCGGTGACAGCGCTTCGGCGGTGCGGCGAATTTCGGCCTGGCCGGGGAGGAAAACGAGGATCGAGCCGGTCTCCTCGGCCAGCGCGCGGCGGGTGGCGGCGGTGACCGCGTGTTCGATGCGCGCATTGGCGTCGGGGACGATATGGCGGGTATCGACGGGGAAGGCGCGGCCCTGGCTTTCGATGACAGGGGCATCGCCGAGCAGGGTTGCCACCGCCGCGCCATCGAGCGTTGCCGACATGACGAGGATGCGCAAATCCTCGCGCAGGGCCGTGGCATCGAGGGTGAGGGCGAGGCCGAGATCGCCATCGAGGCTGCGTTCGTGAAATTCGTCGAACAGGATGGCGGCGATGCCGGTCAGTTCGGGATCGTCAAGCACCATGGAGGTAAAAACGCCCTCGGTGACCACTTCGATGCGGGTTCTTGCCGAGATTTTCGTATCGAGGCGGACGCGGTAGCCCACGGTTTCACCGACCTGTTCGCCCAGCGTCTGGGCCATGCGGCGCGCGGCGGCGCGGGCGGCAAGGCGGCGCGGTTCGAGCATGACGATCTTGCCCTCGGCGCGCCATGGGGCATTGAGCAGGGCCAAGGGCACGCGGGTCGTCTTGCCCGCGCCGGGTGGGGCGACAAGGACGGCGCGCCCATTGTCCTCAAGCGCGGATGCGAGCGCGGGGAGGACGGTGTCGATGGGCAAGGGATCGGTCGGGTGCATGCCAGCTTATGTCGCTGGAAATGCGGCCGGGCGCAAGGCGAACCGGTCTTATGCCGTCATCGCCCGCTTGAGGGCGGCCACCAGTTCGACATCGGTGCGCTTCATGCCCGGTGCGACATAGCCCAGATCGGCGGCGCGGCCGGTGGGCGTTTCGATTGGGCGGCTGGCCGAGGCGTGGAGGTCGGTGAGGCCGAGCGCGAGGAAGATTTCGGCGTTGTCGGCGGTAATGCCGGAGCCGGCCATGATGGCGATGCGGCCGGCGGCGTGGGCGATGATGGTGCGCAGGGCGTCGCGCCCGTCGATGGCGCGGGGGGGGCCGCCGGAGGTGAGGATGCGCTCAAACCCCAGATCGATGGCGGTATCGATGGCGGCGGGGAAATCGGGAGCCAGATCGAAGGCGCGGTGCAAAGTGAGACCAAGGCCGCTGGCGCGGGTGACAAGGCGCTCAAGGATTGCGGTATCGAGCCTGCCATCGGGATGGGTGGCGCCGAAGACGACGCCGGAGAGACCGGCTGAGCGGGCAGCGTCGATATCGGCTTGCATGGTCGCCACATCGTCCTGGGAAAAGACGAAATCGCCGGCGCGTGGGCGGATCATGGCGTAGACGGGAATGGGGGACGTGGCAGCGAGAGCCATCAGGCCGGGGGTGGGCGTGAGGCCACCGAGGGCAAGGGAGGAGCAGAGTTCGATGCGGTCGGCGCCGCCGGATATGGCGGCGGCGAGGCCGGCGGCGTCATCGACGCAGATTTCGAGAATGGGTTCAGGCATAGGCAAACCGGTCCAGCCCCAAAAGCGCGGCGCCGACAAGGCCGGGTTCGGTGGCGCATTGGGCGGGGACGATCAGCGGGCGGTCGAGCTTGCGCAGGATGGACGCGCGCACGGCGGCGTCGAGTGCGGGGATCAGACCGGGCGCTCCGGCCATGCCGCCGCCGACGGGCACGATGGACGCACCGGTGATGTTGACCGCAAGAGCCAGCGGGGCGGCGACCAGATCGACATAGACGTCCATGGTGCGGCTGGCCGCTTCGTCGCGTCCGGCCCAGCCGACGACGATTTCGCGGCTGTCGCGGGCCTGGCCGGTCAAATGCATGTGCAGCTTTTCCAGCCCGCGCGCCCCGCCCACGGTATCGACACACCCCATGCGACCACAGCCGCACTGGAAATGGGGGATGGCGAGCGGCGGATCGCCGGCGGTCGTGGCGAGAATGGTTGCGTGGCCCCATTCGCCGGCATAGCCGCCGCGACGGTTGGCGAGACGGCCTTCGACGACGAGGCCGCCACCGACACCGGTGCCCAGGATGATGCCGAACACGACGTCATGGCCCTGCCCTGCCCCAAGCCCGGCTTCGGCCAGGGCAAAACAATCGGCATCGTTGGCGATGGAAACGGGAAGTTCGAGCGCTTCTGACAGATCGGCATCGAGAACGCGGCCATCGATACAGGGCACGTTGGCGCAGATCATTTTGCCGGTCTCGATATCGACGACCCCGCAAATGGAAATCGAGATGGCATCGGGGCGCTCGGGCGCCCCGGCCAGAATGCCGCGCAGGGTTTCAACGAAGGCCGCGAAATCGTTGCGCGGGGTTTCGATGCGGCCCATCGGCACGATGGAGCGGGCATCGTGCGCAAAAGCTGCCTTGATGGCGCTGCCGCCGATGTCGAGTGCAAGGATCATGGGGCGAACCTAGCGGGGGATGGCGCATGAGCAAGGGGAGATTTCGTCAAAAGCGGAGATTTGGCGATTTTGGCGGGTGCGAACGGGCGAGGTTGGCACAACAGTCATGGACGCTGGGGGTACTGGATCCCGGGTCTTCGCCCGGGATGAAAGGAGGGGGAAGCGTGGAGCAAAAAGGCGGGGCGTTGGGAAAGGCCGGACTATTCCGCAGCGGCCCTGCCGTCGGGGCTTTCGGCCGGGGCGTTGGCGTCGCCGGGGGCGGTTTCGCAGGAAAGGTCGGGGAAGGCGGCGATGCGGCGGTTGGAAAAATCCTCGCGCAGAACGATCAGGCCGCGATCCTCGAAATAGGTCAGGAGCCGCCGGGCGCGGGAGGCCGAGTGCGAGCCATAGGCGCGGGCCAGCGTCGCGTCGGACGGACAGGGCAATTTTTCAACAGCGGCGCGGGCGACCATGAGGAACACGCCCTGCAGATCTTCGGGCAGGGTGCGGGCCAGATCGAGGGCTGTTTTCCAGACGTCGGACTCGGCGGCGGCTGTATCGACACCGGCGCGGGCAACGGCAAAGCGGCGTTTGAAATCATTGAGATCGGGCGGCGTGCCCGGCACGCGGCGGATGCGGCAACGGACCAGGAAATCCTGATAAAGCACGGCGACCGAGCGGAAGCTGGCGTCCGGGTCTTCGAGGATTTCGACCAGTACCGCATCGATCAGGGCGGCGCGCTCGGCCTCGTCGATTTCGGGGAAGAGGCTTGCCGGCTCGGGGTCCGCCTTGGGGGCGGGTTGGCTCAGTTGAGCCAGAATATCGGCCGTGGGGCGCGGTGCAGGCTGGACGGTGCGGCGCGGGAGGGGGCGGGTTTCTTCCTCGGCGCCGGGGGTGAAAATGAGATCGGCGGCGTCGGCACCGGTTTCAGGCAGAGGCATCAGCTTGGGCGATGTGGAGCGGGCATTGGTTTCGACCGCACCGATACGGATGGGCAGCGGGCGGCGGGCGAGCGCGGGACCCAGCGCGACGAAATTGCCCTTTTCGAGATCGCGGAACATTTCGGTGCCGCGCCGGTCCATACCGAGCAGATCGCCGGCGCGGGCCATGTCGATATCGAGGAAGGTGCGGCCCATGAGAAAGTTGGACGCTTCGGCGGCGACGTTCTTGGCGAGTTTGGCCAGCCGCTGGGTGGCGATGACACCGGCAAGGCCACGCTTTCTGCCACGGCACATGAGGTTGGTCATGGCGCCGAGCGAAAGTTTTCGCGCCTCGTCGGAAACTTCGCCGCCCGAGGAGGGGGCAAAGAGCTGGGCTTCATCGACAACGACCAGCATGGGATACCAGAAATCGCGATCGGCATCGAAAAGCCCGCCCAAAAAGGCGGCTGCGGCACGCATCTGGGCTTCGGCCTCCAGCCCTTCGAGCGAAAGGACGACCGAAACGCGATGCTGGCGGATACGGCCGGCGATGCGGGTCAATTCATGCTCGGAGCGGTCGGCTTCTACCACCACATGGCCGAACCTGTCGGCCAGGGTCACAAAATCGCCCTCGGGGTCGATGACGCATTGCTGCACCCAGGGGGCGCTCTGTTCGAGGAGGCGCCGCAAAAGGTGGGATTTGCCCGAGCCGGAATTGCCCTGCACAAGCAGGCGGGTGGCCAGCAATTCCTCGAGATCGAGCTTTGCGGGCGTCGCCGTTTTTGTCGTGCCCATGTCGATTTCGACGGTCATCGCCTTTTGCCTGCTCCGGGGTTTGGTTGGTGATTCGCGGTGGGACTCGGGAGAGCCGAACGCAGTTATCTTAGCATTGGGGAAAGCGGGCTGCACAACCCCCTTGCATCGATTCACAGCCATTCGCGTTCCGCTTTGACCGACTCGGCCAAATCGGCCTAGGCTTTGCTTTGTTCCGGATGGAGTCGTCCCCGATGCCCATGCGCCTTTGGTCCCGCTTTTTCTCCAGTCCCCCTTTCGAGCCGGTTGGGCCGCAATTTGGTGCGTTGCCCTACAAGATCGTAGACGGGCAGGTCGTGGTGCTGCTCATCACCTCGCGCGGACGGGGAAAGTGGATTTTCCCCAAGGGCCGGCAGATGGAGGGCAAGACGCCATGGGAAAGCGCCGAACTTGAAGCCTTTGAGGAAGCGGGCGTGGTGGGCGAGATCGAAACGAAACCCATTGGCTCATATTTCCTGCCGGTAACCGAAGAGCGGCCCCAACCCATCGAGGTCAAGATGTTTGCGCTGCTGGTCACCGACCAGCGCGAGGACTGGAAGGAAATGGGCCAACGCTATCGCCATTGGGCGGTTCTGCCCGAAGCCAAGCGACTGATCACCCATGACGGGCTGGCCGATGTGGCCCTGGCGCTGGCGCAGAGGGAGAATTCTCGTTCTGTCTCACGGCGCGCACCGCAGAAGGCATGACGGGCTAAGACCGTTCAGATCTTGAAGCGCCAGCCACTCCGACTGTTTCCCCGGCGAAAGCCGGGGTCCAGCAGCAGGTACCGAGTCGCTGGCGACCGAGGAAGCCCTCATGGGCCCCGGCTTCCGCCGGGGCAGCGATGGGGACAATGCTAATTCCGTGTAAATCTTGGACGCCGCTAGGCATGACGGGCTGGACTAAAGCCCGAAGAGAAGAACCATGCCCCAGAATATGCCCGCGGCGAGCAGCGCGGCGGCGGGGACGGTGATGACCCAGGCGGCGCCGATGGAGAAGGCGTGCTGGCGGCGGACCAGGTAGCGCCGCTGGCGTTTCTGGTAATTGGCGACGGCCTCTTCGGCGGTTCTGTTGAGATGGTCGGTGCGCAGGAAGACACCTTCAGGGCTGACGGCCTTGTTGCGGATGTTCTGGTTGGAAAACCCTTCGCGCAGAAAGCCCACGCCGAACACGGCGCCCACCGCGATATGGGTCGAGGAGACCGGCAGGCCGAGCGCCGAGGCAACCAGCACAGTGGACGCGGCCGAGAGCGCGACGCAATAGCCGCGGATTTCGTTGAGCTTGGTGATCTTTTCGCCCACGGTGCGGATGAGGCGTGGCCCGAACAGCGCCAGCCCCAGGGCCAGACCCAGCGCGCCGATAGCCAGCACCCAGATCGGCAGGGAAACCGAACCGCCAACCTCTCCGCCCTGCTGCACGGCCGAAACGATGGCGGCGAGTGGGCCGACGGCGTTGGCCACATCGTTGGCCCCATGGGCGAAGGACAGCAGAGCGGTCGCAAAGATCAGGGGCAGGCGAAAGAGCGTTCCGACCTGCTTGTTGGAATTGTCCATACCCTCGGTGCGCGCCCGCACCCAGGGCTGGGCGGCGAACCAGCCGATACCCCCGGCCAGGAGCCCGATCAGCAGCACGATATGGCCCTCAGGCTTCCAGACGCGCGAAAGGCCCTTCATGGACATATACATGGCGAAAACGCCGATCATCACCCCCACCAGAACCGGCACCCAGACCCGGGCGGCAACGATTTTTTCCTTTTCGCGCAGGATGGTGAAGTTGACGATGGTGAGCAGGACCGCAGCCAGCAATCCGCCCATGAGGGGGGAAATCACCCAGCTTGCGGCGATCTTGGCGATGGTGGGCCAGACGATGGCGGAAAAGCCGGCGGCAGCGACCCCTGCCCCGACGACGCCGCCAACCACCGCATGGGTGGTGGACACCGGAGCGCCGATGATGGTGGCAAGATTGACCCAGAGCGCCGAGGACAAAAGAGCAGCCATCATGACCATGATGAAAGCGGTGCCGTCGATATGAGCGCCGGGTACGATGATGTCGCGCGAGATGGTACTGACTACGTCGCCACCGGCCAGAAGTGCGCCTGCGGCCTCGCAGATGGCCGCGATGGCCAACGCGCCGGTCATGGTGAGCGCCTTGGACCCGACAGCCGGACCCATGTTGTTGGCCACGTCATTGGCCCCGATATTGAGCGCCATATAGGCGGCGATGACCGTGGCGATGATGACCAGATAGCTCAGGGGACCCGAGGAAACGGCAAAACTGGCCCAGACGAGGGCGGCGAGCAAAAAGACCAGCGCAATGCCCGGCGCGGCCATGGCGCGTGAGCTGTCATGGGTCGCCTCACGCAACTGCCTGACGCGCTTTAAGTCCTTGTCGATGGCTGGCTTGGCCATGGGGCTCCTGGAAGGCTTGTCGGTCTGTTCTGGCCATATCGAACATGGATCGGCTTGGCCACAGCGATTGTGACGTTTTCGTCACAAAAGGCGCCCGTTGAGGTCTGTTTTACCGCGTCTGCGCAAAACCGCCACACCCGTTAGCAATTGTCTGGTCGTAAGCCCTCAATTGGGTTTACCATTTGGCCCGAAACGGAGGGCGCCGAGCCTTAATGGACACCAGACGCAAGAAGGACTGGCAGACGCGGCTGCGGAATGCGGTCTGGCCCCGCATGGGGATCAGGCGGTATTTGACCTATCTGCAAAAGCGCGTGCTGCGGCTGACGGCGAGCCCGCACGCCATCGCGGCAGGCGTTGCCTCGGGCGCGGCGGTGTCGGTGTTTCCGCTGATCGGGGTGCATTTCTTTCTGGGCTTCGTTCTGGCGTTCGTGACGCGCGGCAACATGCTGGCTGCGGCGATCGGCACCGCCTGGGGCAATCCCATCACCTTCCCGCTGTTTTTTTCGCTCAGCTTTCAATTCGGTTCCGCGATCCGGGCAGCGCTGTTTCCCGACGATCCGGCGACCGTGATGCGTCACGCGGACACCACGGCGCTTTCGGGCGGGCTGTTCTCGCTCGATCTGGGGGCCATTCTGCCGCTGTTCCAGACCATGATGATCGGCGCGCTGCCGATTGCGCTATTTTGCTGGGTGTTCTTTTACGTGATCGTGCGCGGGCTGGTGAGCGGGTTCCAGCGGGCGCGCAAAGCCCGGCTGGAGCGGCGGCGGGCACGGCAGGGCCAGACCTCGCCGCGCAACGCGGTGCGGGGCTGATTTTCAAGACATGGAGAGAAGATAGAGTGACTCAATCGGTTTTTCACCTCGCCTATCACGTGACCGACCTGGACGCGGCGCAGCGATTTTACGGCGGCGTGCTGGGATGCGCCGAGGGGCGCTCAACCGAAACCTGGGTCGACTTCGATTTTTTCGGGCATCAGATTTCGCTGCATCTGGGCGAGCCGTTCAAAACGACCCGCACCGGCAAGGTGGGCGATCATATGGTGATGATGCCGCATCTGGGCGTGGTCCTTCCGCTCGAAGACTGGAAGGCACTGGCCGCTCGCCTGGAGGACGCGGGGATTGCGTTCGACATTCCCCCGGTTGTGCGGTTCGAGGGTGAACCGGGCGAACAGCGGACCATGTTTTTTACCGACCCGTCGGGCAATCCGATCGAGGTAAAGGGCTTTGCAGACTTTGCCGGGGTGTTTGCCAAATAGTTCTATCGTCGGCTGACCACCTCGCGAACCGCGGCAATGAAGGCAGTTGTGGGCAGGTCGAGATCGGCGCCGGCGCGGGTGGTGATGCCGATGGCGCCGTAGCTGGCGGACATATCGATATCGAGAGCGGCCAGTGCGCCGCTTTGCAGATCGGCGGCGACCACCGATCGGGAGATGAACCAGACCGCATCACCAAGGAGCGCATAGGCGCGGCCGAACGAATTGGACACGGTTTCGATTTCGCGCGGCAGGCGCGCGATGCCGGCGGCGAGGAGTACTGTTTCGACGGTCTGGCGAATGATGGCGCCGCGCGGGGGGACGAGCGCGGGGAAGGGTTCGACCATGCGCAGGGACGGCTCGGGCGCGGCGAGCAGCGGATGGTCGGGACGGACGGCAAGGACCAGGGGTTCTGAATAGAGGTGCTCGAAGGTGAGGCCCGCCATGACGTCCGGCGCGGGCATGCGGCCGACCACCAGATCGATGGCGCCAGTGCGCAGCAGGCCGAGAAGATGCGGGCTGGGTCCGCTTTCCACATGCAGGCGGGCAGCGAGCGGACCCAGGGCAAAGCGCGCCACGGCGCGCGGCATCACTTCGACCTCGACGGTCGGCAGCGCGCCGAGCCGCACCACGGCATCGGCATGGCTGGCGAGCGATACCGATTCAACGCCCTGGCGCAGGGCAGCGAGGGCAGCATTGGCGTAGCGCAGGAACAGCGCGCCGAACTCGGTGAGTGCCAGCTTGCGGCGGGAGCGGTCGAACAGGGCGACGCCGAGAATATCCTCGAGTTCGGCCAGCGATTTGGAAATGGCGGGCTGGGACAGGCCCAGCGCCTCGGCCGCGGGTACGACGCCGCCATGCCTGTCGGTTTCGACAAAACAGGAGAGATGGCGGAGTTTTATGCGGGGGTCGAGGTTCGGCATACCGATATATTCTATATGGTTATATCTTTCCCCATATTTATCATTTTACCGCGCCTCGTCGCCAGTGTTTATTGCGCTTTCGGTTATAGAACTGTTTTCCGGGGTGGAGACCAATGAGCAAAATCATGCCGCTCGAACAGGCGGTGCGCGAGAACCTTAGCGATGGCGATACGGTCGCGTTTGAAGGGTTTACGCATCTGATCCCGCATGCGGCGGGTCATGAAGCGATCCGGCAGGGGTTCAAGGACCTCACCCTGATCCGCATGACGCCCGATATCGTCTATGACCAGATGATCGGCATGGGCATGGCGAAAAAGGTGATCTTTTCTTATGCTGGCAATCCGGGCGTGGGGCTGTTGCGCCGCATGCGCGATGCCATCGAGAACCAGTATCCACGCGCCATCGAAACCGTCGAGCACTCGCATGCGGCCATGGCGAACGCCTATGCGGCGGGCGCCGCCGGACTGCCCTGCGCAGTGTTTCGCGGCTACAAGGGCGCCGACCTGCCAAAGGTCAATCCCGACATCAAATCGATCACCTGCCCCTATACGGGTGAAGAGTTGGCGACGGTGCCGGCGCACAACCCGGACGTCGCCTTCATCCATGCCCAAAAGGCCAATGAAAAGGGCGATGTTTTGATCGAGGGCATTGTGGGGGTGCAAAAGGAAGTGGCGCTGGCGGCCAAGAAGGTCGTGGTGACGGTGGAAGAGATCGTGCCCGATTTTGCCGGCATGCACCCCAACCTCACAGTGCTGCCGCACTGGACGGTGACAGCGATTGCCAAGGTCAAGGGCGGCGCACACCCTTCCTACACCCATGGCTATTACGCGCGCGACAATGCGGCCTATCTGGCCTGGAACGAGATTTCGGCCGACCGCGAGCTGTTTGCCAAATGGATGGACGAGAATGTTCTGAACGCGACGCCCGAGGTGTTCGCCGAGCGTGTGAAGGGGCTTTGACGATGAGCGATTTTACCCCAACAGAAATGATGACCATTGCCGCCTCGCGGGCACTGTCTTCCAGGGACGTCTGTTTCGTCGGCATCGGCGCGCCGTCTGCGGCGTGCAATGTGGCGCGACTGACCCACGCACCCGATATCACGCTGATCTATGAGAGCGGAACCATCGGCACGGCGCCCGATGTGCTGCCGCTTTCGATTGGCGATGGCGAACTGTGTGAAACCGCCGTCACCACTGTCGCGGTGCCCGAGATGTTTCGCTACTGGCTGCAGGGCGGCAAGATCACCGTGGGGTTTTTGGGCGCGGCGCAGATCGACAAGTTCGGCAATATCAACACCACGGTGATCGGCGATTACGACCATCCCAAGGTGCGGCTGCCGGGCGGCGGCGGCGCGCCTGAAATCGCGACCTCATGCGGCGAGATTTATATTACGCTCAAGCAGGCGACGCGCTCAATGGTGGAAAAGATCGACTTTTTCACATCGTTCGGTCACGGCGAAGGCGGCGACCACCGCGAGCGGCTGGGGATCAAGACCAAGGGGCCGACGCTTTTGATCACCGATCTGGCGGTCTGGAAGCCCGACCCGGTGACCAAGGAATTTACCGTGGTTTCGCTCCATGAGGGGGTGACGCGAGAGATGGTGCAGGAGACCTGCGGGTGGACGGTGAAGTTTGCCGACAATCTCGAGGTAACCCCTGCCCCGAGCGCGATTGAGCTTTCGACCCTGCGCGATCTCAACGAACGCACCAAGCGCGCCCATGCGGGCGGAAAGGCAGCGTAAAATGGCCGAAGCTTACATCTGCGACTATATCCGCACACCCATCGGGCGGTTCGGCGGGGCGCTCAGCAAGGTTCGGCCCGACGATCTTGGGGCGCTGGTGCTGAAAACGCTGGTCGAGCGCAATCCGTCAGTCGATTTCGAGGCGGTCGAGGACGTGATCTTCGGCAATGCCAACCAGGCGGGCGAAGACAACCGCAATGTGGCGCGCATGAGCCTGCTGCTGGCCGGACTGCCTGTCACTGTGACGGGGACAACCATCAACCGGCTATGCGGA
>CENV01065975.1_pt1 | contig 12364 bp, 21 predicted proteins | sample 530231 | NCBI WGS metagenome assembly CENV01 (sample SAMEA2619815, study PRJEB7988) | marine metagenome | biome: marine biome (ENVO:00000447); feature: surface water layer (ENVO:00002042); material: "saline water (ENVO:00002010), including plankton (ENVO:xxxxxxxx)" | depth 5 m | reverse complement strand
CGGCAACCGGCTGGTGGAGGTCGTCGCGGGCTGGGCGATCCTGCTCTGCATCACCGGCCTCTATCTGCGCTGGCCCCGGCGCGGCCAGCCCGCGCTGGCGATCCGGGGCAGGACATCGGGTCGCCTCTTCTGGCGCGACCTGCACGGCACGCTGGGTTTCCTGTCGGCTGGCGTCATCCTCTTCCTTGCGGTGACGGGGATGCCATGGACGGAAGTCTGGGGCGGCGGGCTGCGCGCCGTCGTGGCCGCCAACGACTGGGGACGGCCCAAAATGGCGGTCATCCCATGGAGCGCGCCGGCCAGGGATGCGCTGCCATGGACGCTGCGCGAAGGCGGCGCGATCGCGGGCGATGCAGGCGACATCGGCGTTGATCAGGCTCTGCGCATCGCCACCGCGCATGGCATGGGCGGCGTGCAGCTCATCCTGCCCGCCAGTCCCGGCGCGCCCTATCTCGCCGCCTCCATCGTCACCCAGGCGCAGGACGCGCGCGCCATCACCATCGACGCGGCATCGGGCGCGGTGGTGCAGGATATGGACTGGCGCATGTTCGGTCCGGGCGCAAAGGCGGTCGAATGGGGCATCGCCACCCATCAGGGCCAGCAATATGGAGAGGTCAACCGGCTGCTGATGCTCGCGGCTTGCCTGTGCCTCCTCCTCCTGTGCCTGACCGCGCCGGTCCTGTGGTGGAAGCGGCGGCAACAGGGGCGGCTCAGCGCACCGCCCGCCGCCACCCCCGCCGCCCGGCGCATGGTGGCGGGGTTGATGCTGTTCATCGGCCTGTTGTTCCCGTTGACCGGCCTCAGCATGCTCGTCGCCTTGCTGGGCGAATGGATCATGGGCCAGCGCCGGACGGCCTAAATCCCGTTCGGGCTGAGCTTGTCGAAGCCCCGTCCTTCTGCTCGAAAGAAAAGGACTCCCCTTCGACAAGCTCAGGGCGAACGGATTAAATGAGGGGGCAGGCTTCCGTCCAAGGCGGACGGTTTTCTTATCCAGCCACATCATCTACAGCCCGTCCATGATCCGTCTCTCCGGCCTCCAACTCCCGCTCGACCATCCTGCCGAAGCGATCCCTGCCGCCATCTGCGCCCGTCTGGGCATCCCTGCCTCCGACCTGCTGTCCCACAGTCTGGTGCGGCGCGGCAATGACGCGCGCCGCCGCAGCGCGATCCAGCTTGTCTATACATTCGACATCGCCGCCAGCGACGAAGCCGCCATCCTCGCCCGTTTCGCTGGTGACAAGGATGTGCGCCCCGCGCCCGACACACGCTACAGATTCGTGACCCACGCCCCCGAAGGCGGTCTGGCGCAGCGCCCGGTCGTCATCGGCGCGGGACCATGCGGCCTGTTCGCTGGCCTGATCCTCGCGCAAATGGGGTTCCGCCCGATCATCCTGGATCGCGGCAAGCCAGTGCGCGAACGGACGAAGGATACATGGGGCCTGTGGCGTCGCGCCGAACTGAACCCGGATTCCAACGTGCAGTTCGGCGAGGGCGGGGCGGGCACATTCTCCGACGGCAAACTCTATTGCCGCGTCAAGGACCCGCGCTTCCTCGGCCGCAAGGTGCTGGAGGAGTTCGTCGCGGCGGGCGCCCCTGACGACATATTGTGGGAAGCCCATCCCCATATCGGCACCTTCCGCCTCGTCACCATGGTCGAATCCATGCGCCGCCAGATCGAGGCGCTGGGCGGCGAATATCGCTGGCAGACCCGCGTGGACGATCTCGCGCTGGAGCCAGCGGGCGAGGGCGCCCATAGGCTGCGTGGCCTCCATATGCAGGATGGCAGTTTCCTCGAAGCCGACCATGTCGTCCTCGCAGTCGGGCACAGCGCCCGCCCGACCTTCGAAATGCTGCACAGCCGCGGCGTCCATATAGAGGCCAAGCCCTTCTCCATCGGGGTGCGGATCGAACATCCGCAAAGCTGGGTCGATCGCGCCCGCTACGGCAATTGCGCGGGCCACCCGGATCTGGGCGCGGCCTCCTATAGCCTGGCCCATCACTGCGCCAATGGCCGCACCGTCTACAGTTTCTGCATGTGCCCCGGCGGCCGGGTCGTCGCCGCGACGTCGGAGGAAGGGCGCGTCGTCACCAACGGCATGAGCCAGTATAGCCGCGCCGAATTCAACGCCAATTCAGGACTGGTGGTCGGCATCGATCCCGCGCGCGACTATCCCGAAGGCCCGTTGGCGGGCATCGCGTTGCAACGTCGCTGGGAATCGGCGGCCTTCGTCGCTGGCGGCTCCTCCTACTTTGCGCCCGGTCAGACCGTGGGCGACTTCATGGCCGCTCGCCCGTCCACCGCCTTGGGAGAGGTCGTCCCCTCCTACAAGCCGGGCGTTACCCCCACCGATCTGGCGCGCTGCCTGCCCGACTATGTGGTCGACGCCATTCGGGAGGCGCTGCCTGCCTTTGGCCGCCAGATCAGCCATTACGACCATCCTGACGCGGTCATGACCGGCGTGGAAACACGCACATCCTCGCCCATCCGCATCACCCGCGGCAAGGATTTCCAGAGCCTCAATGTCGCTGGCCTATACCCCGCTGGCGAGGGCGCAGGCTATGCCGGGGGCATCCTTTCCGCCGCGATCGACGGCATCAAGGTGGCGGAGGCGGTTGCGCGGGGAATGATGCGATAGGCTGGCAAAATCCGGCGCACCCGATATGCTCTACCCGAAATCGCATATCGGGAGAGACAGTCATGACCAGCGACGTCCGCATAGCCCTCGAACGGTTCCAGAATTTCATTAGCCGGTTCAGCCACAGCGGCATGATCGATCCCGTCACCGGCTTCACGACCGGCGACGCAGCCCTGCTGATCGGCGAGATCGAACTGGCCGAAGCTCATCGCCGCATGGAACAGCATCACCCGCACGACGACACCTGACGTCAACGGCCAGGCCAACAGCCTTGGAAATCGCGATTTTTTGGAAATGGATGCCCGACAAGCAATAGAACTCACTTTCGCCATTCTTCGCCAACCGTCGGATAACTGCCGATAGACCCTGTACGTTCTCCGTGAACCTTTCGCGAACATTCGTTGACCTTCGCCAGCAACCGCGTAAATATGAGGGAACGAATGAGGGAACGGAAATGGGCAAGCTCACGGTCGTTGGTGCGCGGAGTGCAAAGGCTGGTCGCCATGCGGATGGGGCTGGCCTCTATCTGCTGGTGAAGGAGTCCGGTGCCAAGTCCTGGCTCCTCCGGGTTCAGGTAGGCGGGCAGCGGCGCGACATTGGCCTCGGCGGATATTCCGATCTCTCTTTGCTGGAAGCGCGAGAGGCTGCGGCCCGGCTGCGCAAGATAGCGAGGGGAGGGGGCGACCCCGTCTTGGAGCGCGACAGGGATCGCCGCCCGGTGCCTGCTTTCCGCAAGGCGTCGGAAGAGTGCCATGCCGAATTGAGCAAGGGGTGGACCGACAAGCACGCCGCTGCCTTCCTCGCCACGCTCAAGGAACATGCCTGGCCAGCGATCGGCAATATTCGTGTCGACCATATCGAAGCGTCCACCATCCGCGATGCCTTGGCCCCGATCTGGATCGACAAGCCGGTGATCGCCCGCAAGGTGCGCCAGCGGATCAGCACCGTCCTGAATTTCTCCAAATCGAAGGGGTGGCGGGCGACGGAAGCCCCGACCACATCTGTCACGGTCGGCCTGTCGCGCCAGCCTAAGGGCAAGAGCTTTGCGGCCATGCCCTATGTCGATGTCCCGACCTTCTTTGGTGAAACGGCAGGGAAGGTGGACACGATAGGCCGCCTGGCGCTGCTGCTCACGATGGCGACCGCTGCGCGATCCGGCGAAGTCCGATCGGCACGGTGGAGCCATATCGACCTGGAAAAGAAGGTATGGCGGCGGCCGGCTGAACTGATGAAGTCGCGCGAAGCTCATGATGTCACGCTCAGCCCGGTTGCAATCGCGGTATTGGAGCGAGCAGCGGCATTTCGCACCCAAACCGAGGACTGTCTCGTTTTCCCCGGCGCGCGTGGCAATCCTGTTTCCGACATGACGCTGACCAAGGTTATGCGCGACGCCAAGCAGCCTTTCACGGTTCACGGGTTCCGCTCGACCTTCCGCGACTGGGCGGCGGAGAAGATGCCGACCATCCCCGATGCGGTTGCTGAGGCGGCGCTTGCCCATGCCGTCCCGGATGCGACGATCGCGGCATACAAGCGGGCGAAGTTCATGGAGATGCGGCGGACGCTGCTGGATCGATGGGGTGAATATCTGGTGGGGCAGTCGAATGTCGTGAAGCTGGCGGAGGCGGGATAATGGATCATGATTGGCAGGCAGCGCGTTATGCGCGCGCTCTAGATGTTGCATCTTCTCCGCCTGGAAACTCGGTGATTCAGCTTGCGGCCCATGGCTTGATATCTGCGCGCGCCATGGCGGTGGAGGGGGTTGCATGGCCAGTTTGTGATGACAGGCGAATCCTAGTTCCTAAGGAATTTTGGGTGGAAATATTGAAACTGACTGGAGGGGCTTATCGAGATTGGTCCACCGGAATTTTTAAGTATCGCCGCGCCGTTGGTGTCCGAAACTATGCGTCACCTATCGACGTGTTGGGCGTAGAATTTGATCTTGCAGCTTGTCGCCGCCTGCTGGGTGTGCCGGATACTGCTATCGTTCAAAGCTCCACCTTACCGCAAACGGAAATGGAGGATTCGAAGCGCGGCCCGGGTCGGTCTAAAGGCGACGGCGAGATAGATGACGGGCCTCATTTGGCAGCGATGGCACGTTTGATTGAGGCGGAACGGAGCAAGGGCAAGGCGCTATCGCCTAACAAAGCGGCGGAGCAAGTCGTTGACGTCCTTGGACTTGCAGACGATGTGGCGTCCAGTCGAGAAAGCATCGTTTCCCGTCTCGGAAAGAAGTTTAGAGCGCTGTGAGGTTTGCCTCCAATTCATCTCCAATTTGAATAAAATGAATCCAATGCCCTGCCGGGCTTTGCTGTCCTTCGCCAGCCTTCACGCTGGTTTGAATGGAGGACACCATGTCTATCGATCCCCTCGCACTCCAACCCAAGGCTGCATTTGCTGCGATCGGTGTCGGCGTTACAAAGGGTTACGAGCTGATCAATGCTGGCGAATTGACCGCCTTCAAAGTTGGTCGCGCAACCCGCATCACCACGGATAGCCTCAAGGCGTTCGTCGCCAAGCGCGTGGCAGAGGCCGCGGTCTAATGTCGATCGCAACCGTGCGGCGCAACGATAGCGCCAAAAAGAGCGAGGGCCGGACGCTCATCACTTCGTCCAGCCCCGCAAATTTCGTCATCCCAGACGCGAACGAGGATAAGCCAACCGACTGGCGCGCGCAACTGCTGATGCAACGCCACCATGTCACGTCCCGCATTGGCGACCTGATCCTGGCCCTCCACTTCGGGGAGGTTCGCGATGCCGGATAGGATCATAATCGCCGAATGTGTGTTCGGTGGGCGCTTCGTCGTCACTTTCGAACCGCGCTCGATCTCGTGGCCTAGCCTCGAATTTCGCTCGCATGGTGAGGCCGTGAAATGCGCCAATGCCCGGCATGAAGCGCACGGCTGGGAAGTGATCGATCAGATGGCAGGGGGTGTCTCATGATGCCGCCGTTCGCTGATCATAGCGGGGCTGCTCTCGCCATCCTCAACTTGGGCGAGCGCCAGACCCGCAAGGCCGGCTCCTTCTTGGGCCAGCTTGTCGTTGATCCGACGCCCATGACGCCAGCGCAGGCCGCTTGGCTTGCCACGCTGCTGGAACGGGCTGGGCTTCCTCCTGTCGCAGGAGACAATCATGAATGATCTGTATGACCGCGAACTGCGGGCGCACGCTGCTGGCGGCTATTCGTCGCCCGGCGCTATCTTCCCCTACGCTGCCGGGTTCAAGGGTTCTGCCGACACTGGCCGCGAGGCTGCGGATGCGATCAACAAGAAGCTGGGCCGCCTACAACGTCTTGTCCATGGCGCGTTGAAAGGCAGGGGTCGCTATGGCCTCACACCGGAGGAAGCGGCGGACATTCTCGGCATGGATCGGGTGTCCGTCCAGCCGCGCTTTTCAGAATTGAAGGCGCTGGGACTGGTGAAGGACAGCGGCCTGCGTCGCATCAACCCGTCGAGCCGCAAGCGCGCCGTGGTCTGGGTGCTGACCGAATATGCCCGCGTGGAAGGGGGTGATCTGTGAGCGATCAGCAAAAGAGCCAAATTGTCCTACTCCTCGCCAACGACGCAATGGAGGCGTCGGGCGAGAAGGGCGCGCGGGCAGCATTGCTCCTGATCGACGCGGCGCTGTCGATTATGGTGACGTGCCACAAGGCAGAACGCGATCGGCGGGAAATGGCCGGGATGCTCGCTAAATATGTTTCGGTTACGATTGACGCGGTTATCGCCGGGGAGGTGTCGAAATGACGGCGCGCATTCTCGACGTTCACCACTGGCGCGCTGCACAGAAACGGCGCGCCAGCCGTGAAACTGAAATTCTCCGTTCGCTTTACGCGGGCAGGGCCGAACGCAAGCAGCGCTCGCTTGATGAGATTCTGGGGCCGGTCCCTGATCCATGGGGAGGCGCGGCATAATGGCGTTGGCGTTTTCCAACGGTGCCGATGGTCGGCACGATGGCCCGCATATGGATGGACTGTCTGCGAGCGATCATTATTCCGCCTATAGTGCCGCCCGAAAGGTCGCGGCGCGTGCCCCGATCGACTTCGACCGGTTCCGTTCCAACAATCCACTGTCGGCGATCGTGGGGGCTGTGGTGAAGCTGTCACGGTCTGGCAATATGTTGCAAGGCTGCTGCCCGTTTCATGCGGACAAGTCTCCCTCGTTTGTCGTCTATCCCGACCAGCGGTTTCATTGCTTCGGCTGCGACGCTGACGGCGACGTTGTTGACTTCGTGATCCGCTTGCATGGTGTAGGCTATCGCGAGGCGCTGGCTATGCTGGAAGGTGGCCAAATGCCGGTCGCGCCAGTTCGCCAGCTCGTCGCCAACGACAGAACCGACGCAGAGCGCATGGCCAAGGCAGCGGCGGTCTGGTCCAGCGCGGTCGCGATCAGCGGGACGCCTGCTGAAACGTATCTGCGGCGGCGGGGAATTACACTTCCCTTGCCCGACTGCTTACGGTTCGCCCGGTTGCGGTTCATGAAGGAGTGTTCCTTGCGGCCCTGTCTTGTCGCGCTAATACAATCGCTCGACGGCCAGCCCCAGGCTGTGCATCGGATCTACCTCAACGAGAATGGCAGCAAGGCCGATCTGCCAGACGGCAAGGTCAAGTTCAGCCTTGGTCCGCTTGGTGGTGGAGCTATCCGTCTGTCCAGCGCTGCTCCGGAAATGGGCCTGTGCGCCAGCGTGGAGGACGGGCTGAGCTTGATCGAACTGACCGGGCTGGCTGTGTGGGCCGTGACTGGTGACCCTACGCTGGACAAGATCGTTCTCCCGCCTCTCGTTCGATCGGTGGTGATTGGCCATGATTCCGACGCATCCGGGGTCGAAGCTGCGCGCCGGGCGGCACATCGCCATCATGAGCAAGGCTTGCGCGTCAGGCTGCTTCCTCCAGCGACGGGCCTAAAAGACTTCAATCAGGAATTGCAGGAGGCGAATGCATGATCGCCTCGACTGTAACGCCGCTAGACAGGGCGAAGGAATTTTCGGCGGCTTCTCCCGAAATTTTGCCGGTAGAATGGTTCACAGAAATTGAGCCTCAGCTAGAGGGGATGTGGTTGGTAAAGCGGCTACTTCCTGCTCAAGGACTTGCGTTGATCTACGGTCATCCTGGTAGCGGCAAGAGCTTCTTCGCGCTTGATGTCGCGCTGCATATTGCGCTGGGCTGGGAATGGTGCGCGCGCCGGGTCAGGCAAGGCCTGGTGGTGTATGTGGGCGCAGAAGGTGGCGCGGGCCTGCGCAATCGAATTGCAGCGTTCCGCCGTCATCATGATCTTCAGGACGCAATTCCGTTCGCCTTGATTCCTACGCCGATCGATATGCAGGACCCAAACGCGGATACAGGGCGGTTGGCAGAAACAGTCCGGACGACAGCCAAGCAGTCAGGCGCGGAACCTGCTTTGGTGATCATCGATACGCTCAGCAAAACGTTCGGCGGCGGCAAAGAAAATACCGACGACATGGCAACCTATGTCGCCAACTGCCAGCGCATTGCGTCAGAGTTCAACTGTCTGGTCATGCCAGTCCACCATCGGCCCAAGGACGCGGAGAGCATTGAGCCACGCGGCCATGGCAGCCTCAAGGGCGGCGTCGATACAGTCATTCTGATAGAAGCCGGAAAGACCAAGTGCGCGGAGGTCACGAAGCAGAAGGACGGTGAGATAGGCGACAAATTCCTGTTCAATTTGGGCGTGGTCGAACTTGGAACGGATGAGGACGGCGAGGCAGTCACCTCTTGCGTGATCGAGCATACGGAAACGAACCTCAACCCCATCGTCAGCCCATTTGCCCAGGCGGTGGGCAAGCTCAGCGTCGGGAACCGGCTTGTTTATGACCAGCTGGGAGAGCTAATTGAGGCGGTCGGGGAGCCAGTCCCTGCCGATATTCCTGACACCGAAATTAACCGGAATTGGGTCTGCCGAGTGACTTCTCTGGAAGCATGGCGGGACAAGTCCATTTCTGCTGCCGGGACAGAGGCGGGACATAGCCGGGACAGCGGAAAGCGCGCATTCAATCGCGCCCTTCCTGCTTTGAGAAAGGCCGGAATTGTGCGGGTTTGGAATGATTGGGCATGGATTACGCACCAGCTTTAGCGGGTGAGGCGGGACAATGCCGGGACGATGATCGGGACAGAGGCGGGACAGCGGGACAGGTGGGACAAGGGTCTTTAGACCCTGTCCCTTGTCCCGGTTCCAAGTCAGCAGGTGCGAGAGATGAAAAGATGATCATAGCCAATGACGATGCATTGCCTTTTGATGAAGGGCTTGGCCGCACAGGATTTGCGCGCTGCCTGTTTCTGTTGCGCTTTCGGCGCCTCCGGCTTTCCCAACGCGCATTCGCCGCTCGCTACGGGCTTGGCTATCCCACGATCCGCGATCTGGAGCAGGGGGTGACGCAGCCCACGCCTGCAATGCGGCTGATCGTGGCGGCCATTGCGCGCGATCCTGGCGGGATGGAGGAAGCGGCTAAGATGGCTTCCAAAGGCGCGCCTGCCGAAGGTCGGTAATTTCCGGATGCCATACGCGCGCGCGCGATGCGTCCGGCAAAGCCAACATCTGATAATACAGAGGATTAACAGAGAACGCCTTGGCGCGCTGGTCGAGAAAAGACCCCCGGTCAGACTGGACCGGAGGTCGGCATTTTTGTCAGGCCTTAAATGTTGGGGATAGCTTCGGTGTTCGACCCCCAATAGGTCCGGCCATCAATCACGATCGCGCCGCAACCATCATCACCAGCAAGGCAATGGTCGGGGTCATCGTCCTCAAGGTCTGGATCGGTGTCCATGTCGTCCATGCGGTCGATCGCCTTCTGCACCAGCCTGGCCAGCGCAGGACGCGGTAGGGAGGGCAGGACGGTCAAGAGCGCCTCAAGGTGTGGACCGTGAGCGGCTCGCCTCCTATCAGCCCTGTAGCGGCGTCTGGTGGCGTGGCGTGGCGCTGTGCGGGTGGTGGCGCGTTCATAGGGTGCCATGATCATGCCTCCTTCTGCATGTAGGCCCGGATGCGCGCAGCGGTCTTGGATGATGGATCTCGGCCCCGGCGCAAGTCATGGATCAAGGCAGGGTCGCTTATGGCCTCCATGCCAAACCGGCGATCTGACATGCCGGTCCTACGCAGATGCCGTTCAATCTCCAGAAGGATCGGCGCGGTATAAGTGTTGCTCTGTGACGCCCTCCCTCCTTTGACTTCTGCCGGGGCTGGCACGGCGATGGAAACGCTGTAGCGCGGCCCTGTCACGTTGTGGCGGTATCTCAGCATGGGAATTCCTCCCGCGTAGTCGTTTCGCTAATATGGGCTGTCACCGCTTCCCGGCGTTCGGTGCTACCGGCAATTTCTTGCTGGATGGCCAGAGGCGCGCAGTCTGCCGGGCTGAATATCCATACCCCTGAGCTCGTGTTGGCATAGCGTTCGCCCTCCGCCACAAAGCGGGCAAGCCATTCGGCTGGAGCAAACGGGCGCGCGGGGTGGGACGGGGCAGAGGCCCCGTTCCTGTTGCAGCAAATGTCCATGGTCAGGCCCTCTTTGACGTGCGCGGCTTGGGAAAGCGCACGACCGTGGCAGATGTGGACGCGAACCCATCCTCCAGTGCGGTGAATGCGGCGCGGCGCGCTGCTTCCTTCAGCCGGAGGACTTGGTTTAGCGAAAGGTCGATCTCCAGCGTGTCAGAGCCGCTAGGGATGGAAAGGCGCATCCGTTCGCCGACTGCTTCGACGTTGATGGAGCCTGTGCAAAGGATCAGCATGGCATGCCCTCCTGAACAAGGCGGTTACCCTGCGCGATCATGAGGGCAATCCGGTCATCAGGCGGCGGGGCATGGCAGTCGTGAAACATCGTCACGACTTTGCGGATGAAGTCCCGCTGCGTGACAGGCTCCCAATAGTCGAGAGCATCCATCGCCCGCGCGAAAGCATCCTCCGAAACAGTGCCGTCATTGATGCCGTGCCACGCTGCCCAATAGGCTGTGACAGGATCAGGCGAAGGGGTGGCCGTCATGGCCATGGCAGGCGCGGCGGCGATGATGGGCGCGAGAGCCAGCCCCGTGATGAAGTTGCGGCGATCGGTCATGCTGCCAGACTCCCGCCAAGGCGTCGGACATCGGCGGCGATCAGTTCCAGCATCCGGCTTGCTTCGCTGGACCCGTCGAATATCCAGTCTTTCAGCCCCCACTCGATCTTGACGGCAATGTCCGCGATCGTAGGTGCTGGCATAATCACCAATGCTTTGACTGCATCCGCGTAGACATCGACATAAGTGTCAAAACGACGCTCTGCCGCCGCCGCTGCTTCATAGGTTCCGGTGCCGTTGTCGTGGGCATCATTGAGCGGGCGCACATGCTCGTTGTAGTAGGCGTCCATTGCACTGTGGGTTGCCACGACAGCGGCCAGGGCTGCGTTCCATGCCGTGGTATTGACGGCCACGGGCGCGGCGATAGCTGGAGCGACAAGGGCGACGGGAGCGAGCATCAAGCCCGACAGGAAAGCGCGACGGTCGGTCATGCCACGGACTCCCCGATCAGAAGCCTTTGGAAGTCCGACCGAATGGTCAGCGCGATCTTTTCCGACCAGAGCGCAATTTCGCCATCGTCATCGAACGTCTGCTCCAGCTTCCACCGCAATGCGGGCATGTCGGGCGCAGGGATTTTGAGCAGTGCAACGTGGGCGTCGCCCTCAGCCTTGGACATGTCATCCCACTGCTTCATGACGCTGGAGAAGCCGCTTGCTTCGCACCATTCTTTGTATTCGGCCCATCCCGGCTGGCCTTTGAATGGCCGCTCCTCCCCGAATTTGGCCCGCGCAGCTTCAAACTGCGGCCCAAGGCGCTCGCGATCGAACGTCTCGCCGTCCGCCTTCGCCTTGAGGTAATGCGTCATGGCGGCATTCCATGCGCGGGCGTCGGCTATCTGGTCAGCAGTAGCACAAACCAGCATCGGCGCGGCGCTGGCGACGGCAGGCATGGCGATTATGGCGGGTAGAATGGCGAGCGAACGCATTGCGTCACGCCGCGAAGTTGTTACTTCGTGCATAGCTTCAATCCCTGTCAGTGAGGGTTGCGGTTAGAGCCGTAGGAGAGTTGGCGCTTTCCTACGGCTCGATTTGCTGATAACAGAAAGTTATGAGCCAATCAACACTTTCTGATAACAAAAAGAAAATGGGCCGCCCTTCAACCGGGGTTGGCACCATGATAGGTGTTCGCCTACACCCCGCCGACCTTACTGCGCTCGATGCGTGGATCGCCGGTCAGGGCGATCAGCCCTCCCGTCCCGAAGCCGTCCGCAAGCTGATACGGCTGGCGCTGGCGGCGAAGGCGATATAGCGGCCATGATCGAGGCCGCTACCCAATTCACACCGCTAGGGCTGGAGGACGCCCGCACAGCGCTCTACCGGGACGCCAATTCCTATTCCAGATTGCCGAGGCTGATAGATATGCAATGGCAAATGGATGGGGAGGACTGGCTGCGGATGCTTGGGGAAATGTGGTCAGGGTTCGACAATATCGCTCAGTATGTCGATGACCTTCAAGAGACGCCGTTCGCTGATGCGTTCGAAAACCCAGAGAGTTGCCGACACCTACTGATGACAGCAGAAGAGGCGGATACGCTTGACCGTCTCCCGCACGAAATAACCATATACCGTGGCTGCTATGCTCATAATAAGTGGGGCTTATCATGGTCGCTCAGTCGGAAAGCAGCGGAGCGACACGTCACTCTCAACCGATACCGGCAGGACGGTCAAGCCCTACT
>CENV01073955.1_pt1 | contig 12392 bp, 9 predicted proteins | sample 530231 | NCBI WGS metagenome assembly CENV01 (sample SAMEA2619815, study PRJEB7988) | marine metagenome | biome: marine biome (ENVO:00000447); feature: surface water layer (ENVO:00002042); material: "saline water (ENVO:00002010), including plankton (ENVO:xxxxxxxx)" | depth 5 m | reverse complement strand
TTCGTTGCGGAAGTTGCGGTTGATCTCGAACACGCGCTCGAAGCCACCGACCACCAGACGCTTGAGGTAGAGCTCCGGCGCGATGCGCAGGAACATCGGCATGTCCAGCGCGTTGTGATGGGTCTCGAACGGTTTGGCCGCAGCGCCGCCGGGAATGGTCTGCAGCATCGGCGTTTCGACTTCGAGGAAGTCACGCTCGGCGAGGAACTTGCGGATATGCGAGATGACCTGGGAGCGCACGCGGAACGTTTCGCGCACCTCCTCGTTGACCATCAGGTCGACGTAGCGCTGGCGGTAGCGCTGCTCGGTGTCGGTCAGGCCATGGAACTTGTCCGGCAGCGGGCGCAGCGACTTGGTCAGCAGGCGCACGCTGTTCATGTAGACGTACAGGTCGCCCTTGCCGGAGCGCGCCAGTGTGCCCTCGGCGGCAATGATGTCGCCCAGGTCGAAGTGCTTGACCGCCTCGACCTGCTCGGCCGGCAGCGTCTTGCGATCGACATAGACCTGGATGCGCCCGCTCATATCCTGCAGCACCATGAATGGCCCGCGGTTGAGCATGATGCGCCCGGCGACCTTGACCGGAATGGCGGCCGCCTCCAGCTCCTCCTTGGTCTTCTCGGCGTACTGTTTCTGCAGGTCGCCTGCATAGCGGTCGCGACGGAAGTCATTGGGGAAGGCATTGCCCTGCTCGCGCACGGCAGCAAGCTTTTCCTTGCGCTGGGCAATCAGCTTGTTTTCTTCCTCTTGGATGGCGTGCTGGTTCAGCGGTTGTTCGCTCATTGCGGGTCGTCCCGGTCAAATCGTTTCAATGGAGGTGCTTGCGGCTTGAGGCTTGCAGCTGCTCTCAGAGCCCCTGTTTCAGGCTGGCTTCGAGGTATCCGTCGATGTCGCCGTCGAGCACCTTCTGGCAATCGCTGCGCTCCACACCGGTACGCAGATCCTTGATGCGCGAGTCGTCGAGCACGTAGGAACGGATCTGGTGCCCCCAGCCAATGTCCGACTTGCTGTCTTCCAGCGCCTGAGAGGCGGCGTTGCGCTTCTGCATTTCCAGTTCGTACAACTTGGCCCGCAGCATCTTCATGGCGGTGTCCTTGTTGGCGTGCTGGGAACGTTCGTTCTGGCAGGCCACCACGGTATTGGTCGGGACGTGGGTGATACGCACGGCCGAATCGGTGGTGTTTACGTGCTGACCACCGGCGCCGGAGGAACGGTAGGTATCGATGCGCAGGTCGGCCGGGTTGATCTCGATCTCGACCCTGTCGTCGATCTCGGGCGAGACGAACACTGCCGAGAACGAGGTGTGGCGGCGCGCGCCGGAGTCGAACGGGCTCTTGCGCACCAGGCGGTGCACACCGATCTCGGTGCGCAACCAGCCAAAAGCATATTCACCCTTGATGTGCACCGTGGCACCCTTGATGCCGGCGACTTCGCCCTCGGACAGCTCGACGATCTCGGCAGTGAAACCGCGCTTGTCGGCCCAGCGCAGGTACATGCGCAGCAGGATGTTCGCCCAGTCCTGCGCCTCGGTGCCGCCGGAACCGGCCTGGATGTCCAGGTAGCAGTTATTCGGGTCCATCTCGTGGCTGAACATGCGGCGGAATTCGAGCTTTTCGAGGATTCCGCGCAGACGGTCCAGCTCGGCGGCCACATCATCAACGGCGCCTTGATCATCTTCTTCGACCGCCATGTCGAGCAGGTCGCGAGAGTCGGCAAGTCCGCCATCGAGGTCATCGATGGTTTCGACAATCTGCGCCAGGGTGGCGCGTTCACGGCCCAGGCTCTGGGCGTATTCGGGCTTGTTCCAGACGTTGGGGTCTTCGAGTTCGCGGTTTACTTCGACGAGACGATCATGCTTCTGATCGTAGTCAAAGATACCCCCGAATTGACAGGGTGCGCTCGGACAGGTCCTTGATGCTGTTGAGGATCGGGTTGATTTCCATAGGTAGGCAGCTCTCAATCGGACGGTGCAAAAGCCGGCGATTATAACTCAGCCAACCCGTGCTGACAGCCCGCCGGACGTGCCGGCGGACGGTCAGGAGCCGGATTTGCCCTCATGACGGTCGATCAGGCACTCACACCGCGTACCTGGCTTTCCAGCTCGGCTTTGAGTTGCGGATCGAGCTGCAGGCAGCGGGCAAGTTCATCCAGATAGGCACGTTCCATGAAATGCTCCTCGTCGACCATCAGCACGCTGGCCAGATACATCTCCGCAGCCATCTCCGGAGTACTGGCGGCACTGGCCACGTCAGCCGGGTCCAGCGGCTTGTTCAGCTCAGCTTCGAGCCAGTGCTGCAGATCAGCATCGGCCAGCTTGCCCAGCTCCGCCTCGATCAGCTGACGCTCTCGGGCATCGACATGGCCGTCGGCCTTGGCCGCTGCCACCAGTGCCTTGAGAATGCCCTGGCTGTGCACCTCGACCTCTGCCGGCGGCAGGCGATCGATGGTTTGTGGCGTCTGCTGCTGCGTCCCGCCCTGCTGTGCCTGCCAGTTGCTGTACGCCTTGTAGGCCAGCACGCCGAGTGCAGCCAGACCGCCGTAGGTCACCGCCTTGCCGCCCATCTTGCGTACCTTGCGGTTGCCCAGCAGCAACCCCATGGCACCGGCCGCCAGCGCGCCGCCACCGGCACCCGACAGGGCATTGCCGAGCGAACCGCCGCCAACGCCGGACAGCAGGTCGCTCAAACCGCCTTTGCCAGGTTTTCCGCCTGCACTGGATTGCTGCTTCTGCAGCAGGTCCTGACCGGACCTGAGCAGTTGATCGAGAAGGCCACTGGTTTTCATCGAAGTCCCCAAACGGATTGAATCAGGATTTGAACAGAAGTGCTCAGTCAAACGACTCGGGCACCTGACGAATCGGCGTGTCGCGATGGGCGGCACGCACGTACTGCGCCGGCCAGGCCACGGAACTGTCACGCAGATCCTCGGCGGCATGCAGCGGCCAGTACGGATCACGCAGCAGTTCGCGGGCGAGCAGAATCAGGTCGGCCTGGCCGGTGCGCAGGATGTGTTCGGCCTGCACCGCCTCGGTGATCATGCCGACCGTGCCGGTGGCGATACCCGCCTCCTTGCGCACGCGCTCGGCGAACTGGGTCTGGTAGCCCGGCCCGACTGGAATATCGGCGTTGGCAGCAGTGCCGCCGGATGACACGTCGATAAGGTCGACGCCAATTTCCCTGAGCCGCCGCGCGAGTTCGACGGTTTCGTCGGCATTCCAGCCATCATCGACCCAGTCGGTCGCCGAGAGGCGGACGAACAGCGGCAATTCCTCGGGCCAGACCTCGCGAACAGCCGCCGTAACCTCCAGGAGCAGGCGGATACGGTTATCGAACGAGCCGCCGTAACGATCCTGGCGCTGATTGGATAGCGGCGAAAGGAACTGATGCAGCAGGTAGCCATGGGCCGCATGCACCTCGGCGACCTTGAAGCCGGCTGCCAATGAGCGCTCGGCCGCCTCGACGAACGCCTGCACGACGACCGCGATGCCGGCATCGTCCAGCGCCGTCGGCACGGCATGTTCAGGCGAGAAAGCAATGGTCGAAGGGCCGACCGGGGTCCAACCGCCAGCGGCGATAGGCACGCTGCCATGCTTGCCGAGCCAGGGCCGCCACGTACTCGCCTTGCGCCCGGCATGGGCCAGCTGCACGCCGGCGAACGCGCCCTGCGCCTCGATGAAGCGGGTGATACGGCGTAGCGGCTCGACATGCTCATCGGACCAGATGCCGAGGTCGTCCGGCGAAATACGCCCCTCAGGGCTGATCGCCGTCGCTTCGATGATCACCAGCCCGGCGCCACCGACGGCCCGACTGCCCAGATGCACCAGATGCCAGTCGTTCGCCATCCCGGCCTTCGCCGAGTACTGGCACATGGGCGATACGGCAATCCGGTTGGGCAGTTTGAGCTGGCGCAGGGTTAGCGGCTGGAAAAGCTGGGACATGTCGGCCTCTACTGTCGATGATGCGGATTTGACACCCGTCAGTAGAGACCGTTTCGCCGCTCATGCCCAGCCCGACATCGGTGGAACTGTCTGCCTCAGGCAGCGCTAACCTGCACCGGCACACCGTTGAGCGCGGCATTGCCGGATACATCCAACTGGCGCTCGTCAGTCAGGTCGTTACTGCTGGCGCCCGGTTGCTGCCGGGCGATATCCATTTGCACGCCAGGACGGGCGTGGCCCCAGCCATGCGGCAGGCTGACCACGCCGGGCATCATCTCCTCGCTGGCCAGCGCCTCCACCTCGACCACGCCGACACGGGAATGCACACGCACACGCTGGCCATCCAGCAAAGTCCGAGCAGCCATGTCCGCAGGGTGCATCAGCAGCTGGTGACGCGGCTTGCCCTTCACCAGGCGCTGGTAGTTGTGCATCCAGGAATTGTTGCTGCGTACATGCCGGCGGCCGATCAGCAGCAGCTCGTCGCTCTTGGTCTGCGGCTCGGCGGCGAAACGCTGCAGATCCTCCAGCATCAGCGCTGGCGCAGCCTGGACGCGTTGGCTCGGCGTTTTCAGGCGCCGCGCCAGATTCGGCTTGAGCGGCCCTAGATCCAGCCCGTGGGGATGATCCTTCAGTGCTGCCAGGCTCAGCTTGCGCTCGGACTTGTCGCCGTATGGCCCATGGCGTAGCGCCAGATCCATCATTTGCTGCGGCGGCATGGTGGGCTTCAGCTCGACGCCGACCCGCACTGCGTACGCCTTAGCCAGCCCGATGAAGATTTCCCAGTCGTGCAGCGCACCCTCGGGTTTGGGCAGTACCGGCTGGTTGAAGCGGGTGACGTTGCGCACGGCGAGCAGGTTGAAGGTGGCGTCGTAATGGTCGTGCTCCAGCGGCGCGGTCGGCGGCAGGATCACGTCGGCATAGCGAGTGGTTTCGTTGATGTAGAAATCCACACTGAGCATGAACTCCAGCCCATCCAGCGCCTGCTCCAGCTTGCGCCCGTTGGGCGTGGAGAGCACCGGGTTTCCGGCCACGGTGATCAGTGCACGCACCTGCCCTTCCCCAGGTTCAAGCATCTCCTCGGCCAGTGCCGCTACCGGTAGTTCGCCGCCGTATTCAGGCAACTGCGAAACCCGGCTATGCCAGGCGGCGAAGTGGCCGCCGGAGGTGGTCTCCACCAGATCCACCGCAGGCTCGGTACACAGCGCGCCGCCGACCCGATCGAGATTGCCGGTGACCAGGTTGATCAGCTGCACCAACCACTGGCAGAGCGTGCCGAAGGCCTGGGTCGAGACGCCCATCCGCCCGTAGCAGACTGCCTTGTCCGCCGCCGCGAAATCCCGCGCCAGCTGGCGGATCTGCTCGACCGGAATCCCACAACGGGCGCTCATCGCCTCGGCGGTAAAGGCGGCGATCGCCGTGCGCACCTCCTCGATGCCGTCCAGCGGGAGCTCGCTGGTGCGCGTCAGGCCTTCCTCGAACAGAGTATTGAGCAGGCCAAACAGCAGCGCCGCGTCTTGTCCCGGCCGCACGAACATATGTTGATCGGCGATCGCTGCGGTCTCGCTGCGACGCGGGTCGACCACCACCAGCTTGCCGCCGCGGGCGCGGATCGCCTTCAGCCGCTTCTCCACGTCAGGTACGGTCATGATGCTGCCGTTGGAGGCCAGCGGGTTGCCGCCGAGGATCAGCATGAAATCGGTGTGATCGATGTCCGGCACCGGCAGCAACAGGCCGTGGCCGTACATCAGATGGCTGGTCAGGTGATGCGGCAGCTGATCGACCGAGGTCGCGGAAAAGCGATTGCGCGTCTTCAGCAGCCCGAGAAAGTAGTTGCTGTGGGTCATCAGCCCGTAGTTGTGCACACTCGGGTTGCCCTGGTAGATGGCCACGGCATTGGCGCCGTGGCGCTCGCGGATCTCAGCCAGGCGCTCGGCGACCAATTCGTAGGCCTCCTCCCAGCTGATCGCCTGCCACTCATCGCCGCAGCGCCGCATCGGGTGGCGCAGCCGGTCAGGGTCGTTCTGGATGTCCTGCAGGGCGACAGCCTTGGGACAGATATGGCCGCGGCTGAAGCTGTCGAGGGGGTCGCCCTTGATCGAAAGGATGCGCTCGCCTTCGGTCTGGATGGTCAGGCCGCAGATGGCTTCGCACAGGTGACAAGCACGGTGATGGACGCTGATGTCGCTCATTTCGGATTCCCGCATGGCGCTGTTGTTGTCCAGCCACTCTAGGCGCCACGGCCATGGGCAACAATCAGACGTCTTGACGGGGAATGGCGCTGGATTCAGCCGGCCTATCGTCAGCCGGCATGCATCGATCAGCGCGGGGCGATATGCGCCACCATCAGCTGCACGCTTTCATGACCGCGGTACTCGTTGACGTCCAGCTTGTAGGCCAGCTCCGCCCAGCGCACCGTCGGATTCGGCCATATCTCGCGATCGATGTTGAAGGCGATGCCATCGAGGGTCAGCGAACCACATTCACTCTTGAGTACCAGCTTCAAATGGCGCTCGCCAACCAGGCGCTGCTGCACCAGCTGGAACACACCATGGAACATCGGCTCGGGGAAGTGCTGCCCCCAGGGCCCGGCGTTGCGCAGCGCACGCGCCAGCTCCAGATGAAATTCCTCGACACTCAGCTGGCCGTCGGTGAGCAGCCGGCCGGTGAGATCGTCCTCGCAAAGCTGACGGCGCACTTCGGCGTCGAACGCGGCGGCGAAGGCGCCGAAGTTGGCTTGCGGCAGTGAAAGCCCGGCTGCCATGGCATGCCCGCCGAACTTGCTGATCAAGCCCGGATGCTTGGCGGCGACTGCATCCAGCGCATCGCGGATGTGAAAGCCCGGCACCGAGCGCGCCGAGCCCTTGAGCAGCCCGTCGCCAGCATCGGCGAAGGCGATGGTCGGGCGGTGGTAGCGCTCCTTCAGGCGCGAAGCCAGGATGCCGATCACACCCTGATGCCAGTCCGCCTCGAACAGGCACAGGCCGAACGGCAGGTCTTCCAGCGGCAGATCCTTGAGCTGCGCCAGCGCCTCGCGCTGCATGCCCTGCTCGATGCTCTTGCGGTCCTTGTTCAGCTCATCGAGCTGGACCGCCATATCGCGCGCCAGTGCCTCGTCCTCGCAGAGCAGGCATTCAATGCCCAGCGACATGTCATCCAGCCGCCCGGCCGCGTTGAGCCGCGGTCCGAGAATGAAGCCCAGGTCGGTAGAGGTGATGCGTCGATGATCGCGCCCCGCCACTTCGAGAATCGCCCGCAGGCCCGCCCTCGCCCGCCCCGCGCGAATTCGCGCCAATCCCTGATGGACCAGGATGCGATTGTTGGCATCCAGCGGTACCACGTCGGCGACACTGCCCAGCGCCACGAGATCCAATAGCTCAGCCAGGTTCGGCTCGGCCCAGCCCTGACGGGTGAACCAGTCCAGCTCGCGCAGCCGTGCGCGCAGGGCCAGCAGCACATAGAAGATGACCCCGACCCCGGCGATGCACTTGCTGGGGAAGGCGCACTCAGGCTGATTGGGGTTGACGATGGCATCAGCCGCCGGCAGTTCGTGACCCGGCAGGTGATGGTCCGTGACCAGCACCTTGAGCCCTGCGGCCTTGGCCGCCGCCACGCCGTCGACGCTGGAGATGCCGTTGTCCACGGTCACCAGCAGATCGGGCTCGCGCTGCAAGGCAACGGCAACGATTTCAGGGGTCAGACCGTACCCGTACTCGAAGCGATTGGGCACCAGGTAATCGACGTGGGCAGCGCCAAGCTGGCGCAAGCCAAGTACACCCACGGTGCTGGCCGTAGCGCCATCGGCATCGAAATCGCCAACAAAGAGAATGCGCTGGCGCTTCTCCAGCGCCTCGACCAGCAACTCGACTGCCGCATCAATGCCCTTGAGCTGCTTATAAGGGATCAGCCGCGCCAACCCCTTGTCCAGCTCTGCCGCGCTGGCCACGCCACGCGCCGCGTAGAGGCGCTGCAGCAGTGGCGGCATATCGCCAAGGTCGGGCAGCTGCTCGGGCAAGGGGCGGGGTTCGATACGCATGGGATTCCAGACTCGGTGAAGGTCGTTTACAGGGAGGTGGCGGCGCGTGCGGCCTGATCGTACAAGCCGGACATGGCGCGCAGCATGCCTGCCAGGCGGTGGATCTCGTCAGGGTCGATATTGAGGTTCTCGAACGAGGCAATCAGGCATTCGCGGCGGATGTCGGCGTATTCCTGGCAGAGCGCGCGGCCCTTTTCGGTGGTGCGATAGAACATTTCCTTGCCCTGCTTGGCACCTTCCACCAGGCCGAGTTTGCTCAGCTTCTTCAGCGCGTAGGTCACGGTGTGCGTGTCTTCCACGTTGAGCAGCAGGCAGATGTCTGCCTGTCGCTTGGCGCGGCCGCGACTGGCGAGGTTGTGCAGCACCATGACGTCCAGCGCGTTCATCTCTACCGTGCCGCAGGCCTGCATGCAGCGCTCCATCCAGCGCATCAGCGCGGCGCTGGCGACAATGATGCCGTACTCCAGTTCAGACAGTTCCTGGGACTGCTCGGCAAGGTGCGCCGAAGCAACGATCGAAGATCGCAACGGACGAGGGCTTTTGGCGTCAACCATCTTGAGTTCCTGACTGATGAAGCGGCAGCGCCGTTCGTATCGATGGGGCGGGCAAGGATACAGCAATGTCCGTTCAGGCACTTCAGACGCCCAACGGAAGAAATACGTTGATAATTTATCAATACTTTATCAATGTATCGATCCTCGACACCGCCGAAAACGCACCAGTCCATTTCGAAAGGAGCAGCCATCGTGAGTCGTCTCTTACTCAATTGCGACATAGGGGAAAGCTTCGGCGCCTGGACCATGGGCCTGGATGCCGAGGTGATGCCTTTCATCGACTGCGCCAATGTCGCCTGCGGCTTCCACGCGTCCGATCCGCAGATCATGCGGCGCACGGTCGCATTGGCACGCAAGCATGATGTGCGCATCGGCGCCCATCCGGCCTATCCGGATCTGGTCGGCTTCGGCCGGCGCTCCATGGCCTGCAGCCCGGCCGAAGTGGAGAACATGCTGCTCTACCAGATCGGCGCGCTCGACGGCATCTGCCGCGCTGAAGGCACGCAGGTCCGCTACGTCAAACCCCACGGTGCGCTGTACAACGACATGATGCGCCAGCCCGACCTGCTGCGCGCAGTGATGAGCGCCATCAAGGCCTACAGCGCCAACCTGCCGCTGATGCTGATGTCCACCCGCGACAACAGCACGAGCCAGGCGCTGGCGGAAGAAATGGGCATCACCCTGTGGTTTGAAGTGTTCGCCGACCGCGCCTATGACGCCGCCGGCATGCTTGTTTCGCGCAGCCTGCCAGGCGCCGTCCACCACGATGCAGAAACCGTTGCCGACCAGGCCCTGCGCCTGGCCAAGGGCGAGGCGCTGATTGCGAGCGATGGCAGCGCGCTGATTCTGCAGGCCGATACCCTCTGCGTGCATGGCGACAACGCCGGTTCCATAGCCGCCGTCCAGCGCATCCGTCAGGCGCTGCAGGCGCTTCCCGCATGAAGCCGCGGATCGAAGTGGTCGGCGTCGACAGCCTGTTGCTGCGCCTGTTCGATCAGATTGATGAAGACAACATGCCCTGGATGCTCGCCGCCAGTCAGCGTGTGCGCGAAACCTTCGGCGCGGCACTGGTCGATCTGGTGCCCTCCTACACCACGCTGCTAGTGCACTACGACCTGACCCAACTGGACGACCTGCAGGCTCGCCAGCACCTTCACCAAGCGCTCGCGGGTCTGCAGCCCGCCGCCGCCGAAACCGCGCGCCAGCATGAAATCCCGGTGTGGTACGACGCCAGCGTCGGCCCCGAGCTACGAGCGCTAGGCAAGCGCAGCGGACTCGGTGTAGCTGGCGTGATCGAGCAACACAGCGCGCATATCTATCAGGTATTCGCCCTAGGCTTTGCACCGGGCTTCGCCTTTCTCGGGCTGGTCGATGAGCGTCTGGCTAGCCCGCGCCTGGCCACACCACGCAAGCAGGTGCCGGCCGGAAGCCTGGGCATCGCCGATCGGCAGACCGCCATATATCCGCTGGTATCGCCGGGTGGCTGGAATCTGATCGGGCGCAGCCCGGTTCGTCTGTTCGACCGCGAGCTCGACGACTATAGCCTGTGGCAACCAGGCGACCGGGTGCGCTTCGTGCCCATCGAGCGCGCCGAATTCATCCGCTTGGGCGGCAACGACAGTCCTTTTCAGGAGACTGCCGTATGAGTCTGCTTATCGAACGCGCCGGCGCATTGGCCAGCTTGCAGGACGGCGGCCGTATGGGCGTCCGCCACCTCGGCGTTACCCAGGGCGGCCCGGTGGACTGGATTTCCCACAACTGGGCCAACTGGCTGCTTGGCAATCCGGTGCAGGCCGCGACGGTGGAAATCACGCTGGGGAATTTCAGCCTTCGCGCGCAAACCGATACCTGCCTGGCGATCTGCGGTGCCGATCTCGGCGCCGCGCTCGATGACGAAGCCATCGCGCCGGGGCGCAGCTTCGAGGTCCGTAAGGGTCAGCTGCTTACCTTCACGCATCCGAAGCGAGGCGTTCGCGCCTATCTCGCTGCGCCAGGCGGCTTTCAGGCGACACCGGTGTTGGGGAGCTGCGCCACGGTGCGGCGCGAGCAGCTTGGCGGCTTGACCGGTGACGGCCAAGCGTTGACCGAGGGCAACTGCTTGCACTGGCTCGGCGGTGCTTCTGACACTTCCCGGGAGCTGCCCGCGCAAACCGTCACCCCGCTTTCGAGGCCGAGCCTCGCGGTCGTGCTCGGCGCGCAGATTGGTGATTTCAGCGGCCAGAGCCTGTTCGATGCCTTCAACAGCGACTGGACAGTCGATCAACGAGCCGACCGCATGGGCGTGCGCTTGCTCGGCCCCGCGCTTCACAGCACGCGCTCATCCATGATTTCCGAAGGCGTGCCGCTGGGGGCGATCCAGGTTCCGGCCGACGGGCAGCCGATCATCCTGCTCAACGACCGCCAGACAATCGGCGGCTATCCACGCCTCGGCGCGCTGACACCTGCGGCGGTGGCCCAGCTGGCGCAGTGCCTGCCCGGTACCCCTCTCAGGCTCAAACCGATTTCACTGGAGGCCGCGCAACGCGCGCACCGCGAACTGCTAGCCCAGTGGCGGTAGTCGCTCATAAGGAGCCGCTGACCAGCAGCCAGTTATTCCTACAAGAACAACATTGCCGGGTATGACCCGGGCGCATTTCTACCTGCCCCAACGCCAAGAAAAAGAAGGTATCCAATGCAAGCCACACAAGCCGAACGCGGCACTCCCGCCCAGCGCAACGTCCTGCGCGGCGCCATTTTCATCATGGCGACTTCGTCCATCGGACCCGCGTTTCTAACCCAAACGTCGCTGTTCACCGAGAAGTATCTGGCGAGTTTCGCCTTCGCGATCCTGATCTCTTTGCTCATCGACATCGGTGCCCAGCTTAATATCTGGCGGGTGATCACCGTTGCCAACCTGCGCGGCCAGGACGTCGCCAACCGCGTGATACCCGGTGTCGGCCATCTGATATCCGCCTTCATCGTGCTTGGCGGCATCGCCTTCAACATCGGCAACATCGGTGGCGCCGGATTGGCGATGAACGTGATCTTCGGCGTCCCGCCGTTAATCGGCTCGCTGATCGCCGCCGTGCTGATCATTGGCATCTTCCTGCTACGCAACGCCAAGGGCGTGATGGACTCGGTGATGCAGGTGCTCGGCCTGGTGATGCTGTGCATGATCGGCTACGCCATGCTGCAGTCGAATCCACCGCTGCTCGAGGCGATGAGTCGCAGCTTCAATCCGGACGACCCATTGATCCTGCTGCTGCCGATCGTGACCTTGGTGGGCGGCACGGTCGGCGGCTACATTTCGTTTTCCGGTGGCCATCGCCTGGTGGAAGCCGGCATCACCGGCGTCGAGAATGTCAGGCTGGTAACCCGCGCGGCCGTGATCGGCATCGCCACCACCGGCGTCGTGCGCATCTGTCTGTTCCTCGCCGCGCTCGGTGTCGTCAGCCAGGGGTTGAGTCTCGATCCGAGCAACCCCGCTGCGTCGGTGTTCTCCCATTCGATGGGCACCATCGGCTACAAGATCTTTGGCGTAGTGCTGCTGGCCGCTTCGGTTTCATCGGTGATCGGCGCCGCTTATACCAGTGTGACCTTCATGTACTCGCTGCATGACAGCATCCGCCGGCATAACCAGCGAGTCGTGATCGCCTTTATTGCCTGCTCGACGCTCATCTACAGTCTGGTCGGCCAGCCCGTGAAGGTTCTGGTGGTAGCCGGCACGCTGAATGCCCTGGTGCTGCCGCTGGCACTGGGCTGCATACTGCTCGCATCGCGCAAAACGAACATCGTCGGCGACGCCTACCGTCACCCAACCTGGATGCTGGTGTTCGGCATATTGGCCATGCTGGCCACGGCGGTCGGGGTGGTGATGTCGTTCAATGCGCTG
>CENV01004364.1_pt1 | contig 12406 bp, 23 predicted proteins | sample 530231 | NCBI WGS metagenome assembly CENV01 (sample SAMEA2619815, study PRJEB7988) | marine metagenome | biome: marine biome (ENVO:00000447); feature: surface water layer (ENVO:00002042); material: "saline water (ENVO:00002010), including plankton (ENVO:xxxxxxxx)" | depth 5 m | reverse complement strand
ACTCAAAAACCACATGGGATTTATTTCCTCATGGGTTAGAGCGAAGTTTGCCAAATAAAAAGTCTAAAATTGTTTTATTGCATATTAATCACTAAGGTAAGGGTGTTTATTCTTTCTTTCTTGTATGCCCTAGACTTCTTCGCATTTACATTCAAAAATAGGAATAATTATTATGTTAAATGAATTAATGAAAATAGAAAACAAAAGCATGACTATGAGAGAATATTTACCTGTGCATCAGCATAGGATATGGAAAGACTCTTACCTAAATAAATCAGTAGGGAAAGTAATCCATGAAATTAGAAGACATAGGAAGAAGATGGAGGCTAAACAATGAATATATTTTGTTTAAGTGATTGTCCAGAACAAAGTGCTAAATGGATGTTAGATAAGCACGTAGTAAAAATGCCTACTGAAAGTATGCAAATGTTATCTACTATACTAACACACCTAGATATTGAAGCACCTTACAAACCAGTGATGCTTAATCACCCTAGCACTATTTGGGCTAGAGAATCTAAGCAGAACTTTTTATGGCTAATGCAACATACATATGCGTTATGCCAAGAATATACTCAAAGGTATGGTAAAATGCACAAAGTCGAAGAAACTTTTTATGAGTTTGAAGATAACTTATATAAGGGTGCAAGCCTACTACCTGATACTGAATTAACAGAATTTGCGATTGCGATATCTGATAATATGCAATGTAGAAAACAATCAGAATTTGATGATGCTACAGTCATAGAAAAATATCGTATGTATTATTTGTATGATAAGTGGGAGTTTGCTACTTGGAAACAAAACCAACCAGAATGGTGGCCTATTGACCATTACGTTAAAATGTATAAACAAAGGCAAGATAGATTTGAGAAATTGAAAATAAAAATGAGGGAAAAATATGCCAAGCGGAAGATGTAATCATATATTAGAAACAGGATTTAGATGTGAAAGAGCATTCAAAAGAAACTCTAACTTAGATAAAGAAACTAAATGCCTTGAACATAGACGAAAGAGAAGTGCTAGAAATAGATACGTTGCTCAAGCAGATTTAGCAAACCGTAAAGAAAATCTAAGACAGTATGTTGAATCACTACAAAACGAAGTTATACCAAACATACAATATGAATTAGCAGTCATTATGGGTAGGACTGAAAATATTAGTAATGAACCTAATGAAGAAATAACTACAAAAATTGCACAATTAGAAATAGCAATTAATGACTTATCTGAACTAGTTGCCTTAGATGATGTAAAATTCAATAATAGACTTGTGAAACATAATGCTCATATGGACACGTTTATGGACAGAATGAGTAAAAAAGTTGAAACAACTAAATCAGAAGTTAGACGCACAATAAATAAATTGAATGGAGAATTCGATTTTGCATTAGGTAACTCAACTATCAGTAATAAGATAGTGGAAAGAATGGGTAAAGCCAATTTAGAACTTCACCAACGCAATGTTCAATTAGAAAGTAGAATTGCTACATTGGAAGAACAACACCAAAGACTCTTACAAAGAGTTAATGGCTATATGCGTAGATTAACCGTTAAGGAATTAATGGAACTTGAAAACTCACAGTAATCCCTTGCTGGGTGATTACTAGAGGTAGAGTTTTATATTTGAGTAAAAAAGGTCAAAGCAATTCTGTATACTTTGTCTAGAATATAGGGGTTTGGGAATCCCGGCCTTTCTCTACCTAATATTAATTATGTGATAAATATGAAATGTAAAAAATGTATACAAGGAGTAATAATGAAACAAATTTCATTAGGGGAATTTGAACCAATTCCCTGTGATTGCTTAATAGAAAAATGGTTCAAAGGATTAAAGAAGGAATAGATATGTCGAATGATATGTTAAAGAAATTTGAATTGGTAAAGTATCACTTTAATCGTATGATTGAAGCCTATGAAGATTTACCAATGATATCTAGTAATGTTCAAAGAACAATAATAGAAGATTCCATGACTGCTTTAGCAGCAGTGTTTGAAGGTATTAACCATCAAATAATGGACACAATAGAAATAATGGAAAGTGATAATGATGATAGTGAAATGCCCTAAATGTAAATGTTCAATAGCCTATTGTATCTCATTTGGATGTGATGAAGAATGAATGAAGATATTTGTGAAGTATGTGGAAAGCATATGAATTTAAGAGTTAGAACTCCCAACAGTGTAAACTGCTGTAAATGGGTGGTGATGAGATGAGTATATTTATAGAAGTAAAAACAACAACAGGAATAACAGTGATTGACGTGGAACATATATCTGCAATAACGCAGGTTGATTCTACAGGTCTATTTAATAGAAATAAATATGACTTGGGAATACATATGGTTAGTGGAACAATATTTACCTCACCAAATGTTAATGTAGAAAATATTGATAAGATATTTGAAGCATGGCAAGGTGGCGGTAAAAGTCTCAAAGTGAGAGATTAGAATGAAAAAGATATTAGATGTAAATAATGATGGTAAAATAGACCATCACGATTTTAAACATATGCTTATGCGTTATGAACTAATTGTATTTACAGGATTACTTTTAACTATTGTTCCTATGGGCAATGTGTTGGGATATACTAATATTGATTCAGATGTTTTTTGGGCATTAGCAGGTCTATGCTTAACTGTTGAAGGAATAATTGAATTATATTATGAACAGAAGTATTGGCTTAAAGTAAAAGGTGAGGAAGAATGAGTTATTATTGTAAATCACCACATACTCATCCAAGAATAACAGGTGAAAGTTATTGTAGATTATGTAGAAGGAGTGAAGAGGAATGACGAATCCTTTTGGTGGAAGATGGAATACTTTAACAAGTTCTGAATATCATACAATGGACAAAGACTATAGAAAAAAATATCATTATGCTATGTTTTCTTTTTATAATCGGCAAATTAAAAAAGCAGTTACACCAAGAAAAGCAGGTCAAGCCCCACCTGCAACAGATGACCAAATTAGAGGGCTTAGAGAATTGGCTAGATTTCATTCCAGACAAGGGATAAGAATGGAACGTGAATCAACTAAAGAAACCTATTATTCTTTAGAAGACGAACAGAATAGATTTATGATTAGACCACGATATGATGCAGTTGAGAGAATACCTCATACTACTAAAGAAATGTATGATAAATATTCAAGAGAAGATAAATTGCGATATTGGGGTCGGTTGGCTCCAAGGTTAACAAGAGAATATGGAAATAAGCACCCAAAGGCTATTATGGCAGCAAGAATTAAACATAGGATGGAAAGCAATCCGAATTATAATCCAGCCTTTGAAGGAGATGAATCAACAACCTTAGAATATAAGGATAAATATCGGCCGTGTGATATTAGTGAATATAATAATTTTACAGATAAAGAAAAAAGAAAATATCATTATAGATGTATGAGAAGACAAGAAAAGAAGGGTAATAAAGAAGCATATTTATTTCATAGAAGAATGGTAAGAAGAATAAACAATAATAGTCGTTTACTTACATATTCTACACCCGAAGCAGAAAAGGAGGCAGAAGAAGAATGAATGAATATATTATAACTTTAAGAATTAAATTAGAAGAAAGTAAAGACATTAAATGGTTGATTCCAAGTATTCAAGATGGATTTGAATTTTCTATTGAAGAAGATGTAGAAATTATAGAGGTGAAGAAGAATGAAAATAATTGAACTCAGTTGGAATAGAGATAACGAACTTAGAAAATTTGCTCAGGTTTTAAATGCGCAAGAAAGAATGGAAATTTTATTGGCTATAGATGCCAAAGGCCGAATTGGTATTAAAGAAATACTTGATTGGTTTGAGGAACAAGGTTTGGGTCGTAATAGAACGACACTTTTAGAAAGACTTAATGAAATGGTAGAGAAAGGTATCTTGATAAGAGAAAATGGAACACATGGCTCAAAAGGATGGTATACTATCAATGTATTAAGTAAAGAAAATAGACCGTTTTTTACAATCATGTATGGTAGTAGCCCATTTTATACTGCTAAGAAAAGATTTGAACATTCAAAGATTAAGGAGGAAGAAGAATGAGAATGTGTAAAACTTGTTTAGGATATAGAGAAACTAAAAGAACGAAGAAAAATAACATAGTTTGTGTATTATGTAATGGAGTGATTGAAAATGTGGGATAATATGATAACCGGAGAAGCAAGAGAAATAGAAATGAGAATTGTAAATGATGAAGAAATGCCACCAATTGTGATAACAATGAATGATAATGACGAAGTAAAGGTCATAATTAATCAACATCACAAGACGTGGCTATCAATTCATAGAAAGACAATTGGCGGTTTATCTGCTGGATTGTATCAAAATATTGATGAATTATTAGATGCAATGTTGAAAGAGCAACGTCAGTATGAAAGGATGGATTACTGATGTATTCTCCAAGAGATTATGTACCATTTAGAGTCATATTAGAACATACACATGACGAATTTACTAAATATAAAGCGGGAAGGACTTTTTTTCCGGCCTCGCATTATCAGGATTATGTTTTACAAAAACTATTAGATTATCAAATGCGTATAGTTGAATTAGGGTTTTGTCCTTTTTGCGGCGATACAGTGGAGATTTGTATGACTCAATATGACCAATGTTGTTCACATTTAGTAAAACTTGAGGAGGAAGAATAATGGATGAAGAATGGAAAAGAGAATTAGGAAATGGAAAATGGGATAAGATTCTAAAGCGAAAGATGGTAGAATTATCTGTTGCTGATGATTATAATGTTGCTAAACATGAATGGGTTGCTACAGGTAAAGTATGGTGGGAAGGTTGTGGAGAAAGAATGCCCGATTGGGTTCGTATTCACCCTAACAAATGTTTATGCTCACATAATATTGTATATCATTTTGAGATTCATAACACTGAAAACGGTGTTCGTGAATGTGTTGGTTCAGACCATATCAATTCTTATCTAATTATTAGAGCAATTGAAGAAGAACATAATATCTCAAGAGATATGATTACCGAAGAAATGATTGAAGAGTGGGTTAATGTTAATGTTGCCACCATGAAGAAAAATGCTTGGTGGAATAATAACGGAGAAAACTTTGAAATGATGTTCAATAAGGTTAAGGATTTAGATTTGAGAGTAAATGTTAGAACTGTAGGAAAAGAGTTTTCTTATAAGTATAAGACTTATATTCCTAAGACAAAGATTAGGAAAACTAGTTCAGGATTATATGGAACTTTTAATTACAAGATGGGTTCTATTGTTTGGAGATGGAATCATCCCGATAATCCAAAGGCTCAAATTCACACAAGAGGATATCCTACTGAAAAACTAATGAATGATTTGTCTTTATTCTATGCTTTTTATGAGAAATATAAAGCAGATGTAGATAAAGAAGATGCTGATTTGAATGCAAGACTTGAGAAGATTAAACTCGCTAATGAAGAGAATGCTAAGAGGCAAGCCGAAATTGAAGTTAATAGAACAATGGCCGCTAAAATACAGTCTGATGTAGAAGATTCTGAATTTATAGAGTATTGTAATTACTATGCAATTAGGCCATTTTCAGAAAATGATGGTACTAATGATTGGGAGCGAAACTTCTTAAGTAGCGTAAGGACTTGGATAGTTAGCGGTAAAGAGCCGACTGAGGCTCAACTCTCAACATTATCTAAAATACTTGATTCTGAACGAGATGCTGAAATGGCTACTGAAAAACAATGTGCGTTTTTACTGAAGTTAGGATATGAAGGTGAAATAGCACAACTAACAAAGAGGCAAGCATCAAGAGAAATAAGCGAGTTATTAAAACAAAGGGAGGAATAATATGAGTAAATTAGGTGATATTGCTAGATTTGCCGTAGGTGCTGTAATAATAACAACATTATGGCCTATTGGTTTATTTGGAGATGAATAAAATGAGTAAAGCGAAAAAGAAAAAGACAGAAGAAAATGAAGATTCCCAACCGACTAGGGAGGATTTAATGGTAGAATTGAGTAATGCTCAAACTATCGTAAATCAATTAGTTGGTCAAGTAAATGCATACAAATCATTGTGTGTTCATTATGAGCAGACAATTAATGTAATGACGGGGCGATTACTTGAATATACAAAAGGAAATAATCAGGAGTGATAAAATATGTTATTAAAGATATTAAACGACACAGGCCACACTATGTTAGAAAGCGTAACACAACAAGAAGTTATTGACCAAATTAATGAGCATCCAACACATTGGGTGTTTGTTGATGGTGAAATGGTTTCTCGCCAAGAAATCAATGAAGTTTCTTGGGATGCTGTAGAAGTAGTTACACTAACTCAGGCTATTGTTGGTGGCTACTGATTTAACTTGAATTTGGGAGAAGGGGGTATTAGCCCCAATACCCTCTCTCCCTTCTCTAACGGAGGAAATAATATGATTGATAATTGTAATTTTTTACCGCCTAATACGATTCATCTACTTTTAGATGCTTTTGGGTGGTCTTATTCAAAATCTAATAATTATAGAAATTTAGATAATATAAATATGACTTTATTAAGGGCTGACTTTTATCCGGTTGGTCATGTCTTAGCAGTTAGTAGAAAAGCCGTCATTGTTTGTGATGGTGAAAGTCTAATTGAATATCAAGGCGAAATATACGAAGACGTTCAAGAACTTATTGATAAGTTTGGTATTTCTGTAATAGATAAATTTTCTTCATGGAAATTTTTATCTGAAAAAGAATGGACTGTTAAAAAGAATGGCGAATATGTACACTCTTTTTCTTCGTTTAAGGATATAAAACACAGAAAGAAACTGAGGTGCTAAATTGTTAACAGAAAAGGAAGTATTAGATTATAACAAAGAAGAAAATGGAGAAAAAATAGATAGAGGATTAGAAGCATTAGGAGATTTTAGTATATTAACAAAATATGCTAAATGGATTCCAGAGGAAAAGAGAAGAGAAACATGGAATGAAGTTTGCATTAGAAACATGGAAATGCATTTAGAAAAGTTTGCCGATTATGGTGAAGATTTTCTTAATGAAATTAAAATGATTTATACTAAGTTTGTTATACCAAAATTAGTTTTACCTTCAATGCGTTCAATGCAATTCGCAGGTAAGCCAATTGAGTTATCTCCAAATAGAATGTATAATTGTGCGTATATGCCTGTTGATTCTATAGAAGCCTTTTCAGAAGCAATGTTTCTATCGTTAGGTGGAACAGGTGTAGGTTTTTCTGTGCAAAAACATCATGTTGAAGAATTACCTGAAATAAATAAACCTAATCCCGATAAGTATAGAAGAATATTAATTAATGATTCTATCGAAGGATGGGCAGATTCAATTCAAATTTTATTTGAGTCATATACAGGTAAAAGAACTTCAACCCCAAGATTTGATTATGGAGATATTAGAGCCAAAGGTGAGCCATTAAGAACTAGTGGCGGTAAAGCACCCGGCCCTGCTCCATTAAGAGAATGTTTAGTTAAAATTGAAAATATGCTTTTAGAAAAGAAAGATGGAGATAAGTTAAGGCCTATCGAATGCCATGATATGATGTGCCATATTGCTGATGCTGTATTATCTGGTGGAATTAGAAGGTCTGCAATGATTTCCTTATTTAGTGTAACAGACATGGAAATGATAAATGCAAAGACAATTACACCTAATAATGATTTTAACCAAACTCATCCACATAGACATAGAGCCAATAATTCTGCAGTTATTCTAAGACACAGAATTAAAAAGCCTGTTTTCTCTGAATTGTGGAAGAGAATAAAGTTAGGTAAAACTGGAGAGCCGGGAATTTATCTATCAAATGATAAAGATTGGGGAACAAACCCCTGTTGCGAGATAGGATTACGCCCTTATCAATTTTGTAATCTAACTGAGTGCAATGTTTCTGACGTTATTACTCAAGAGGATTTAGAAGAGAGAGCAAAAGCGGCGGCTTTTCTCGGAACACTTCAAGCATCTTACACAGATTTCCACTATTTAAGAGAAATTTGGTCTAAAACTACAGAGAAAGATGCGCTATTAGGTGTGTCTATGACTGGTATTGCCAGTAATAAAGTTAGTTTATTAGACATAGAACACGCCGCAGAAATGGCTAAACAAGAAAATGCTAGAGTTGCAGAAATTCTAGGGATAAATAAAGCCGCAAGAGTAACTTGCATTAAACCGTCTGGAACTGCAAGCACTGTTTTAGGAACATCATCAGGTATTCATGCTTGGTATGGTGAATATTATATTCGCAGAGTAACAATCAATAAACAAGAACCTGTTTATCCATTCTTAATGAATTATGCGCCAGAGTTTATGGAAGATTGTGAGTTTAATCCTGAAAATGATGCTAAGTTTTCTATTCCAATTAAAGCACCTACAAGTCATAATGGAGTTAAATCAACAACTCGGCATGAGACTGCTTTAGATATGTTAGAAAGAATCAAGAGATTTAGTATTCGTTGGGTTCAAAGAGGACATAGAAGTGGAACAAATACACATAATGTTTCTGCTACCGTTAGTATTAGAGATGATGAATGGGATGCAGTAGGAGAATGGATGTGGATGAATAGACATTATTATAATGGCCTATCTGTAACACCTTATGATATTACAGGTTCTTATAAACAAATTCCTTTTGAAGAAATTGATAAGGAGACATATAAAGATATGGAAAGTAGATTCCCTTCAATAGATTTCAGTTTGTTGACTGAGAATGAAGACTTTACTGATTTTAGTGGCGAAATAGCCTGTGCTGGTGGCGTGTGTGAGATATAGTGTAAAACAATTAATAGACATCGAACAAGATGTTTACGATACTTTTGATAATGTTAAAGTTAAGGCGGCAATTAACCGCCGATACTCATTATTGAAAGAAGGTAAAATGACTGAAAGAGTATTTGTATACTTTTTAGTTAGAACCTTTATGTCTATTTTAGACATAAGTAAAGACTCCGCAAAAGAAAAAATTGGTGATATTATCCAATATCAAATATATAAAAAAATAAATGGTGATAATTATGAAAGTGAAAATGAAGATTTCATCTCCAGATGATAGTAGAGAAGAATATACTACTAGTTTCCTATATAGAGGAACAGTTTGGGGAAATAAAAGTGTATATTTAAATAACTTTGGGGAATATTGCCTCAATGCACACGCCCGAATGAATCGAAAAGCGATTGACCCTGTTATTGCTGAAATACGAAGTAGTTTAGAAGTTAGTATTTTATCTACACCTAGACACAGACGTTCTAGATATGATTATTCCAGACGTAGAGACCCAATAGATACTAACAACATAACTCATATTTTAACATGGAAATTTAACAAAATACCTTTTAGTTTAGTATATCAAAAGGTAGGTTCATTATTTTATATTAATGGAGTAAAATTAAATAAGTCAGATATTCTAGATATTATCGCTAAAGTAGTTTATAGAACTTGTTTTGTTAGAGATTCTGGTAAATTAAATACTTATTTACAGGCTTTAACAAGTTATCCACCTAATGTAATGTATTGTGTAGAGAATAGAACTCCATATGTTTTCTGGAGAAGAGATGGTAAATATTCTGTAGGTGAAAAAGTTCAAGTTTCACTTAACACTGTTATTATTTCACCGGATGAATGTGCATTAGAAATTTCTGAAAACATTTGGGCTAGCATTAAAGTAAAAGAGTTAAATCAATTCATTAACTATCATAAGTTTGATAATAAACGCGCTCAAAAGTGGGCATTATCTCCCGAAAACTTATGGAATAAGTTAATGGGCTATCCCCCTACAGAATCACAAAAGCAATTGATGTATGCTTTTCTCAGTCAAAATAGAACACAAGATATTGTGGAAAAGAGAGCACAATCTCTACTATATGAATTAGAGATAGAACATCCAAATAAAATATTTAAAGTAGATTTCCATGATGGTCGCGGAAAGCGTGAAGGACTAATAGTTAGAGGGGTTCTTTCTGATTGGTTATTGATGGATAATCGTAAAAGAAATACACATCAACAAGTAGATACTTATTCTTTAACGGGTGAAAATATTGAAGTATTAAAAGGTAATGTGCCAATATCTAAAAATATGCTTGTAATAAATGGTACTAGAGGTTTTCCTATAGAAGACCAATATAGGAGCACTGTCGCATTTAGTGGTACTGTTTGTATTGATACTCTTCATGGCGGTACAAGTTTAGGTGACCAATTAGCCTCAAGAGCATTAGCATTAATGAATGATAAGAATACTAGAAAGATGTTGAAAACTCTAGAACCTTATCTTCGTGGTGAATCTAGATATAGATTAACTGATAGTGATATTAATTATATGAAAAAGGAAGGAGCGTGGTTTAGACGATGATAGAAAAATGCATTGAATGTAATAGTAAAAATATAGAATTTTCTGAAGCGATAGGTGAAATGGCTTGCGGGGATTGTGGATTAGTTTTAATGGATAAATTAATTGAAGAAAAAACATTTTCATTAGACCACGAAACTGCTAAAACAGGATTAGGTAATACTACAAATTGGACTTACTCAGACATTAGTAAATTTAGAAGAGGAAGTAATACATCTATTTTTAGAGCAAAAAAGTATTATGAAAATCAAAGTGTATCTTATGTTAGATTTATGAGATTAGCAAATGCATATCTTTCTAATTATTCGATATCACCAGATATTAGGAAAAGAGTTCCTAAGTATTACTCTACTGTAACTCAAAAAACTAGAATGACTACAATACCTATGGAAGTAAGAGCCGCAGGTCTAACTTATTTTATTCTTAAAGAATTAAATATAGCATTAGTTCCAAAAGACCATGCTGAACGTACAGGAGTTTCAATGAAAGCAATGATAAGATTTGCGAAACTAACTGCTAAAGCATTAAATAAACCATATGTATTTAGTAGTACTAATATTAATGGTTTAATAGAGAAAGCGGCAAGTAATTTTATTAATCCCAATAATGAATATATTGGTAATGTTAGAAGGTTTTGCCAAGTTATGGAGAGAAAATTTAATGATAGGAACTTAAGATTCGGTAAACCTAGCATTGCTTCATGTTTTTATATTGTTTCAGTAGTAACAAGAGAAGGTTATACTCAAGCAAAAATTGCAGAAGCAACAGGTGTTTCAGAAGTAACTATAAGAAATAATAATAAGAAAATATTTGATATGTTAGATATCAAGAAAGACAAATTAGAATATGTAATTTTTAGTGAGTTGTTAAGATGAAAAAGAAAATATTAATAGTAGGAGCAGGTGGTATAGGAAGTTTTCTCATACCATTATTAGATAGAGTTAAGATATATGATATAACAGTTTTCGACCCAGATGTAGTCGAAGAGAAAAATCTATTATATCAAAATTATGAGAAATCAGATATTAACTCTAATAAGGCAGAAATAATGATGACTAGGTATTCAAGTGTGTTATTAGGTTCACCCTATCCTATACTAACACATAGTCAGATTAAAGGATATGATTTAGTAGTTTGTTGCGCTGATAATTTAGCAGTTCGCCGGATGATTTATATGTCTAAGCAAAATATCCTGAATGGCGTTAAGTGGCTCGACTTGAGAGCGCAAGGTAGAAATGGGGTATTAATATCGCATTTAGTAGATATTAATTTATTAGATACCTTTTTAGAAGGCCCAGATGGTTCATTTTCATGCCAAGCCGGAGATTGGGATGGAACAGGTAAAGGTGTTAATTTAAGTCATACTATCATTGCAGGTATGGGGGCGCAATGGATTCAAAAGTATTTCAATGGGGAAAAAGTAATAGAACAAAAGATGGTGAATATATGAAATTTTATAGAATAGATTATGATAGAAGTAAAAATAATAGAAAAAGCGATGGGTTCGCTAAAGGAACTCATAAACTTAGGCATCCTAATGATAAGAATTTGCCTAAGAAATATTCAAAGCAATCTGCTATGGTAAATACCGAAGTAGATATGGATATGATTCGTAAAGTATTACAAGACTCTAACAGGGAATTGTATAAAGAACTAGAAATAGGTAGTGATTGCCCTAAATGTGATGGTAATATTTGTTACTATGGTTCAACAAAATACCATCCAAATCACTTTAGATGTAATAGGGGTTGTGTATTATGAAATGGAAAGAAGAAGAATTAGATATATTGATGTTATGTATTAAGAGTAATCTAACAAGAAGTGCTACAATTCAGCATTGTGTTAAAGAAGGCATAATGAGAAGTGATGGTGCTATTGCTAGAAAAAGATTAGAACTTAAGAAAACATTAGAAGAAAAAGAAGATATTGTTGAAGATATTGTTGATGATGTTGTTGAAGAAGAAACTGCTGATTTTAATTCAGAAGAAGAAGAAGAAGAAGTAGAAGAAGAAGTTGAGAAGATTAAGAAAGGTAAGAAAGAGTTTTTCTATGCGTTTTTATTAGCGGCGGGAATGACTTATCTATTATTGGAGAGTGGTT
>CENV01086231.1_pt1 | contig 12444 bp, 7 predicted proteins | sample 530231 | NCBI WGS metagenome assembly CENV01 (sample SAMEA2619815, study PRJEB7988) | marine metagenome | biome: marine biome (ENVO:00000447); feature: surface water layer (ENVO:00002042); material: "saline water (ENVO:00002010), including plankton (ENVO:xxxxxxxx)" | depth 5 m | reverse complement strand
AAGACCCCCCATGGGTTCCCCGACGCTACATTCAAAACCGCCACATTACTTGGCGACGCTGGCCCGAAGACTAGAAAGTGGACAAGAGAGGCCCTTACCCTAACGATTAACAACCGTATTAAAAGACGCTACCCTGTACCCACGATTGCTAAAGCAGTTGAAGCTGCTAAAACAGTTGGCTTAACTGAGAGTCAGGCTAAAAATTTATCTGGGGAGTCTAAAAACGATAAAAGGTACATTAAGTGGCATCACGACACAGCTTTTGGAGTGTTTAATAACCACCCTGAGAGCGTCGCTTCATTACTCAGAAAAGAGAAAGTTCTGGTAAGGGTCCCTGATATTTACATAAAAGATGGGGAGTATATAGGCAACCCAGCTATCGCTGTTGTTGAAAAGTTCGATGACCTTACGAACACAAAAAGATTTTTTGCTGTAGATGTCGAGGCCCCCGTAGCGGGGTTTGAATTTACTAAAAGGTCTATAGTTTACAAAGACACCCTCCAGTCTGACCTTTCAAAATATTTGTTGGGCCACCTAAAGATAAACGAGGCCTTTAATCAGGGGGGCTATTTCGGGTATCTTAATGCTCAATTGGGTCCGACAAATAATAAAGGAGAGCCTGTTGGGGACCAATTGGTAGTTTTCGATGAAGAGCGAGACATAAAAGAGAGGGGAGGTCCTGTCGCCCCCCTGAACGCTTTGTTTGCGAAAGAGTATACGGGCATAGTTACTGGCCGTACGACCAGCCCTCTCGGCTCCATGATAAGCCGGATACTAAATGTAAGGGCCTACCGCGAAGGGGCGGGAGTCACCTCTGAGGAGTATACAACAGCTAGAGCTATGGCTTTAGCTGAAGTTTACACAATCCTCCATAAAGCGATAATAGCCCCCAGTTATGATTCCCGCTCGCTTAGAACGAGGACAGTTGCAAAAGGGGAGAAGTTATTTGATGTCCTTGAGCTAGACCCTGAAATAGAAACGGAAACCTTAGCTGGGCATATGTATCTCGAAGAGATAGTGGCGTATACCCCTCCTAAGTTTGCTAAACCCGTGCCAGTAGGGGACGTGAACAGTCTCGAAAACAAAGCGGCCTTCTTACTGAAATATGGGTTTCCTGATAGTAAAGACAGGCCTATAATAACAACCACCCCTACTTCTAGAACTCTTGCTGATAACTGGGCAGAAATAACTATCCGGCAATATTTTGCTAAAGAAACACGAGACAATATAAAATACTTTAAGGGCGATACAGTTGATCTTTACGCTATAATTCGCGATGCAGGTAATAGGGCTCGTCAGAGGCTTATTAGTCGGCGGGCACTCATGTTCCCAGATGTCACCAATATTTCTTTTGAAGCCTCACAAACTGTAACTGAATTTGAGGCTGATCAGCAAGACCTAGCTGCTGAACAAGATCTGGACAAAGAGGATTTACCACCTCTCTTTGATTTAAGGGAATTCGATGTTGGCGACTTAACAGGGGCTCAAGTTCAGACTCTTTGGCGGGAGGCCACAATGCTCGATGCCGCTGACATGGAGAATGCGGTGGAGGCTGTGCGGGTAGACGTAAGGAACTACTTAAGAGCAAGTGGACCCAACACTATTAGGGAACAAGACCTTTTTACTGATGCGCTGAAGCGCGTCGTCGTAGCTGTTGAAGGCGATTCCGCCCCTCCCCATGTTCTTGAACAAACCCAACCTGCTCGTGTTTTTGAGCATCTCCTTAATGTCGCTAGGGTTAACCACAGCACATCAGATTTTGTAGTGCGTCTAAATCAGGCTGTGGCCTCCGAAGAGGTCTTGCAAAACTGGAATGCCATAAACATATTTAAATCGTATGTCCCCATGTTCAGCCCCCTCTCGCCAGAACTTACTAACGACATCGCTAGAGAAGTTCTCGCGAAGCTGGGTGTAAACCATGCCCCCTCAATTTTTCTTGGGAAGAAGTTCAAGTACTACCGCCGCAAAAACCAACGTGCGGTAAGAAGATTGGGCTTAAAATCTGGTGACCCTTCTTCAGTAATCGACGCTTTGCAGAAGATCGCGAAGTCCAGTCGTAACAGGCAACATCGGTTGGTAGCCGAACTTTTGCTCCGAAACCCAGAGCTTCTTTCTCGCGTCAAGTTCTCTATATATGATGTGCCAGATGGGTTTGCGGGGAACCACACCACCTTTGAAGATGGTTCCCAGATGGTCAGCATAAACCTGTCGGGGTTTTATGGTCAAGGGGTAGAGTCCGTCCTTCTCCACGAATATATACATGCCTTCACTGTAGATCTCCTAGCCAAGCCAGAATCTGAGCTTACTGCCAAACAACGCGGGGCTAAGAAGAGACTAGAAGGTTTGTTCAAGATCTCCTCTCAGTCCCGAAACGAAGCCTCAGAAAATCTGGAGTTTGACCATGCTATGGAGAGTCTCGACGAGTTTGTGGCAACGTTCTTCTCGTCAGCCACTTTTCAGAGAACACTTAAAAGCACACAGCCTAAAGATAAACAACGTAGCCTGTTCCGCCGCATAGCCGATGCTATTTTGGATTTGTTTGGGGTCAGAGCAGACGCCAAATTCCGCGAGGCTTTTGATAATTTGATAGACTTTGTCAATCTTGGGAACGCTGAAGGGCAGACCACGCCCTTCGGCGACATGGATAATAGGATTGATAGGGCCCGGTCCCGTTACCGGAATGTATTGAAACCCGACTTTATGCGGGCTTCCCCCGCTGGTGTTCGGTTTAGCCCGTTCGGTTCCGAAACTAGCCTCGAATCAGATGAAGAACTTACTCCCGCACAGGAGGCTGAACTCCAAGCTTTGATTGAAGAAGCTTTGGGGAGTATACCTCCGTCAGTCGCGGTCTCGATGGTAGATACTGCCGCCGATGCCCCAGATATTTTTTCGGGCCGTCCCGACGAAGCCTTCGCTTCTGTGGTAGTTGAGAAAGACGGGGAGAGAGTTCCCGTCATTTATGTGGTTCGGGAGAATCTAGTGAGAGCTTTGTTTGCTAAGAGTGAAATAGTCGAGAACGAGCGGCACCTTAAACGTATTGTAGAGTCCATTATTGCAGAAGAGTTAGGGCATATAGCTGAATTCAAAGCCATACCTCTCAAAGAGTTGGATGAGTTTATTGAAACGCTCCATGAAGTTGAGTTCAATGAGTTCATAGACGCCTACACCCGTAACCCCGAATTACGGGCACGGCTAAAACAAGGCGTGGCTGACAATGACATTGAAATAAAAAGACAGATGGTGGGCGAAATGCTCCTCTCCCGTCTGAAAAAAGTTACACGCGGGTTCACTACCCAAGAAGACATCGCATTTTATGAGTCCAGTCCCAGCACCTTCCGCGTAATTCTCCGATACATTTCGGGGGTTTTCCGCAAGATGGCCGCGAAATACAACCTTAAAAAAGATAACCCAGAGCTGGCGGTTATGATTAACCGAATGGCTTACGAACTTAGATTTTTAGCTAACGGGGGTTCTGCTCGTGCTCATCATATGCCGTTTGACCCCCGCAACCCAGACGCGGGCTTCGAAGTTCTTACCCGTCGGTTCGATGCGTCCCTCAATGATATTGATGAGAATACCACCCCTGAAGATATTATTGCGCGATTCCAAGGTATGTTCGACACCTTAGAGCTTCCTGTAGGGATCTTTTCTAAAGGGAAGTATAAAGGTTACGAAGGGCTAAATGCACTGAAGTATGGGGATACGGACCCCAGAATCACGGAGTTGAAAAAGAAAGAGCGGGCATTTCTCAACGCTGCTGAAAAACTAGGTAACAAACAATTAAAGGACTTCAGTAAGATACGTGAGAAGTTTCCGCAGATAACAGATGAACAAATATCTCAAGCAACAGGTAGTGTAGAGTCTGTGAAAGTAGACGCTGATTTTAGAGCGGCCCTTCGAGAGTCTTATTGGGAATGGCGCAAAGACCTAAGAGCCAAGGTAGATGCGGGCGACGTTGACGCTAGTGAGTTCACACGAGAAAAGATTAAGGCTAAGTATAGAGAGCTAGTCGTCGAGCCAATGAAGAAAGAGCATGTCCGACTTCAGGAGGAGATGCGGAAAAAAATTGACCTCGCGAGAGAAAATATAAAGCAAGTATCCCCCGAACTTGCTGACTCTATATTAGAGATACGCCTACTGGTAGATGCGTTTAGTCTGGTTATGAAGAAGACCTTCGGACTTGAGGGTAAAGTCATGGCTAAAGTTGATAGCCAACTGGGGGTTTACCTGACCCGCCAGTATAGAATATTTGAGGAGGAAGGCTTTAGAGAGAGGATTTTATCTGACAGGACCACAGAAGCTTACACAGATGCCTATGGGTATATGAGGAGACAGTGGCTTAGAACGCAGGCCAAGCAAATCCTCAAAAAATCCCGACTCGACGGGCTTCCCCTGACTAGGGAGGCCGCTCTGAGAAAAGCCAAACAAGTGTTGGAGCAAGAAGCCAATATTGGCAGGGACCCCATTCATTCTATGATGGCCACTTATTTGAAGGCCATGGAGAAGCGGACCAAGGGAGAAGAATACAGATTACCCAAAGGTCTTGGCCGGTCTCTACTTAATAATTTGAAACGGAGGAAACAAGTCCCTCCTGAGTTGCAAAAACTTCTAGGGGTTTATGGCCCCGAAGAAGGCATCAACAATATCTTCCGCACCTATAGCATTGTGTCTGAGATGACTGCTAGGCAGGCTTATTATAATAATATAGCTGAACTTGGCTCACCTCAAAGCGATAGCGACGATACCGCCTTTGTGTTCACCCATGAACAATTGTCAAATCGACCACAGTTAGATCCAGAATCTTATGTCAACATGAGGACGGGCGAGGCCTTTGTTTATGGGGACAAAGTCCAAGCCACGACAGAACTAGAGTCCACATACGATCAGACGTATAACTATTACGTCCATGAGGATATGTTTAAGGACATGAAGAGAATGTTTTCTCCAGACATAGCAGAGTCAAATCTGTCTAAGTCTAAGAAGTCTCTTGCTCTGGGAGGAGAAAGCTTCCGTTTATTAACGGGGGCGGCTCTGACCGCTAAAACCCTAGGGTCCCTAACTTTCTATATGAGGAATGTTCTTGGAAACTTGTTATTCTTCGCCCCTGCCCAAGGGTTTGGCCCTATGTCTCTAGCGAAAATAACCAAACGGACTTCCTACATCGCCAAGGCCCTTACTGATCCTAAAGCTTTCGACGATTACTATGCTGAACTAACAAGTTTGAATGTTGTTGGCACAGATCTATATGCTTCTTTGATTAAAGACCTCCTCAAAAACCCTAAAACCCTCGCTTCCACAATCGAGGAGATAGGGGTTTTGAATAAGCTGGCCGAAAAAACGGAAAAACTGAGGACCCCCGCCACCAAAAAAGTCAAGGCTATCCTAGAAAGGGCGCAGGCTTTGTCACAGGCAGTCGATGCCTTTTACAAGATTGGCTACTTTGAGTTAGAAAAAGCCAACCTTCTGAAGGCGAAGCAATGGGACATAGATAATGACACCGATTCCATAGACTCGAATGCTCCCACAGGCTACCGCAATCTCTCTGACTACGACATCAAGTATCTTGCGGCTCAGAAAGTCCGTCGCACAGCCCAGTCCTATGCGGACGCTTATCACATAGTTGAGAAAATAGGCAAGAGCGGTTACGCTTCTGTGGTTACACCCTTCCTTCGGTTCAAGACTGATGTCTTCCGAATCACGGGGAATACTTTCAAGCTCTTAAAAGAAGAGATGAAGAGCCCTAACGCAGTCATTAAAGCTAGGGGGAGAAGACGCCTCGCAGGCGTCTCGGCTGTAATCGGGGGCTTTAGCATTGGTGTACCGACCGCCCTCGCACATCTGATGGGCGTAGGGGAAGAGGAGGATGAACTTTTGCGAGGGTCCTCCCCAGAATATAAAAGATTTAACACCTACTTTTACTATAAGAAAGGAGGGAATCTACATTCAGCGGACCTAACCTTTGTTAATCCTTTCGCCATTGGCGTAGACCCACTGTTGCGCTTTGGAGAACATGTATACAGAGGGGACCCAGAGAGAGGCTTCGAAGAGGCCTTTGGCAGTCTGAAGCAGACCTTCTTTGATGAGAATATATTTTTGAGTTCTCTTATAGACGTTTCGAGAAATGTGCGGGCTGACACTAAAGGTCCTATTGCAGAGAAAGGGGAGGGCGTCGAGGGGCTGCTTAAAAAACTAGGTTATGTGTATTCAGAGGCCTATGCCCCCAGAACCCCCACTAATCTCACTAAAGCGGCATGGTCTGCGTTGTATGGCGGCGAGTCACCTGACCCTTCTAAATCAGCGAAGGCGTTATTGATTGGGGAGATCAACCCTGTAAAACCTTACAAGTATGACCCCAAGTCACATTTCATGCGTTATTTGCAGAGGGCCCGCGATGAGCGCAACCGTGCTTCCTCGTCGAGGAACATTCTGAAATCAACGTCTCAGCTAACTGAAAATCAAATACGCCGGTCTATTCGGGATTGGATGCAAACGAGGCGAGATGTGGACCAACGAATCTACTCAGCGTATGTAGGGGCGCAGGGACTCGGCCTTAGTCGTCGAGAGGCTCGTAATATAATGTCAGACAAAACTCTGGGCATGGGCAAGAGACGCCAATCCTATGTTGTCAGGGGGCGCAGAGAAAGAGATGTGCTACCAACTCCCTTCATAGAAGAGGTCATAGGACTCACCCCCGACGGGGCAGTGGGCCGCCAGCGCCTGAAGATCGCTCTTGATGAGATTCGCAAGTCTGGCCCAAGGATTCAAGTACTCGAAACGATAGATTAGTCATCATATCGAAAAGAGCAGGTTCCTCAAAAACCTTATCTTCAAACTTACGAGCGACTCTGGAAGCCTGTTCCGGTTTCAAACCGAAACAGGCCCCAGCTTCCCGCCATGTCATCCCTAATTCGCGTTTAGCGATCAGAAGACCCAGCTTACACCATTTTGTCTGGGGCCCATAATCGCATATCCAGCTCCACTTCTTGCGGCTGTAGCGCATTAGGACTTTGCGGAGCGCCTCAGTTTTGTCGGTAATGGTCATGCGGATCGGAGGTTCCCCCTTCACCCATCTTACTACTCTCGTCATGCACGGCTTGTAGTAAAGAAACCATCGCCTCAAACAGGGGCTCCCCTTCATCCAGTTCGATCTGGTCTCGGACTACACCCCCTACGATGGGGTGGGTCCGACACTCGACAAGTTCACTTTCAACGAACATGCCGTCAACTAGCATGGGGAGCCCCATTGGGCCCACTATCTGAACGTAGTGCCTCATCACTTAATCAATGATGGACAACACAGTGTCTTTGGTATCCTGCACCACTGATTCATGGTCCAGAAACCTCTTATCCACTGATGCTACAATAGCATCCACGAACCTGTTAAGGACTGTCGAGATGTGTGGGCGCACACATCTCAAGCTCCCAGTTGGCGTGAACACTATGATTGACCAGCCTGAAGCATTATCCTCACGGCGGCTTTTGATTTCTACAATAGTATCTCCTATTTGTATTTCAGCAGTAGTCTTCATGTTACGCCAGTAGTTGCTTTGGTTCGTTTGTCTCAACCTCGCCACCATTATCTGGTAAGCTCAGTATGACTTCTTTGACAGACTCGTTCAAGACCGCTAGCTGAGAGATATTCTCTGGACATACCTGCACCCCGTAAGGGGCCTGTATCAAAAGACCGATCTTGTAGAACAGTTCAGACAAACTGCCGAATGCTTCCAGCAAACTCTGGCCCCCCTTTGTGTGGACTTCCATAGGGCAGTACCACTTATCTGCAAACAGGTACCTCTCTTTTTGGGAAGCGTCCTCGTGTAGACGGTAGAACTGATCAGGCAATGCACTAACGTCCAACCCCTCTTGGGCCGAACTAATCTGGCTACTGGCTCTACGAGTGAGGTTACTCAGTTTGTCGATCTGTGCGTTCAGAGGGGTGAATAACCCCTTGGCCGCCTCGAAGTCCGAATCTGCTACCTTCTCGCGAACTGCCTGCAACTTGTCCTCGATGTTGGTGAGGTTGTCAAACGACGCAGATGTGAGCAAGGATGCGATTTTGCTGTTGGAATCTGTCACACGTTTGGCGCAATCAGTTATAGCCCAAGCCCACGCCCAATCCCACCATTCCTCTACAGGCATAAGTTTGTCTGCATCCTTATGGTTCCGCCTTTTATGTGTTAACTGCAAAGCAGAGACTAGAACATCCCTGATCTTGCCATACCGGTTTCTCAGCTTTCGAGTGTGTGGTTTTAGTATGGGGGTATCCCCCGAACCTCCCCGAACCTTGATGCGGTGGCGGGTCGCGCACATGACACCTCCCCAGCCCTGACGGGCCCTCTGATGGACATGCCCCATACGTTCTGTCCGATGATGGTCGAATGTGTAATGTGTCATAAGCACATCTTCTTCTACAATCGCCCCCAAGGCCCAGAAGGGCTCTTGGGCATAGTAGGAACCGTCACTACCGGCCTTCACTTTGATAGGGAAGTCGGCTGGGTCGCCTTCAACTCGGACCGCTAGCCCCGCCTCCTGCCTCACGAATATTACACCATCAATACTGCGGAATGCACAACAGGCATACCTACCGTATGGATCGTCCGTTAGTTTTTGGAAGAATGTTTCTATCTTCATTTTGTTTTCCTTTCTATTTTATACTGCTTGGTCCATCAGTTCATTCATGTTGACTACCTGACCAAATGGGAAGCCATCATCTTCCAGACCATATGTTACCCACAAGGTCGGGATACTTGGTTCTTCGTCGGGGAACACGCCATATCCATCAGTGAAGTAGATAATGACTCGTGCTTCCTCAAGATTGTTTTCGATGAAGTCAAACGCAGGTCGGAAGTCTGTGCCTCCTCTGCCCTTAGCTTCAGCGGGGATATCATCGTTAGGCCCGAACTCTTCAACGTGCTGCACCTCTGCATCCACATCAATCACGATGAGGCGGCGGGGTCGGAGCTTGGTGGAAGCCCCCTGCACAATGCTTACGACAGACTTAAGGATATCATCGTCAATACTACCACTGGTATCCTTGACGAATACCAATGTCCCATGCTGCTCATCCTCCATACCTGTGATGCAGATATCGTGATAAGCTAGGTGGCGCTTGTCTGCGCGGATGGATTCGTCCGACATACAGAACTCACTGGTGTATTTATCCAACAGAGACTCCAGATCAAGGGGAGGCTCCAATAGTTCCTCAAGTTTCTCGATGAACTTACCGCCACCCTTACCGCGAAGTTTCGCAATCTGGATGGTGCTGGACAGGATCTCCCTCCACTTGTTGGCTAGTTCCCTAGCCTTGGTAGGATTCTTGGCGGGCTTGAACTCACCAGAAGAGTAAGGCTGTCGGCTGGGCTGGCCACCGCCAGATCCGTTGCCCTTGCCTTCCTTGCCTTCCTTGCCTTCTTTGTCGCCCTTGCCTTCTTTGTCGCCCTTGCCTTCCTTGTCGCCCTTGCCTTCCTTGTCACCTTCCCCATCAGTGGGGTTGTCACAATCGCCGTCGGGGTCAGTCGGCGGCGGCGGCGGTGGCGGCGGCGGTGGCGGGGTATCCTCATAGAGCTTCCTGATGATAACCTCCGCTGCCAATGTGCCATACTTCTCGACATCGACATAAGCATCAGGTGGCAACACAATAGGGAAGGCGGCTTCCTTATTGTATATTGTCACGTAGTTATTGATCTCGTAGTCCGCCCCGATGTTTGCGAGTCGGGGGTCACTTTCGAACTGCGATACCAATCTTGTGATGTGGTCGAGCAAGGGGTGCAGTATCTCATGCACAATCAATCCAACGGTTTGCTGGACATTCAGTGTCCCAACATATTGGGCACCGTATTTGTTTTTCTCCCCGTCCGTGCAGGCGGTCAGGGATGGGTCATCGTAAACGATCTCTTCATCCAAAGCGGCAATAGCCGGTATGAAGATTTCGTGATGGTTCGCGATGATGTTCTTCGCTTTCGCGAGTTTTTCTTCTACTGTCATGTTTCTTTTCTTTTCTGTGTATTTCAGTCAAACGTTTGACTGTAACTCTATGGTCGCGGAGCAATTCGTCCGCTTCCCTAGATACTCTAATGTGTCCACTATCCGCCCCGACTATGTGGTTACTACCCATATCACGTAGCCAGAAGTAGAATCCGGTTACAACTGGATCGGTAGCTGGCCACATAATCGTGGGGCAGGATTCGTGGTTCAGGATGCAGTGGATCAGTTTAGTTGACCTTTCCTGAGAGTTCGTCGGCATGCTTGACTCGCCACCCTACGAGGGCCTGAGTCTTAAGCAAGTCTTTCTTGATCCGGCTGATGGAATTACCAACGAAGGATTCCAACATGTCGAGGTTGCTGGGGTTGTTCATGTTGGGATCTGTCAGGCGGTGCGCCAGAGTAAGAACCTTATCGACATTATTTTTGTCCGCTAAGGCAATAGACCGGCAGGCAATAAGCCATTTGATGTCCACCTCATGCGGGATACTGCAACGATCAGCATCCTCGATCATTGACTCCACATCACCTACTCTGCTGGTGAGCTTGATGAACTCCGTGTACATTTGTCCATACTTAGGACCGACACGAGCTGTAGCATGGGCACGGAACAGAGGATCTGCCACGGCTTCTGCAATGTCATCGTAACTGTCAGTCAGTTCATCCAGTCGAGAGAACGACCGGAAGGTAGGCAGGTTGGACTCTCTGTCCCATTCCTTGATCTTGAAATCATATGGAGCAGAAGGATTGGAGTTCAGGAACGCCAAGAGATAAGGAGTCTTACCATGATCCATGAGGTATCTCTGATATGAATCAAAGTCAGGACGAATGCGGTAGAACCCCACCCTGTCAGCCAACGCGGCCAGCCAAGGCTCAACCCCCGTCTTGTGGGCGAGCATGTTGGATGACCCCATGACGAAGGTATCTTCAGGGAAGAAGAACTTACCTACCCGTTTCTCCAGAAGCATCTGCATCATAACCTTCTGGGTCTGAGGACTGAGAAGACCAATCTCCTCCAGATGGAGGACATTCATTACGCCCTCTTTGAAGTCGAGGTCTTCGTCATGGTAGAACTTCATACGCTCTTCCTCATGGTTAGGTATCCCGAACCCACGAACGTCGTTAAACGTTTTATAGGCCCCACGATAGTCGATGTAGTGGGCCATCATCTTAGTGGCCCACAACGCGGCTTGCATTGATTTACCCAATCCATACCACGCCAGAAAGACAGGAGGCTTTTTGTTGCCTGTCTTGAGGTCACGGTCCAATACGGATGGGATGTCTTCTGTTGTTATTTCAACGTGTGTCATATTGTTTTGTTTCTACTTTTTGTTCCGCGTGATCAACGGATGCGCGGCCCCCGACTGTTTGTTACATGAGAGAGTTAGCAATCTCCTTGGCTTGCTGACTGATGTCAGTAGCCACAATCTTGGATGACGTGATGCTATCAGAGTCTACGCCTTGCAGCATATGCTTGGCCCGCTCGATGGCCCCTTGCAGTTCCATGTCACTATCAATCATCATTGATGGGAGGATGTCACAAAGCTCCAGAACATGGCCCAAGTTCGACTTGGCAAACCGTGTGCCTTCATCACCCGCCACGGCGCACCGCTTGGAAAGATGAGTGAGCTTGTCGTAGAACCTGTCACGAAGATCCTGAGAGATCTCTGCACGACGGCGTTGGTCCTCCTCTTCCCATGTCTCTCGCAAGTCAAGCGGGAGATCCTCTGCTCCACCCAACGGGCCAAAGGTAATGTTAAGATTGAAGTTCCGGCGAACTCCATCGAGGTCGTCCACTGCTGGATAGAGGTGGGCAAACTTGGCGAAGTCACCATTGAGCCTCTGTTCAGAATTGCTTCTGATCTCAGGCCACTTGGCAACAAACTCATCTACCAACTCCTGCCACTCCATCCTACGTTTGGTAACGTAGTTCTGGAGCTTGGGGATCATAAGCGGGGCGACCCGACGATTCCCACCATCATCCCAAGGGGAAGTGTAGTGCTTGATACCCTCCCTCGTTTTAGCCACATGGCTGGTGATCCGCTTGAGATAATCCTTGCGGATGAGCTTGGTGGTCATCTCGTTTGCGTCGATGTCCGTACCATGTTTCTCCGCATATTCCCTTTCCCCTTTTCTATTCTTCCTTCTTTTGTCGAAGGATGAAGCGGAGATGTTAATTGTTGCTCCGATGCTGAGGCCACTAGGCTCTTGCTTTTGTTCCCTCTGCTGCTCTGCCGTCTTGCGGACGGCCTGTCTTTGTGGTGTTGTTGTTTGCACTTTGTCTGTGTCTTTCTACTTTTGCAGTTAAACGTTTAACTGCGGTTTGTGTGTGATGAACAGTTGAGATACCTTTCCCAACTGTTCATATATTATACCATATAAAGTATATATCGTCAATACTTTTCTACTGATTAGAAGATAAATTAAAAGCATCTATAAGATCATTACGCGCCTCTACTACCT